>Ga0210399_10005176_pt1 | contig 10153 bp, 7 predicted proteins | sample IncBWC14MmetaG_FD_150865 | JGI IMG/M metagenome (GOLD analysis project Ga0210399, IMG submission 150865) | Forest soil microbial communities from Barre Woods Harvard Forest LTER site, Petersham, Massachusetts, United States - Inc-BW-C-14-M | ecosystem: Environmental > Terrestrial > Soil >...
ATTGTTGATGACCGGGCCGGCGATGCCGAAACCGGCGGCGCGAATTTTTTCGTCACCAAGATGGGTGGCGGCGATGCGGGAAAACTCCTTGGCGATAAGGTCGAAGGTAGCGAAATCCTTGCTGCGAAAGCGCTGCCTGAAGACGGACGTGAGCTTGCCGCCTTTTTCGGAAAACAGCGCGAGGTTGCATTTGGTGCCGCCGACGTCACCGGCCAGTATCACGAGAACCCTCCACTAAAATCACGGATAAAAACAGTGGCGAGAAAAGCAGATTCCTCGCTGCGCTCGGAATGACAATGTTCATGGGGCCGCATGTCATAGGGCGCGACCGTAAAACAAGAATCAGGAAACGTGCCACTTTCGGCCTTCGCGTTCAAGCAGATTATCAGATTCCTTGGGGCCCCAACTTCCGGAAGCGTATTGCGGAACGCTGGCGGTTTTGGCGGCGCTCCAGACATCGAGAACCGGTTCGACGAGCGACCAGGCGGCTTCGACGCTGTCGCCACGATCGAAAAGGGTGGCGTCGCCGCGCAGGCAATCGTTGACGAGGGTAGCGTACGCGCTGCGCGAGGAATCGCCAAATCCTTCGCGGTAGCTGAAATTCATGGTGACGTTGCCAATGCTCATTTCGGTGCCGGGACGCTTGGCGCCAAAGGAAACGGAGATGCCTTCGTCGGGCTGAATATTGAGGACGAGGCGATTGGCGTCGGCTTCGCGGCCGCGGAAGACGATGTGAGGAGCGCGCTTGAACTGGATAACGATTTCGGTGGTGCGTTTGGCGAGGCGCTTGCCGGTGCGCAGATAAAAAGGAACATTGGCCCAGCGCCAGTTGTCGATGAGAAGTTTAGCGGCGACGAAAGTTTCAGTGCGGGATTTGGGATTGACGTTTTGCTCTTCGCGGTAGCCGGGGACGAGCTTGTCGTTGATGGAGCCGGGAGCGTATTGGCCGCGGACGACGGATTGGGCGACCATCTCGAGATCGAAAGGACGGATGGATTGCAGGACTTTTAACTTTTCGTTGCGGACGGCGGTGGCGTCGAAGGAGGCGGGTGGCTCGACGGCAACGAGCGAAGTGAGTTGAAGGACGTGGCTCTGAATCATGTCGCGGAGAGCGCCGGCGGTTTCATAAAAGCCGCCACGGCGTTCGACACCGAGAGTTTCGGCGGCGGTGATTTGCACATGATCGACGTAATTCCGATTCCAGAGCGGTTCGAAGATGCCGTTGCCAAAGCGCAGGACCAGGAGATTCTGCACGGTGTCTTTGCCGAGATAGTGATCGATGCGGTAGACCTGGGGCTCTTCGAAGACGTTGTGCACGATTTCGTTGAGTTCCTTGGCGGTGGCGAGGTCGCGGCCGAAGGGTTTTTCGATGATGATGCGCACCCAGGATTTTGAGTTTGCGGGGCGGGACAAACCGGCGCGACCGAGTTGCTCGACGATGTCCGGATAAACTTCGGGCGGAGTGGAGAGGTAAAAAAGGCGATTGCCGCCGAGACTTTTTTGGGCGTCGAGTTCGGCGAGGCGCTTGGCGAGCTGCGCGTAAGCTTGTTGGTCGGAGTAATCGCCGGGACTATAGAAAAGGTTGGAGGCGAAGTTGTCCCACTGCGCGGGATCAACGTCGCCGAGCTCGGACATCGTTTTTGCGGCGTCACCTAGAGCGGAGCGGAAACTGTCGTCGTTCATGGGAGTGCGCGCGAAGCCCACGATGGCGTAGCGCGAGCCGAGAGAGTTGTGCGCGGCAAGATCGAAGAGAGCGGGGATGACTTTGCGCTTGGCCAAATCGCCGGAGGCGCCGAAAAGAATCACGGCGCAAGGATCGCTGGCACCGCCATAGGTGGAACTGGTGGAAATCGATTCGGCTGACATGCTTTCTCCCTTGTTATCTCAGGGTTTGTAAGTACAAACCCTGAAACCCGGTTATCTCAGGGTTTGTAAGTACAAACCCTGAAACCCGAACGGCCCGTAAACTAGTGTGCATCTGTCGCGCAAAGCGGGCACGGCATGCCGTGCCCCTACGGGAAACTTGCTCGCCCAAACTTGGGCGATTTGGGACACAGCTTCCGCACGCAAAACTATACCTCAACCTGGAGATTTCGCAGGTCGGAACGCAACTGGTCTGGAGACTGATAGTGGATCACGTTAAAGCCGAGGCGGCGCGGAGCTTCGAGGTTCATAGGACGGTCGTCAATGAAGGCGCAGTCTGCCGGAGCGCGCTGGGTGACGGCGAGGGCTACACGGAAGATGCCTTCTTCGGGCTTGCGCGAGTGGACATAGCAGGAACTAAAGAAAACCTGAAAGCTTTTGCGGAGATTGAAGGTTTCGATGCGGAATTGGTTGAGTTCGAGAGGTTCGTTGTTGATGGCGCCGACGAAGTATTTGCCGGAATTTGCGCAGGCGTCGAGGATGGCGCGGCTGGCGGGAAATTCCTGGGATTGCGCGAACATGAAAGCGGTGAACTCTTCGCGAGTAAATTTGCGCGGGCGATAGAAAAGGGTGCGGTCGAGATATTCGTTGATGGAGATTTGGCCGGCGTCGAAGGCGGGGAAAGTGAGATCGTGGCGATCCTGGAATTCCTCGTAGTCGAGGCTGAAGGCGTCGGCGGCCGCTTTGCGGGAGTTGCGGTCCCAGCCGTTGGTAAGGATGACGCCGCCGATATCCCAGAACAATGTGGTGATGCGAGGCATAGTCTGCACTCCGTTCTAAATATGGATGTCGCCAGTGGGAAAAAGATTCTACTTCAGATGGGGAATGGGAGGCGAATGGGGGCTGGCCGAAAGGACATGGTTGGAGAGGTTAGAAAAGTCCCATTCGGGTGGTACTTGAGGGCTATTCCAGCGGGCAAAGGCGGACGGCTATCCTGCAAATCCTAGCCCGGCAAGACTCTCGGCGAGCGGCGAGAGGAAATTCACGCAAGTTGAGAGCGAGACTTGAGACTTCGCAGCAAGTTCATGCTGTCGTTCGCCCTGCTGACTGCGGGATTAACTTGCGCCACGCTATTGACCGTGCGGCGTAACGCTGAGTCGCGAGTGCGGCTGGAAGTAAAGCAAGAAGCGTTCAACGCCATACTCACATTTCAAGCCCTGGAGAACCATCATCAAGTTGCGTTAAGCCGCAAGGCCGACTTGCTGGCTTCGTTGGCGCTGATGCGCAACGGAGAGGCGACTGCGCTGAAGGAGGTCGCCGAAGACCCGTGGCAGTCCGAGGAGTGCGACCTGCTGGCGCTGGCCGACCCGCACGGAAAGATCCTTGCGGTTCACGCAATGACCGGACGGTTCCCTACCCCGGAAGCACAGGAGATGATGACGCTGTCGTTGAGCGAAGGGAAACACATCGGGTGGTGGTACAGCGGCAGTCGTCTGTATCAGGTGGTGTTGCAACCCTTCTACGAGGATCAGGCAAGAAAGAAAAATCTCGTTGGGACGGTGATCGTGGGGCACGGAATCGATCCCTCGGCGAACGAGCTTCGCCGGATTACCTCGAGCCAGATGGCATTTCAGTACGGCGAGGAAGTTGTGGCCAGCACTCTCGCGCCACTCAAAACCGAGGAATTTGCGCGCCAACTGAAGACAGGATCGTTAGAAGAGCAGGTCAAGGTTGACGGAGAGCGCTTTTACACTAGTTCCGTGGAGTTATCTGGCGGCGCAAGACCGGTTCGAATCATCGTGTTGAAGTCGTATGACGAGTCGCTGGCATATCTGGCGCATGAGAATCGGATGCTGGCAGGGTTGGGCCTGTTGGCGGTACTCGCGGGCGGCGTCCTGGTATTTCTTATTTCCGATAAATTCACGCGTCCGCTGTCGTCGCTGCTGGAGGGAGTACGAGCGCTGGAAAACGGGAATTTTGAGTATCCATTGAATTCGAATGGAACGGATGAAGTCGCGCAAGTGACTCATGCGTTCGGCCGCATGCGCGGGACGCTCAAGGCGAATGAGACCGAGCAACAGCAGCTGCAGGATCAACTGCGAAAATCACAAAGGATGGAGGCCATCGGGCGGCTGGCCGGCGGCGTCGCACACGATTTCAATAACCTGCTGACGGTGATTAAGGGCCACGGCGATTTGATGTTGGACCGGCTGGAACCTAACAGCGCCTTATATGGAAACGCGCGGCAGATTGAAAAAGCCAGCAATCGCGCGGCGTCACTGACCCGGCAGCTCCTGGCGTTCAGTCGAATGCAGATGCTACAACCCAAAGTACTGAATCTGAATTCGTTGGTTTCGGAGATGTTCAGCATTCTGAAGCGGCTGGTGCGAGAGGACATCACGTTCACTTTTCGCGCGGGCGAGTCGCTGGGGAGAATCAAGGCAGATCCAGGGCAGATCGAGCAGGTCATCATGAACTTGGCGGTGAATGCATCGGACGCGATGCCGTCAGGGGGCAGCCTGACCGTCGAAACGCAGAATCTCTTTGCGAATGAAGCGCTGTGCAAGACGCGAACGTCGCTGGTTCCGGGCAATTATGTGCGGCTAGTGGTAGCAGATACCGGACACGGCATGGACGCCGAGACCATGGCGCGGATATTTGAACCATTCTTCACGACAAAGGAACTCGGAAAAGGAACCGGTCTGGGGCTGGCGACTGTCTACGGTGTGGTGAAACAGAGCGGCGGATGCATTTGGGTGGACTCGGCTCCCGGAAAGGGCACTCGGTTCGAAGTGTATTTTCCGGCGGTGCAGGAATCCGAGGAGCAGCCGGCGGAGGAAGCGGATCGGCACTTGCGCAGTGGACATTCAGAGGTGGTCTTGCTGGTGGAAGACGAGGACCAGGTCCGGGACCTTGCCGCGGAATTTATTGAGTCCGCTGGGTACGCCGTACTGACGGCTCGTGACGGGCAGGACGCGCTGCGAGTGGCGGAACAGTCTGGTAAGCGGATTCGAGTACTGGTAACGGACATCGTGATGCCCAACATGCGCGGCCCGGAACTGGCAAAACGATTGAACCAGCGGTGTGACGGGCTACGGGTGATTTACATGTCCGGATACCTGGAATTCAACAATGGCAGCGATTTCCTGAAGGATATGTTTTTTCTGCAAAAACCATTCTCGCGAGACAGCCTGGTTGCCAAGATCGCTGACGCGTTGGGGAAAGAACGGGAGCACAATAGCCATCCACTCGCGCTGGTGAATAGCTGAGGAGAGGATTTGACCGCTTCACGAGAAAACATGAATGCGAAACATGGAGAGCGCCGGGCCAACGGGCGCTTTCCATTTGTTGCAAACGCCGAGGTAAGCGAAACAGGTTCGCATGAGAGATTAAGCGTTCGCGTCAGTGAAATCAGCACAAATGGATGTTATCTCGACATGCTGAATCCGCTTCCAATGGGAACGAAAGTGTCGGTGAAAATTTTCAAGGAAGCAGATTCTTTTGATGCTTCTGCAACGGTTGTATATTCTCATCCGAATCTCGGCGTCGGGCTGGCGTTCCAGGACGTCAGTCAAGATTCGCAGCTAGCGCTGCAGAAGTGGCTTGCCCGAGCGATGGGCTTAGTCGATCCGGCCAGCGGCAAGCCGTAATCGTCGAGGTCGCGCGACGAGTTCGGCGACGCCGAATCCCATATCCAAACTCAATCAAGACTGAATGTTAGCGAGCCCTTACGAACACGATCCACGGAGATCGCGGTACGAACTTTGGAAGGGGCGGCTGGGAATTTGGGCGGGGATGAAGTAAGGTTAAGTTTCGTGTGGAGTACGGGGAGGAAGCTGTGGCGAATGATTCGTGCGGACCAGAAACGCCTTCGGCGCAACCGGCAGCAGCGGGAACGCGGATGGTGCATTGCGTGAAGTTTGACAAGGATCTACCGGGGCTGGACCGTGTGCCGTGGCGCGGGGAGCTAGGCAAGAAGGTGTATGAGAATGTTTCGAAAGACGCCTGGAAATTGTGGATCGAACATTCGAAGATGATCATGAACGAATACAGGTTGAATCCGCTGGACCCGAATTCGCAGAAGATTATGGAAGAGCAGCTGGAACAGTTCTTTTTTGGCGAGGGCGCGAAGTTGCCGGAAGGGTATGTGGCGCCGAAGGCGAAGGGGTGAGAATCAGTATTCAGTTATAAGTAATAAGTCATAAGAGAACACGGAAACGGAACCGGACTGAAGACCGGCCACTACGAAAAGAAAGAAAAGCGGGTCAAGCCGCCGCACTCCAAGAGCGCCCGCCTCGGAAGGCGGCCGCTACAAAACCTACCGCGAAGATTGTCAGGCAAAATTCTAATTAGAGTTGAGGATCGAGGACTTTTCCGGTGACGGGATGTTCTACTGGGAGAGTTGGGTGGATTTGGAAGTGGAGTTTGGAGTGGGCTTCGCGTAGGGCTTGTTCGGCGGCGGCCGGGCTTTCTGCTTTAGCAAAAATAAAACCTAAATAGGAAGAACCTTCGGGCCAGGCGAGGATTTGGTCGTGCAGGCGCGCGGTGACTTGCACGTCGGTGACGTTTGCGACGAGCTGCGCTTCGGCGATGCCTTCCACTTTTTCGAGGATGCCGGTTGCTGGGACGGGAATCATCATGACCGCGGAGGCGGCGGGTTCGCGTTGCCACGCTGAGATGTCTTCGCCGATAGCGCGGCGGAGGATTAGTTCTTCGAGTCCGATGGGGACGGTATTTTCCGGAGATACGAAGGAGAGCGATGCGGCGCACATGCCGCCGATGGGGCGGGGCGCGACTTCGATGGGCCAGACGCCGCGATCGTTGATGCGGAATTCGGCGTGGACGGGGCCGTGGGAGAGGCCGAGAGCGTGGATGGCCTGCGTGGCGGTTCGAACGATTGCGGATTGATGATCGGCGGTAAGACGCGATGGCGTGACGTAAATCGTTTCCTCGAAGTACGGGCCTTCGAGAGGATCGGGTTTATCGAAAATGGCGAGGATTTTGAGTTCACCATCTAGGAGAACGCCTTCGACCGCGACTTCCACGCCGGGAATATATTCTTCAACGAGCGCTTCGCGTGACGGTGAGTCGTTCTTCATTTGCAGGTCGGGGCGTTCGAAAAGACGCCTTAGGCGGCGGGCGGCTTCGCGAAATTCTTGGCGAGAGTTGGCGCGCATGACGCCCTGGCTGGCGGAAAGTGAAAGCGGCTTCAGTACGCAGGGATATTGAATGGCGAGGAGCGAGGGCTCTGGTTCTGGCGAAAGCGGAATCGTGCGAAACCACAAGCTGGTTGGCGGATCGAAAAGACCGGCGTCGCGAAAGACTTCGCGCATGCGCAGTTTATTGTGGCAGGCTTCGACAGCAGCGGGATGATTCGAACGGAGACCGAAACCGCGCGCGGCGTACGACGCGGCGACGGCTGGCGCATCCCCGAGAGCGAGGATGGCCGCGAGCGGTTGGGCGCGAAGGGATTGTATCGCGGTGGCGGCAGCTTCTTCTGGGTTGGCGAAACGCGCGGCGATCGCGTGATCGCCCCAGGGATCGTCGAGTTCGTGGCAGCGGTCGGTGACGTAGACGAGTTGGACGCCGAGCTTGCGGGCGGCGGCTTCGAAGCTACGGGTTTGGTAGCCGAGCTTGGAGGCGAAGAGCGCGACGGTTTTGGTTTGCGGCGTGGTCATTGATGCGACGCGAATTGCGACGGCTCAATCGGGTTTACGTCTGCCTCGTCGGACACATCGAAGAGAGATTCCTCGACTGCGCTAGGAATGACGGAAGAATAAATCACACGAAACCTTCGCTGGATTCGATGCGCTGGCCGAAACTTGCGATGGGGACCAACTGGTCTCCGGTGGGCTCCGCTCAACAATACCAGGGCTCACTGAGGTACGGAGCGGGACGCGGCGGTGCAGCGCTTCGAAATGGATCGGGCATGGTTTTTTGCAATTGCGAAGCGGCGTCCCAGATGCGTTCGAATGTTTCGGAGCGCGATTCCCTTCTCTTTTCGGCGGCGGCGACGACTTGCGAAATACTCTCGGCAAGTGCGTCGATTGCTGGATCGGAGTGCTGCCACGGGTAGACGAGCTTTTCGGAGTCGAATTCGCCGGCCATCGACGCGATTTCGGGAAGTTCGAGCAGGCGGGAGCGCGAAGGGATTAGCAGGCGGATGGCGAGTTGAATGGATGGAACGGCTGCGACCAGATTGCGGTCGGCGATGGTTTCGAGCAAGTCGAAATAATTTTCGCGGGTGGTCCAGGGAGTGAACGGAACAAAGGTCGGCTGCAGGGTGAGGTTTGCATTGTTGCAGAGGTCGAGAGCGCAGAAGAAATCAGCCCGGGTGTGACCCTTTTCCAATTTCAAGAGGACCTGGTCGTCGAGCGATTCGACGGCGCTGGTGACGAACAGGCAGCCGGTACGAGCGAGCGTGGGCAAAGCGTCCGCTTGGCGAAGAAGGTGTCCGACCTTGATGGTGGCGTCGTAGGTGAGCAGAGGATGCTCAGCATGCAGAGCTTCGACAATGCGGGTGGCGTGCGTGATGCCGTTGAAGAAATCGGGATCGCCGAAGGTGATGTGTTGGGCACCCGCCTGGACTTGCTGGCGAATGTCGGCGAGGACGATTTCCTGAGGGACGACTCGGAACTGGCCGTTGTAGACCGGAACAATTGGGCAATGGCGGCAGAGATGTTTGCAGCCGCGCGAAGCTTCGGTGTAACCGGCGGTGCGGTGGTCGCCGGTTGGGAAAATGACGTGGGCGTATTTTTGTAGCGCAGGTAGGCCGGCGCGGTCGGGAATTTCGAACGCGAGCCGCGGAAGTTTTGCAGGGATAGATTCGTGGTGACCGTTCGAATTTTCGGAGGAAAGTGTGCTCGCGAGTTGTGACAAGTCTGCTTCAAACTCGGGGCCGAGGATTGCCGAGAATCCCGCAGCGCGGAGATGAGAATCGTTGAGCGCCGCGTAAAGGCCACAGGCGCACAGTCGCGCGTTGGGATTTTGCGCGCGGATCGCGGGAAGCCATTGCAATGCGAGGCGCGTGGCGGTGTGCATGGGGAGGTAGAAAACGATCAGTTCGGCTTCGCGAAGGGCGGATTCATCGAGCGACTGGCGCGAGAGATCGATGCAGCGGACCGAGTGTCCGCGTTTGCGGAGCCAGGCTGCGGGTGAGGCCAGGCCGAAAGGCTGGCGGCCGAGTTCGTAAGTGCCAAGAAGGAGAATTTTCACGGCAGTGACAGTATAGCGCGTGGCGCAGAATCGATTGGCGAGCTGCGTGAGCGTGCTGCTGCGAGTTCGGTTATCATAGTTGGTTCGGAGAGAGGAAAGGACCGCGAGATGGCAATTTCCGCAGCAAACTCGTTTGGCACGCGCGATAAATTGAATGTTGGCGCGCAGAGTTTTGAGATTCACCGGCTGGAGCACCTGGAAAAACATGTTCCAGAGAACATGGCGCGGTTGCCGTTTTCGCTGCGGATTTTGCTGGAGAATCTGCTGCGCAACGAAGACGGCAGGTTTGTCAAAGCAGGGGATATCAAGGCGCTGGCTTCGTGGAAGCCCGGATGCCCGGAAAAAGAGATTGCGTTCATGCCCGCACGAGTGTTGCTGCAGGATTTTACCGGAGTCCCGGCGGTGGTGGATCTGGCGGCGATGCGCGAAGCGGTCAAAAAAATGGGCGGCAATCCGAAGCGAATCAATCCGCTCTTCCCTGCCGAGCTGGTGATCGACCATTCGGTGCAGGTGGATAATTTTGGAAGCGTGAATGCGTTTGGATTGAATGCAGCGCTGGAATACCAGCGGAATGCCGAGCGCTATGTGTTTTTGCGATGGGGACAGACGGCTTTTCAGAATTTTAAGGTGGTGCCGCCGGAAACCGGAATCTGCCATCAGGTGAATCTGGAATATCTGGCGAGGGTGGTGTGCGTGGTGCCGTCAGGGACGCGATTCGAAGCGCATCCGGATTCGCTGGTGGGAACGGACTCGCACACGACAATGGTGAACGCGCTCGGCGTGTTTGGCTGGGGTGTGGGAGGAATCGAAGCAGAAGCAGCGATGCTGGGACAGCCGAGCTCGATGCTGGTGCCGGCAGTGGTGGGATTCAAGCTGCACGGAAAATTGCCGGAAGGCACAACGGCGACGGACCTGGTGTTGACCGTAACGGAAATGTTGCGGAAAAAGGGCGTGGTCGGAAAATTTGTGGAGTTTTACGGCAGCGGACTCTCGACGCTGAGCGTGCCAGACCGCGCGACGATCGCCAACATGGCGCCAGAGTACGGAGCGACCATGGGATTTTTCCCAGTTGATA
>Ga0210399_10005177_pt1 | contig 10152 bp, 15 predicted proteins | sample IncBWC14MmetaG_FD_150865 | JGI IMG/M metagenome (GOLD analysis project Ga0210399, IMG submission 150865) | Forest soil microbial communities from Barre Woods Harvard Forest LTER site, Petersham, Massachusetts, United States - Inc-BW-C-14-M | ecosystem: Environmental > Terrestrial > Soil >...
CGCACTTCACCGGTCCGCTGCCGCACGTGCAGCCACGCAACCACCAGATGTGACCTGGGATAGGTGTCCAAGAATTCATCCCATGTCATTACCGGCACTGCCGCCATCCTTCCCCCCACGACGCACCACCCCCATACAAGCGAAGGCTCGCCCCGGAAGTTGGTAAGCCCGGACCGGCCTTTGACCCGTCGATACATCAAGGGCGTCGGCGCAGGGCCGCTGCGTTAAGCCTTAAGAGGTTGTGTCGGATGGTCCGGCGAAACTCGGTCGAACTCGCCACCGGAGCTTCGAAGCGCCTGCACCAGTCGCTCCAATCTTCGGGCAGAGCCATGGACGCGCTCGCCTGTGTCTATGTCCTCGATCTCGATTATGCGGCCTTTCTGTTGGCCGATTGCGTCGATAGCATGGACGCGAAGGCGGCCATTACAAATGAGCCACGAAACCACTAACTGAGCCATTGGACGCTCCCTTTTGGATCGCCAAGGAAGCACACATGCCAAGGCACCTCGGCCTGTGTACTGTTGCTTTTTGCATCAGGGTGGCTTCTCACACAGACATCCATGGAGCAAGGGAACGGGGTGGCTAGTCCCGAATAGCGCTGCGACCATCGAGTGACTGCGACCGAATCCGATGCGCTCAGCATGCGGAGTTGGCTCATCATTTCCGATGGCTTGCACGCGGTCAGCCTCACCGAGGCCGGCCAGCCTAGTGGAATTCCGTCCAGGACTAGCTTCGCCGAGTGGACTTGCTAACTCCGGCTAAGCTTCGTCATCCTCGCGGCCGATTCGGTGTGCGCTCCCTTACCCATGGTCGCAATGCCGCTTCGCAACACTGCTTGACGCTCGGCCTCACGGGCCAATCGCTCAAGGCGATCCGGGTCCGTCGATGAGGGCATTTGAGCGCGCAGCCAAGCGGTGATGTCATTCATCGTAGCACTTTGAAGTCACATGGCACGGATGGCTTCAATGAATGCGAAAGACGCCTGTTGGACACGGGTGGTTTCAGGCGGCCCTCCAGAGGTACCCGAAGCCTTGGTAGTTTTCGGTCTCGTCGAAGGTCGGATCGAGCGCTCGGAAGCGGTTCCGGATGCGCTTGATCGCCGATCGCACGTTCGTCCGATAGCCGTCGGCGCCGCTTCCCGCGACGAAACCCTCATAATGCAGCCGGTCGTAGATCGCCCGGTATGTCACGTACCGACCCGCGTTTGAAGCCAGTAGGTGAACGATTTTGTATTCGCCGAGGGTGAGGCCGACATCGACGCCCTTCCAATAAGCCCGGCTGATATCAGGACGCAGAAGCAGTTTGCCGCACTTCATGGGTCCACCGGACCGCGGTCGATCCGCACGCGCGATAGTTTTGACCGCGCCTTTGAGGCGCCTGGCCAGAACATCTGGGCCCCGTGACTTGAGGATGACGTCGATCGCGCCTTTGTCGAGAGCCCGACACTCATGGGCCGGCGCTGCTTCGCCGGTCAGCAGCACGACAGGGACATTGAAGCCTAGCCGGCGCAGCTTGCCCAGCTGCTCAATGCTGGAATTATTCACCCGGCCACAATGGAGGACGATGACGTCGGCATCGCAGGCGGCAGCAGGCAGCGAGGCGACTGTCCGCACAGCACAGCCCTGCTTCGACAGCTTGTCCGTCAGGAATGCGCGATCGATCACGCCGTTCTCGATGAGAAGAACGCGAATGGCGTCGTCCGACTCCTCACTGACGGAGGGGAGAAGTGTGGGTTGCTGCATTGGGCCATCATGGCCGACTCAGCTAGGCGACTGTCCGCTGCTTAAAGGGGGTAGGCCGGCACGCGACCGAACTAACCCAAAAGCGAGGGCAATGCTCCCTATGCGATGCCTGTCACAGTGGCACGTCGGTATGAATGATCGCATTGACAGTTGCAGCGCGTTCTCGTTGCAGGGGGGTTAATAGGACATCTGGATGGAGGCGCTCATATGATGGGGTTCTCCCACATCCATCGGCAGCCGTATTTCGTCCACTCCGGCAGCGGTGTAGAAGCCATCCCGGCTACAAAGCGCACCCAGATCGGACTGGATTGGCTCGACCGTGCCCTGATATGCCTTTTCTTGCTCGGCCTCTACACGAGCTACACCATCCAGATCTCCGCGAAAGTGCCGTTCCCTTCCTTGCCGGCTGGCATTGCTGGAATCATTCTCCTGTGGCGACAACGCGACCTGATCAGGTCGGCTCATTTGGCCGGTCTTCTCGGCGTCCTGGTGCTCTACTTGATCTCCATCCTCTGCGCGACGAACGTCGAGTACCTGCCCCGCCGGACCAACGGACTGATCCAGCTCACCTACTCGATCACGATCGGCTACGCGCTGTTCCTGACGGTGACGCAGGGGACCCGCCAGCAGATCGGCAGATTGTTTCTGACCTTTGCCGTGGTAACCCTGATTGGCTGCCTGCTCGAGACGTATGCCGGCCTGCGGCCGGTGAGCGATGCGGTTCGCAGCGTTCTCTACAGCCGAGGGCTATACGAGAACGACCTGCGCGACGTGCTGTTCTACAATCGCGTTCGGCCCAAGTTCTTCGCATCCGAGCCGGCCAGCGTGACCTTCTGCTATACGCTTTTCACGTTCATCTGGCTGGTGGTGAGCTCGTGGCGCTGGAAACTGCCCGCCTATGTCGGCCTGATGGCGCTCGGCCTGTTCGCCATGCCGGGGCCGACGTTGCTGCTGATGCTGTTGCTGACGCTGCCCTACATGCTTTTCCTGGCGAGCCGCCGGCGCGGCCGGCTGGACCCCGGCCGCTTCATGTCCGTCGCCTGCGTCGCCGTGCTGTTCTTCGCCGCCTTCGTCGTACTGGTCCAGTCGGTGTATCCGGCGCGCCTCGAAGAGATCACGTCGGGCAACGATCCCAGCTTCTTCTACAGGGTGCGTGGACCGGCCCAGGCTGGTGTCGACATCATGGAGCACTACCCCTTCGCGGGCGCCGGTCTCACGGGCGAGCCCTTCATCGAGACCGAGGTCACGAACCTCTATGTGCGCTCATCGGGTTACTCCGCGGGCTGGCAGGTCGTCTCGCCGGCCACCGAGCTGCTGATCAACTACTTCTGGCTGCACTGGATCTATCTCGGGGTGGTTTGGGGCCTGATCATCACCATCGCGCTGACGGTCTGGCTGCACGTGCTGGGCGTGCCAAGCCCGGCGTTCTGCTGGCTGGTATGGGCCATCCTGGGGCAGGCGTCGGGCGCCTATGTCGGCCCGACCTGCTGGGCGGTGATGTTCCTGGCCGGCGCCGCCGCCGTACTCCATGAGCGGCCCGAGGCCCGCCAGCGGTCAGTGACGAATCAACTTTTTGCCTGCAGTGCTGGCGGAGCTATCCAACCGCACTCGTTATCGAAACCAATGGAAGTGGAGGTTGGCCGACCAGATGACCGCCAAGATGACCTGTAGCACGACCAATTCAGTTCTGGTGCCGGTGCCGGTAAGGTAGCGCAACATGCTTGCTTCTTCCGTTGGCGAGAAGGCCTCGTACTCGATGAATTTTAGTCCTTAAAGATTTGGTGGGCCCGATGTTCAAAGGGGGTAAGCCGGCGCTCGACCGGACTAACCCAAAGGCGAGGGCAACCTCCGTATGAGATGCCTGTCACGGTGCTGCGCTTTGGTAGGCAAGTTGCTTTGCATGGGCTTGTTCCTCGTCCTTCGATGAAATCCCTCCCCCGGGGCGACCGCCCCCACAATCGCTTGGCCCCCCGAATGGACGTGAACGTGCTCGACGGTCACCTTTTGCTGACCTTTGCCGCGATGGCGGTTGAGCGGCTTTATGAGGGGCATGCTCGCACTGCTCTCCCCGAGGCGGCGGCTTCGTCAAAAAGCATGCGAGGCATCTCGAGCGGCCTGAGCACACGAGCCAGTCCGCTGGAGTCTCGGCTTCCGTGAAGCCGGTATCTGCGCGGTCCGCATGGGCTAAAGCGGATCCGAGCGCCGCGGTGCAGTTCGACGTGGCCTGCGAGCATTGGGTTTGGCAGCGTCCCGAGTAAGTTGGGGGGCAGCATCCTGCCGGAGCTGTTCAAGCAATTCACGGTTGACGGTGCCAGTCTGTAGCTGACCCCTTGCCTGCTGGTACTTGATGACCGCTTCTGCCGTCTTGGGGCCCACTGCTCCGTCAATTGGCCCGGGATTGAAGCCAAATGACCGCAGTCTCTTCTGGACCTCCTGAATTTCGTTACGTTCCAGTGGTACTTGGCTGGGCGTCGCCTCCACAACTGCTGACTGGGTCGCACTTCCAGCGCGGTTGCTCGCGTCCCTGCTAGAACCGAAGCTTCCAGGTCCATCTGGCGGCAGTGGTGATCCAGGCGGGTCAAGTATCGGTTCGCTGTTCGGGCGTTGGTTGCTCGTCGGCTCGGCGGAAGACATAACGCCCCCTTGGCAGTGGCGATGATTGCGCCGTTGATGGCGGTCTCAATTCAGGCGCAACGGGAGTCGACATCATCGCCACCGTCTCGGCTGCCAGCGCTTGCTCGATACTGGCGGCAGACGGCGACAACCCAAGCATCCCGGGAAGTTTGGTGACGCCCGAGCCAAGGACCGCATCGAGCGCGAAACCAAGCATCAATCTCAGACGGCGGCTACGCGCACGATCGTACGTCTTCAGAGCGTCGCGGCGAGCCGCTGTCGCAACCTCTGGGTCGACCGCTATTTGCCGAGCCCCTCGCTCGGCAAGCTGCCGGGAAAGCTTGGCCAGCCTTTGCTTGGTAACTTCATCGGGTACATTGACGGCGCTATCAGCAGCGCGCCTCTGTTTCAGAGCTTCCCTGCGGCTGCCAGTCCCTGTATCGGCCCATATGGTCCCGTTAGCCGGGCTGACGCTGACATTGGCGTCCAAGATCCTCTGAATGGAGGAATCGAGATCAACCAGTCGCAAGGGCTTACGGAGAAAGATGCCGTATCCCTCCGCAGCAGCCATGTCTGTCTCTGCGCCCGATGTGATTATGGTCTTGGCGCCAGGATGATGTTCGTAGAGCAGACGCAGGAGGCTAAATTCATTCGCTTGGCCTGATGTTTCGAGGTCCGCGAATACGATGTCGACATGGACTGCATCGAGGACGCGTCGCGCCTGATCTTCACTCGCTACCTCGATGACATCCAAGCCTGCATTGCGCAAATGGCGGGCTGTCAATGCGCGTTCGAAAGGCTCGTCCTGCACGACTAGGACAAGAGAGGCAGATCTTCCGGCAGAACCTTCCGCGGTAGTATGCTGCGCCAACATGGCGATCCTTTCCCACACCAGTCGCCAATCGAGTACGATGACGTCATCGTCGTCAGTCACATGATTCGTCGGCGCCAGAGAGCTGCGTTCCGAAAGCTCGGACCGCAAATTCCCTGGTCCAACTGCCCGTTCGATGCTGCCCGCGGCAGCCTTGCGATTCTTTGACCAAAAGGGACGCAGAGGGGCTCCCTTTAGTGTCTTCCCAGGGGTTTTCTCACTAGATGTTGAATGCACCCTATTCCAATTGCTGGGAACGGTGAAGAAGGGAGCGTTGCCGCCCGGTGGAAAAGACTGTCGCCTGTGGGCACTCCTGCGGCCACACGACAAGAACTGAGTGACGACCCTTCTAGGAGCGGTAAATCGAAAAACGAAGCTGCCGCATTGATTGGCTGATAGCGGTCGACCAGCCACCGGATTCGACTTCCGACGCTCAGTTATCGGTGGGGAATTGATGTACTAGCCCATGCGCCGGTGGGAGAGCGCCACGCCCAGCACCGTTCAATTCTGTGCGCAGCGCCGATCTCGCTCTCACTGCGCGGGGTAACGGCCCGGTTACCCCCGGTGCTCCGGGCGAGGGACCGCCGTGCATCCGGCAACGGCCGCTCGCCATCGCCGTCCATTCTCAATCTTGCAACCGTCCAAGCCTAAGAAAGCCGCAATTCCCAGCCAATGGGCGTGATTCTTGCAAGGCATTTTCGGACTTCGCGTTGGCAAGAACACGAACCGGCCAACCGGCTGGGCAAGCGGAGAGCAAAATTCATGTCTGGAATACGAGTTGCCACTCTGCTCCATCGACGCCTGGGCTACGACCGCCTGCTAAACGGTGAGGTGCCGGCGATTGTTTATCTCGATGAAGACGGCCGGCTATTCAGCGCACCTGTTTTCGACGATGCAGCAAGAACCCTGCGGTTCAAGCTAGTGAGCACAGGCATGCGCGGAGCTACGTACTCACTCCTGCTTCACGATTGTGGCTTTCAGTTCACGGTCTCTCACACCGACGGAACCCTCGTACTCGTTGAAAACGGCGAGTTCAGCCAGGAGGACGCCACGCTGCTGCAGAAGCTTCTTCGACACCTGGAGACAGCTTCCAAAAGGACCTTGGTGCGCCGACGCCCGTCCAACAACTCGCTTTGGGAGCGGCTTTTCCGACGGCAGCGCTTGCCGGAAGCTATGAAACTGCGTCACGAGTCCACAATCCACGGGCAGAAAAATGCCCCTACCGTTGATGGCGGCCAACCGGTTCCAGTATGGGATCAGGCCGGGCCATCTGGTCGAGATTTGTGACCTCGTCGAGGTCCCGCGCGACCCTTGCCATCCTGCGCCAGCGAGCAGCCGCGGCCAAAAGCATATCGCGGTTGACTTGTGCCTTGGCGGCAGCAGCGAAGGCTTCGCACTCCTCGGCCGCCACCATTCAATGTTGAAAGTTATCCATACCCGGAGGCTAATCGCATTGGGGAAGATCCGAGCGGACCATTTTGTGACCACGTCGGACGGGTGAGCCTTTGATCGCGGGCCTCGAGAGTCATCTGACTCTCTGAAGCGTTTTGCAAGGCTTGGGAGCCACCTACTTACCAGCTGGGGACCAAATCGATTTCACGGGCAGAAAAACTGGCGTCGATGTCACCAACTTCATCTACTTCGGCCCAGCGTTCTCCTCAGGGGTGCGCGAGGAGGTTTCCAGTCTTTTCAGTCGCTGCAGCAGTCGGCTCACACTGCTTGGGTGCCATTTGCCACCCTGAGCGGATGGTATCTCTTGCTCGCTCAATTCGCGGGCGATGGCTTTGAGGGAGACAAAGCCAGCTTTCTGAAGTTTAGCAATTGTCGGGGCCAACGCCTTAGCTCGCGCGTCCGAGGCATGCTTCTTTGCTTTTCCATTGTTGATCCTGCCGCCATTGCCCGAGGTGAGCAGGCCAAGGCGCGTCAGCATCCGCACTACGGTGGCGTAGTGCCATTTACCACCACGAGCGGTCGGTATTCCTCTTCGGTTCAACTCATCCGCCAGCGCCCGACGCGATGCAAAGCCGGCAGATCGAAGCTCCTGGATGGTCGAAGCAAAGGCAGCGGCGTGCTGCTCCGCGCGCCGCTTGATGACGGGTCCCCCAGCGGGTTTTTTGCCGTCTTCTACCATCGCGCCACAATGACCAACCGCGGGCGCGGGCCGCGTGACTGTCTTATGACCTCGATCTTGTCTCAAATGATGGACAGCTATCTTGAACCGGCTGCCGACATTCAACGTTGCACCCTACCGATAGAAATTAGCAGTTCGCACGAGCCAATATTGTGACATGGCCCAAAAGAAAAGCCCCGGCACTGAGACCGGGACTAAGTGGGGCAGTGAAAGGTTGGTTAGGCCTTGGCGTCCTCTGTCTGCCAACGCATGAACCAATGCGCCGGCTCGGGCGAGCACATGGAACTTTTATGCGGTGGTAGGCCAGGGAGAACACCGAAGCGACGGCCGGTCCTCTGCGGGTTGACTGGCATCAGACGAATGTTGTTGAGTCGATCGAAGGTTGCCGAATATCGGGGGAAAGGATGGCCGCCATGCACTACAATGAAACACTCGCCCGCCGTATCGTCGCCGAAGTCGATCATGTGACCGCCGGACGCCCCATGCGCTGGGTCACGCTGCAACAGGTCGCCCGACGACTAAAAGTCCATCATAGCTCCACCACCGCAGCGGTTCGCGTGGCGGTTGATAGTGGTTGGCTCATCGCCGAGGGGTCTCCTCCCCATAGTGTCTGCCAAACCGAGGCCGGACGGACGTTGCTGCAGCCCGATGGTCCCGCCTACTTTGGAAATCGTCCTTCAGGGCCTTCACGACCTGATAGTCCCTATGCCAAGAGCCACACTAACTAAGCGGGCATCTCAGATCGAGAAGCGAGGCCGCCGAACAAGCCGACCAGGGCCGCCAAAGATTGGCGCTCTCGAAAAGTCGGCGGTTCGCGTCATGCGCAAACTCTATGAGGCGACCGGCGGTCGGCGGTCGGCCGCAGTGATGGGCAGCGCGCAAAGAAAGGGCCTGGCTCGACGCTTCGGTGTGCACAGCGGCGCCTTGAAGATTACTTGCCGGGCTGTCTGTCGCGATGGCAACATCGCTTATTGCGATGTGGGCCAAGCGCGCCGCGGGAAGGTCCGACCTCTTCACTGTCCCATCGGGGAATTCGTACATGACCGCACACGATTTCTTCTTGTTGTTTGCCGCGTTCGGGGGATTCGTGATTGTACCTGCGCTTCTTCTCTGGGGATTCGCGCGCCTCGCTCATCGAAAGCATAGCGGAAGACGCGGCCCAGGCCTTCGGCCGGACGTCGATCCGACAGATGCATCAAGCGGCGACGAGACGAAAGAACCGGCGCGATCAGGGAAGGCAAACGAATACCTTCGTTGGCTCAACACCAAGCGCCGCCTGCGTCTGCAGCAATATCCGGGCTAGCGGACGAAGGGCCTGCCCCAATCCAAACATGCAAAGATAGGAAAGAAAGCGGCCTAGCGCCGTCCATCCATCTTGCGGCCGGGCAGTTCGCCGCCCGTGCTCCATACGGTGTGTCGCTGCGGTTCGGTGAGACGCTTGACGGCATCTGGATGATGCTCGGGCTTCTCAACTTCATCGAGCCGATAGTCGGCCATGCCATATTCCGTGATCGGCTCGACCAGGCAGAAGTAAGCCTCTGAGCCGCATGCCGAGCAGCTGAAAGTCTTCGTCCGGTAATCGACATCGTGTAGCCCGGCGAGCCTCAGCCGGGCATAGCGTCAGCAGACATCGCAGCGCAGCCACATCTGTCCGTAGGTCTTGGAGAGCGCGCGGAAGGTGAAGGCGCGATAGGGCCAAGGTCCAACCATGGAGCGAGGCTAAGGCCCGCCGGCGGTCAGTGACGAATCAACTTTTTTGCCTGCAGTGCTGGCGGCTCGAAGACGTGGGAAGTCGGGGCCGAGGTCGGCAACGTGAAGAACAATCGGGTGTGGGTATCACGCCATTGATTCAGCTCGCCGCATAACAGGCTGGAAATCAGGGTCGTGCAATTGGAGTAGGCGAAGAGCTTCATCCAAGCACTTCACCACCATTGCCTTGCCATTGCCGACCTCCAACTGAAGCTGCGCATAGTCGCGATAGAGCTCATAGATTTCGTGCTGAGGGGCCACGAAGACTCGATCTTGACCCGGATTGATCCGAAGCTTCCTGCCGCGTTCAAACAATCTGGGGCGTGGTATGGCGAAGGCTTCGACGCCGGTTAAGTCGAAGATGCTTCTTACGTAAAAACCTTCGCGGGCTACAAAGCCGCGAACAAATTCATCCAGCGCCGCAATGTCGCCGGAACTCAGCACTCCCGTGTAGCGCGTGAGCATCACCTTCTCCCGCGCCTCGAAAAACAGTGTGAACATCTCTCTGCCCCACAAGCAGAATACTCTTACAAACCTCTGCGCGTTTTAAACCCACCTGGCTGTGCATAGATACCCTCAGCATCCACATGGAAGAAAGTCCCGGCGCTGAGATCGGGGCGAGTAAGCCAGGGGAGTTATGCGACGACGATAGAAGCCCGTGGCTGCCATCGTCTCAGATCAGCCCGCACTCCTCCAAGAGCCGTACACCGTCGGCCGTTATCGCAACGCTCTGCGGAGGCTCGCCAGCGCCCACCAGCCACCCGCTTAGTTCGGCGTAGTAGATCGAAGAATCCACGCTTTCGGATGGGTGCCCCAAGTCGAGCGCGGCGCGATCAACGTACCATGGCTGCGTTCGGTGCCCGGAGAGTTCGTAGACTCGGGCTATGACTTCGAGAACCAAGGCCGGAATGTTGTCGCGTGTTTTCTTGGGCATTCATCAACCAGGCGTCTGCGGCGCGCCTCCCCCAATTGTGGTCTATGCAGTTTACGGTGACTGAAGGCGAAACCTCCCCATGGAGACCACGATCAGCATGACCCAAAAGGTA
>Ga0210399_10005178_pt1 | contig 10152 bp, 11 predicted proteins | sample IncBWC14MmetaG_FD_150865 | JGI IMG/M metagenome (GOLD analysis project Ga0210399, IMG submission 150865) | Forest soil microbial communities from Barre Woods Harvard Forest LTER site, Petersham, Massachusetts, United States - Inc-BW-C-14-M | ecosystem: Environmental > Terrestrial > Soil >...
CGGCCGTGAAAAGGCAACTCAGAGCTAACACTGCTACCATCGCCGCTGCGAGCCGCCCTTGCGTCGGAGCGGACAGCCGGAGCCGCTCCACCAGGCGCGGCAGGGGAGCCAGCAGAAGGATGAGCAGAGCCAAAGGGACACTGAAATGACGGATACTGAGGTCCAGGCGGCTCAACAGACAAGATCCGGTAAAAACGATCAGCGATACCCAGAGGACGCGCCAATGAATCGCAAGCTCCGCAGGAATCGTAGGAGCGTTCCCCTCATCGCGCCGCTTCTGCATCAGGGCAAAGACGACCGCCAGCACCAGCAATCCGAGAAAGCCCAGAGGGGATTTCAGCGCGAACAGAACCGGAAAGTAGAACCAAACGCCGTGGGGATAGGAGTGACCCAGGATGAACGTCGGCCTGCTCGCGGTGATCAGAACCATCAATACGCCTCGCAGGTACAGCCAGGGCGGCATAAGGAGCCGGCGCAGAGGAATAGCGGCTGAACCATGGCCGAGACGGTAAAGCACATCGGTCGTCTGATTCAGGGAAAAGATGAAATAAAACAGGTAGACGATAAGTGCAGCCCAGAGAATGCCCTGAAGAGTGACGCGCCAGCGGAGTCCGCGCCAGGCGCGCGCCTCAGGTTTGGCAAGGGGCTGGCCGGGCACGGCGCGCCAGCGCGTGCTCAGAGCAATTGCCACGAAAGCAAAAAATAGAATACCCGCGGTGAATTTCGAAAGAAGTGCACCCGCCAGGCTTAGTGCAAACAGCATGGCGTTCTTTCGGTCAGGGTTCTGCCACATTTCCGCAAAGCGCCACAACGTCAATATGGAAAACAGTGTGACCGCGATATCGGTATGGACGAGGGGGCCAAAAGCGAGAAATGTAGGAGTACTGACAAAGATGCTCAGGCAAAGCAGCCCGCCCCAGTTTCCTCCCATGCGTCGTGCGTATACGTACAAAACCCAGCCTAGCACCAGGGTCAAAAGCAGCATGGGCAGGCGGGCCCACGCGAGCACGGGTACAGGGTTGTTCCACTTTGTCATGAGCCATTCGCCGAAGACCCACTGCCCCAGATAGGCGGGGAAAAACTTTTCGCTGACTGTCCATGAGATATGCGAGTAATCAGCGTGGATCCCGCGCAGAACCAAGGGTAGCGTTGCCAGCACTTTGGGCAACGGGGGGTGTTCCTCATTCAGCCGTAAATCCAGCCTTTGCAGATAACTTACGCCAGCACCGATGTGGGACACTTCATCAATGGTAACGGACTCTCGCAAAGCAGCTCCGCCGGCCAGTATCGCCATGAGCAGCAACAGGAGCAGGGCAGCCACAACGGAATAGAGAGGGCCGCGCGTATTTTCCATTGAACTCTTCCGTTCAACGACGGTAGGTCGTTGAGCACTAAGTTTCTCTCTGGCGATTGTGACACAAAAGATCCAGAATGCACCGCTCCGGAAGTCTCACTGAATCCACATGGATGTGTAGTCGGGTAACCGGTAACTGGCTCCCAGTGCTTGACTTTAGAGGCGTTAATCAGGCATGACTCAAATCGAATACAAGCGCAAGTGAACTCGCGGAGATAACCGTTGTTCTTCTTGCGCCAGCAGGGCTTATTTATAGCTGGCACTTCTACTTCACTCAAATGAGGAGAGAGCCTACTGGCTGGCGGAATCGCATCACAATGTCGTCGCTGGCACTCGCTTCACTGGCAGTTTTGCTCTGGCCGGTCATGGTGATGCTCATGCCACGAGCAGACTGGGGAAGCGGTGTTGGACTAGACCGCCAGTTTCAATGGGTAGAATCGTGGCACAGACCTATTTTGCGCAGTTTGCTGGCTGCGTTGCTTCTTTGCTTATTCGGCCGATGTCGCCTGATAGGGAATTTGGTTCAGATAATGATGGAGACTAAGGTGACGAGTCATTCAAGTTCGCGAATCGCTTTCCTCATCGCGGCACTGCTTGTCGCAAGAGTCGGCGTCGCCGCGGAGGAGCACCGCTTACTTCTCGTTGCGGATCCTTCCGACGGCCCTATTGATTGCGGCCGCTCCGTGGCGCATTACAACAGGGGCGTCGGCTTCCAGGAGAAAGGCGACCTTGAAGGAGCCATCAGGGAATATCGCCTCTCAATTAGCCTGTGCTCAACGTATTGGCGCCCGGCTTATAACCTCGGCACAGTTTTTCAGACTAAGGGCGATCTTGATGCAGCGGCCATGCAATACCGTAACGTAATCAGGGATTGGCCCAAAATCTGGCAAGCACACCTGGAACTCGGACATATTCTCGACGACAAAGGTGATCTCGACGGAGCCATCGAGGAATATCGCGCGGCGATCAAGCGTCATAACAAGTATCCGGGATCCCACTACAGTCTTGGCCATGCCCTGCAAGCCAAAGGCGATCTTGAAGGGGCGATCGTGGAATATCGCGCGGCAATCCATCTACAGCCAGATTACCCAGAAGCACAATCCGCCATGGCTGAGGCCCTCAAAGCCAGAGGCAAGTCTTGATAAGTCGCCTAACCGGAGAATTCAAATGGACGGTTACCAGGACCTTCCTCAATAGCAGGTGGCGCCGAGGAAATGCTACATGCCGAGCCGCCGTGATAGAGTGACCGCCATCTGAAAAGGAGGCGTGATGCCTGTAGCGCTCCCTTCTACGACAGCGGGGCAATTGAAAAAACAGTGTGAAATAAACCCAGAGAAGGAACAACTCCAACTTGTCGAGGCATTTCATGTTGGGTCGTGCCGTGGCTTCATAGAAGCGTACCTGCAAACTATTTCGATAACCCCTTTTTCTTTTCTTCGAAAGACGGACATCTTCAAACTGCAGGTCGAAGCAACTCTGACAGTAGGACAAATCATGAATGTTTTCTTGATTCATATGGAAAACATCCAGGGGACGAAAACACCCACGCGTTGATTGTGCTGGATAATTGCTTGATGCTTGCTGGTCTGTTGAAGGCGACTCGCGTAAATCCGGAATCCGCGAAAGACGACACCATCCAGTAAGGCGCAGCAAACGTCTGACTTGCCACGAATTGGCTCTATCCCAACTTACAATGGCGAACTTCGGAACGCAGACGCTGAATCACTCCATAGCTCATTCTCGCGTCATTAGTGGCTCGACCTCTCAGCCCCCTAAAGTCGTTCCAGCGATGGTGGGAAGCAGTGTTGAATCAATGCATTGGATGGTGTTGCCGTCTGAGCTGGCAGCGTTAATCAGGACTTGAGCATTAAACCGAGCTCCCAAAACCCGTTTGCTTAGGTATTGCAGCAGCGGCTGGAGATTTCCTAGGACGATTTGTCGAATTCCGGTCCGGCCGTTCGTCTATGTAGTGAAGGCAGGGCAACCGCCCGGCCCGTTACAGGAGAAGGAGAAATCATGAGCGTAGTTGGAAATTTCGTTATTTCTTCCCAAATTCGCGCCCGACCTGTAGTTTTTGGCCCTCCCCGGCTACTCATTGGATGTACGAAAAAAGGATGGCAGAATGCACGCAGAGACGGAAACATCGTTCCTAATAAACCTGAATCAGAACATTGGAATTGTCCACCAGGTTTGCCATACCTATTTCCGCCGCGATGCCGCGGAGCGCGAAGACGTCTTCCAGGACACCATGTATCAACTCTGGAAGTCATATCCACAGTTCAAGGGGGAATCAAAATTCTCCACATGGATGTACAAAGTCGCTCTGAACACGGCGATCACCCACATTCGGCGGAGCACCCGGACCCCTCGAAATGAAGAGTTGACTGAGCCGATTCCGCATAGGCCCGATATAAACGAGCGCATGAGCCGGGAAGAGGAATTACATCTGTTGCATGAAGCAATTGCAACGCTCACGGACATCGACAAGGCGATCATTCTGCTCCACCTGGAGGATCAGAATTACGATGAAATTGCCTCCGTCACCGGTCTCACCAGAACAAACGTGAGTGTTCGCCTGGTACGAATCAAGCAGGCGCTGAAAGATTACCTTCAGGGAAATCAATAATTCAGAGGAGGAAATATGGCAACCAGTAATGAAATAGGCGACGTATGGAAGGAAGGTAAAGCCTGTGTAGCGAGCCCTGCTCCCCTCTCCGCAAAGGACCTTCAGGGGATCATCTCGTCGCGCGTAAGGAAAGAGCTCAAGACAGTTAGCCAGTTCGTCTGGGCTGCAATTGTCTATCAGATTATTCTCTACTCATTCCTCGCGCACACGTTCATCCGCCATTGGGGCGACATGCGGATCATGCTCCTCTGTCTCGCGGGAGCAGCGTTCTACGTCCCGCTGACCGTCGCTCTCCTACGCAGGGTAGGAACATTGTACCGCCGCCCCTCGGAAGCGCCCGGCTCTACGGTCCCTGATGTCTTCCACAAAGTGGAGGGTGAGTACGCCCGGCTTGCCGATTTCTTCCAGTTCAAGAAGCGCATGGACTGGATTGGCGTTCCCGTCAGCTGCGCGATTATTGTCCTGGTCACGTTCACACTCTTCGTCAAGGGAGGCGTTGAAGGGAATCCGCTGGCAGGCCTTGCCGTCTTCGCCCTCTGGGTTGGGATGTCCCTCACTGCTATCCATGCTGAAAATAAGAAGCGGTTCATTTCTCCGCTGCGGAATCTCGAGCAGGTCCTCGACGATCTAAAGAATTCCTGAGCGGTGAGAAGTCGGCCGGAATGCGAAAGGAGACATAAACACAATGTATGAATACATGAAGAAAGCACTGATAGCCGCACTGCTAGTTGTTTCCACCGCATTCGTGCCTTGCTTGTCGAACGTCACCGACTTCCCGGATCGAACTTCCGAGTTGGCACACGCAGCCGCAGGTCCGTTGTTTTGGCAGTTCTGGGATGAACTGCTCAGTCGCGAACTCGCACAGTGGACCAAGACAGTTTCAGATGATGACCAACAGTCGGAATGGCCTCCAGAATTTCGCAGCGCCCTCACGCGCCTTTTCTTCCGGGTTTTTCTCAACCCGTGTTTGAAGGACCCCTATCTGTCGTGGGGTGTGTGACAGGTTTCTCGAATCGATTCGCAAGTGCGTGATCCGTTGTACCCTAGGGCGCAAATTATTACTCGTTTCTGAGCATTGGTTGCGATACGGCTTTTATCAAGAAGAATCCCACATCTCAGGAGGAATCAATGCAACGAAAGATTTTCAGGACGATCGCATTAAGAAGCTTCACGTTGGTTGTCGCGCTCGGCGCGGCGTGTCAATCACAAGCACAGGACCCCAAAGCGCCGTATCCGAGCATGGCCCCGCTTGACCAATACCTAATTGTCGATCGAAATGTCGAGATAACGCTGGCACGGAGCGCTGCCCCGGAATCCATCTCCCGGGATGCCGAGATCATGGTCCTCGGACGGCATGGTTACGAAACCGCGGTGAAAGGCAAGAACGGCTTCGTGTGTATTGTTTGGCGCTCATGGGCAGCCGGAATCGACGATCCGGACTTTTGGAATCCCAAGCTGCGCTCTCCGGCCTGCCTCAACGCGCCCGCCGCGCGATTCAACGTCCCACTTACTCTCAAGAGAACCGAACTGGTACTGGCGGGGCGATCTAAGTCGCAGATGTTCGCGGACATGAGTGCCGCTTTCGATAAGAAGGAACTCCCGGAGCTGGAACCCGGCGCGATGTGCTACATGTTGTCCAGGCAAGGTTACTTGAGTGACCGCGACGGGCACTGGCGCCCGCACCTGATGTTTTTCGTTCCACTAACTGAGCCTGCGACCTGGGGCACAGGCTTGCCGGGTTCCCCGGTGGTTGGGGCATTTACTGACACCCCGGAGCGGCTGACCGTGTTTCTGATTCCTGTTGCCAAGTGGTCGGACGGTACGGCAGCTCCCATCTCTGAGCATTGACGTGTGATCTCGGCGAGTCTGAGCCCGAGTAACGCTAGATGGGCGGTTTCCGCGTTTTATCAGGACTTGGCGCGAATCATCGATGTGTATAGTCTTGTCGTGGCCCTGCCGACGGGAACCATGGTGCCATTTTGGGGTACGTCTTGCGCTATTTGACTGCATTTCCGATAGCACTGATTTTTGGCACCGTTCTGCTACTGACTTGGTTGGTTCCCAGGATGTATAGGTGGCTTCGTAGCAGCGCCATACCGTATATGTTAAAAACGCGGATGGTGTCTCCCTCGAAAGCGACTGCGGCGCTTTCAACGGGCGAAATTACCGACCTGAAGAAGCTTGCTCCCGAAGATCCACCCATGAAGCTGTTTCGCCCTCGGTTTAACCAGCGCTCTGGAACACTGCCCGCCGAATTGCAACCCAACCCGGTGAGGCGCTACGCGTCGTGCCATTGCCTCGATGCCCAATACGAACCCGACGAACCGGACGAAGAGGGCGCTGGAGAACAGGCCGCTCGCGCCGGGTGGCAGGAGCTCTTATTTCACACCGAAGTTCAGGACACCGCTTCTGACGCATGGAAATCACTGGAGGCGTACATCGCGAAGATTCGCGATGAAGGCTCCGATGAGCTGAATCCCAGGAGGGGAATTGGTTCGGAGAAATGGGAACAGATCGTCACGCTGCCCAAATCCATTGGGACGCTGGAGTCCGTCAGGGTTTTGAGCTTGTATGGAAGCCACCTTGTCCGAATCCCTCCCGAGATAGGTGACATGACGAATTTAGAAGAGTTCGATCCGTATACTTCGCGTTGTCTACATTGGTTTCCGTATGAGATCACAAGGTGCCAGCACCTGACTCGAAGTCGTGTCAGTACGCGGTGTCTTTATGGCAACTACAGGTACAGACCCCCGTTTCCAAGATTGCCGCAGATTTCGGCCGTGCTCATACCGGCGACATGTAGTGTGTGCAGCGAACCGTTCCCGCAAGGGGAAATACATCAGGCGTGGATTTCACTGAGAGTTGCAACTGACGTACTTCCGCTGTTGGTGCATGCATGCTCCGAAGAGTGCATCGAAAGCTTACCAAAGCCCGCCTTCGGTTATGTACAGCGGCCGCATTTCGGCGGATTGGATCTCGAACTGCCGCCACCGCGTTAATCCCGTCTTACGGCATTCAACTCCCGATTTGGCGTGCCGGTAACTGGGTACCGGGACTGACACGTCTGATTTCCGTTTTTTCTTCAGACGTTAGAACTCTTGCATAGGCGGATCGCGCCTGCTAGGCACTGTAGTTGGCCACAACCCGTGCTACCTTTCCAATCTCCGATAACTCCATGAACTCTGCTACGCGTGTCCCCTTTTGATTTGTGTACAAGAGCACCACGCTGCGTATACCCAAGAATACGTTCTCAAGGTGGAACTGCAGTTCCGGGTAGGCTTCCAGCCCTCTTTGAAAGTAAGCTCTCAAATTCGCCTTTCCGTTCACCTTCCCAGCAGGCGTCCCCAGCAGTTGTGCGGCAATCGGCGAAGTCAACTCGATTGCGTCTTCATAGTGCGTCATGATCAATTCCAGATCATGAGCGTTCCAGGCGGCAACCCAATGCTCGGCCAACTTCCAAGCTTCGTCTTTCGTCACGACAATCTCTCCAGTATTTGATCGTCAGTAATAACCTGCGTGCATTGTACGACGCCCTTGTAGATAGCGCATTTTTTAGGAATCAGCCCGCTAGCTCCTGATTTGTCGTGGTCTCAATGGGTCAACGCAACACTTTCTTGAAGTTTACTCGCAGGAGTCTCGCGCCACCACAAAACCGAAGAAAAGAAAGCCCAAACCCAGGTTCCAAACACCGAAACCTGGGGCACCCGCCCCGACTAGTTGCCACCTAATCATGTCGCTCCCGATTTCGCGGTAGCACGCGAAGAAACACACCGATGTTTCCAAGAGGACAGGAAAAGCAATGAGCAGCCGCATGAAGATTGCGATTACCGGAGAGGTGTCGGTTGTCATTCAGTTCGCGCTGGCGATCGGAGCGTGGGGCGTTCGGCGGATAATTCTTCAGCAGCTTCTCCGCGAACTTCTGGATATTCTTCTCACTTCCTTCGAGATTTAGATTGAGATCGACCGCGTTCGACACGGCGCCGCGCCACACCAGTTTTTTCTCTGTTGCCGCATACATGTCCAGGTCAAGCTCACCGGCGTGGATGGACGCCTCGGCAATCGTGGCCAATCCGCCGCCCCACCCCGGGCCGTAGCCCCAGCCGTCGCGATACGCCATCCACACTGTCTGCCTGCTGAGGGCCGTCTGGTAACCGATGTACAGGTCGGCGTGGTCCGAATCTGTTTTGAGCAGGCCCTTTTTGGCCAGCTCGGCGTCAATCACGAAGGTGATTTGCCGCGTGGTGGCGTAGTCGACCTGCTGCACGCTCTTGATGTCTACCCACTTATAGCTCTTGAATTTGGAGAAATCCGTGTCTTGGTCGAAGTTGTAGCTTACGTCCTGGGCCGCGGCAAGACCTGCTGCAAAACCCAAAACCAGCGGTAGCAGCAAAGCGATTCTCTTCATCCCAGCCCTTCCTGGGACCGGGCAGCCACCATGATGCGCCGTCGGCCGCAAATTTGGAACGGTAATCTTGCCGTGAAGTCCGGGAGGGAACAAAGTCTTTACCCCGAACCGTCCATCTAAAGTCCCCTAGAACTTCTCCGGTCAGTCCCAACCCTGGCCGGGGAAAAACTCACTTTCACCAATCTGAAAGTAGACCGTTCCCCAGATGGTGCCGTGCTTGGAGCGAGCGAAAAACTCGTCCTCCTGCACAACGAGCAGTACCTCCAGCCACGCCCATCCCGCCACCAGCGGTCCCTCTTGAGAAAATCTGATTCGCGATGTGAAGAGGAGGAAACACCCCACAGGCGTCAAAATACGGGATGTCATAGACAAATGTCAGCAGAGTCCCGGTGTGAACCGTATTCTCATCGGCATGAAACTCGTACCGCTCATATGTCACATCTCTCAGATTCGCCGGGTTCGCCATGTCTAAGACTATCGTTTTCTCATTGCTTCTGCTCAGTCAGTGCCTTCGTGATCCAACGGTTTTCCGTCAGGCCCTACTTGTACTTCGGACTTTTTTCCGTCCGTCACGACCTGCGCTTCATAGGCCACCAACTTATCCTTTTTCCTAATCGATTCTATTTTTGTGATTTTGCCTTTGCCTGCTTTAGCTTGCAGCCCGGCTCTTACGTCTGCTGATACAGCCTGCAAATCCACCTGTTCCTCGATCTCAAGCACCGCACCGTTCGCATCCATCTGCACATCTTTGCCGTGACCATTTACGACCATCTCAATTTCGTAGGTGGCCTGCCCGTTTTCCTTCTCTTCGCTAAACCCGCGAATCATTGCTCCCTTACTTTGCTCTACGACCGTTTTCTCAACGGCTGGAGGCAGGTCTGAGCGTTTAATCTTTTTTTCCTGTCCAGAAACGCTGCACGTTAGCACCAAACTTACAAACAACAGAAAGACTTTATGGCTTGGCTTCATCTTCTCTCCTTAAAGCGGAAGAATACTTTTCCCTTCGCTAAGGAGAGAAGTACCAAACCCCTCCTAAACAGACCGCGCGTGTTGTCGTTCTTCTTTCTCGCTCTCCCAGTCGCGGGCATATTCACTGGCTATTATCGGAGGATGGGTCTGATAGCGATATTTCAAGCAGTGATGTATTTCTTCAGCTTTCTGGGGCTTCGTGTGTTGGCTCGAAAGCGAGAGGCTAGCGGAGTATCAAACGAGCAAACCAAACCGTAATTGTCGTTAAATTACGTCAAGTCCCTGTCAGTCGCCTAGCCAAGCAAATGACCCTTGAAAGAGACCTCAAGGGCACGGACCTCTTCGACATAATTCATGAGATTGCGGCACGAGCAAACCGAAATGGCAGGGTGTATCACTTTTCCCCTCCCTATAACCCTACCCATGCGTGCATTGACCATCCCGCAAGGCCGCCGTTATACTGGTTGTTCGCGTTGGGAGCGCATCATTTCCCGGCGTGCCTCGTGTCATTCCACGCGTCGCTCCTCAGGGCTGCCGTCTGGAATTTGCGAATTGAAATTAACTTCGACAGGGAGTCTGCTGCCGCTCTGTGCGGCGCCCGAAACTTATGAGCAGCGTTAAGGCCACACAACTTCGCCCCGGCATGGTGATCCAGCACGAGGGCCAGCTTTTCACCGTTTTCAGCACCGATCACCGCACGCCAGGCAACAAGCGCGGCTCGATGCAGACGCGCCTGAAAAACCTACGGAACGGGATCATGATCGACTACAGGTTCCGAGCGGAAGAATTCGTGGATCG
>Ga0210399_10005179_pt1 | contig 10151 bp, 7 predicted proteins | sample IncBWC14MmetaG_FD_150865 | JGI IMG/M metagenome (GOLD analysis project Ga0210399, IMG submission 150865) | Forest soil microbial communities from Barre Woods Harvard Forest LTER site, Petersham, Massachusetts, United States - Inc-BW-C-14-M | ecosystem: Environmental > Terrestrial > Soil >...
GGCGTGAGATCGAGCCACTGGTAGGTCGCGACCATCGGATCCAGTCCGCGCGCGTAGCTGGAATAAGTATGAAAGATTTCGCCAGCTTTATTCTTATAGAACACGCTTGTGCCCGGTCCTTCTTCGGATGGGAATTCCGTCATGTCGTAGTTGTAATTGACCTTGCCTTTACCATTGGCCTGCTCCTCCTTCGAGAACGACACGTGATAGTCATAGTTGAAGTCGTTCGCGAACGAAGAGACCCACTTGAAGCGCCATCCCATGCGCTTTTTGAACGCCTCGATCTCGGGCAGCGTCGCCCGGGAGATCGCCAGAAAGGTTGTATCGCGGTGCGCGAGATGCACCGCCGCGCCGTCGAAACCATCGGCCAGGAACGAGCAGCTCGGGCAACCCTCTTTCCATCCCGGAGCGAACATGAAGTGGTAGACGATCAACTGGCTGCGTCCGGCGAACAGATCCGCGAGCGTCTCCTTGCCTTTCGGCCCATCGAACACATACTTCTTTTCGACCTTCTCCCACGGCAGCGCGCGCCGCTGCCGCGCGAGCTCATCGCGCAGCCGCGAGAACTCTTTCTCTTTGCGCAAAAGCTCTTTGCGGGCGGCAAACCATTCAGCTTGCGGCACCACCGTCCCCAGTTCGGTTTTGTTGGTCGTCATTTTGCTGGTTGTCAAGGTTGCCATCGTCGTTTCTCCTCTCGTTCCTGGTCTTCGAATTATCTTGCGGTTTGCCCTTCTTCCCACGAACCATCCTCACGGCGAGCGCGGCAATCCCGCCTGTCGACATCACGCTGCCCGCCATCAACGCTGCGCTGGCCATGCATGCTGGACACATCGGAGCCTCCTCGCCCTTCATTGCCTGATTGTGATTGATGAGCGATGATTGTTGATTGAAAAGCGGGTCGCGGTTGTTCAATCAACGACCAGACTTCAGCAATCAACCATCAGCCTAACTTCTTGCTTTTGCTCTCAGCCCGCTCGCGGACCCGCGCGTGCATATGGTTCCAGCCTTTTTGCATGCCTTGTTTGTGATCGTCGGGAATAAATCCGAGCGCCATGTGGTGGAACTTGATCAGGGTTCCGCCCTCTTCCTCGCTGAGCCGGTACTGAAGATTCGATACGACGGGATACGACATAAACAGCGGCCCGGTGATTTCGATCAGCGCCGGGCGCTTGATGGCCTGCACGTGTCCCCAGAAATGGCCGTTGCCATCGCCCAGATCGCGGTACCAGCGGCCGCCAGGCCAGGGTTCGATCTTCATCGACATCTTCTTGCCCTCGGGCGTGTCATTCTCCGGCCCCAGTTGTTCGAGCAGCGCCTCGAATGTCGCCTCGAGCGACGCTCGCACGTGAATTTCCTGCGTAATGGTCAGTGTAAGGTTCTCAATCCCCTCGGTAGCTGTCGGACTCATCTTCTTTACTCCTCCTTGCGTTTTTGTTTGATCGAATTCGGTTAGGTTCACAAAGTTTCTGTAGATTTCTGTTTTGCTTCAGCGCGCTCTTTCACGCGGAGCAACTGATGCTGCCACAGCCGCTCGAAGGTCTTGGTCCACTCATGCAGCGGGCGGATCGCCTCCGCATTGGTTCGATAGAACATGTGCCGCCCGTGGCGCCGCACCCGCACCAGCCCAACGCGACGCAGCACGCCCAGATGTTTCGACACCGAGGGTTGCTCCATTCCCAGGGTCGCGACGATGTCCCCAACCGCCCGCTCCTCGAGCGCCAGATAGTTCAAAATGTCCCGCCGGCGCGGCTCTGCCACCGCATTGAACGCATCCGACGTGGTAGCTGCTCTTGGCATGGAAAGAATATATATGCCCATATAGGAATATGTCAAGCACATTTTTTCTTCCCGCCTTCTTTTCGTGAATTGGCCCGAGTGCTACGCGGAGGACCAATTTCACGATCCGCATCCGAATGGATCCGTAGGGTGCTGGGTTACTCTGCCAAGTCCAGTGCGGGAGAAGAATGAAGCTCCCTTGGGACGCAGCCCCTAGACACTCGTATACGGAACGGGTCGTGGAGGGATGACACCGGTTGTCACACCCTGAAGACTTAGGCGGACGGTGGTCGGAGCGGCATGGATCCTCTTAGTTGGAGCAGGTAAGTACCCCAACCCTGCGCTGGCTTTCGAGATCGAATATCGCTATATCTCTACCGGCTCCGGGAGAGAGCATCAGTTTCCCATCCGGCGTCATCGCTGTGTCGCCAAGGCTAAACTCATTCTTGATCCGTGATCGCTTCCGCGTTGATGGACTCCATTTGACAATCTGGTCCCGGTCGTTACCCCAGATAACCCATTTTCCATCCGGGCTGAAATGCAAGCTTTCGACCTGGCCACCACTATCAGTCGACGAAAGTTCCCGTCCCGTCTCCCAATTCCACAACTGCACAGCTCCACTACTTCCTGTGGCGAGTACTTTGGCACTGGGACTGAACGCGACTCGCCAAGCCATCCGCCAGAGTTGCGCATCCCGCTCGCCCACGTCAGCGAAGGATTTCGGTGATTGCCCCGGACGGACTTGGAAACTCCTGATCTCCGCACCAGCAGCAACATCCCACAGCCGAACCTTCTCGAAAAGAGCGGCGGCTATCATGGAACCATCAGGGCTGAAGGCGATGCCCTCGGTCGTATCAGAATTGTCTATTCGTTTCACTTCGCACCATGTCTTGGTGTCGAACAACCGAATTGCGTGGTCATCAGACGCTGAAGCCAGGAATGTGCCATTCGGGCTGAATGCCAAGGACTCAACACCTTCTCCAATGATCAGGAAATGAAGACGCTGCCCTGTAGTCCCATCGAATATCTTCAATGCTCCGTTTGCTGTACCGATTGCAACCGTCCGACCGTCAGGGCTGAAGGCTGCGCTTTCCGCGTCCTCGTCCTTCGCCGTCGGAACGGCCCATATTTGTTGACGAGTCTGAATGTCCCACGCACGGACCCACGGATCGTAGTTCTTGCCCGCAGAGACCGCCGTTTTCCCGTCCGGGCTTACGGCTATCTTGTCTACCGAACAAGGATAGCGGTCGCTCCCGTCCGTGCTTTCGGGAGCTAGTAAAGACGCCGGGGCAACTTCATACGCACTCCGGTTTTCATTCCACCAGTCTTTCCAGGGTTGCGTTGCCCTGTGCCCTATCACGAACAGGTCTCTTTCCTGTTCGAGTCGTCTGCCAGTGAGTCGCTCGAGAGCTCCAACAACCTCATCGGACAGAAAGACGTCCGTTCTCTTTTCCTTATCGTGGCCTCCGATGCTGAGACTAACCATGCTTCCGCAATAGCGACGATCATCGAGCAATTGCATGAACTCGGGTATGAGCTGCGCATCCCGATAATGTTGAAGAGGATCAATGGCGCTGCAGATGGTCTTTGGGTCGTGCAGCATTGCCGTCAGCAGTCTCTCTCCGGCGTCGGATCGCAGCTCCCCCAGAAGCTGGATGGCCTGGCCCCTGCGCCTGGAAGGCTGGCTCTCGTCACCCGCAATCTGGACGAGTACGCTTTTACCCTCGTCGCCGTAGCCCCCAACCACATCCTCTAGGAGTATTCGGTTCGTTGTGCTGTCGAGCGCAGCCTGAATCTGACTCTGGGCGGTTTCTTGGCACGCTTGTGCGTGCATCGGAACCGTTGGCACCAACGCGAATCCAAGGAGGAGCGCCGTAAAGGTCCCAGTACTTTCCATGCGCCACATCATACGCCTGCACCGCGGGCTACCCTCTTTGCGAATAACAGGCGTCAGCCACTTTGATGGATACTTTCGTGGTCTTGACTTTCCTGTCGGATAGTCCGATTATCTAAACGCCCGGGCTCAGAGCCCTTACTGCTCCAAGACCCACAAGCTATTTGCAATCAAGATTTTGCCGCTCATAAGTTAAAGTGGCTGCCTGATTCTAAATGACTTACCGCATCGGCACTCGCGTAAGTCCTTTGAGCACAATATTTTACCCGTAACTGACTGAGCCGCTTAGACTTTTTCGCGATTCTCCTCCAACTCGATCATTCCATTAGACCGAGGGGGAGGGGGGGCCCTCCAAAAAGCGCACGTTGCTTCCCAAAACCAAACTGCAGCCACCCTTCCTCAGGCGTCTCGGCTACACTCTTTTCCAGCATTTTTCTGTTGCGGAGGAACTCTCTTGTCTGCCATTCACGCCATTTTCTGGGACGTCGGCGGTGTGCTGCTCAGCAATGCATGGGACCATACGCAGCGTGCCGCGGCACTCGAGCATTTTCACCTCGATGAGGAAGAATTCCATGACCGGCATGAGATGGTGGTCTCATCGTTTGAGCGCGGCAAGATCACGCTCGATGAGTATCTGGACCGCACGATTTTCTATCGCACTCGTCCCTTCACGCCGGACGCGTTTCGCGATTACATGTATTCTCTGTCGCAGCCCTTTCCAGACGTGCTGCAATTCGCGCAGGCGCTTACTGACTCCGGCAAATACTTCATGGGTACGATCAACAACGAATCGCGCGAGCTGAATGATTACCGGATTGAAAAGTTTGGACTGCGGAAGATCTTTCGGCTGTTCGTGAGTTCGTGCTTTGTGGGATTCCGCAAGCCGGAGCGCGACATTTACCGGCTGGCGCTGGAGACGACGCAGATTCCCGCAGAGCAGTGCTGCTTTATCGACGATCGCGCGCTGAACCTGGAATGTGCCGTCAAGCTGGGAATGCAGACGATTCAGATGCAAGAAGCGCAGCAACTACGCGGAGATCTCGCAAAACTCGGTGTGACAGTCTAGAGTTGCAGTGGCACTCGCCTCGCGGCGCCAGGCGGGACGGGCGAAGGCGTCGTCCCCACATCGCCTACGGATTCTTGCGCGGCTGGATGGTTTTCGCGCCCACATTCTGCGGCGCTTCGGATTCGAGCGTGCTGAGCGTTAAGTCGCTGGACCAGCAATCCGCGGCCAGCTTCCATTCGCCGTTACTCTGCCGCGCGCACACCCAAAGGTACTTGCCGCGTTCTTCGCGGCGTTTGCCGCTGGCGCTCGGAATCAGGGCCTTGCAGCGTCCTGCTTCGTAAGCAAGTTCTCCGACGACTTCCACACGCAGCGGTTCCAATTCCACCTCTCCCAGGCCGGCATCAAGCGCGCCAAAGAAAAACTCACGAACAGCCGCGGCTCCGCGGATAGGTGGAGTGTTGGAGCGCAGCACCAGAGCATCGGCAACATATAGGTCGAGCAGATCATCGAGGTGTTTGGTGTTGCACGCCAGCACCCACTCGTGCGCGATGCCACGAACCGCGGCCTCGGCCCGGCTCATGTCGCCGCGCAGCGCCGCAGTGGGCCGCAGATCCCGCCCTGAGTCCGCCCGGACGGGATCGGCCGCGGACCGCGCCGCCATCGCTTCCCCGCCGGGAAAATAGTGGTGATGATAGTGATGATGGTAGTGGTGCGTCTCCTGGCCTGTTGGTTGTGTGGTCGCAGGCCTGGTTTCGGGATCGTGATCATCGAATGGGTTGCGCAGCGAGAGAGCGCGCGACGGCGGACGCGGTTCCCGCGCAGTCTCCGCCTCTTCGGGTTCAGCAACGGCGATGCCGCACATGGCGCAGAACTTGTTGCCTTCGCGATTGCGGTATCCACAAGTGCGGCAAAGGACCGTGGACGAAACGCCGCTGAGGTCTTGCATGGTATCGGCCGTATCGTCGGCGGCCTGCTCCGCGTCGGCTTCGGCCGCCAGACGTTGGGCGGCCTCGAGTGCTGCGGCTATCGCATCTTCACTGGGCTTGGGACGGCGCATTTCGGGCTGCAGCCGGCGGAACAGTTCGTCCATCTCGGCGTTGTGCACCGGCGAGTCAGAAGGTCGGGGATTTCTCTTGTCTTTTTCCAACTTGTCTTTATCCAACTTGTCTTTGTCCCCAGATTTGTCCACGAATCGAACTACCCGCTGGGGTCATTCTAGCCCAGCGGCTCGGGCTACCGGCTGGAAAACTCGATCTTGCCTTCGGTCTCGGTTGGAACTCCGTTACAGGTCGCCGGACGGTACCTCCACGTCCGCACGGTCTGCAGCACATGGCGGTCGCCGGTGAGCCCGGCGCTCACTAGAATGAGCGGGCTGTGCACGCGTCCATCGGTTCCTATGATGAAACTGACTTTCACCTTCTGCCCGCGCGCGGCTGGCGTGAACAGCGGATCAGGCGTGGTCAAGGCCTCGGGCGGTTGAACGTCCTGGCAGGCTGGCCGCGAGATGTGCAGCACATCGACGAACTGGGACGCGCGAGCCAGCGTTCTCGACACTTGGCTTTCCCGCTGCTCCAGCGTGGCTGACCGCAGACGCGGCACCGTGGTGCTCACCGCCAGCGCCACTGCAGGCAGGAACAAAAGAATCGTAGGCCAGATGCGACGAGACATGAGTTGTACAACTCCCGGTCAAGCGGAAAATCCGCTTAACTGATGTTCGGGGGCAAATCCAGGACCACTCCCAGGCGCAGATATATCCTTCATTCTGAACAGGTTACGGGCCGTGTCGAGCGAACGAAACGTCTGGAGATGAAACAGATTGCATAACCGGATAGTAAGTCTTCCGGCAAGCCGTGACTCAACTCGCAGAGCGCCGCAAAGTCAGCAAGGTGATTTCAGGCGGGCAATTCCAGCGGACGGGAACTCCGACTGTGCCCAGACCCCGGTTGGTGTAAAGGGTGAGCCCGCCGATCTTGTACAAACCCCAAACGTATTTTCTAGCTAAGGCCGGCAAATAAAGTGGGCCGACGAAAGGCACGCGCACCTGGCCTCCATGGGTGTGACCCGAAAGCTGGAGGTCGACGGGATGGCGAGCAACGTGATCGGCATAGTCCGGCTCATGGGCCAACAGGACCGCGGGCTCGTCCGCGGGAATGTCGTGCAGGGTTGCGTCAAGGTCAGGGTCGCCCTCTAAAACATCGTCCACACCGCCCAGCCAGAAGCGCGCGCCATCGCGTTCGATCGCAGTCGATTGGTTGGACAGCACCTGAATTCCCGCCGAGCGCAGCGCACTGGTGACTCGATCCGGATCGGTCGCGGCGTCATGGTTTCCCATCACTGCCCATAGGCCGTGAGGCGCTCGCATCTGGCGCAGCAGTTGGGCGCAGGGTTCTGCGGCAGCCCCTGCCGCTGCTGCATCCCCGAAGAGCGGCACGGAAACGAAATCTCCGGTCAGCACGATCAGTTCTGGGCGAAAACCATTGACCATGCCGATCGCCGAGCGCAGAGGATGAACAGAAAAATGAGGATCGTAATGGAAATCGCTGAGCAGAGCGATAGTGAAGCCTTCGAGCCGGGCGGGCCAGCGACGAAGGGCAACTTCCTGGCGCACGATGCGGGGACGGTTGGGCTCGAGCAGCACAGAATCGGCGGCGAGTGCGGCCACGCCGGCGGCCGCCGCGAGGCGGATAAACTTCCGCCTGGTCGTAGGAAGAAAAGGCAATCGGTTTCGGGCCTTCACACTGCGGAATGGAGCGGCACGCAGTCTCTGTTTGTCACCATAACGCGACTTCGAGGCTTCGCGATATGACGAGGAATGCTCCCGCTCAGAAAGCAAAGGTCGCTTGCAGTTCAATGCGGCGGTTGGCAGTGCCGCCTTGCGAGAACGGGCCTCCCTGAAGAGCGTTGGACTTGCCAAAGATTGGAGAACCCAGAACCGCGTTGGGATTGGCCACGTTCACGTTGTTGAACACATTGCGCGCCCCCACACCGAGAGTGAGATTGTAGCGTCGGTCCGAATTGGACGAAGTGTTGAAGCCACCGCCGCCGCCGAAGAGCGGGCCGCGCGGGCCACCGCCGCCGCCCCGTCCACCACCGCCGCCGCCCTGGCCCTGACCTTGATTGCCGGTGGCAGCTTTTGTTTTGGGTCCGATTCCGAAGGTTTTGGTGAGGCGCAGGTTCAGGACGAAATGGGCCGGGCCGGTTTCCGAGTTGACGGGCAAAAGTTTTCCCGCTCCGGAAGCATCGAAATTCCCAAACTGCGTGCAGTAAACGGTGCCATTCGGGTTCGCACCAGGGCAGGTGGCGGTCGATAACCCGGGACGATCGTTGTATTGAAAATCTCCGTTTTCATCGATCGGCGACGTGATCGAGAACGGAGAACCGGAACTGACCACCATAAAGGGACTCAGACGGAACAGATAAGGGAAGGCAATGCTGCCGCCGAGAAAGAGTCTGTGGCGGACATCGAACGAAGCACGGCCCCAGTCCTGACTAATGTCGTAGGAATTCGTCGGGAAGCTGGAAACGCCGGAAGCATCGCTGTTTGCATATCCCAGAGTGTAGAAGCCGAACAGTTGGACCTTGGCGCCGATGCGGACGTTGGTGTTCAGGATCAGCTGGTTTTGCTTGAAATTGCCCTCGGACACGTAGCAGTAGACATTGCCTCCAGTCAGACTTCCGCAGCCTGGAACGCCGGACGGCGGTGCACAATTTGGCAGACCGAGCTGCGAGCAAGGCGCTCCGGGAAACGGGGCATTCGCGTTGACGGTAAGGAACTGGTCGAAGCCGCGCGAGTTCAGGTAAGTGGCGGACACGGTTGCTGACTTGGTGACCTGGCGTTCCACACTCACGGCGCCTTGCATGGTATAGGGCGCCTGCAGTCTGGAGTTGATCCGATAAACGTTAGACGTGGACGAGGTGGTTGGTCCGCAGTTCGAGAAACCCGTGCTTGAGAAGTTCGGGAGAGGTACGTCGACACCGGGGAAGCAGGTCGGGTTGTTGATAATGAACTGCTGTTGGGTGACACCGTTGAAGCGTTCCGCCTGCAGGATCTGTCCGGACTGAAAGCGGTTATAAAAAATGCCGTAGCCGCCGCGAATGACAACTTTGGGGGGAGTGCTCCGGCCGCCAACGCCCCAGGCAAAACCGACGCGAGGAGCAAAGTTACCGTGGTCGTGAATCGAGTTCTGCGTTTCGAAGCGAAGGCCGGCGCTGATTGTGATGTTGGGCCGCACCCGCCAGTCGTCTTGAATATAGGGTTCGAAGTCATAGTAGGTGACCTCGGAAGTGGGCAGGCCAGTGGTGTAGGTCAACGTGGTTGCGTACGGAGTGCCACTGACGACTCCGGTCAGGACCTGCTCGGCATAGAGGTTGGAGATGGGACACGGCGGATTGCCCCCGATGGTGCAACTGCCGGGCGGTGGATTTATGGTTGGTGGCGGAACATCCGTGGGAGTGCTTAAGGAAGAGAAGTTGAATGTGCCGTTGAATCCCGCCCTGGAATAGCTCGTATCCTGCGTAGCGCGGAATCGTCCGCCGAACTTGAGCAAGTGATTGCCGTGAATGAGCGAGGTATAGTTCTGCAGTTCATAGCGATTTTGGAGGTCATTGGAGTTACCCGAGCCGCTGCCGCCGCCACTGAAAGCGCCGATCACATTCACCGTAGGATTGGTGTCCCCTGGAGTCTGGAGACTGTTATCGCGGACGTACTGGAAACGTGTTTCGTTGACGATCTTCGAGCCGTAAACCTGCGTATCGCCGATTTGCACGGTGTCTTCAGTGTTCTTGGTGGAGCAATCCTGGGACGGGAGGCTGAATAGGCCAACGCAATTATTGGTTTCCGTGTCGCGATAATACTGGTAGCGCGCAGTCAGCGTGTTGTTCTTCGACAGCGCCCAATCGAGGCGCGGACTGAGATTCGTGCGCTGCCGCGGATTGGGAATGGATTCAATCAACGACGTTTGTTCCAATGTTGTGGGATCGAGGATCGGGGTGTTAATTGCCGTCAGTTCGTTGATGTTGCGGCGCTCGAGGTTGAAGAAAAAAGATGCTGTCTTGCCTAGCGGGCCTCCGATGTTCCCGTTGTATTGCGTGGTGTAGTACGGCTGCTCCGGGCCGGCGAAGGGATTCGGCGAATTGAAAGCGGAGTCGTTGCCGATGACGAAAAGCTGCCCGTGGTATTTATCGGTTCCCGGCTTGGTAAAGATTTCGATGCGGCCGTAGCCCAGCTGGTCGTATTCGGCGGAGAACGGGTTCTGGTTGATGCGAATTTCGCGAATCGACGACTTGGGCGGGAGCTGGCCGGCGGTGAAGCCGTCGATGTACATCTGCCCGCCGTTGGGTCCCGCGGAGGGCCCGGCCAAGGCCTGGAGATCCGTCAGCAACTCGTCGGGATCGTCGGGCAGAGCTTCGAGTTCCTTGCCGGAAATCACGATGGCCCCGGCGTTGTTCGAAGGATTCACATCGACCGTCGGCGCG
>Ga0210399_10005181_pt1 | contig 10148 bp, 19 predicted proteins | sample IncBWC14MmetaG_FD_150865 | JGI IMG/M metagenome (GOLD analysis project Ga0210399, IMG submission 150865) | Forest soil microbial communities from Barre Woods Harvard Forest LTER site, Petersham, Massachusetts, United States - Inc-BW-C-14-M | ecosystem: Environmental > Terrestrial > Soil >...
CGGTGGACGCTGAAAAATAGCGGCGAAACTCTGTTTACCCGGCAGCGCGCACTTTCTCTCTGCGCTTCGCCGGAATCACGCGCATTCGATGAAACACTTCGCCGCGCGCGAACTGAAATTGTGTTTGCTCATTCACATGCACAAGTGCGGCACTTTGCAAGCGCTCACCCACGTCGGAGTTCATCGCAAATAACTGTCGCTTGTGCTCCGCATCGAGCTGCAGCTGGCCGCCCATGCCGCCATCCAACATCACCATGAGATCGAAAGCCGCTTCGCAGCACCGCGTCCAGTTTGACAAGATCTCCTCAATCAGCGCATCCTTCTCGACCTCGCACTTTTTCACAAGCGCGTCCTGGCGCGCGAGATCACGCTGGCTGGCGAGCGCACTCGCTTCGCGCGTCATCGGCACCAGTTCCGACTGCAGACTCACGATCCTGAGACGCAAGCCTTCGCGCCTTCGAGCAATTTCCTGCTGCTCTCGTTCGAGGCTGTCGAGCTGGTCGGCGGCGCCGGCGTCATGCTCGCTGATTCTGATTTTCAACGCGCTGGCCAGCACGCCAATTCGGCTCATCTGGGAATCCAGATGCGCAGCCTCTTCTTCCATCATGTTCAGCCGGCCCTGGTGGAGCGTAATCGCCGTCTGCAATTCCTCGAGTTCGTCGCGGTCCGGCTCCACTGGCTTTACTATCTCGATCGGTGTCATCGGTCTCTTTCTCCTGAAGATGTCAAACGTGAATTTCATCGCTATGCCGCGCGCCCTTTGTACGCGCGCTCTGCCCGCATGCGATCCAGTTCTTTCTGACTGCACATGGCGAGAAACTTCGCCAACTCTGGATCGGTCAGCGCCCACTCTTGCTCTTCCTCGTTGAGGACCCCAGGCACGAAATCTTCCAGCGCGGCCTGCACTTCGAGACTCGCGAGCCTCGACTTGAGGGCTGCCTTCGTCGAGGCGCGGTTCGCACGCGTGGCTTTCGCTGCATCCTCTCGCAACGTTTGCTGGCTCACTTGAAATACTCGTCCCTGGTTCATGGAGTGCCCTCCGCCTTCGAAGATGGTCGCAAGCCTTTTACTTCTCTCGGTCGCCGCCGTACACCGCGTCGGAGATCCGATGGCCACCTTGCTCACGGATAGCAAACACGCCCCGAGCGGTCGCCGTGCGCGCATCGCCCGTCCCGCCATCTACAATCTTTCTCACGGTTGCAACGTCGCTCTCTGCCTCCGCGGCTTTTGCGGCTTCATCGTCCGCTTTCAAAACTTGCTCGCACTGCGAGACGGCGGCGCGCAGAGTGGCCAAATCTTTTTCCCATGCTTGGCGCTCGGTCTTGCTCAGTTTTGCCATGGTGCCTCCTCGGAAATTAACGTGCCGTCCCGTGCCTTACGTCCTCGAACTCTGCTCGCCGGCAGCATGGGTCAGATCGTTCTGCCTCCAAACCCGCGCCACTCAAGGCTTTTCAGACCGCGCCCGCCGACATGTTGATCTCATGTCGATTAACTGCGCCCTACAACTGCAGTTGCGAATACAAAATTGTCAACGTCACACTGGAGTCGCCCGCCGAGAAGTTTTGCGGCGCGCTCAACACGCTGGCCGACGTCCCAAGATAGATCGGCACGTTTGCGACCTCCACCGAAGGGAACGCGGGGCTGGCAACCTCGAACGTCTGCACGGTGTCGGCCAGGGCTGATGTCAGCAGCGTCGTCAAATCAACCTGTCCGCTGCCACCGGCGAGCGCAAGCGAACTGAACAGTTGTAGGTTCGCGGGCTCAGGCGGAGCCGCTTCGAGGACTCCGGCCGCATTGTTCAAGACGATCGCGCTCTGGCTGTTGGACACAATCGTGAAGTTGCCGTTGTTCGCTGCATGGGAATAGCCCGACGCGACGACGGGAAATCCGACCAAGGCATTCGTGCCGACGTTCGACAGGTTCGCCGCATACGACGTGTTCCCACCGCTTGCGTTTGCAACCGCGGTCCCCGGAAAGCTCAAGAATGGAAACGGTCCGACCGGGATCGCCAGCAGCGCCGCATCGACTCCGAGTCTGCTCGGCCCGCCATAAAGCATCTGCGCCCTTGTTCCGGGGCCTGCAGTGTATGGCGTCGTGCCGAATTTAAGACTCGCAATCACTCGCACGATCAGATTCGCGACGCCCGGACCTGGAGAGCCGATAAGAGGAATCGGCTGGTTCGGCAGCGCACGCAACTGAGCTGGGCTGATCGGGACCTGCAAGCTATTCAATAGCCCGCCTAGCGTGTTCGCATTTTGGGGATTGCCCATGTCACTGACCTCCGGTTCTCTTCGTCCTGCGCGCTGCTTGGCGCCGCTCGCTACGTCCTAGCGCGCTAGTCGCTCGGAAATCCCACCGGATGCGCTTCTTCGATCTGCGCGGGATAGCGCGCCTCTGAGACGCTGCCGGTCGGTTCGTTCTCCACGCCTTCGACGGTGGGCTTCGTCTTACTACCCGCTTCGTCCGGAGCGCTCCCTGTCGTCGGAATCACTTCTGCAGGTTCCGTCTCATGCGCAATGGGATCCGCGTGCGTCTGCTCCGTCTGGGCGTCATCTTTTTCCGGCAGATCGCCGTTCAGTGGCGCGAAACCGTTTTGTTCCGCTGGCATCGTCGGCGAATCGTGAGGCTCGGGCTGCAACGTCATGCCATCGGCAGCCTTGCCGTGCTGGTCGATCAGGCCGCCAGTTTTGACGTTTGGTGCATTGCCCCGCCTCCGCACATCGGCACGCTGATGCCCGACGCTACCTGCGCTTCCGCGTTCTCCCATCTTCGCCGGCATCGGCATCTTGTAGCTCGGTGTCTCTCCCATGACTCCTCCTCGAAAATTCTTCTACTGCAAAACAATCGGCCGCAGCTCCATCGTGACTTTGCATTGCCGGTCGTCGATATCCGTTACCGTGATCTCGAAAACATTCGGCGCTAGCCTTTCCATCTCCGTCGAAAGCAGCTCGCCGAGTCCGTGCTCCTTCGCAATCATCTCCAGGTCCGCATAGATCTTCTCCAGCAATCGCTCTCGGAAGATTTCCGGCGTCGGTCCTGAAACGTGTTCGATGAGCTCGACCATCACGTCACGCCGCTGCTGCGGGTTCGGGTTCGGGAGGCTGATAACCGATCGCGCTCTGCACTGCCGGCGGCAATGCGCCGAGCTGCGCCGAGCTCAGTTCCGCGTCAGCCGCGAATGTAGCAGCGGCAACATCGAAAGCGCCCTGCAGCCCGCGGACCTGGCCGTCAAGCTGTAGACGCAACTCTTCGCTTTCTCGCGCGGCCTTCGACTGTGTGGTGAGCTGCTCGCTGGCCGCGCCCAACAATGCGCGGATTCTCTCCAAGTGGTCGCTAGTGATTTTCATCGAAGCCTCCCTATTTCTTGCCGGACGCGCGTCGTGCGAGCCATTCATTCAACTCGCGCGAGCCCCAAGCAAATCTCACGTATTTTCCAAATCGCACGCACGGGACGGGATCAACCGCGCGGCCGCGCGTGTTTTCCAAGAGCCACGTCGGCGGCACGTTCAAGCGCTGCCCCAGTCCTCGCGCGTCGAGGTACTCGATCGCAGGCTGCTCGTTTGTCGGTCGCCGAATTTCTGCAACAGCTCCTGCCACGTGTCCTCCTGATCCATGCCCCATCGAAGCGTTGGTCGTCTCAAATGCCGTGCCCAGCAAGGCGTTCAACGAGTACTGTGAGCCCGGTGACGATTAAGCCGCGCTACAAACGCTCTTCCGGATCGTGCCACCGTTGCGCGCCCAGCTCGGGAATCAGTGGTGGCTGCGTGACCGGCCGCGCGATCCGGTAAAATCCGTGTCTCGTTTTGCCGTGTTGCTCGACTTTGTTGTCGATTTTCACACCGCGCTTTCGCAGGCACGCGATCCCGCGGCAATATTGCAACGCGATCGCCGACAGTTCCACCGCCGAAACCCAATCGCCGCGCTCGCGCAGTAGCGCCTCGATTTTTTCTTCCTGGCTCTGGTCGCGATACACGGTGCCCATGGTCGTTTCTCATCGCCGTGCCGTTCCGTGCCTTTCCGCTTGCGCTGTCATCGCCATCCTCTACGCCGATCTCTGCGGTACCAAATTTATTTTCTGCCGGTAACAAGCAATTGCCGCGAATCGCCGCTGTTTATGCACCTTTTAGCGTGTGCGGCAACTTGCTACCGGTATCAACCGGTACTAAACCTTCGGAAACCTCGAATAGATGAACTTCCGGGCGTCGTTCCGTATTTTCGGGTGCGTGCGGTCGTCCCACACCTCGCGCCACAGCCTTTTTCCTGTTTTGCGGGCGTAGCGATCCCGCAGCTTTATTCCCTGATCGTCCAAACCGAACGCGATTGCCCGCCCGAGCCCCCGCCGCCGCCGCCCTTTGATCTCCGAATGCCGCGCCAGAAATGCCACGACATGATCGCGAACCGGATCGAGTTTCCGTGGCCGTCGACTAGAGCAGCGCCGCGCTGCAGCCACATCCGCCTCCAGGTCGAGCAGCTTGAGCACTTCACGACTCCGCGCGTCTGTGAATTGCTGCGCGCGTGGGGAGTACTCTTCGAGTGCTTCCTCGACCGACCGACCTGCAGGAATCTCGCCTCGGCGTCGCGGCGTGCTCATATGCCCACCCCATGTTTGCGACAGTATTGGCTGATCATCTCGTGCACGACCGCATTGTCGCGAAAGTGGCAGTACCGCATCGTCATCACCGGCTCGAGCCACAACACCAGTCCCCGCGAAACGTCGAGGAGCGGATCGCACTTTGGATCTCGCTGCACCGCCGCATCGCCTTTCAGCTCTTGGATGAGGACCTGACTGTCACTCTCGAACCGGACGCCCGCCTCTGGATTGTCTTTCGACAGCGCTGCTAGCTTCTGCAGAACAGCCAACGCGCCCCGATGCTGCGCGACCGCGAAGGACACATGCGGCAGTCGGCCCTCGTACCGCACGTCCGCCCAAGTCAGTACCGAATCGACATACACCACGGCCGCCCAGAGATGAAACGCCAGTCCCCGAAGCGAATGCGGTTCGTTGCGCGCGGCAAGCCAGGCCTCAATTTTCATGACGCGCGCCTCTCGATCTGCTTCTCGAAATCAACCTGCGCCTCGGCTGCTTCCTGGATGCAGTCGACGTGGCATATTCCATGCGGGCCGCCATCGATCTGGGTTAGTTCTTCGTCGGCCTTGCAGTCTTTCCCACAAAGCGGACACCGCCCTAAACTCTCGTTCATTGCCGTGCTCCTTCTGTGCGCTCCTATGCTCTCGCCGGGCATGAGTCGCAATCACTGGCCTCAAAACCCTCGTCCCGCGCGCCTTTCGGCTGCCATAAAACGCCGATGTGGAACGCAGGACGATTAACTCAGTCAGCCCGCATCTGCCAACTGCATCGGCCCTTGTGCCCCTTCGGAAATCCGCACGTCACCTTGCGATCGCGCGGGTCTGGCTTCATGCAGGGCATCGTCTCTGGTTTCTTCATGCCCTCACCTTCGGCTTTCGCTGGCGCTCCAGGATGTCTGACATCGCGCGCTCGAGTTCGCGCTGATCCTCGCTGGTAAAGTCCAGGTCGAGCTGCTCTGGCTTCGGCACTGGCTTCGGCACAAGGAATAAACCGGGCTTCCGCTGGAGACGCTGCCGGCGCTCGATTTGACGCTGGATTAGGTACGCGCTCAGTCGCCCAAGCACTTCCGGATCCTTGCTCTCGGCCATCTCTACCAAGCGTGCCCACCGTTCGCGTGGATTCATGCGGCTCCCCTCACCGTTTGTGTCGCGATGGAAAACAACCGCCCAGAATCCTCTACGTCGTATTGCAGTTGCGTGTCTTTGAGGATCTCGAACAACGTTTCCCATCGTTCCAACTCGCTGCCAACCATCAGCCCTCCGAGCATTCGCAAGTCTCCCCAGTCCCGCTTGCCCGGTTCCTCATAGCCCGCAGTGCTCCACTCCCCATTCCCGCGCCAAATCTTGTCGAAGCTGGGTTCGCTCCTTAGGTCCTGCTTGATACGTTCCGCCATCTCCTCACTCCATCCAAAGTCAGAACTTCGCGGTGCTCGAACTTCGTCCTGGAGATAGTTGTCAGTTCTCGCTTCGTCCGAAGGATTTCCAATGGCGCACCTCACGTCAGTGAGGCCTTGTTTACTGTTTACGGTTGGATTTTCGGTTAGATCTTCGGTCTGAAGACGGTTGTGTGCCATCTTCGGGGGGTAATTTTGCGAAGATGGCACACCAGAAATCGAAGATGTCACACCAGACGGCGAAGATGGCACACCAGACGGGTCAATTTGAGCGCTTTCGTGCAGCCGTCGCAGCGCTTCCATGTCGATGGAGCGCACGCGAGTGTTCTTGTACCTGGGATCTAAGTCGCCATCGTTCAGAATGCCGAGCGCCCGAAAATCATCGAGCAGTCGGCACACCGTTCTGTAGCTCCACCCTTGAGCCTCCGCAAGGGTACCGATGGCGACGTTGATGTGAGAGCCATCGCCGTTCGCGTAACTGGAGAGCAGAAGGAATAGTGTCTTGCGCCGCTCGCAAACATGCAGCCACTGCCGGCCGTCATCTGGCAACCGATAATCGGATGGCGGGAAAAGCCGAATGTCACGCGTACATTTCATCGATCTCTTCGCTGTCGCCTCTCGCTCAGCAGCTCGTGCAGCCATGCTCTTGCTCCTGCTTCGGGGTTTTCGTGCCGTGCCGTTCCCCAAAAACAAAACGGCCAGCAGTGAAGGGCTGCACCCCATCACTCGCTGGCCGTCTTCGCACCCTCCGGTGCGCCTTTCTGTAGATGCCGAAAAAAATTCAGCGCGACCTTGAGCGCGTTCGCTCGGGCTAAGGTGAGGTCCGCTTGTACTGGATGTTTCGCGCGCTGGTTCGCCGCCTCCCGGAGGAGCCTCGCACGTTCCTGATTCAGACGCAGGTGCGCGTAGCTGGCTAGCAGCTCGTCATTCGATCGATTAGAAGGGGATGCTACGGGTTGTCGTCCTTCGGGCATCGTCGCCGCTCCAAGAAGAGTTCACTACTGCGTGTCCCCGAAGGGTCACTTCTTTCAGAGCGGCCCGAAGGCCTACGCGATACTGCTACCTTCGCGCGGAGGTCGGCCCGGTCGATGACGGTTCGAATTGTGCGCTTGCTGTCATGGACCGAGACTCAAATGCGATGGGCTTGGAGCCAGGGAGCCTCGGTCAAGGTGTAACCTGAGCGCCCAAGCCCTGCCGCATCTACAGAACTTTCAAATCGAAATTAGCACATGAGCTGCGATATATCCAGCAGCTTTTTCAAAAAAGTAACAGTAGGTTTCGGACACGCGCTTAATCGTCATCGCCCCAACACTGGCGCCGGGCGAGGCGTGCTGCGCGCAGGGTCTGAAACGACTCATGCTCCCGCGGGGCGGGGTTCGAGGCCTCTTAGTTGAGCAGCACCCTCTACAAGTGCTACGGTAAACGGTATGCGGGCAACAGTCTGCCACGCTTGCTGCCCATCCAAGCGGAAATCGACGACAAAGAAGTACACCCCTGTTGCCATCAGTCCAATTCCGGCTGAACGGATGACCACGTGGGCACGATAAAAGGCAGTAAGGTCTATCGCGAACTGCGTCGCTTCTCTGTCGGTGCCGTCAGGATTGTGGACTGTGATTCTGCCGGTAGCTCGCGCTCCCTGAGTCGGATCAGACCGGTACCACGTGCTCACAAAGTCGGTCTGAAAAGGTGCCATTACCGGAAAGACTGTGCCCGGTGCTCCGTTGAGTTGTTCGACCACTTCAACAAGCGTCACGTTCTTGCTATCCGGGTCAGTGACACACTTTGTGCATATCAGACTCCAAGCATGTTCGATCATCGTCACACCACTTTGGTCAGCGTTTCGCTTTCCGAAGAGCCATCAGTCATTTCCCCCGGCAACTCACTCAGCGATCGGAGAGAGTCAGTGCTCGTTGAGAAGTTATTTGGGCTGCTGACTTGCCCTGTGCGAATGAGTTCAGTGCCGGGTTCCTGCACGATAAGTACATCTTTTGTTTGTGAACCGCGATCTCCCCACCCTTCGGTCGATACCACGCTATAACTGCTTGACGCGACGACTGCCGGTTGAATGAAGCCTCCCCCGGCAGACTCAATTGCAGCCCTCCTGGCCCACCACACACGCGGAGCGCTCAGTACTTCGCTAGCGAGCAACCTTGCAAGTGCGGGCTGCGTACGGCCGAGCGCCCAAATGCAAACTGCGACCGCCACGTCTCGCGAATTTAGATACCTTACGTCTTCCTGTTCGCGCAACAGAGAGATGACGTGCGATAACAGACGATTCGCTTCGTCACCGTTCTGTAACAATGCAAGCAATTCCTTCACGGACTGCTCTTGTTCTGCGAGTGCAAACAGCATTTCGAGGTTGTTGGCAACGCCCAAGCGCGCGGCGAAATCATGGGATTCAACTTCTTGCAACGCGGTATAAAGACTCACGCGGGTCTCCTTTCGCTCCAGAACTCTCTCGCATCTCCGTACGCATTCGGCACCTCGGCAATTCTGTGGATATATTCTCCTAGATGACCCCACGTGCTCAACACCCAAGTGTTGATGACCTGGCCTGAATGAAGACTCTTTTCCAGTTGATAGATAATGCCGACATGCTGGGGTACGTTGTTTCTGCGATACACCACAACATCACCTTCCATAGCCTTCTCTTGGGATACCGGTCGATAGCCATCATCGCTCAAGATCACTTCCAGATGTTCGGTCGCCACTGAGGTCCGACGGGAGGCAAACACCATTCCGACGCAATTGTACATTGACGTCAGTGAACGACATCTAGCAGTTGGACTAACCGTCAGTACGTGCCGATGTCCTGCTTGCAGCCCCTCAACACAAATCTCCTGATCTGGTCGCTCGTTCTCAATGCGGGTTCGATTTGCCGTCGTATAAAGATTTAGAGCAGCGGGATCTCTCTGGGAGCCGCGCCCGATGATCATGTCCATGGGAAACGGTATCCTGCCTTCCCGGGGGAGTACTATTGTGCCACAAACGCAGGGTGCGTGCCGCGCTTAATCGTCATCCGACACGCATCGACCGTGCGGTGCTGCTGGAAAGCCTTGACTGGAGCGCGGTTTGAGGCGCGATGATCGGACCCATGCCCAGGGAAAGCATGGAAAGTGTCCACCGGGTGGACGGATTCGGCAAAGAAAAGAGCGGGAAGCTGGTTGGCTTCTCCGCTCCTGCCTGCCGGGTCGGTTGGTCCGCTCACCGGCGAACTCTGGCGCTGTTCTTCGCGCTGTTAGCAGCGCGAGTCGGCCATGGTTCAGTTCGGCTTATTCGATTCCAGGTCCGCCTTCGATGGGCGTGGCCAGGGTAAGCCATAGACCTCAGCGATCAATTGCATCAACCGCGCGCGCGCTTCCTTGCTGTCTGCGGGCGCAGGAGCCGCGCTGCTGACGTTCATACCTGGCACCAGCTCGCCGACGCGTGGGCCGTTGCGCAGTTCTCCCGAAAGTTCGCCGACGGTTCTTAGGGCCTGCAGCCGAGCCGTGATCGAACGCAACGCAGAGGAATAATCCTGGCGCCTCAGAGCGTTCGCTGTCATCCGCTCCAGTTCGCTGATCAGGATCTCGATCCGGCCGGGAAGCCTTGCAGTCGATTTGTTCCGCTCGACCTGGCGCTCCGTCACCGCGGCGATCAACGCCGGCATGTGGGCGAAGTGTCGCCGCAAAGACCAAGGCGACGTTCCGGCATGCAGTGCAGCGATCGCACGGAGGCTCATGCCGGCGACGTGGCTTTGCTCAATCGCAGAGCGGTCCTCTCGTCGGCAGATCGAGCAGGTCGCAGCCATTAACTCGCCGCCTGCTGATCCTGAAATAAAACGAGCTGCGGAATCTGCGACTGCGGTGCGGGCTTCGCCTTCTTTCGTGGAGCGGGCCCATCATGCGGCAGGTCGCGTCCTCGCTTGCGCTGCTGTTCGGATTGTTGAATTTGTTGCGTCATGTTGCACCATCAGCTTTTGAGGGGCTCGCCTCGCGGAAGTCCGGAGGTCGCGATCGGCTGATTGTCTCGGTGCCAGGCCTCGCGGATTCTTGCCGCGTTCTGATCCTCGGAGGTCGCGTGCTGCCTTCGCTTGCGTGCATGTCCAAGATTTCCAACGTGGCCACGCGTATCGGCTTCGAGTCCGCTGGGTTGTCGCTGTTGCGATTTCTGGCGTTAAGAGTAGCG
>Ga0210399_10005183_pt1 | contig 10147 bp, 7 predicted proteins | sample IncBWC14MmetaG_FD_150865 | JGI IMG/M metagenome (GOLD analysis project Ga0210399, IMG submission 150865) | Forest soil microbial communities from Barre Woods Harvard Forest LTER site, Petersham, Massachusetts, United States - Inc-BW-C-14-M | ecosystem: Environmental > Terrestrial > Soil >...
CAATCGTGTTTTTGATCGGCCTCGCGGCAGTCCTACCAATACTGGGCCATGCAACGTGGCATCTTTACCGCAAAGTCGTTGAGCCGTGAGGCGCATGCGGCGTACGACGGCTATTCTCGTAGATCGCGATCACCCCTAGCGTCTGATTCTAGAGCTTTCCATGGTGCGAGCCGCAGGTTGCGGGCATCCCTCCTACAGTCTGAGGGCCCGTTCTTTTATCGGCGAGGCCGCATGGAAACAGAGAAAGTGTCGGCTTCCAGGGCGGGTGATTTTGAGTGCCGTGTTCGCGACACAAGCCCCACACAGGCCCCACAGGCGAGCGCGATCGGCAACACGTCGAGCAAGACCTGGCTGGCATTGTGGCCACTGGCAAGCAATGCCGCGGAAAACAACGGACCGGCGAGCGAGCCCACTCGGCCCGCAGCCACGGCGGCTCCGAGCCCGGTGCCGCGCGCTTCGTCAACATACAACACGCTGCCAGCAGCGTAGACGATGACCTGCTGGGTGAGAATGGCGCCGCCGAGGAGTAGCGAGGTAAGGATGAGGGCGGCCGGCCAAGCTGGCAGCAACGCTGCGCAGACCAGAACTAGCGGCAGCATTCCGATGCTGATGAAAATGCTCGCCCCTCGACGGGACGAATCGAGAAGTGCTGCCTGCTCAAGCGCGATCACAGCACCGCCCATGCCGAATCCGGCTTGGGCGAGCATCGCCGAATCCTTGGTGACCCCGCGAGCAGTGAGAAGAAAGGGGAGCCAATTCAACATGAGGTGCAGTATCAACACGATCAGAAAGAAGCTGAGCCACAGCAGCAGCGTCTGAGCCACTCGCCCTTTGCCCAAGAGTTGTTGGACGCTATCGGCGAATCCAAGAGTTCGGGGAGGTGATGTAGGAGCGGATCTGTTGTTAGGCAAAAAATACATTAGCGCGGGTACGATCAGTAGAGGCGCCAAGCCCCCCACCCTGAATAAATCGCGCCAGGCTTCGGATGGAATAAAAAATGCCAGGACGCTTGCCAGTGAGCCTCCGATCGGCATGCCGACGTATGCAATCCCGACGCTGCGATTGCGGACTCCGGGCGCGCTGGTCTCTACGGCCATTGCGATCAGGTTTGGCATTGCGCCGCCAAGCCCTAAACCTGTTAGGAATCGCGCACCCACGAGCAGCGAGAGATTCGGCATGATGGAAGTCAGCAGTGAGAACGCGCCGAAAACGCTGATCGATGCAACGAGCACGAGTTTGCGACCCCGACGATCTGCGATGGTGCCGCCGAGCGCCGATCCGATCAGGAGCCCAATGCCGGTCGCACTGAAAAACAGTCCGAGATCGGCCGGTGTGCAATGCAATTCGCGCGCAATACCCGTTGCGGCGACGCCCGCGGCTTGAACGTCAAAGCCCTCGCAAAGCGCGCTCAGGAAACAGAGGCCTCCCAAGAAGCGGTGCGTGGCGCGTGAATGCTGGATCTCCATCGGATTGCCTGCCGCCATAGGCATCGATCATTCTTCGGAAGGAGCGGCCATCTTCGCGAGGCTCATGTACACGCGATACACGCACTGGATCCACTCTTGGTTTTGCAGCAGCGCGAGATCAGTTGTGCAGGGTACGCCTCGCTGCAGAAGATCCTGCTGAAGGAGATGAAAGATGAGCGGCGCCGTCAGAGGATCAGGCTCCACCGGACTTGCGTCCTCGAGTCGCACGTCGGCCTTCCAAACCACCGACAGACGTACCGCCTCTTTCGGATAGCGCGCACGACACTCGTTTTGATCGAAGATGCTCCAACCGCCATCGGGGTCGAGCCGGATCTCGGCGTTGGCACTCATTCGGGGGAGCACGGCATCGGGTGGGCCGATTCGCCCGATCCGGTGATACATTCGGTCCGAGTCAGCGACGATCGCGACATTGCCGAAAGGCGCAGATTCTGCCCGCATTGGGCCGGCCGGACCCTCGGGCCAATATTCGAATCCGCCGTCCGGGCCGTCATAGAACCAGGCAATCGCGCCAGCCTCGATCACGCGCCAAGGCTCAAAGAGGCCCGAGGCTCCCATGGCCAACAGCAACCGTAGCGCGAAGTTCTCGCGAGTTGCTCCGCGAAAGACCGGCACATCGAGGTGCGGTGCGCCGGCCGGCATCGGCGCATTGACGTTCACGACCACGAGCTTCGGAGAAATGCGCGCAGAGGGAAAGAGAGCGCGCGCCGCCGCAAGGAAGTGCGCGTTCCCGAGGATCTCATCGGCACCATCGAACAGCGCTTTGCCGCCCAGGGCCCAGGTCTCGCGGAACCAGGGGTAGGCCGCATCCGCGGGGCGAGGACCTGCGGTGTCATCCGCGCCGGCCGGCAGGTAAGCCGCCGCCGCCCGGTACGGGGCATAGCGATCGAACAGCGCCCGCACGAATCTCCGATCGCAAAAAGCCGGCTCGATGCGAATCGGCTTGGCGATGGATCGCGCTTTCGCGCGTGTCGCATCGGCGGACGCTCGGCCGACTTCGAGGGCCGTAGACAGTGAGCGGGCTTGCATCGCAGTATCCCCTTAGTGATCGAGCGGAAACCTGGTCCGATCGTACAGGAGCGCGTATAACCTAAATTTCTGATTTGCTCTATTGGATTAACTTATTAGTCATGGCGTCCAGATCGTTGCGTCATTGGGAGCACCGGATCGGGCGGCGAGTGCAGCTGCGGGACCTGCATATTCTGCTCACTGTCGCACAATCCGGCAGCATGGTCCGCGCTGCGCATCAGCTCTCGATGTCACAGCCGGCGGTGTCGAAGGCGATCGCCACACTGGAGCGCACACTTGGAGTGCGGCTCCTCGATCGCACTCCACAGGGGGTGGAACCGACTCGATTCGGCTTCGCACTTCTGCGCCGAGGTGCCGCGGCGTTCGATGAACTGCGTCAGGGAGTTGGCGAGATCGAGTATTTGTCCGAGCAGGGAATCGGAGAGTTACGGATCGGCTACGGTGAGCCACTCGCCATCACACTCGTCGCAGCAGTCGTCACGACGCTGATATCCAAGCATCCGCGACTGATCCTACACTTGCGCCGGGCCGACACGATTGCGCTCGATTTTCGGGACTTGCGCGACCGAAAGGTCGATCTCATGTTCGGGCGGGTCGCCGTGCCTTTTAGAGAGGAGGACCTGGACGCCGAGACAATCCTCCAGCATTCCGTCGTAGTGGTGGCGGGGGCGGAGAGCCCGTGGGTACGCCGTCGCAAGCTCAAGCTGGCCGACCTGGTTGACGAGAAGTGGATTCTGCTTCCCCCGGAGATGCCGGAGAGCGAATGGGTCGCCTCTGCCTTTCGATCGCAGGGGCTCACACCTCCGCGGGCGAGGGTGACCAACTTCTCGCTTGATACGCGGCCGGCGTTGTTGGAAAGGGGAGATTTCTTAAGTGTCTTTCCCCCTCACCTCTTGAGCCGGTATCCCTCCATCAAGGCATTGCCCATCGATTTGGGGCTGCAACCGCGGCCGATCGCGATCGTGACGCTCAAAAATCGGGCACTCAGCCCGGCCGCTGAGCTCTTTATCTCCGAGATGCGAGCCACCGCAAAGGCGAGCATGAATCCGATTCAACCGTGAGTCACGAGCCGGACTCGGCTCATTGGACCCGAGAAAGCGCGTTCGGGTTCAGCGCCTGGCCGGTATATCGACCACGGTCATTTGCGATGACCAACGCGTCTCAAGCACAGACAGGAACGTGATCAGCGAGATGCCGATGTAGCCGCTGATGTCCCATGAGGATCCGCTCTCGTGGCTGAGAGTCTTGCAACAGATTGCGCGCGACAAACTGTCTTGAAATAAGATCAATAATATTATATATCATATTGATTTTATTTGTATTGTCTGGCTCCCCGGGACGGAACCGAAATCACGCAGAAAACACCGGCAATTTAAGGGATTTTTGATTTCGGTCTGGTATCGATACCCCCAAAAACACCCCCTCCAAGAGGTGGCTGCTGCCGGACGTTGTCGGCAACTAATCGATGCCATGCGAGCGGCGATTCGCAGTTCGTAGGCGCGAGGTCATGACCGCTTCATAATCAATCGTAAATCTAAACACATCTATCTGAATCCGGCGGGCACATCCACTGAGGAACTTGATCTGCTCGTTGGGCTGCCCACGCTTCGCGGCGTCGGAAGCCGCCAATGCGGACGCTGGAGTCGCATTGCCGGCCGCCGTCGCAGCTCGACGATTTCGCGAGTCGGCCTGCAGTTTATTGACCTGTCCCTCCAGATCCGCGATTCGCGCTTCCATGGGTTTGAGGTCGGTACAGCCTGCAGTTATTACCCGCAACGCAAAGATGGGAGCCTTTGCCATAGTCATTCTCCGTTCCTTCGTATCAAAAGCGCGGAATGCGACGAACTCCGCGCCGCCCGATTGACCCGAGGGTTCGATCAATGCGCTCGTTAAGTTTCCCCGATGCCTGACGATATTCCTGCGGTTGAGTGAATCGCTTGCCTTAACGACTCTCATTGTTAAGCGGCGATGGTCCATACATGGGTGGATTCTCAGTGCAGGGCCGATTTCACGCCAGCCGGCGGGGCCGCGCGCGGCCTAAAGTCCGGGCGGACCGACGGCAGGGCGCAGAACCAGTTACAGAGTGGCGTAAATTTGTGGAGGAAATTTGAGATTATGAGTAAGGTAAAGGCAGGCACGGACCAGTCCGCTGCAGACGGCGGCGATCAATACTTGACATTCATGCTCGCCGGAGAAGAGTACGGGGTAGATATTCTACGCGTACAAGAGATCAAAGGCTGGGACAAGGTGACCCGCATACCGCATACCCCCGACTACGTTTTGGGCGTGATCAACTTGCGTGGCGCAGTGGTACCAATCCTGGATCTGAGGAGTCGGTTCGGTCTCGATACCATCGAATTTGGGCCGACGACGGTGGTAATCGTCGTAAGGGTCATGAGCGGGCGCAATGAGCGCACAGTGGGCGTGGTAGTCGATGCGGTTTCCGAGGTCTACAATGTGGATGCGTCCCACACCAAGCCGCCTCCGGATGTGTGCGGCGACGTCGATACGATGTTCGTTAAGGCATTGGCGACTATCGAAGATAAGATGCTCATCTTGCTTGATATTGATCGGCTGATCGGCGATAGCGTCATCGAAGAAGTCTTGCCGGTAGGCGTGGCGGCGTGAGCAAGAAGAAGCCGCCGCGCGCAGCTAACTCATATACTCGCCTTCGAATACAAATTCGCGCTCCATCCTATTCGGGTATGTCATTTCATTTACGTACACAGGACTTTGCCCGACAGTTACCCTGAGCGATGCGATAACTCTCTACCTCGGGGCCGCGGTCCGTCGGCATCGAGGCGTCGTTCAAGTACCAGGATCGCGCCGGTGAGACCTGAGCCGGCATATCGATCGCTGAGATCGGTATAGCGCGTTTTGCCTGCGCGACACTGACCGGGTAACCTGCTGCGCGATATTGTTTTGCAGCCATGGCATACGCGTCTCCTTTACGCTCTCATAGCGTGCGGTCTCTGCACCGGAACGCGCGGCCGTCGCGGTCGCCGCACCGCAAGGTGCGAAAGCCAGGGCGACCAGTACTTTGTTCAATTGGATCTCAAAAGTCAGTCGACCCACATGACGACGGGCCCGCGTTTTGCCCAGGGTTGCACCGCCGCGCCGGCCCCGATGCGCATCGCAGCACGGCACCTGCCAGCGGGATTTTGCCGACAGAGTCACAAATTCCGTCCCCGGATCGCTTCTGGCGAAGATTTGCTAAAGATTTGACAGGTCGCTCCCGTTAGATGGCAAGTCAATTTTTTTACCGCACGACAAATAATTGTCGTCCCTGCACTGCTGGCGCTCGACGATGTAGTAGCCGCAGGCGCCGGAACGCGCCGAGGGCCGCAGCAGTGAGCGGCGGCGTTGTGTCCGCCAATCGCGAAATGCGGTGGATAACGACTATTACGGAGATGGCCGCCAATGCTGCCGCTCGATGTTGCTTGAACGATTAGACCTTTGGAGATTGATATGAATTATCGAAATTCCGTCGCCGCCCGTCTGATTTGGGCATTCGCCATAGTGATCGTCATGCTTGGCGGCGCCTTGGCGTTTAGCGTCAGCCGTCTAGCCGCCTTCAATGCCGGCGTGAACGAACTGACGGGCCCGGAGCTCAAGAAGGTGCAAGTCTCCGGAGCATGGCTCACAGATATCGCCGAAGCCAATCGGGATACTCGCAATATGCTAATCCTCGACGACAAGGCCAAGATTCAGGCCGAGATCGACGCGTTCCATGAATTGGCCGCGGAGGCGCAGAAATTTGCGGAGGCGATGCAAGCCGAGGTCAAATCGCCTGAAGGTCAGGCGCTGCTCAAGTCGGTGCTGGAAGGCCGCGAGACCTTGAAGCCCCTCGAGGCCGAGTACATCCGGCAGATCCAGGCCGGCGACTTCAAGGCGGCTAAGGACAACCTGCTGGAAAAGTCGCGCCCGATCCAGCTGGCGATTTTCAGCAGCATCAAGAAACTGCTCGACCACCAGGACGAAGGCATCCACGCCAAGGCGGAGAATCTGGCGGCCTCCTATCAAACCACCAGAATATGGCTGGCGACGATTGCGCTGTTCGCACTGGTATTCGCCTGCGTGCTGGTATTTCTCATCACTCGTGCCATCAAGAACCCCTTGAGTCACGCGGTCGAGGTGCTCGGCGCCATGGAGAACGGCAACTACACCACCCAAGTGCAGGTGGGTTCGCAGGATGAGATCGGGCAGACGTTGCAGGGCCTGGAACGCATGCAAACCGCGCTCAAGGAGCGGACCGAGCGGGAGTATGCGGCGGCGCTGGAGAATGGCCGCATTCGCACCGCGCTGGATCGGGTCTCGGCAGGCACGATGCTGGGAGACGTCGACGGCAAGATCATCTACGTGAACGATGCGCTGCAGTCTTTGTTCCGTCACCAGGCGGGCGAGATGCGAAAGCAGGTCCCCACCCTCGATGCCTCGGCGCTGGTGGGCAGTTCCTTCGATCTGTTCCATCAGATTCCTTCGCTGCAGAGAAACTTCTTGTCCGGTCTGAGCGGAACGCATACCGCCGACGTGATGATGGGCGAGGCGAGCCTGCGGATCGTGGCTAACCCGGTGGTCGACGCGGCGGGCAAGCGGGTCGGGACTGTGGTGCAATGGGTCGATCGAACGCAGGAAGTGGCAACCGAGGTCGAGGTCCAGGCCACTGTGGCGCAGGCGATCGACGGGGATTTGACCATGCGCATCCGCGAGGATGGCAAGGAGGGGTTCTTCAAGACCCTCGCGGGCGGGATGAACCGGCTGCTGGCGAACATGGCCGACGTGGTGCGCAGCATGGCGCGCGCGGCGGCCGAGGTACGCACCGGGTCGGAGGAGATCTCGCGCGGCAACGCGGACTTGAGCCAGCGCACCGAGGAGCAGGCCTCGAGTCTGGAGGAGACGGCCTCCTCGATGGAGGAGATGACTTCCACGGTGAAGAACAACGCGGACAACGCGGCGCAGGCGAATCAGCTCGCCACGGCGGCGCGCGAGCAGGCCGAAAGCGGCGGCGCGGTGGTCGGTGCGGCGGTGGCGGCGATGGGCGAGATCAATGCCTCTTCGAAGCGCATTGCCGACATCATCAGCGTCATCGACGAGATCGCGTTTCAGACCAACCTGCTGGCGCTGAACGCCGCGGTGGAGGCTGCCCGTGCGGGTGAGCAGGGACGCGGCTTCGCAGTGGTTGCCTCGGAGGTGAGAAATCTTGCCTCGCGCAGCGCCGAGGCGGCGAAGGAGATCAAGACCCTGATCCAGGACTCGGTGGGCAAGGTGACCGAGGGCACCAAGCTGGTGGATGACTCCGGCAAGGTGCTCGCGGAGATCGTGATGCGGGTCAAGAAGGTCACGGATGTGATGGCGGAGATCGCGAGCTCGAGCCGCGAGCAAGCCTCGGGCATCGAGCAGGTCAACAAGGCGATCACGATGATGGACGATGTGACGCAGCAGAACGCGGCACTGGTGGAAGAGGCCTCGGCGGCCGCCCAGGCGCTCACCGACCAGGCCTCGAATCTGACGCAGCTGATCGCACGGTATAGGGTCGGAGACGGTGACTCGTCTGATCACGCGCCCGCCGCTGAGCGGTCCGCGCCGGTCCGCGCGGCTGCTCCCGCAGCGGAGCGCCGAGCCGTGACCCGGCCCCTGATGGGCAAGAAACGCCCCGCGCCCACCGCGCCGTCCGCATCCGCGGGTGCCGCAACCGGCGCCGGCGCCGCAGAGAATTGGAATGACTTCTAGAGCATCGAAGGTTTGGCGAGGCTTCCAATAACAACCACGCAGGGTAACATTGATGGACGCCGAGAGGTCAGACGTTGATCGTCTCTGCTCCTGAAGTGAGCATGCCGATGTACGCGAGTGCATCATCGACGCGACGTTTGGCTCGGCATTTCTATCGGACAACTTGAAACCGACAATCCGTCGGCGCCGAGGGTGCCATTCGTTCTGCAGCAAGCCCGCCCGAACAAAATGCAGGTGATATTGGTCGGACCGGTGCAGTGTCAAGCCTAGATGCTGCATGGACTGTCCCAGGAATGATTGGCACTTCAGCCTATGAAATTGTGCCGAGATTGTGGACTGAGTTGAGGGCAACGTGGCAGAGATTGTGAAAGGACAAAGCCTCGCGACTGAGGGCATCGAAATCAGACCCTCTGTTCTGACGTTCGATGAGATCGACGCCATAAAGGCAGAGGTCACCGTTGACCACGAAGTCCTACGTCGCACAGGGATCCGCAATTTAGAGAAGAAATTCCGATCCATTGCGAAAGTCGCGGCAAATCCGATTGTGTCGTCGATCGCTAATTCTTCGCTAGGAAGATCTTCGCGACTCGTCCGCGCACTTTTCTTTGACAAGACGCTGGAGCGAAACTGGTTCGTGGGTTGGCATCAGGATCGAATCGTAACGGTCAACCGCCGGATTGAGCTGCCGGGATGGGGGCCCTGGACTCGAAAGGACGGCGTACACCACACTCAGCCACCACGGCAGGCGTTGGAACACATGGTGACGATCCGCTTGCACGTCGACGATGCGGACGAGGAGGGAGGATGCCTTTACGTCATACCCGGCTCGCAGTGGCTTGGTGTTCTCACGCAGGCCGAAATCGATCGGGCCGTTGAAGTCTCAACCCCACTAGCCTGCGTAGTAAAGGCCGGCGATGCTGTAATTATGCGTCCTTTGCTACTTCACTCCTCCATGAAATCGCGGCGGCCGGCTCACCGGCGCGTCGTGCATCTTGAGTACAGCAGCTACGAACTCCCTTCCGGCGTCTGTTGGGCTTGAGGTGCGCCGACGAATCTTCGGAGGCCCAGAGCCCACGAGATTGAACCAGACATTGAAACCGGATTCTCGACCTACTATAGATAGGTCTGAGTTCTTGCTGTTAAACCCTCAATCCTCGGGGAATAAGCGTATGACCCAGATTTCGAAGTAATCGGCGGGATGCCCGCGGTGAGTGTTGACCGGTCAAAGTAGTGTCCGACTCCGCTGAAGGAGGGAAGCCGAGCGGGCCGTTTGTGTGAGCGATCGTGCAGTGCGATGGACTGCATCTCTGATATATACAATGGTACCTGCTGCACCTGCGTCTCTTCGACTGAGTGTTGCTCATCACCCAATAAACGAAAAATCAAACCTTCCAGTTGGAGACTATTGTCCGGCGCCCGGCGAGATTGCGCACAAAGTCCGAGCTTCCGCCTGAGAGCGTTACCCGAGCTCGAATCGCTTCTAAAGGATTGAGCGCGGTTGCCGAATAGCTCGGCTGCTGTTGCGACTGCTGTGAGGATACGTCGGCGTCCAACGCCATATCGATTGATAGCCGCAATGTTTGGCCGCTGCGCTCGAGTACCCAAACTATGCGGCACGCCGAGGGATTTTGCGTCGCGAAGTCCAGTGTCATCTGGGCAATGCGCAGGATGACGGGCTTCAGGCGTTCCGGGATATCCCTCTCGTCGACCGGAGCACGTGGCTTGATCACCAACGCGGGGTTAACCGCACTGGAATCGACCCACAACGAGTTCAGGGTGGCGAGCAAGCCGGCTTCCTGCATTCTCGGTGGCCGCAACTGCAACGCAACTGCGCGAGCATCTTGAATAATCGCCTGAAGCGACGGGATGACCGGTTCCGGGATGCGCTCAGATAATAGATACTG
>Ga0210399_10005184_pt1 | contig 10146 bp, 9 predicted proteins | sample IncBWC14MmetaG_FD_150865 | JGI IMG/M metagenome (GOLD analysis project Ga0210399, IMG submission 150865) | Forest soil microbial communities from Barre Woods Harvard Forest LTER site, Petersham, Massachusetts, United States - Inc-BW-C-14-M | ecosystem: Environmental > Terrestrial > Soil >...
GCTCGCGTTTCGATCACGACCGCGTTGTACCGGCGACGATCTCCGTCGAGTCCGAGCGTCTCGCGCCTGGCCGCGACGTCCAGCGCTCTGCATTTGTCCGCTTGGCACTTTCGGTCACAGGAGAGCATAGATTGGAGAGCGTTGCCGCACGGCTTCGGCAGTCGGGGTTTTCCTGTGAATTCCAAGCCAACGAAAAAACCATCCTCTGGAGCAAGCTCGCTTTCCTTGCACCATTCGCTCTTACAGGGACAGCCAGCGACAAGGACGAGCAGGGGATCTTCGCCGACCCCGCGTGGCGTGGCCGACTCGAATGCGCCGTAGGTGAGGCCTGCGCCGTTGCTACTGCAGACGGAGCGGCTGTCGATCGAGAAAAGATCCTCGCCACGCTCGAATCATTACTGCAGCTATGCGAACCTCCATGCAGAAGGATGTGTCAGCTGGCCGTATGCCGGAGCTCGACGCAATCGGGCGGCCCGATCATTCGCGGTGGACGGCACCATGGACTCGACGTGCCCACAACTCGCGAACTGGTTGCCAGAATCGAAGAACGCTTGAATAAACGATTCCCCCAAGATACAAGCCCCGTTCGTATATCAAAGAAAACAAAGTAAATACGCGCACTCTCCAGCCGGACAACCCCGGACTGAGTAGTTCTTGGCCGTACGTGTGCCTCATCTCCAGAAACCTTTCGGCGAGCCGCGAATCACACTTCCGGGTGCACTTTCTTGGCAAGTTATTGAGGCCCCGTTGGGATCACTTCATTTGCGCTACTGGGCGCTAATGGAGCTGGAGAGGGAGACCCGGCCCGGGATTGCGTTAAGAGAAAAGCCTTCGTAATCGCAATCTCGGTCTTTATTGAGACTCCGGCCCTCTAACGGTAGTGACCGCTCGGGTAGCAAATCGTTTTCTGCGTTCATTTATGAACACGGACATGCCCGCAAACTCGCAGTTGCCCACCAACGAGGCGGAGCTCATAAAGAGCGTCTGCGACGGAAAGCGCGAGGCTTTCTACGAATTGCTGCGGCCCTATGAGCGCATGGTTTACGCAACGGCCATGTCGGTTGTAAAGAATCCTGCCGACGCGGAGGAGGTCGCACAGGAAGCCGTCCTAAAGGCCTTTGCGAATCTCGCGAGTTTCCGGTCTGAATCAAAGTTCAGCACTTGGATGTTGCAAATTACCTACAACGAAGCAAAGATGAAACTGAGGAAGGCCCGTTCGCACCTGTACGAATCCCTTGAAGACCAGCAGCAAACTGATGAAGGAGACTATTACCCAAGGGACTTTGCGGATTGGCGGGCCATCCCTTGCGAATTACTGGAACAAAGCGAGACGCGGCAAGCGATACAAAACGCAATCGCCTCGCTCAGCCCTTGCTATCGCGAAGTGTTGATTCTAAGGGATCTCCAGAATTTGAGCATCAAAGAGACGATGATTATTCTTGGCCTATCGAAAGCGGCCGTGAAAACGCGACTTCATCGGGCGCGCTTGCTATTGAGAGACACTCTGGCTCCTGGAATGGACGGTTCCTGGATAAAGGGACAAGACTACCGGAAGGTCAGGCGATGGTGAAAAAAGAAGAAGGGTCCAATGGCCCTAATTGAAATTAGTTGTTTCGAAGTCTGGCGGGAAATCTCCAACTACCTCGATCAGGAGATCACTCCTGAGATGCGCGAGAGGATGGAAGCACACTTCAAAACTTGCGCGCACTGCAATGCTGTCCTGGATGGCACCAGAAATGTTGTGGGTCTGGTTGGCGACGGAAGGCTGTTTCAGATGCCGGAAGGTTTCAACAAGCGTCTGTATAAAAAGATTCAGGATGCTCCGTAACTTTGTGCTTCGAGCCCTAGAGTGTGCTCCGCCTGGAATGGGTCCGCCACATCTTGGTTATCCATGTACATCCGTAACTTCCACTTTCCTTCTTTGTTTCTCCACCATATATCCACATAGCGATCCCTGCGATGGGTTGGTTGACCGCCGTCCTTAGGCGTAAGCGTTAACTCATGCCACCCGTAGTCATAGGCGACGTCTCCCTGAAGGCGAATCTCGATAACGATCACTACCAGCTTTGCAGTAAAACGCTCGAATAGGTTTTCTAGCCGAGTTTTCAATGCATTCAATCCCCCCTTGCGAAACTCACTCGGTTGGCCATCGGAAAAATTAACCATTTCGGGATCTGCAATCGCCAGTAACCGCGACACATCCGAGAGGTTGAAGCAGTCTCGAAATTCGCTCTTGGCCGCATTGATCGCACACAGATCGTCCATTGCCCTATCTCCATTGATGAATCGCAACTAGGGGGTCATTTCCTCGACCTATTCTACGGCTATTGACCCTGAGGCGATCATCTCCGCTCTCTGTTCTGCTAACCCTCGCACTTCTTTCAAGAGGAATGATTGTAACTTCTTAGCTTACTCCGAATCCCATAAACGCGGGCATTTCCTGGGCGTCAGGTCACGCGACCGCCTAAAATTATTCGAAGCCGCTCGCCTAGGAAGGGCTATGACAGACGTTTCCATCGTCGGGGCAGTGCTGGCAGGGCTTGTGTCATTCCTCTCGCCCTGTGTCTTACCGCTCGTCCCCGGCTACGTCTCGATGCTTTCCGGGATCGGCTTGAAGCAATTGCGCCAAGGCCAACATCCCCGTGCCGGTTTATCGGCCTCCGCTCTGGCATTCGTCGCCGGCTTCTCCTCTGTGTTTATCTCCTTTGGCGCCTCGGCCAGCGTCGTCGGGCAATTTCTTCGCGAGAATCGCGTTCTCCTTGCGCCCGTGGCTGGCGCATTGATTCTGCTGTTTGGCCTGCACCTCCTTGGTTGGTTGGCAAAATTGACTTTCCGCGTCGGCATCACGCTTGGCATCTTGTTCGTTGTCCTTGGCTTTCTTTCGTCGCTCCAGGGCGGTCCGATCTTTGGCGGATTCCGAATGATTCACTTTTTCTCCATCGCTTTGATCGGTTTCTTCGGACCGGCGATGGGCCGATGGCTGAATCGTGACATTCATCTGCGTAACAAAAACACACAGCCTGGCATCGGGAGCGGTTTTCTGCTTGGCTTTGCTTTCGCATTTGGCTGGACCCCGTGTATCGGCCCGATCCTCGCAACAGTGCTTGCGCTAGCCGCGGCGAGCGCCACGGTCACACGTGGCGTCTTATTACTTGCGGCTTATTCGGCGGGACTCGCAGTGCCATTCCTGCTCACCGCTCTTGGCATTGGAGAGTTCCTGCGATTCTATCAGCGATTCCGGCTTTATCTCCACGCCGTCGAAGTTCTAAGTGGAGCATTACTTGTGTTTGTGGGCAGCCTGGTTTTCTTGAACAGACTGACCTGGATCTCGGGAAAGCTGGGATTCTTGAATCGTTTTTCTCTTTAGGGCAAAAGACATTCACGTGAGGAGCGGTTTGGGATGAAACGAATTGGACTAACTTTTGTGGTGCTTATAGCGATTATTTTCCTGGGCCATTTTGCTGGCCGGGGCACGCGGGTCTCCGATGCGCGGGCAGAAAATAGAAGTCAGATCAGTCCACCGTCTGGTGTACGCGATTTTACGCTAAAGGACCTCGAGGGTCACGGGGAGGAGTCGCTCGGACAATTCAAGGGCAAAATCGTTCTCGTGAATTTCTGGGCCACGTGGTGCGGACCGTGCAGAGTCGAAATTCCTTGGCTCATGGCCTTGCAGGAGAAATATGGACGGCAAGGATTTACCGTTCTGGGCGTGGCGATGGACGAAGAGGGCAAGAGTGCTGTTGCTCCTTTTATTCAAAAGGAGCGTTTCAAGCTTGGTACCAATTCCCAGCCTGTGAACTATCCGATCCTGATCGGCAATGACGACGTCGCCGAAAAGTTTGGAGGTTTGGTTGGTCTTCCGACAACGATCCTGATCTCTCAAGATGGCCGGCGGGTCAAACGTATTGATGGATTGCTCAGTTACGATGAGGTGGACAAAACCATCCAATCGCTTCTTGAAACCAGCGCTCGATGAATCTAAAGTTTCGCCGGCATGCGGTGGGTATCTTTAGTGGAGCACTCGCCAGCACGGTGTTGATAGCGACACTCCACTATGGGCTTTGGAGCTCCGTTCTGGGCATCGTAATTGGGGTGGCCTATTCCGCAGCTTTCCGGCCCACGCGCCAAGCCTATGCGGACAGCCTCATGGCCGGCGGCTCGCTCGGTGTTCCCCTATGGGGTCTCATCAGTGTAATCGCTGTTCCCCTGCTTTCCAGCCAGATGCCGGAGTGGAGCGCAGAACAGATGCGCCAGCATTTCCCTGCTTTGGTCGGCTGGGTGGTGTACGGCGCTTCTTTGGGGATCATCAATCAGGCCTTACAGGACGGCGCCGAACATTTCTTCGGTCCAGAGCCAGCCTCCACAGTCTCGGCAGTTTCAGTGAGCAAACGCATTGTTATCTTGGGCGGCGGATTTGCTGGCATGCGCACCGCGGAATGTCTCGAAGAAAAATTGCGCGGAGACTTTTCCATCAACCTCACCCTGGTCAATGACACGAATGCACTCCTATTTACTCCCATGCTTGCGGAAGTAGCCGGAAGCAGCCTGGAAGCCAGCCACATCAGCACACCTTTGCGGAGCACCCTCCGCCGGACAGAGTTCATTCGAGGCACTGTGGCGGAGGTGGATCTCGAAAAGCGTTTAGTCGTTCTCCGTAGCGATGCGGGCAGGGACGGAGCGCCCGCGCGGCAAGACGTTCCCTACGACCAGTTGGTCTTTGCGCTTGGCTCAATTTCGAACTACCTCGGCATGACGAATATTGAAAAGTTCGCATTTAATTTCAAAAGCCTGCTCGATGCCATCCGCATCCGGAATCACGTCATTGAAATGTTCGAACGCGCCGACCTTGTGTCCGATCCGGCTCTTCGGTCTTCGCTTCTTACTTTTGTCGTTGCCGGCGGCGGTTTTGCGGGGGTGGAGCTTGCCGGCGCTCTGAACGATTTCGCGCACGGCATTTTGGCGGATTATCCCAGGATTCATCCACATGAGTTGAATATTGTGCTTGTTCATTCCCGGGATCGTGTCTTGCCGGAACTGAGCGAGTCCTTAGCCCGGTATGCGCAAGAGAAGATGCAATTGCGTGGGGTGAGCTTCCGCTTGAACACACGCATCGTGGACGCGCATCCTGGCGTTGTCCTTCTGAGTGAGGGCAAGATCCCTACCGAGACTCTCGTTTGGACCGCGGGCACGGCGCCGAGTCCTTTGTTGAAGTCGCTGCCCCTTGAAAAAGACAAGCGGGGCGCAGTGGTGGTTGATGGCACGCTTGCCGTGCCGGGTCGTCCCGGATTGTGGGCCATCGGAGATTGCGCCGCAGTACACGATGCCACGTCAGGACATCCGTGCCCCCCGACGGCTCAGTTTGCCCTCCGTGAGGCGGAGGTTCTTGCTGGCAACATCCTTGCTCAGCTGGAAGGACGTCCTGCGCTCGGCTTCCATTTCAATTCACTGGGTGCGCTCTGCGTGGTGGGCCACCAGACCGCCTGTGCTGAACTGCGCATTCCATTTGTTCCAGGCAAATTCTTGCGTTTTTCCGGTCTGTTCGCGTGGCTCCTTTGGCGGGGAATCTACCTTGCGAAATTGCCCGGTTTAGAACGCAAAATTCGGGTACTCATCGACTGGACCATCGAGCTCTTTTTCCCGCGTGACATCGTTCAGACAATTGATCTGAAGTAGGGTTCGGACTTATGCCAGAAACACAATCAGTGATCGGCGCGCAGTTCGAATCACCCTTTTCCCCTTGGGTTCGGATCGAGCCACTTCTCGGCCTGGCCCTTGGCGTCTTAGGAGGTCTGCTCGAGAGCGCTGTCCTGAAGACCTCACTTTTCTCGGGCGGATTGCTCGGCTTAACGTTTGGGCTTGCCTTTGGATTCTTTTTCGCCCGGCGCGCCACGAGTCCAGGTGCGGGACTGATTTGGGGTTTGGGTTCCTCCTTCCTTCTGTGGATACTCACCGCCGGAGGCTTTTTTCACTTCGTAGCGACCACCGGACGGTTCGCAATGAGACTCCAGGATGCCCAAGGACACTTCGCCGAACTCGTTGCCTACGTGCTGTGCCTTGGAATGCCCGTTGGCGTCGGATTAGGTATCCGGGGAGGATTCCGCACGTCTAGGCCGGACAAGAAATTCGCCTGGGGACGTGCCATCGTAGCTGGCGGATTAGCAGGCACACTGGGCGGTCTTATCTTTGGTAGATGGGTATCTTCGGGGGATTACTACCCTCTCTTGGCAGGATTTGGGGAACTCAGTTCCCGCCGCATGACCATTTCTTTGCATTTTGCCGTCGCGCTCTTAATCGGCGTAGCTTTCGGTCTCCTCTTCCAACGAGACGTTCGCGGCTACGGATCCTGCATGGGATGGGGGCTTGGGTTCGGTATCTTCTGGTGGTTTTTTGGTCCCTTGACACTCTTGCGACTTACTTCAGGAATGCCGCTCGATTGGTCGGCGGAGCAAGGGAGCGCCGTCTTTGGCTCCTTGGTGGGACACATCGTCTATGGACTAATTCTCGGCGTCGCGTACGCCACCATTGACAAGATCTGGGTTCGCTTGTTTATCCAGTCCGACCCACTCAACCGGGAAATCGAAGGTCCCGGCTTACACCTTCTCCGCTCATTAGGGTGGGGAGCGATCGCGGGACTCCTCGGCGGCTTGGCCTCCATGCCCGTCATGATTGCCACCGGCGTCTTGCCGAAGGTCGCAGGAGTGGACAGCACTCTTCTAGGGCTTCGCGGTGTATTCATTCATTTATCAGTGAGCGCAGCGATCGGCATGACCTATGGCCTGTTGTTTCGGGATGAGGCGTCAGCTCCTGGAGACGCCATCACATGGGGGTGCTTGTTCGGTCTGATCTGGTGGTATTTGGGACCGATGACGCTTCTGCCTTTGTTACTAACGGGGGTTTGCGATTGGAGCACGGACGCCGCTTCCGCGCTGCTTCCATCGCTTCTGGGTCACTTGATTTATGGTGCTGTGACCGCATTGATCTTTTTTCTGTTTGATCACCGCTACACGCGTTCTCTGCTTCTTGAGCCCCGAACTTCAGCGCGGGAGCTGCGCCGTCTCCGCCCTGTCGGGACACCTGCGCCTGCACTCTGGCTCTTTGCGCTCAGTCTGGGAGTCCTTCTTCCTATTCTACTTGGCTAGCCGTCGTGCTCCAATTCTCCAAACAGGGTTATCCGGGATACAAATCATTTCGAAACGGCTCCACGACATGATCGGTTGCAACTCCAACGTGGGTTGCACCGTGCTCAATCATGGACAAAAACGGAGGTCAGAACAGCGCACACCGCACCGATTTCTTGCCCGTTTGAGTCTGCCGTGAAAGTTACTGCAAAAAAGTGCCTGAACAATTCGCATATTCCGTCAATTAAGTGCACATCCAGTGTGGTCTCCGTCCAGAGAGCGATGTTTATAAGATCGGGCACACAACTGGGAGACCTCCCCATGTTATGTACCATCACAGGCTCAGAAGCGCGCCGACCTCTGCTCTATCTCACTTTGACGACCTGCGTCGCGAAACCTTTGTTGAGTGCAGTCATCTCACTTTGGTCGTGGTCGGCAGGAAAATGAACAGTGGGAAATAACCGCGAACGAATTGCCCGTTTCGGGAACTTTGAAGTGGATCTTCACGCCAGGGAGTTGCACAGAAACGGCGTGCGTCTAAAAGCCGAAGAAAAACCATTGAAGGTCTTGGAACTGCTGCTCAAGAATCCCGGCGAAGTCGTCAGCCGAAAGGCTCTCCGCGAGAAACTTTGGCCGGACACCACCGTAGCCTATGAGCAAAACCTCAACACCGCCGTAAACAAGCTACGTATACTGCTGCGAGATTCGGCACGAAGGCCCCGATTCATAGAGACGCTGCCGGGCCGCGGATACCGCTTCGTCGCACCTGTGGAAAGGGCGAAGCCAATGTCATTGGCCATCGGGAAAGCGATATTGGCCGTTCTTCCTTTCGAGAATTTCGGGAGACGTGCCGCTCAAAAATATTTCGCTGACGGCTTAATTGAGGATCTGATCTCTGAGCTCACGCAACTGAGCCCCAAGCGCCTCGGGGTGATCGCCGGAACGTCTACTATCCGGCGCTGGGCCGCAAAGAAATCCATTCGCGAGTTGTCGAGAGAATTAAAAGCCGACTATGTGATCCATGGAAGTGTTCGGCGGGAACAAACGCGCGTCCGCATTACTGCACATTTGGTCGGGGCAAAGGACCAGACCCACCTTTGGTCGGCAACGTACGATCGAGTGCTAGGCGACATCCTCAGCGTGCAACAGGATGTTTCCCACCAGATTGCGAGGGCGCTGGCCTCTGAATTACTACGGTGATTCTGGCTAAGTCTCGCAAGCGTCGCCCGGTGGCGGAGCGGTCCGGTCTTCATGGCTGGCTCCCCTGAGACGACTGAAATGAAACCGCGCTAACGAAGGCCATTGCGTGTCTCGAGAAAACCAAGTCAATCGATCCGGTCATCGTCTAGGCTGTTCAACCAATTAGAGAAGATATTGTCCTTTAGACTTGCGAGATTTGTACTTAACAATATCTTGATTTGACTCCCGCTCACGGCAACTCTATCGTCCCCCCAAGTTAGCGTGCTACCTAGTGGCCACTCACGAATGCCGCTGCGCGTGGCTGAAAAACTGTTTATGGAAACTTTTTCGTCACTCGTGAGTCTGATTGTCCGGGACCATCGTTGTGTGGATTTTCTCTGCTGCGAGCCTGAATTTGATGTGTGCCTGAAATCGAAAGAAACGAAGAAGATTCGCGCTCTGATGTCTCCTAGGATTCGTCTGTATCTGACGACAGCCTGAGCTGTCGCCCATACAAACACAAGTTTCACCAGCACGTCCACATTCATCGGTAGAGTCTGGCATTACGGTAGATTCCTAATCTGTCCTCTTGAGGTGAACGAAACATGAAGAGCAAACCGGAAGTGCAGCTTGCAGAGCCCTGGAATCGACAAGGCGACACTTTGAAACTAAAGCCGGTCGGTCGCCACCGGCTCCTGAAGTTGGTGGCCGGCGCCGTGGCTATTTTCGTCCCGTTATTTAGCGGAATAGCCCCTGCACAGGACAACAGTACGCGCAAAGATTCCGACAACAGCCCCGTGCAATTGCGCCAGTTCATTGGCCAGCAGGTCGGCGGAATCGATAAATTGCAGGTTCCGGCGACGAATGCGGCCATTCCTGTGCCCCCGCCGGTGGCGGCGTCTGGGAACACGCCCTATCGCTACCAGACCACCGAGGCGAAGCGCTACCTCGGAAAGCTGCTCTTCCACGACCCGGTCCGCACCGCGCGCGTCGGCCCCGCCACCAACACGGGCCAGCCCAAAAACCTGCCGGCGGGGACAAACTTCGGCGGAACGTTTGGCGCCACCAATAACACGATCGCGGGAATCTTCCCCGAAACTGGGACTGCTTCGAGTCAAGCCCCGGATGTCGTCGCCGAGACGAGGCAGACCGGATCATGCGCCAGTTGCCACATCGGCGAGGCGGCGGGAAAGGCGGGTCAGCAGATCAACATCCACGTTGGCGGCGAAGGTCGCGGCTACACCGACGCGCAAGGTAACTTCATTCCGCGCCGCCGGCCCCAGGAGGCCCTCCCCAAGCTGCGCACGACGCCTCTGTTCAATGGTGACACGCTCGTCGATGCGCTCCCGACCCTGACCGACATTTGGGACAACACCAACGGCGAGAACCCCGGCTACCCCGCCGGCCTGGTGGTCACCACGCCGGCCTACTTCTACCACCTTTCGCCTGCGGACCAGGCCAGTACGACGAGCCAGAACCTGATAGCGACGGGCCGGCTTGACCAGCTCGACAGCGTAGCTCGCCTGTCCATGAACATGGTGGGTTTCGCCTTCAACGGCCGCCTCCTGTTTGGCGGCTTCGGAGGGGAGCCGCCGTCCACGCCGGGCTCGCTCAACCCGTTCAACGACCCGGCTGGGGAGGACATCACGCTGGAGCTCCTCGACGCCCACCGGATGCTTAACTTTCAGTCGGCAGCGCTGCGGCAGATCCCGGCTTTCGTGAAGCTGTTCCAGGATGCCTTCCCGGTGGAAGCCGCCGCGGCAGCCGCCGCAAATGACATGACGATTCTCATAAACGACCAGACCGTGTTCCGGGCGACGGCGACCTTCCTTCGAACCGTGATCACCCG
>Ga0210399_10005185_pt1 | contig 10143 bp, 8 predicted proteins | sample IncBWC14MmetaG_FD_150865 | JGI IMG/M metagenome (GOLD analysis project Ga0210399, IMG submission 150865) | Forest soil microbial communities from Barre Woods Harvard Forest LTER site, Petersham, Massachusetts, United States - Inc-BW-C-14-M | ecosystem: Environmental > Terrestrial > Soil >...
GAAGTGGTCCCCCCGCAGAGAAATCCGTGCCTCGCTTCTGCGAACCGAACATCTTTCGCTTGCCCGCGCCCTGGAATTCAGCCGCGAATTCCCCACCCCTCGGTTGCACGAATTACTCACCGCTTCGCGCCTCCCGGCCCAAATCAAAGAGCAACTCCTCCGCGAGAGCCAGGCAAGCTCTCCTCTAACAAGCTGCTAAGAGAATTCTGATTTGGCTGGAGCAGCGAAGCGCGCAAAACCTTCACAAATTTAAGTAGTCTCTCATCCCGAGCGACGCGGGGGATCCGCAGTCATCTGAGTCGAGGGGCTTTGCGGAGAGCCCGTACCACTCCCCCCGTCATGAGGCTGCTGCACCGGCGCGCCCGCCAGCGGCTTGGCATCCCCGCGCAGCAATCCCACAATCTTCTCGTACAACTTCGAGCGTGTTACATAACGCTCGTTGGCGCTGGTGATATACCTAATCTGCATCTCCACTCCTGCGGCGGTCGGACGCAGGTGAATCGCGGGCGCCGCAGTCAGAGATTGCCGATACCCCGCGGACTTCTGCCATTCCTTCTCCGCCTGCGCAGCGCTCGATCGCGTCTCTTCCTCCACCAGTCGCTGGATCGCCTCCATCAACGGATAAGGATTCTCCGCCTGCCCAACCTCTACCTGCAGTTCGTCCCACAACCACTGCCCGGTAGTCGAAAAATTAAAGTAGTGTCCCTCAATCGCGAAGCTGTTCACGAACGCGACTTTGCGTCCTGTCGGATGCCCCGTATCCGTCCAGTTGCCAGTTTCGAGCAGCACCGTTCGCAGCAATCCGATCTCGATCACTTCGCCCACAACGCCGTTGATCTCTACCCAATCGCCGACGCGAATCCCGTTCTTTCCCATCAGCACGAACCATCCAAAAAATCCGACGATAAAATCCTTCAGCGCCACCGTCAGCCCGGCGCCCGCTAATCCGAGGATGGTTGGCATCTGGTTCGGGACCCCAAGAATCACGAACGCAATCACCAGAACGCCCACCGCTTGCAAACTAAATTGAACCACTCCACGCAGGGTGAGAAGGTGCTTGTTCTCCGGGGCGGCTTGCCTGAAAACCCGATTCACCAGAAGGCTAGCGAAATACACCAGAACGACGATCAGCAAAATCCAAAGTACAGATCGCACCATACCGTGCAAGACTGCGCGCTGCTGGTCGTGCGTCACATCGAGCCAGTTGCCGTAGATTTCCTGCAACTCCTTCTGGTCTCGAATGCGCTTATCGAAGTCGGAGAGCAGCTTCTGGTCGTCCGAAAAATGTTTAAGGGAATTGACGGCGGTCGCAGTTGTTTCTTTCGAAACCGCGCCGGCCGCAGCCCCTTTGCGAAGCTCGGCCGCCTGCTGCTTCGTTTCTTCTTTTTGGGGCTTTTGCTCGCGAACGCGGCGTTGCAGGGCCTCGTGTTGCGCCAGCAGGTCGTTTCCCATCTCCTCCGCCAGGCGTCGAGCCGACTCAATGTGTGCGCGCTTGTCTCGCAGCCACATCTCGGCACGCACCTGGCCCACAAGAGTGCTAGCGCCAAGATCAGCCGCCGCAGCCGCCGCAGCTCCGGTTGGGTTCTGACTTTGGTGTTGCTCCAACTCGTGCTCCCCCGCCTCATGTTGATCCCGCTGCCTCTGAACCGCAGTCTCCTGATCGCCTCCCGCCCGGATCAATTCCTGCTGCGCGTCTTCGACTTCGTCTTCATCCAGAATTTGTTCCGCATCCAGCAGATCCTTCCGGTCCTGTAGTGCGTCCTTTTCGCCGGGTTTAGCGGAAGAGAGCTGCGCCTTGACTTGCTCCACCCGGGATTGCACGTCCGCGAGAGCCGTCTGCGCCTGCTGCAGTTTCAGGTACAGATCCCGGTTCTTGGGATCCTGATCGGATCGCTGTTCGGCAGCTTGGCGCAGCTCGTCTGCAAATGCCAGGTCCACTTCGTGGTCGGCGATTCGCACCGCTTCCTCGGCCAATCGTTGTTCTTCTGGACTAATTGCCACAGCAACGAGCGCGCGCGCAGTCGGCAGCGGGCGTTCGTCTACCAAGGGAGTTTGGGCGGCATTTGAGGCCGCGTTCTTGGCACGAGGACGACTGGTCTCGCGCGTGGCATAGTAGGCGGCGACGGTCCCAAGTACCAGCGCCAGCAACGCTAAAGTGATCCCCCATTGCAGCCATTTCATCTCAGTTCCCCACAAAGTTTTATAGCGACGGACGCCCTGGTGCATGCAGGCCGACCGCAGCGCGGCGGCGCCTCGTCACTAAGATCTGATAAACACATTTTAGAAAAAGTGTAGCAGGCAAAATGCTCGTCCTGTACGACCGGTTCGTTGACTTGCTGCACGGCACGCGGGCGGGGGCGCCCGCGCGCCACACGCTCCGATCAAGCCAACTCCCGCACACGACCGCGACGTCCGAATTCTCCGCATGGTAAGTTTATCGCCGACGATACCCAAATCCGCCGCCGCTGCGGCTCGAGAATTTTCGATGAACAAAATCACCGTAGCCCTTCTCCTTCTGCTCCTTTTCGCCGCCTCTTCCTTCGCCAAGAAAGAACAATCCGCCAAGGGTGAAAACCTCCTGCTCCAACTCGAAACCAATTTCGCCGCGGATGTCGCAAAGCACGGCCACGACGCCTTCCTCACCTATTTCGCCGAAGATGGCGTCGAAATTGTCGACGGCGGCGGCATCAACGACAAAGAGGCGATGCGCAAACAACCTCCTTGGCCCGAAGGCACGAGCCTTACCTGGACGCCCGTCCACGCCGAAATGGCGTCGAAATTGTCGACGGCGGCGGCATCAACGACAAAGAGGCGATGCGCAAACAACCTCCTTGGCCCGAAGGCACGAGCCTTACCTGGACGCCCGTCCACGCTGAAATGGCGGCGTCCGGCGATCTCGGCTACACCTACGGCAATTACGTCTACACCGCCAAAAATAAAGAGGGCAAGCTCGTTGCCAACTACGGCAAGTACACCTCGATCTGGAAGAAGCAGAAGGACGGCCAATGGAAGGTGGTCGTCGACATGGGAAACTCCAGCCCCGACCCAAAAACAGGGAAGTGAGCGCGGGCCTTCACAGGCCATGAGGGATCCTCATCGCGCGCCGATCGTCGAGCGAATGGCCGCCATCAGATTCGTCGTTGTCGCCACATCGATCCCGTAACGTTCGCCGCCGCGCACGATGGGCCCGCCAATGGCATCCAACTCGAGCTGCCGTCCTGCGGCAAGATCTTTCTGCATGGAGCTGCGCATAGCCGGTGGCATGCTGTCGAAAAGCGCCCGAATCTGCGCCGCGTCAACCTCCGCGCCGCTCGCGTTCGCCACGGCGCACGCCTCCGCGATCGCGGAGGTCAATTTCTGTTTCCACGCACCATCTGCAAGAATCTGTCCAACATTCATCCCGGATGCCGACGTGGCCAGCGCAAATGGGGCAAGAAAGCAGAGCTTGCTCCAGAGCAGAGTTTGCTCGTTCGGAATGAACTGGCACGTGAATCCAAGATCGCTCAAGCGTGCGACGATGGCCGCCAACTGTGCCTCGCCGCTGCTGGCGATATTGAGGCGAACAAACGGGGAGCGCTGGACAAATCGTCCCGGAGCAATCTTCTCCGCTTCCACCGCGATCGATGCCGGGACCACTCGCTTCTCTCCAAATCGGGCCCGCAGCGCTGCGATGTGATCGACTCCGTTCAGCAATGGAACCACGCAGCCCGGCACTGCCTGCACAGATTCCAGCGCAGTTTGTAGTTGATAAGTTTTGGTTGCGATCCAAAGAACATCAACCGGATCCCTCAATTCGGCGACGGCTTTCGCCGGCGCAGTAATAGAGCCAGAGCCGGGCGGACGTTCCAGCATCAAGTCGCGCGGATAGCTCGCCAAATTTTCCGGTCGAACCAACATTGTGACGTCTTCGCCAAGCGATGCCAGCGCGGTGCCGACCAAGCCTCCGATAGCCCCTGCTCCCAAAATTGCATGTTTCATGCCAATACCCCAGGAAAAAACTATACGATACGTTAATCTCGCGCGCCGCGGCCACCAAACCTGAACCGTAACGGCCGCCTTTACGCGGCGCCCGACAATCTGTCACACTGGCCACAGATCACTCGCCACTGACCATTGATCCCCATGGGCAAGATTCACGTTCTTCCCGAGAGAGTTGCCAACCAGATCGCTGCCGGCGAGGTGGTTGAGCGTCCCGCGTCGGTGGTGAAGGAGTTGCTGGAGAACGCGCTGGACGCCGGTTCCACGCGCATTCGCATTCAGGTCGAGGCGGGCGGGAAGAAGCTAATCCAGATCACCGACAATGGATGCGGCATGGTCCGCGACGATGCCATGCTCGCCTTCGAGCGCCACGCCACCTCGAAAATCAAAGACACCGACGACCTGCTGAGCATTTCGACGCTCGGATTTCGCGGCGAGGCCCTGCCGTCCATCGCTTCGGTGGCCCGGCTGCATCTGGAAACCCGCGCCGAAGAAGAGGCTGCCGGGACGGTCCTCGAAATTAACGGCGGCAAGATCATCCGCGTGGAGGAGGCGGGCCTCCCGCTTGGAACTTCGATCACGATTCGCGATCTCTTCTTTAATACGCCGGCGCGCAAGAAGTTCTTAAGATCGGAGTCGACCGAACTATCCCATATTGCTTCGCTCGTAACCCACTACGCGCTGGCGCATCCCGAGAAGCACTTCGAGTTGCACTCGGCCACGAATGCGTTGCTGGTGGCGCCGCCGGTAGCCGGCCATCGTGAGCGCGTGTACCAGGTCTTTGGACGCGAGACCCTTGATCAGTTGATTCCGCTCGCGGCAATGCAACCACTGGAGCGTATCGGCCTGCCGCAGCCCCCTCCGTGGCGAAGGGTCGCGGACACTCTTGTTCGCGAGACCTCATCCTCCAAGTCAGCGGAGGGAGGACCGGTTGGTCAGCCCGCCACGGACACTCGGACAGGAGTGTCCGCGCCACACGACCTTGGCGAAGTGCGGCTGCACGGCTTTGTTTCCAAGCCGGAAATTCAAAAGCTCAATCGCAATTCGATTTTCATTTTCGTGAACGGACGGCTGATTCGCGACCGTCTCATTCAGCATGGAATTATCGAGGCGTATCGCAACATTTTGCCGCCGTCGGTGTATCCGGTAGTTCTGCTTTTTATTGAGATGCCGACTGCCGAAGTGGATGTGAATGTGCATCCGTCGAAGACCGAGGTGCGTTTCCGGCAGCAGACGGTAATTCACGATTTCGTGCGCGAGTCGGTACGGGCGGCGCTCATGAAGGCTCGGCCTGTCCCGCAGTTTTTGACGGAGATTGGCGCCCAGCCAACGGCGAGGCCTGGCCTTACCAGTCACGGCGTCACCGATCCCGGCCTCACTAATCCTTCGTTCAGCCAAGACGCGAACAGCAGCGATGGTTTGCAGCGTGCCCCTTGGCGCGACTTATCCGAACCCGCTGTGGCGGGCGGGTTCGCGCTGCAGGCGCCCACAATCCCGGCGACGACTGCCCGCCTCGAATTCGAAGGTGGAATCGCGGTCGAGGCAAACGCCGCAGTATCCCTGGCGCGAGACCCGCAAGCTACGTTCGATCCGCAAACGATTCCCGATCACGGGTGCGCGCCTCCGATTCCACAGGAGCCGCATATCGCGCCGACTCTCGAGTCATTGCGAACCCTGCGACCCCTCGGCCAGATCCGAAATTCGTTCATTCTCGCCGTCAACGAAGACGGGCTCTGGATTATCGATCAACACGTTGCTCACGAGCGCGTGCTGTTCGAGAAGATCCTGAGGCAACGCGCCGCGCAACAAGTGGAGAGCCAGCGTTTGCTCATGCCCCTGGTCATCGAACTGACTCCCGCGCAGCAGGCGATCTTCAGCGACATTGCCGAAGAACTGGCCCGCAACGGTTTTGAGGCGGAGCCCTTCGGCGCGCGGAGCGTCGCGGTAAAGGTCGCACCGGCGGGCGTGGACGCGGTGCAGATCGAGCACATGCTGAACGAAATCTTCGAACAGCTCACGCGCGAGGACCAGGCCCTCAATCTGGAGGCGGTGCGGACGCGCATCGCGGCATCGATCGCATGCCACGCCGCGATCAAAGTCAATATGCCACTCGAACAAAACAAGATGGACTGGCTACTAGCGGAGCTGGCGAAAACCGAGCATCCCATGACCTGCCCGCACGGCAGGCCGGTGGTGCTGCGCTATTCCATGCAGGATATTCAGAAGGCATTCAAGAGAATCTGAAGCAGCGTTTAGCGCTTAGCATTTAGTCCGACACTGACGGCTGAGAGCTAAATGCTAACTGCTAAGGGCTAAATGCTGCTTTTTCTGTGTTCTAATCAAAATCATGACCGACCCGGAACTTCTGCAGGCTCGCATGCAAAAGTGGCACCTCGACGGCCAACCCGTGCGCACTCTAGATGGGGCGCGTGCCTTCCTCGAGTCGGTGGGATTTTGTCTGATGTATCCCATGCGGCCCGCGGTTCTGGTGCCGACTTTCGTGGGAGCCTGGGTAGGGGCGGATGACAAGTTACCGATGCGGCAGCACGCTTACAACGATTCGCGAGCGAAAGAAGCGACCGAACTAATGGTGCGCGCGCTGCGGGACAAAGCAGCCTACGAAGCTCCGCTGATTGACGAGAACAATGCGTTCCTGCTGGCGCCGTCGGTCTTTCCTTATTTCTATTCGCTCGCAGGCGAACGCAATCCAAAGCAGCCGCCTGCAACTGGACCGCGGTCTCCGTATTCGACGCTCGCCTGTGATGCGTTCGAAATCATCCGGCGCCGCGGACCAATCTCGAAAACTAAACTAGGCGAGATGCTGGCCGGGTCGGTCTCCAACGCCGGCCTCGATCGCGCGCTGAGCGAGCTATGGGCCAAGCTGCGCATCACGCGCGTGGATTACACTGTGGAGGAGGGCTCGGTGTGGGACGAATTGTCGCGCTGGGCGCCGGATGTGGTGCGCGAGGGCGTGGGAATTTCGGTGCCCGAAGCGCTCTCAGCGCTAGTCTCAAAGTATCTGGACTGCGTGGTCGCGGTGGACGAAGGCGAAGTCGAGAACTTCCTGGCAAACTTCGTCCCGCGGACGCGGGTGAAAGAGGCAATCCATGCGTTGCTATCAGCCCGGGAATTGAGCTTTGTGCATGTTGGGAGCAAGTCGCTGCTGCAGGTGACTCCGCCGAAGCAGGCGTACGTCCCCAAGAATCGCCGCCCCGAGCGCGTCAGCTAGTAGAGTTGATCGTGTGGGGACGGGCGCCTCGCCCGTCCAAGTCGAGCGCCTGTCATGCCGCCTGTAGTTTTCCATGCGTGGCCCGTGTAGAATCGCACATCTCCACATGACCGGTTCATCCCAACGCAAACTAATCATCGCTATTGACGGCCCAGCGGGAGCGGGCAAGAGCACGATCGCCTCCCGCCTGGCGCGCAAACTCGGCTACGTGAACCTGGAGAGCGGGGCGATGTATCGCGCGCTGGCGCTGCGGGCGATCGAGGGGGACGCTTCGTTCGACGACGAAACTGCGCTGCTGAAGATGGCGCAGGAGTCACGTATTGCTCTTGAGCGCTCCATCGGAGGCCATCACGTCCTTCTCAATGGAAAAGACGTTTCAGCGCGCATCCGCGAGCGCGACGTGACCGAGGCGGCTTCGCGCGTGTCGGTGCATCCCAAGGTGCGAGAGTGGATGGTGGCGCGGCAGCGCGAAATGGGCATCGGCGGCGGCGTAGTGATGGAGGGCCGTGATATCGGGACAAAAGTCTTTCCTGATGCCGACTTAAAGATTTTTCTCGACGCCGATCCCGTGATTCGCGAGCAACGGCGGCTGGACCAGCAGCAGGCGAAAGGCGCATCGGCGCAGACGATGGCTGCGGAACTTCGTGAGCGAGATCGGCGTGACCGCACACGCGCGGCCTCTCCGTTGGTGGCCGCGGAAGATGCCGTGGTGCTCGACTCGACAAACATGAGCGAGGACGAAGTCCTCAATCGAATCGAGGAACTAGTCGAACAGCGACTGGTGGCGAAGCGCTAGCGCAGGTCCCCATAGTCAAAGTAGCGACAGCCGCCTTCGGCCGTCGAGCCGAGCAAAGCTCCACGACGATTTCAGCAGACCGATTTCTCGCTAACTCTGTGGCGGGTCCCGCGTCGAATGTGCGAGGCCTGTTTATGACCCTTGCCCACTGGGCTGTATTGGTCGCGCTACTATTGTTCCCTTCGATTGCTGCAAAGCCGCAAGCCCAATCGTCATTCCAATCATCATCGCAGCCATCGCCCCAAACATCTTCCCGACCAACGACGGGCGGTTGGCCCACGGCTTCCGCCGCCGAGAGCGGCCTCTCTGACGCCCGGCTGCGTTCGCTCGATGCCGCCGTTCGTTCCGGAGAGTTCAAGAAGATTGGGAGCGTACTGATTGCCCGGCACGGCAAGCTGGTTTATGAAGGTTACTTTGACGGCAACGGGGACGGCGACGCGGCGACACTGAGGAACACGAGATCGGCGACCAAGAGCATCACCGATGTGCTGATTGGAATTGCCATCGACGAGCACAAGCTCAGTGGAGTCGACGCCAAGGTTATGGCGCTGTTGCCCGAGCGCGCGCGCAGGATTCAAAATCCCGATCCGCGCAAGTCGGCGATCACGGTGGAGGATTTTCTGACCATGAGTTCTCCGCTGGAGTGCGACGACTGGAACGACGCTTCGCGCGGCAACGAAGAGCGCATGTATCTGGTGGAAGATTGGGCGCAGTTCATTCTCGATCTGCCGATTCGGGGCCGCATGCATGCGGGCGAGCAGGTGGAAGCGCCTCCCTACGGACGCTACTTCAGCTATTGCACGGGGGGAGTGTTCACGTTGAGCGAAGTGCTCGAGAAAGCAACCGGTACGCGCACGGATCGCTATGCGTTTCAGAAACTGTTTCAGCCGCTCGGCATCACGAATGTGGAGTGGCCCTACTCCCCGATGAACATTCCGCAGACCGGCGGTGGCTTGCGCCTGACCAGTCGCGATCTGCTCAAGATCGCGCAACTTTATCTCGATGGCGGACAGTGGCAAGGGAAGCGCATCGTGAGTGAAGAATGGGTGCGAAGATCGACGCGGCCGCATGCGCGCATCGATGAGGCGACTGAATACGGCTACCTGTGGTGGCTGAAATCCTTTAAGTCGGGTGAGAAGAGTTATCACGCGTTTTTTATGTCGGGCAACGGAGGAAATAAAGTGGTCGCGATTCCCGGCATCGACATGACCGTCGTCATCACCAGCACAAATTACAACACTCACGGAATGCACGAACAGACGGAGAAGATCCTGACAGACTATGTGCTGGCGGCGGTAGAGTAAGGGAAAATGGAAATATAGAAGGATTGTTGCGTCCTGGGAGACGATTCCTCCGGGGTCTATGCCTTCTTCCGCGCCTTCGGAGCCCGGGCCTCCACCCACTTCGGACCATTCAAGAAAGCCGCCCAGCGCAGTTCCTCAACCGGATTCTGACCGCTCAGCGCCTTGCTCACTGCCATCTCCGCTACCGCCTCCACGATCCACTCAAAATTCTGCTGCCCTACCGACGTAACCTCTGCGTCCGGAGCCGGATTCATGAAGTCAATCGCGTACGGAACGCCGCCCTCCACCGCAAACTCCACTGTGTTCAGGTCGTAGCCCAGCGCGCGGCACAGTGCCAGCGCATCTTTCTCGATACGCTCCTTTAACTTCGTTCCCGGCTGCGGATTCCCCATCACATAGCGCTCATGGTGCGGAGCTCTCGGATCGTACTTCATGATGTGCACTCTCTCCTGCCCTACCACGTAACAGCGATAATAATCCTCAAACTCCACACCATGTTGCAATGTCATGCAGAGGTCGCCCGTCCGGTTGTAGTTGTGGAAGAACTCGTCCGGAGAATGCACCTTATACACGTGCTTCCAGCCCCCGCCCGAATAAGGCTTCAAGAACGCGGGGAACTCAACATACGCAAACACCTCTTCCCAATTTAATGGATACATCAAATTCCGCATGGATTTATCGGTAGTATCCGGTGGATGCTCGTGATGCGGCAAAATCACCGTGGGTGGAATCGCCACGCCCATCTTGTGCGCCAGCGCATAATTGAAAAATTTGTCATCCGCCGTCCACCAGAATGGATTGTTAATCACAATCGTCCCCTGCAGCATCGCGTTCTT
>Ga0210399_10005187_pt1 | contig 10136 bp, 7 predicted proteins | sample IncBWC14MmetaG_FD_150865 | JGI IMG/M metagenome (GOLD analysis project Ga0210399, IMG submission 150865) | Forest soil microbial communities from Barre Woods Harvard Forest LTER site, Petersham, Massachusetts, United States - Inc-BW-C-14-M | ecosystem: Environmental > Terrestrial > Soil >...
CTGTTCCATAGCCAACTTCGGAAGCTTGCCCTTGGACGCTGCCAGCTTGTCGCGATCGCCGCCACCTCCGCCGCCACCAACCTGCGTCTTCGCAGGCGGTAACGCGGGAATATCACCTTCCGACAATAGCGGCATCACCGGCCCGGTCGGCTTGGTCGGAGTGACCGCCCTCCGCGCAAACATGGTTCCACCGATCAGCAGTGCAATCAGCACCGCATGAACTCCCGTGGATGCCAGTGCGCCATCTTTCTTGTGACTGTAGAAGCCCCAAATGTCGCGTACCGCAACCGGCTTGGAAGTCAATTCCAGCGGGGGCAGCTTTTCGGGGAACAGAACTTCACGTACGTTTGCGTACAGCGAACGATACCAAGGCAGCGCGAGATCGTCATCGAGCGCGTTTCCGCCCTCAACCGGACGGGAAGTCAATTGCAGCGGCGGCAACTTTGGCGGGAACAGCACATCGCGCAGATTGCTGAACACCGATTGCCACCACGGGCGCGTCAGGCGCTCTCCCCATAGCTCGCCTTGATCGACGGGCTTCGAGGTCAGCACGAGAGGTGGAAGCTTCTTCGGGAACAGGGCTGCATCAATGCCGGCAAACAGAGACTTCCACAGCGGAACTTCCAAGGTATCTTTTGGAAGAAGTAGGTCTAGCTCGGGCTGGCGATTGTCGGGAATCTGATTATTCGGTGCCATAGCTTAGAACAACGGTCGCTTTCGCGGGGGCCGGGCTTCCGGTTAGACGTCTCCTGTGTACCTGATGAAAGTCGTGAGCGCGAAGTTGCCTAAAGATGCGCTGCGTTTGCGTGCAATCGCCTTTCCCTTTTTGCGGGATTGGCATTCCCCAGTACTTTCAGATGGTTGGATGCTACAAACGATCACTCTCGATGAAAATTGTACACTTTTTTTCTTCAGATTCGACACTACATTTCCAGGTTCGATTGGACTACCACTTCCGTGCCATCGATCCGCCCTCCGATGGACGTACTTGTCTGGCTCAATGGACGTACCTCTTCTGGCTCCCTATAATGAAAAATCAACCATTTAGGAGAAAAATACAGAGTGCCGCTCGAGTTGAAGAATACCCTGAATCTGCCCAACACTAACTTCCCGATGAAGGCCAATTTGCCGCAAAACGAGCCCAAGATTCTGGCTCGCTGGGAAGAGATGGGCATCTACGAGCGCATTCAAGAAGTCCGCAAGGGCTTGCTTGTGTATGTTCTGCATGACGGGCCGCCCTACGCCAACGGCGCCCTGCATCTTGGCCATGCCCTCAACAAGTGCCTGAAAGATTTCATCGTCAAGTCCAAGAGCATGGCTGGGTTCGATGCGCCCTACGTCCCGGGCTGGGACTGCCACGGCCTCCCTATCGAGATCAAAGTCGACCAGCAACTCGGAAAGAAGAAGCTCCAGCTGAACCCCACCGAGGTACGCCTGGAATGCCGCAAATACGCGCAGAAGTTTCTCGATCTGCAGCGCGAGCAGTTCAAACGCATCGGCGTGTTTGGGCGCTGGGATAACCCTTACTCGACCATGACGCCGGGCTATGAATCTGTCGTGTTGCGCACTTTCTACGATTTCCTCGAGAAGGGGTTCGTCTACAAGGGCTTGCGCTCAGTCTACTGGTGCATCTACGACAAGACCGCGCTCGCTGAGGCGGAAGTCGAGTATGAAAATCACACCAGCCCCACGGTGTGGGTGAAGTATGCGATGGCCGATGATCCGGCCGCGCTCGATCCTGCGCTGGCCGGAAAGAAAGTCTTCACGATCATCTGGACTACGACCCCGTGGACCCTCCCTGCCTCGATGGCGGTGGCATTTCATCCCGACGAAGACTACGTCGCCCTCGAATCGCGCGGTGAGGTCTACATCGTGGCTGCGAAGCTGGCGCAGGATGTTATCGCGAAATGCCAGCTTGAAGACGTGCGCGAAACCGCTGGGTTTCCAGGCCGCAAGCTGGAGCGCATCAACTTCCGCCACCCGTTCCTCGATCGCAACGTGCTCGGCGTGCTCGCCGAATACGTCACCATGGATACCGGCACTGGCGTGGTGCACACCGCGCCTTCGCACGGCGCTGACGATTTCCTGACTGGGCTGAAGTACAACCTGGATGCCACCTCGCGCGTGGACGAGGCTGGCATACTGCACGAAGGCCTGCCCGAATACGAAGGCAAAAAAGTTTTCGACGCGAACGCGTCCATCGTCGAATTGCTGAAGTCACGCGGTGTTTTGTTGCACACGGAGAACATCGAGCACTCTTACCCGCACTGCTGGCGTTGTCACAACCCGATCATCTTCCGCGCCACCGAGCAGTGGTTCATCTCCATGGAGACGCCCATGGCCGGCGGCACGTTGCGTTCGCGGGCGCTCGAAGAAATCAGCAAGGTGAAATGGGACCCCGCCTGGGGCGAGGGCCGCATTGCCAACATGATTGCCACTCGTCCCGACTGGTGCATCTCGCGCCAGCGTATCTGGGGCGATCCCATCGCCGTGTTCCTGTGCGAAAAATGCGGCAAGCCGCTGCTCGATCCTGCGGTGAATAAGAAGGTCGAAGCTCTCTTTGCCCACGCCGGGGCCGATGCCTGGTATACGCCCGAAGCGGATGCTCTCGTGCCCTCCGATGCCAAATGCGCGCATTGCCAGGGCACGCGCTTCAAAAAAGAAATGGACATTCTCGATGTCTGGTTCGAATCTGGCTCAAGCTATCTCGCGTTGCGCGCCGCCGAACCGGAATATCCACCGACCTCGAATCTTTATCTTGAAGGCGGCGACCAGCATCGGGGATGGTTTCACTCTTCCCTGCTGTGCATGGTAGGCACGCAGAATCATGCACCCTACAAGCACGTCGCGACCGTGGGCTGGACGCTCGATGAAAACGGTCAAGCTCTGTCGAAGTCGCGCGGCAACGACGTCGATCCGGTCGATATCGCGGGCCGTCTGGGCGCGGAAATCGTCCGCCTGTGGGTCGCCTCGGTCGACTTCCGGGAAGACGTGGTGGGCTCCGAGCGGCTCATGCAGAACATCGCCGAAAATTACCGCACCATCCGCAACAATCTGTTCAAGTACGGGCTCGGCAATCTGTACGACTTCGATCCCCCACAGAACGCGGTTCCGTTCGAAAAGCTTGAGGCGCTCGATCAGTATATGCTGCGGCAAACCGCGGCCATGGCTGCTGATGTCGAACGCTGGTACGAGGAGTTCGCTTTTCACAAGATCTACCAGCGCATTCTGAATTTCTGCGCGGTCGAACTGAGCGCGTTCTACTTCGATGTGCTTAAGGATCGCCTTTACACCTCAGCGGCAAATTCGGCGGGTCGGCGCGCCGCCCAGACCGTCATCTGGCGGATTCTGGAAGCCACGGTGCGTTTGCTGGCACCGCTCATGAGTTTCACCTGCGAGGAGGTCTGGCGACATCTGCCCAAGGTCGCGAGCCGGCCGGCAAGCGTACACATGGCCCTGTTCCCCAAGCCGGAAGAAATCCTCGGTTCCCAGCAGGGGGCTGAAGATCCCAAGCAATCGGAGGAATGGAATACATTGCGCGGAGTGCGCGAGCAGGTTCTTCGAGAACTCGAATCCGCGCGCAACGCCAAGCAGATCGGCAAGGCGCTCGAGGCGCAGGTCAAGATCACGGCTGCCGAGCCGGTATATTCCGCCCTTGCCCGGCACCGCGATCAACTGCGCTATCTCTTCATCGTCTCTTCCGTAACGCTGGAGCAAAAGGAATCGGGCAATGGCACCGGTGCGGTCGCCGTAACCGTCGCCCGGGCAGACGGAAAGAAATGCGAGCGCTGCTGGAATTACTCAGTCCATGTGGGCGAAGACTCGAAGTATCCGACGGTTTGCGAACGCTGCAGTGCCGTGTTGCGGGAACTCGAGGGCGGCCACTAGAACGTCGCGCTGAGCGACGCATCCGATGCGCAAACTTCACTTCCTGATCGCGTTGTTTGTGATCGTGCTCGACCGGCTGGCCAAGCTGGTCGTGGAGCGCAAAATCCCGCTCCACGACGGCATCCAGATCATTCCCGGCTTCTTTCGTCTGACACATCTGGAGAATCGCGGAGCCGCGTTCGGCCTCTTCGCGGACTCGCCCTCGCCGTGGAAAATCGGCGCGCTCGTACTGTTCTCCGTGATCGCGCTAGTGGTGGTATCTGCACTGCTCTGGAAAAACAGCCACACCATCTCGATCACCGGCATCGGCCTCGCGCTGATTCTGGGCGGAGCCGTCGGCAATCTCTGGGATCGCCTAACGGCCGGCCACGTCACCGACTTTCTTCTCTTCTACATCGGCCGCTATCAGTGGCCCGCTTTCAACGTCGCCGACAGCGCCATCGTGGTGGGGGCCACCTTGCTTGTTTACGAAATTGTATTTACGAAAGGTCCGACGGAAGAGAAAGCCAAAGGCTAGGTGTCAGGTCTCAGAATGTGGTGTCCGGGAGCTTCGAATTGTCACGAGCAAAGCCCTGACACCTGAGACCTGATCCTACGGTGTACCGTAGAGCTGTTTATACACATTCGCATTACGCAGGATTGCCTGTACGTACTCGCGCGTCTCCGTGAACGGAATGGATTCTACGAATTCCTGCGGGTCGCGGTATTTTCCTTCCGCCAGCCAATCCTGCACTCGATCCGAGCCGGCGTTGTAGGCCGCCAGCGCGTACTCAAACGAGCCGAACTTGTCGACCATCGCTTTGAAGTAGCGCGTGCCTAACTGTAAGTTCACGGTCGGCGTGAAAAGCTGACTGGGGTTGTAGTGATGCATATTCACTTCTTTAGCCACCTTCTTCCCGGTTATCGGAAGCAGCTGCATCAAGCCCACAGCGTTGGCGCGCGAGAGCGCATTCGGATTGAATTCCGATTCCTGCCGAATCAGCGATGCCACCAGGTACGGGTCCAGCTCGTTCTGGGTCGAGAACCGCTTCAGGTCTCCCCAGTACGCTTTCGGAAACAATGCCTCCCAGTACGTGCGCGGCAACTCGGGGACATCGACCGCGAAGTAGTTCGGTACGCCGTGCTTCATGACCTCGATCGCGCGATCGTACCGTCCGCTGTCCTGATAGAGGCGCGCCGTCTCGGCGAGCGCCCAGTTGCCGTCCTGTGTGTCCGCTGCCTGAAGCTCTCGGATCGCAAAATCGACCAGCCCGCCGTTTTCGAGAAGGTGTGCTTTCTGGACGTGCAGGTCGTCAGGCGGCGGTTCGTCAGTCGTAATCTTGCCGGGAATATTGAGCGGCGGCACGCGGTCGAGCAGAGCGTACTGAACCGGATCGCTGACCGGGGCCAGCACTTTCAGCCGCTGCCGCGCCAGTTCCGCGTAATAAAAATTGCGGAAGCGCTCTGAGAGTTTCTGATAATAGGCGGCTGCCTTGGCCGGTTCCCCATCTTCTTCCGCCAGCCGCGCCCGCCAGTAGAGAGCGGCCGGCACTTCTCCCGACGCTGGATACAACGCAATCTGTTCCTCGAAACCCTGCTCCGCTTCGGTCTTGCGGCCCTGGCGCAGACTCAGCCATGCAACCTTCCAATGCGCGTAGGACGCGCGCGCTCCATTCGGGAAACGCAGCTGCATTTCACGGTACGCGTCGATGGCGCGGTCATAGTCTTTCTTCAGCAGGTACATGTTTCCCGCGGCCAAGAGCGATTGCTCAAGCCACGGACTGGTGGGAGCCGCTTGCCGCAGCTGCCCCTGGAGGCGCAGGAAGCCGTCGATATCGTCACTGGAGCGCGCCACCTCGGCCAGCCAATACAACCGCTGCGCCGCAATTTCCGGAGTGCTTTCCGGAGTCGAGCCGAGGACCTGGTTTGCGTCTTTATTGCGACCGCTTTTCTGGAGCGCGGTAGCCAGCGCGAGTAACACCGGCGGCCGATCCGTCGGCGGGACTTCATCTAACAATCCGCGATACTCCTCGGCCGCGTCCGCGTAGCGCTTGCCTTTGGCCAGCAAGTCGGCCCGAGTGCGCCGATCGGCCAACGTCACGGGTGGAATGGCGGCGCCCAACTTCCTAAGTTCACCACTGGCAGTGTCGGCTTCCGGACTGGTCGGCATTCGGTAATACACATTACGCAAGGCCGACAGCGCCTTCTCGGTCTGCCCGGTCGCGGCGTAGGCGCGTCCCAGGCCAAGTTCCACGTCGGCACGTTGCGGCACGCGATCTTTCTCGAGCAAGGCGGCGGCATCGGCTGCGCGTCCTTCGGCCATCAACGCGCCCGCGTACACCACATGCGCATCTTTGCCCAGCAGCGAGTCCGGATAATTCGTGCTGAACTCCGCCAGGGCAGCGCCTGCCTCGGCGCTTCTGCCTACCTGCAGATACGAACTGCCCAGATAGTAAGTAACGTAGTCTCCCAAATCGCCTGCACGAGCTCGCGCTCGGTTCAGGGGATCGACCGCCTTGGCATAGTCGTGATCCAGCACGTGCCCATAGCCGACCACCAGCCAGGCCAGTGCGCCCGCATCTTCCTTCGCATGACGTTGCGCGTATGCCGTTACGGCCGCATAACCTGCCGGGGTGCGCTCCTGCAGGAGTTGCTGCGCCATGGGCTTCAGCGTCGTCGACGCGACAAATGCCTGACGAATGCGTCGCACGCGCGGCGAAATTTTGCGATGCTTCTTGCGCGCGGCACTCGCGTGTGCGCTTTTAGATTTTGCGGGGACAGCCTTCGCCGACGTGGATTTCGAGGACGTGGTGGTCGAGGATTTGGTTGTTTTGGAAGTTGCGGGCGCTTTCGAAGTTTCAGTTTGCGCCGGGGCAGCCGTGCTTTGGTCCGCCTGCCGGCCGTGTGCGCGCGAGGACGCCCACAACGAGCCGCAGGCAATGCCTGTAACAAGAATTAGAGCCGAGGTTCGGGAGTAGAACACTGCTCGCAATCTATCGCCGGAAGTTGGCGCCCATCACTGTAATATCGTCTTCCGCCAGGCTGCGTACCAGCTCCGCCTGGAGGTAATCCACACTTGCTGCCGCGGTATTGCCGTAGCGCTTCTTGAACGTAGCGCGGCTCTTGTCGATGTCGTCTTTCAAACGGTCATAGAGGTCTTTGTTTTTTCGGCCTTCGGCCACCTTCGCCTGGTTGTAGAGTTTGATCTCATCGACCAACAGTCGGGCAAAACGCTGTGCTTTACGATGAATGTCGGCATCTTCCTCGCTGAGGGTTGCACCCGCATGCGCGGTTGCGCCCCCTGGATCCAGGCCAGCCGCTGCAGCCGCTGCCGAAACCACTTCGGCCTGCGCAAATTCCGCGGCCACTGGCTCTTCATAAGATGCAGCGGAAGCGGTCGAGGTGTGCTGAGGCACGTGCCCAGCAAACGGATCATTGAAGCGAGAGACCGTCTGCGCTGCCGGAGGCGCTGCCGGCATGCTTTCCGCATAGGGAGCGCTTTCCTTGGGGGCCTGCTTGCGCATGGAAGTCAGCTCCAGCCATGCACTGGTCGAGACCACCAGCAGCTCGATTGAAGCCGTATCCAGCCGGTTCATCTCCAGGCCACCGTCCGCGTAAAGCAACGCTGCCACCTTGTCCTTCAGCAGCAGCGGCAACATCACGATTTGATCTTCTGCCGGGCTCCCAAAGTGATCGATGAACCGCGGATCCATGTCGAGAACCTGCCCGCTGAAAGGGGCTTTCTCATGCAACACACGCTCCGGGAGGCCGCGCGAAGAATCCAAGGCGAAGTCCTTGACCGCCTCGTTATCTTCGAATCCGCGCCCCTGCCACCCGCTCGAGGTCCCGCCCTTGATAACGAAGAGCGCGGTACGCCCGCTATGCTGGGTCACGCTGTCGAGCAATGCCCGCAGGATTTCTTTTTGAGTGCCGCCCGCATGAATGGCCGCTACCCCACGCAGCAAATCTGCGGGTCCCGCCGCATTTGTGTCGTGAGCCGACTCAATCGATCCCTGCGGCAATTCTGCCAATACACGCCGCACCAGCTCTTCGCGCAACTGCGGAAGGTGGCCCTGCAGGACCTGGGTGACCACACGTTCGACCACGTGTGCGAGTTCGTTCTTCTCTGCCATGGATCTTGGCTGTCCTCGAAAATACCTGGGAGCTGCCCAGCTAACTCTTGATTATATGGTACTTGCGCAACCGGACCCGAAGTAACCTTAGGACGTGTTCCCTGGTGCTCACTGGCTCCTTTGAAAATTTATCGCAAAGGTTTCTTCTGCACACTTCAAAACGACTCGTCAGATGAGCGGGTTACCAAGTAGAATAACAACTCCTGCTGCAGCTGGGGACTTCCGAAAATACTGCATCGGACTAAGAATGAGCGCCATCCAACCAAAAGTAGGTGAGCCCGTAAGCGACGAACTGGCGCTGGTTCAGGCGGCCAAAAAGGGCGACGTTTCGGCGTTCGAGGAACTGGTCAAGCGATACGACCGCAACGTATTTCGGATCGCCCAGCACATCACGCAGAACCGCGAAGACGCGGAAGACGTGGTGCAGGATGCCTTCCTGAAGGCCTACAGTAACCTGGAACAGTTCCAGGGCCAGTCGAAGTTTTATACGTGGCTCGTGCGCATTGCGGTTAACGAGGCGCTGATGAAGTTGCGCCGTCGTCGGCCCGAGCGTACGGTCTCGCTGGATGAGGATGTCAAGACCGAAGAGGATTCGGTTCCCCGTGAAATCGCGGACTGGAGCCCGAATCCCGAACAACTCTACAAGCAAGCGGAGTTGAAAGACATTCTCACACGGACCATCCAAGGCCTGCCCCCGAGCTTTCGGACGGTGTTCGTCCTGAGAGATGTGGAAGGCCTTTCGACCGAAGAGACGGCAGAGGCGCTGGGCCTCAGTATCCCAGCGGTGAAGTCAAGGTTGTTGCGGGCTCGCTTACAATTGCGCGAACGCTTGAGCCGGTACTTCAAGAAACGTGAGAGCGGAGATGGACAAAAGTGAAATGCTCTGAGTTCCTGCAAGAGCTGACCAATTATCTGGACGGCGCGCTTGATGATCGGACCAAGTCCGAGCTCGAAGATCATCTGGCTTGGTGCCACAACTGCTATGTAGTTTGCGATACCACCAAGAAGACGATCGAGATTTATCGCGACTCCGAACTCTACGAACTTCCTGACGACCTTCGCACCCGGCTCCGCTCGGCCATCATGTCGAAGTGCCAGCAGCGTAAAAAGACCCAGGAGAGCCTGTAAACCCGGCACAGCACTCGAAAAGACTCGGGCGGAGCCTTTCGCCACGGCCCGCTCTTCCTCTTAACCAAATACCAGACCATTTTATGCAATAGTTTTCAGTTCTATAGGGTCACGACCGTCCCCATACCCCGCAACATCGAACCTTTTCTCTCGCATGGGAATCTAATGTTTCAGAGCGGGATTGGCCGAACTATTGCATGACAAGTTCGGTTCGGGTTCTGGGAGGGTTGGGTATGGTGTCGAAACTGATAGATGCGCTGTTCGGTTGTTGGCATAGCCATTACAGTTTTCCGATCACGGTTCGTCCTGGCACACGGCGCAATAAGGCTTCCGCGCTGACGGGCACCTACGTGGTCTGTCTCGATTGCGGCAAGGAATTCGCCTACGACTGGCAACAGATGAAGGTCGTTGAACCAGGGCGCGACAACGCAGCGGGTGTTCGCTCGCTGGCTACGAAAGAAGCCTCTTAATATCGAAAGCCATCCTCCCCGGCTTAAACCAAAAATAACCGGAAAATGAAAACCGGCAGCAAGCGCTGCCGGTTTCTAATTTCTGATTCCTCACGCTTGCATCAATCGTCCCGGCGATGCAGCGTGGGACGATCATCGTCTCCGCCCTTATCGCCGGTCTTGTCTCCCGATTTATCTGTGTTGGAAGTCCGGCGCAGGCTGGGCTTGTTGCCCGGCTTGTCATCGACCACCTTGCGGCGGTTCTCGAGACTCGCGAGCCGTGACTTGACGTCCGCGAATTCTGAAGTCGTCACGATGTATTGCTGCCGGGCGGGAAGGATGCGCGAAATTTCTTCCTGCGACTTGCTGATGCGATCCGGAGTCTGAGGATGCGTGGCGAACGCTTTGGCCAGCGTGCCCGGCTTCTTCTTTTCCCGCGCCTGCAGTTTCTCAAAGAACTGCACGAACGCGTTCGGATCGTAGCCCGCCTTGTACATGTATTGCAGGCCGAGGTAGTCCGCTTCCGACTCAAAACCGCGCGAGAAACTCAGGAAGGTCA
>Ga0210399_10005193_pt1 | contig 10130 bp, 9 predicted proteins | sample IncBWC14MmetaG_FD_150865 | JGI IMG/M metagenome (GOLD analysis project Ga0210399, IMG submission 150865) | Forest soil microbial communities from Barre Woods Harvard Forest LTER site, Petersham, Massachusetts, United States - Inc-BW-C-14-M | ecosystem: Environmental > Terrestrial > Soil >...
CCACTCCGGCCACGGCGGCACCGGGCGGGGGTCCTCGTCCCGCCCGGGGTCTGGGGGAATCGGTCCTGGAGGCATGTACCACGGTCCGTTCGAATGAATGATCTTGTACGAACACAGTAACGAAAACCTACGTCAAAGCAATTCGACACGCCGGCGAATGCGCTCCAGATCGCCAACTTGCGGACGCCAGTCAGCCCCGGAGGGACGTGCGCCTCAGACGTAGCCCGGCAGCCGGCCCAGCACGTCGTAGCCGCAACCCATGCGCGGAGGGTCGTGAGCTGCTCGAGATCGAGGCGAGAGCATGGCGGTCCGCGTTAGCTGCAGGCCCGGTAGCGTCAGATCGCGGCGACTCCGGCGTAGGCCCAGGCCCGGTCCGCGTTCCGGGCTGGCTCGCCGCCCTCCGGGCGCCAGTACGAGACGAGTACCAGGCCCGGTTCGAGCAGCTCACGCCCGTTGAACATGGCCAGGATGGCGTCCTTGCCGCGCGGCCTGAACACCGCGCCGCGGCTCCTGGCCTCTGCCGTGGTCGCGTGTACCTTCTCCGGCGCGAACTCGTCGGTGCAGTGCGAGATCACCAGGTAGCTACCAGGCGCGAGCGCCGGAAGGTAGCGGGCGACCGCGGCGGCAGGGTCGTCATCGTCCGCGACGTGGTGCAAGGTGGCCAGAAACAGCAGCGCGACCGGCTTGCCAAAGTCCAGCAGCCCGGCCGCGCCGCGCAGCACCCTGTCATGGCCGCGCAGGTCGCCGCGGACCGCGCTGGTAATAGAGTCGGTGGCCATCAGCGCCTCAGCGTGCAGGAACGCCATCGGGTCGTTGTCGACGTAGACGACGCGGGCGTCTGGAGCGCATGCCTGGGCGACCTCGTGCACGTTCGGGCTGGCGGGCAGGCCGCTGCCGATGTCGAGGAACTGCCGGATGCCTGCGCCGCACAGGAACCGGACCACGCGAGCCAGGAACTGCCGGTTTCCCCGTGCGTAGTCCCGCCATTGGGGGATCCTGCTGAGCGCCCACTCGGCGGGGTCCCGGTCAGCAGCGAAGTTGTCCTTCCCGCCCAGCCAGTAGTCATACACACGTGCTGGATGCGGGGCCTGGGCTCCGCAGGGTCGTGGTTGCCGCGCCCGAGTCGCAGCAGAGCGCGAGTTCTGAGGCTGACGAGGGCGTCCTCCCATTGTGGAGAACGTAACGCCTGAGTAACGATCTAGAAATATGATATCTCAAGTCTTGCAACTCCTTTACCCCGCTGCGAGGATTCGCCGCACGGCCCCTCATAGGGAAGGAGGTCAGCCCTTGTGGCGTCTGCCCAGGACGAACTGGCCTCTCCGGACGCTGACATCGCGATTTGAGCAGGTGAGTCAGGGTGGAGTCTGCCCGCCAACCGGGTGCCATTGGCGACGGCGCTGACCCTGGATGGTGTACGAGATATGGAGACGTTCATGAGAGTAGCTAGACGGAAGTACGCCGCCGTGGGGGCGGCGGTCGGGCTGGCGCTGGCGCTGGCGGCGTGCAGCTCATCTAGTAGCACGACGAACTCGGGGAACTCGTCCGAGCCGTACGCAGGAACGACGATCACCTACGAGACGTACACCGCAACACCAGAGTTCACCTACTACAAGTCCCTGATGCCGCAGTTCACCGCCAAGACCGGCATCAAGGTGAACTTCGTCGAGCTGCCGGTCTCGTCCATCGACCAGACCATCCAGTTGCAGCTGAAGTCCAAGGACACCGGGCTGGACGTCTTCTCCTACGGCACCGAGGACCTGCCGGGCTTCGTGGCCGCCGGAGACGTGGCCCCGCTCGACTCTTACCTCAACAGCAGCGCGGACACCGCCGCCACGTACAACTTCTCCGATGTCGCGCCCGCGATCGAGGCATCCTGCCAATCGGGTGGGAAGACGTACTGCGTCGCGAGTCACGCGGGCGGCGCACTGCTGTACTACAACACCGCGATGTTCAAGGCGGCGGGCATAACGTCTCCGCCGCAGAATCCCACTCAGCTCCTCGCTGACGCGAAGCAGCTGACGACGCCCGCCCATGCCGGCTTCTGCGTCCGCGGCGACAAGTCGCAGGCCCTCTACGACGCATTCCAGATGTGGAACTGGTTCATCCCCTACAACAACCCGCTCACCGGGACGTACTTCGACAAGAGCTGGAACTTCCTGATCGGCCAGGAGCCCAACGCCTCCGCGTTCGGCAGCTTCTACCGCGACATCCTGCAGAATGCCGCGCCAAAGGGCATCGCTACCTATCTCGTCGACAACTGCCTGCAGGACTTCCAGCAGGGAAGAGTCGCGATGTGGCAGGATGACTCGGGCAGCATTCCGCTGGTGATCGACCCGACCCAGTCGAAGGTGGCAAACACCGTGGCGTTCTGGGAAGTGCCGTGCCAGGCGGTCAACCCCGATCACTGCGCGCTGGTGCAGCCGTTCGGCGTGTGGATGAACAACGCATCTCTCCACAAGGGCGCCGCGTGGCAGCTCATCCAGTTCCTGACTTCACCCGCGACGCAGAAGGGCGCCGCGCTCTCGAAGGACCTCCTGACACCTTCGCGAACATCTGTCCTCACCGACCCGCAGGTCGTGGCTGCCTTGCCGCCGACCTTCGATGAGGCTCTCAAGTACATCCTGGCGCACCCCGACGCGGCGCTCCTACCCGGTATTCCCGAGGGCACCGAAATCATCCCGCCGATCGCGAACGGCCTGTCAACCCTGGTCACCACTCAGCAATCGGTGGCATCGGTTATGGCCACGATGACGAGCGGTGTCAATTCCATCATGAAACAGGCTGGCTACCCCAAGCCGTTCCCATCGTCGTGATAATGCGGGAGAAATAGCTGCGTATGGCGACAGACGCTGCACCGGACGTGCGCGTCCGCAACGCGGGCGTGCGCGTCCGCAACGCGGGCGCGCACGTCCGTGCGTACATAGACCGGCATTTCCTGATTTTCTTCTCGTGGCCTGCCCTCATCGTCATGCTGGCCGTGACGGCCGTCCCGTTCGTGGCCACGATCGGGATGGGCTTCACTAACTACAACCTCGTCCTGCCTGGCTGGCGTTTCATCGGGTTCGCGAATTTCGTCGAGTTGTGGCACGACCCGCAGACGCTGCCGATTATCTTCAACACGCTCTACATCGTGATCGGGCTCACCGTCTTGTCGACAGCGCTCGGCCTGCTGCTCGCTGTACTGATGAGAACCGCCTTCCCGGGTATTCGTATCGTCCGCAGCCTGTACACGCTTCCGATCATGACGGCGGGAATCGTCGTCGCCATCACGTGGCGCGCGATGTTCAACAATCAGTCGGGCTGGATCAACTATTTCCTGGGGTTGCTCCATCTGCCCCAGCCGCTATGGCTCGGCGACCCGCATCTGGCGATTCCGGTGGTCATAATCGCGAGCCTGTGGACCGCGGTGCCGTTCCAGGCGATACTCCTGTTCGCCGGGTTGCTCACGGTCCCCCGTGAACTGCAGCAGGCCGCCGAGGTGGACGGCGCCAGCCCCTTCAGGGTGTTCTGGCACGTGACGCTGGTCCACATCAGGCCGGTGCTTTTCATCGTCGTCTTGCTGCGGCTTATCGACGGATTCAGGCTCTTTGAGCAGATCCAGGAGCTGACCACCGGCGGTCCTGGGATAGCGAGCACGCCACTCAGCCTGCAGATCTACAACACCGGCTTGCTCTACCAACGGCTCGGTTATGCCGCCGCGATGGGCGTAGTCCTCGTGCTGCTCGTGGCTCTCACCGTGGGCATCATCTTCCTCGTCCTTCCCCGGCGAAATTAGGCAGGAGAACGATGCGTCGACGCAAAGGCATACTGGCGCTCCGGATCCTGCTTCTTATCATCGGGCTTGTGCTGATCGGGATCCCGTTCTTGTGGATCGTGCTGACCGCCTTCAAGGAGCCGGTGGCCGCGGATGCCTCCCCGCCGATTTTCATCAGCCCGCTGACGCTGAGCAACTTCACCGCGCTGTTCCAGGACAACTACGCGCAGTCGCTGCTCAACTCGCTCATCATCACGGGGCTCGCGACCGGATTCACCCTGATCTTCGGGATTCCTGCTGGCTACGCGTTCGCGCGCGGGAAGTTCCGCGGCCGGGGCTTCTTCGGCGCCTTCCTGCTGTTCAGCAGGATGGTGCCGCCCGTGATCTACATCATCCCGCTCTTCCTCTTCTTCCACCTGCTGAACCTCATAGGTTCCTTCACCGGGCTGACGCTTGCGTACCTGACCGGCCTATTGCCGTTTACGGTCTGGATGTCGGCCTCTTACTTCCAGGGCGTGCCGCTTGAGCTCGAGGAGGCCGCGCGGGTCGACGGGGCCAGCCGGCTCCGCATCTTCGTCAAGATTGCGCTGCCCCTGGCGCTTCCGGGCATCGTCTCGGTCGGGCTGCTGATCGGCATCGCAGCCTGGGGGGAATACTTCATTCCGCTGATCCTCGGGGGCTTCAGCACGTATCCGGCCACCGTCGGGATCGTGGACTTCGTCGGTATCGACGGGTCAAGCTGGGGCCCCATGGCCGCGGGCGCCCTGTGCCTGATCGTTCCGGTCTTCCTGGCCACGCTCGTCGCGCAGCGATCGCTGATCGACGGTCTTACTTCTGGCGCCCTCAAGGGCTAGCGGGCCGGCCCGATCACGATCGCGATCGCCGGAACGCTGGCGACTCGCATGTGAGATATCGAATATGAGAGCTCGGCGCCTTGCTCGCTGGCGGGTTGGAGACGAACCGGACTCACGATCGTGGGCCAGGGAACGTGCTATCGACGCGCCCGGGCCAGCAACTGGTTCCGGTTCACCACGGACGCGGGTTCGCGCCCCTGGAGTGCGTCAACCACGCTCTGGGCGACCTCTCGCCGGAGTTCGGCTCCCGCCTCGATCGACCAGCTGGCGATATGCGGCGTCACGATGACGTTGTCGAGCTGCAGCAAGGGGTCCGCCGGGTCCGGTGGCTCCGTGCTGAGCACGTCGAGGGCAGCGCCCCGGATGACACCCGTCCGGAGGGCCTCGGTCAGCGCGGCCTGGTCGACGACCGGTCCGCGGGACAAGTTGAGCAGATAGGCGGACGGCTTCATCTGGGCGAGCTCCGCGGCGCCGATCAGGCCTCTGGTCGCATCGGTGAGCGGGCAGTGCAGGGTCACGTAGTCCGATTGCGTGAGCAAGTGCGCGAGGGGTACGAAGCTGATTCCCGGGTGCCGGTCGGGCACCGCGAACGGGTCGTGGGCCACGACCTCGAGCCCGAGGGCCCGCGCCTTGCGCGCGACCTCGGACCCGATGGCGCCGAACCCGACGACTCCGAGCAGCTGACCCCGCAACCGCGACGGCGGCGTGACCGGCGGGGCCGTTCCCCAGCGACCCGCACGGACGTGAGCGGCGAGGGGCAGCGTGCGCCGGTTCAGGTCGAGCACGAAGCCGACGGTCTGCAGGCTCACCTCGTCGATGCAGTAGTGCGGAACGTTCGCTACCGGGATGCCCATGTCCGTGGCGGCGTCGATATCGACCATGTCGACGCCCACCCCGTAACGTGCGATGACCCGGCAGGAGGTGAGCGTCTGGATGAGGGTCCGGTCGATCCTCGCGAACTGCACGATCAGCGCGTGTGCCCCGGCAGTCGCCGCGAGCAGTCCGGTGCGGCCGGTCTCCTCGGCCGTGACCAGGTCGACGGGGAGCCCGGAGTTGGCGAAGACCTCCGATTCGATGTCGTGGCCCGACTCCGTGAAATCCGTCACGACTACCCGATATCTCTGCACGTCATGTCCTCCGTGGCGGCACGGGCCCGGCTGCAGGCAGGCATGCAGGCAGGCATGCAGGCAGGCAGGCTGGCAGGCTGAGTAGGCGTTGACCGGTGTTGACCGCGGGCTGGCGTTGACGACGACGCCGCCGCGCGTTGACAGAGATCCAATTACCCATGAGGATAATACATCATATATCGATCAAGGTTGGAGTGTCTATGCTCACCGATCCGTCAGGGCTGTTCGATCTCACCGGACGAAAGGCGGTCGTGACCGGGGGTGCAGGTGCGCTGGGCAGCCAGGCGGCCATGGCGCTCGCGAGCGCCGGCGCCTCGGTCGCCGTCGTCGATCTCGATGAGGTCCGGGTCGCCCAGGTCGCTCAGGAGATCCAGGACGGTGGCGGTACGCCCGTCGGCATCGTCGCGGATCTCACCGACGAGGCCGAGGTGGAGCGGGTCTTCGGGAAGGTGACGGACTCCCTTGGTGGTGTCGACATCCTCGTCAACGCCATCGCGGCCCCGGTGCCACGTGCGTCGCCCGAGCTGTTCTCCCTCAACGACTGGCAGGCTACCTTGGCCAGCGACCTTACCAGTTTCTTCTTGTGCTCCCGGGCGGCGGCGACCCGGATGATAGCGGCGCGGCGCGGCGGCAGCATCGTGAACTTCAGCTCGATCGCCGGGCTTAGCGCTCTGGGCCGCGGGAATATGGCTTACGCCGTCGCCAAGAGCGGAATCTGCCAGCTTACGCGAGAAATGGCCTTTGCCTGGGCGCCCGAGAACATAAGGGTCAACGCGATCTTGCCCTGCCAGTTCACCAACGCGTGGTGGGCCGAGATCGTGGCCGGTCGTGCGCATGAGCCGCTCGTGGAGCGGGTCCTGGGCGGCATTCCCCTCGGTCGCCTCGGAGCACCCAGTGAGATCCGAGGTCCCGTGGTCTTCCTCGCGTCGGACGCCGCATCAATGGTGACCGGCATCCTGCTTCCGGTCGACGGGGGGAACCTGGCGGCCAACGCCGGGGCCAGCCTCACCATGTAGCCGGCCCGCGGGAGGCCGCCATGGCGCCCGCAGCCCGGACCGCCGTTCAGGACGACGTCGTCAGGAGCACGACTTCATCGACGACCGTCTGCACGGCCGGCATCATCGCCTTGATGAGCGGAGGACTTTGCGGAACGGGGGAGTGGGCGGCGTGGATGCGACCAACGGGTGCGTCCAGGTAGTTGAATGCTGACCGCTGGATAGAGGCCGCGAGTTCGGCGCTGACCCCCCCGTATCCCGCGCTCTGGTCGACGATGACCGCCCGCCCCGTCTTGCGCACCGAGGCGCAGGCCGTTTCCAGGTCGAGCGGGTACAGCGTCCGCAGGTCGATGACCTCCGCCGAGATACCGCGTTCGTGGAGCATGTCGGCCGCCTGGTGGCACCCCCGGACACTTGCGGCGTAGCTGATCAGCGTCACGTCCTGGCCAGCTCGGACGACCTCGGCCCGGCCCAGCGGGATCAGATCCTCAGGCCCGTCGACCTCGCCCCGGATGCCGGTCAGGGTCTTGTCCATCAGGAACAGGACCGGGTCGTCCAGACGTAGCGAGGACTTGATAAGCCCCTTCACGTCACGTGGGGTGGAAGGTACCGCGACGTTCAAGCCGGGCATCTCGGCGAACCACGAATCGATGACGTTATTGTGCTGAGCGCCGCCATAGGCGACGCCGTTAGTGGCCCGCACGACGAGCGGAACCGGGATACCGAACATGTAGTGAATCTTCGCTGCCTGGTTGCAAAGCTCGTCCATGCAGCCGAATGAGAAGTCCAGGAAGTTGAGGTCCACGATCGGGCGCATGCCCTGAAGAGCGGCGCCGACGCCCGCCGCGACCATGGCTGCCTCCGAAATCGGGGCGTCCCTGATCCGCTCGACGCCGAACTGCTCGCCCAGACCCAGGACCTGAGCGAAGTGCCCGCCCCGCAGGAAGATATCGGTCCCCATCACGAAGATGGTGGCGTTCGCCGTCATCTCTTCGGCGAGGCCTGCGCGATAGGCCTGGGAATAGGTCAGCTTCTCGCTCATGCCGGCACCGCACTCACCGGTACCGCCGGCCAGCTCCGCATGGCGTCTGCGGTGTCAGGCCACGCCGAAGCCTCGGCGAACGTGATCGCGTCGTCTACTGCCTCCCGGGCGCGCCCGACGGCGGCGTCATACCCGCCGGGGCCGAGCACTCCCGTTCCCTCCAGAAGCTGCCGCAGCCTGCCGACCGGGTCCCGGTTCGCGCGCCAGTCCTCCACCTCGGCAAGCTCGCGGTAGTTCTGGACGTCGCCGACGTTGTGCCCCTCGTACCGGTAGGTGCGCATTTCGAGGAACGTCGGACCGCCGCCCGCCACGGCACGCTCCCGCGCCCGGCGAACCGCGTCGTAGACCGTAAGGATGTCCTGGCCGTCGACCGTCTCCGCCGGGAGACCGAAGCCCGCCGCACGGTCGGCGATGGACGTGCCTGCCATCGAGTCGGAGATATGCGTCTCGACGGCGTAGAGGTTGTTCTCGCACACCACGATGAGCGGCAGTCCCCAGAGCGCGGCGAGGTTAACTGACTCCCAGACACGCCCGGTGTTGGCGCCGCCGTCGCCGAAGAAACCGACGGCGACCAGGCTCTGGGATTGCAACTTCATGCCCAGGGCGGCGCCCATGGCGAGACCCAGGCCCGCGCCCACGATGCCGTTCGATCCGAGAAACCTGCGGTCGGCGTCGACGAGGTGCATGCTGCCGCCGCGGCCTCCGCTCACGCCGGTCGCCTTGCCGAACAACTCAGCCATGACCGGTCGAGCGCCGAGGCCCTTGGCCAGCGCGTGGTGGTGGCTGCGGTGAGTTCCCGAAGCGACGTCCTGGCCGTCGAGGGCCGCCATCGTGCCCACCGCGACGGCCTCCTGGCCCTCGGAAGAGTGGATCCCGCCCGGTATCTTGCCTGCGAGGGACAACCGGACGGACTCGCTCTCGAAGTACCTGATCAGGAGCATACCGTCGAGCCACTCCAGGAGATGCTCGCTGGTGACCCCTTCGGGCAGGGACGGGGATGGTGTTGCCTCCCCCGACTTGTCCGGCTCACGCATCAAGCTTCCCCCTATGTTGCTGCCCAGGTGATGGACTGATCGAGCGCGGACTGGAAGGCGGCCAGGATCCTTGCGGCGTTGTCTCCGTCGAAGTGGCGGTGGTCGACGTTGAGCGTGGCGGCAAATGAAGGCCGCACGGTCACCAGGCCGTCGACGGCCACCGGTCGATCGGCGATCGTTCCCGTCGTGAGCAACAGCTTCTGCCCAGCCGGAATGATGCCAGTGAACGAATCCACCCCGTGGCCGCCGAGATTGGACAGCGAGGCAACCGGCCCGGCGGCCAGGTCCCTGGCCGACAGCTGACCTTCCCGCCCCCGAGCGACCGCCGCCGCCCGGGCCGCGACGAGAGCCGCGGGACCGAGGCCCGGGACGCCCGCGACGACCGGGATGACGACGCCGTCGGGCGTCGCAACGGCCAGACCGATATCGCCTGCGGTGTCCGCCTCTACTGCCAGCGCGAGAGCGCGGAGCAGGAGGTCCGTGACCGTGGCTGGCAGCCCGTTCCCCCGCATTGCGGCAAGCGACTCGTGAACGCTCCGCGCGTCGATCTGCCGGACGACGGCGAAGTGCGGGATCGTCCGCCACGACTCCGAGACGTGCTCGGCGATCGCGGCTCGAAAGCGCGGACCTCGCCGTCCGGACGCGGCCTGGGCCTCCGCATCGGCCTGCTCGCGCAGTTCCCGGCGCTTGCGTGGCGAGAGGCTGTGCGGGACCCGGTCCTCTGGTCCGGTTCGCACCGTCTCATCGCGGGCGCCGGGTACGGCCACCCCGGCGTCGGCGGCGGTCTCAGCCGCCGCGCGCGGGACGTCGTTGTCGTGCGGTTCGATCTCTCCCGGCTCGAGTAGGCGCACGATGACCTGGCCCACCGGCACACTCGCGCCTGCTGACACGAGGTGCCGCCCGAGCACCCCGTCGCTCGGGCTCTCAAGGTCGAGCGATGATTTATCGGTTTCTATCTCGGCTATCGCCTCGCCGACGGCGACGCTGTCGCCTGGGTTCTTCAACCACGTGTTGAGCACGGCTTCGGTCATTGCCATGCCGACCGATGGGATCGTCACCTCGCGCACGCAATTTCACCGTTTTCGGCGTCATCGTCGATGTTGAGGCGATGATATACAAGATACCATCTGACCGCAACCAGCCCAGCGAGGCGGGCGGCGCACCAGGCAGGGCGGCTCGTGGCCGAATCTCTCCGCATGCCCGCCCCATCTGAAGATCATCTCGGGCTGTGTACGATATTCTAAAACGTGCGAAGGCGGGCGGCTCGCGTGTCATGCTGCCTGTTGAGTGCACTGTGCTCCTCGGATCATGACGGCGACGTGCC
>Ga0210399_10005194_pt1 | contig 10130 bp, 14 predicted proteins | sample IncBWC14MmetaG_FD_150865 | JGI IMG/M metagenome (GOLD analysis project Ga0210399, IMG submission 150865) | Forest soil microbial communities from Barre Woods Harvard Forest LTER site, Petersham, Massachusetts, United States - Inc-BW-C-14-M | ecosystem: Environmental > Terrestrial > Soil >...
CATAGGTAGCAGTGAACGCGGCCAGCGGGTTCCGCTTCCCACCAGAGGGCTTGGTGAAGCTGTTCCGTCTTCTGGAGGTTCTTAAGCTCTTCCATGGATCCTCCTCTCAGACAGCATTATACGCCCGCAGAGAAGCCCGCGGAGGTTCCGCGAATTGAAGTGGTCCTGCCGCCGTCATCTGGGCCCGCATTGATCCGCGCTTGGAGAGTAGCCAGGACGGCACGAATGTGCCCTTCGCAGCGCCGTTCGAGTTACTGTCTCGCAATGGGAAGCAAGAATGTGGAGCCGGAGGATAGCGCATGGAGCGATGATGAGAGTACAGCCCGAAAGGCAGGAAAAACATGGAGGAGACGAAATCGAAGGAATCCGTGTATTCGGGGGAACAGACCAAGACAACGGGACCGGATTCGCTGCGAAGCGCGCCAGTGCCTGCGGGGTCCTCGGGGGCGGAAAAGGTGGCCTCGGAGCAACCGCAAGCGGCGCAACCAGTGATTGCGCCTAAGATCAGCCAGCCCGGCGCGGCTGACATGATGGGGGAGTTTGCAGAGTTCCTGAAACGCACCAAGCACATTTGGCTGATTGCCACGGGAGCGATTTTCGGAGTGATGGCGCTGGTCACGGTAGCGACGCGCATGGCTGAGCGGGCCAAAATCGCGAAGGAGAAGCGGCAGGAACAAGCGGTACTCGAAGTGATCCCGGAAAACTTGCTCGCGCGCTGCGGTCCACCGGCGGAAGACGTGACGAAAGAAATGTATCCCGTGGTGCTACGGACGATGAGCTACCAGCGCGGCGAGAACGACAAAATCGTGTTCGAGTTCAGCCGGACCGCGGAGGAAAAGAGCGATTGGGTGTTTCTGTCCATGAAAGACCAGAGTGGAACTGGGCACTTCGACACGCCGCAAGCGAAGATCGCTGCGCTGCCTTGCCTCGATTCGAGGAAGTGAACACTCTTACACCCAAGAATTCCGAGGTAAAAGAATTTCGGTAAAAGGGATGCGCTCGAGTTTCAGGCGTGTCGGCGGCGCTGAAAGCGCTGCCTTTCGGCGGCCCAGTCGACGAAGCGTTCCATGTGGTCGCGGTACTTCCAGGCGAGCTGGAAGAACTTGGCGGCGGTCAGGTTGGCCGCTTCTTTTCCGAGAAACGTCTCAAAACGCCAGCGGATATACGGACTCTTCCACGGATTGAATCTGTAACCCCGAGCTGCATTCCAGTAATACTGCACTGTCTTGAGCATTTCTTGCGCAATGGGCAAATCGCCCAGCCCTCTTCGCCAAGACTCTAATTTTCGGCCGCCGGTGCCGAGAGATGGTCATGCACGAGCACCCAATTGGGGCCGCGCTTTTCCCAAATCCCGGTATAACGGAGATCCATTTCAGTAGTCTTACCGTTCTTTGATTTTTCCATCAAATGCATCGGGACAATCGTCCAGGCGATCATGCCACGGCGGGTTACTTTCAGATCCTTCCCTGCCGTCAACTTGATCTCCGAAGCGTTATCCAGAAATTCTTTCTGTACTCCGGTCTGGTATTCCTTCCATCCGTGGTACGAGAAGGGAGAGACATCGTAAAAAACGAGGCCGCTATCCTTGGCGTAGAACTTCGCCGGAGCCTCCACCGTTCCCGAACTCCAAGCGGCGCACAAGTTGTCGACCAGTTTCCGGAATGTGGCGTCGTCCGTGGCTTTCTGCTGAGCCCGCGCGCCCACAAAAGTGACCAGGGCGCCAAAGATCGCCAGCGCGACGTACATGAGCCAACGCCACCGTTCAGCACTTTTGCCGACAGCTCTACTCATGGATGAGTTTCTCCGTGTCTCCTGACAACCCGGTGGGACGAGAGTATGCAGGAGGATGTCCCAACGCGTGCCGCTACCGTAATCCGTTCGAATCCATTTTGCAAGCCTTCTTATTCGAGCGTTAGGAGCCGGGCGCCAATGGCGCTCGATTGACTGCTTCTTGTACTGGTCAAAAGCGCAGAATCTGCATCCATCTGTAGTTACGATCCCGGTTCTCGAGTTCGTCCCGCCATTCCCCGCCCTGCGGCCGCCATTCGCCGGTAAGACCTGCTTTTTGGCCGAATCCTTGATGCGCTCCTCCGAAGGGGCCCCTATTCTCGCGTTGGGGCAGAAATTAGCCCTTCAGGAGCACATCATGGCAGCCCGTCATACAACCACTCGAAGCATGAAATCTGTATCCGGTGCGGCCTCCCTGGCGATCGGTTTCTTCCTCCTGTTCGTCAATCTGGATGGAATTTCGGCCCGAATAAACGATGTGGTGGGTGCTCAGGCCGAGACCGTGGGAATTCTCCCAGCAGTCGGTCTGGCAGGATTGCACGCCTTGCAGGCCTTCGCTTTCGACCACGCCGGGTTTTTGTCGAGTCTCCTGCAGATCTTGGTATCATTCTGGCCGCTAATCCTGGTCCTGCTCGGAACTGCTTTGTTGCGAAGCGCGTTCGGCGAGCACGCCGCCAAGTCCGCAATTGTCGCGACGCCTGCGAGCGAGAGGGTTCGCTGATGAGATTGTCTAAACCGGACGGGTGGCACGGGAACGATTGGAGAAGCCTGTGAGTGACGAGAATAGATTCGATCCGAAAAAGTTCAAAGATGACCTGCGCGATCAGATTCATCGCAGCGTTCATGCCGGCCTGCACGGCGATGATGAAAAACAGGGCTCGCGGCGCAGTCCAATGGTGGTGGGCATAGCACTTCGCGGCCGCGGCCATGGGGGCGTAGTTACAGGCGGGATTTTCATCCTGGTCGGCCTCGCTTTTCTGCTCGATCATATGGGGATCATTTCCATCTCCAACCTGTGGCGGTTCTGGCCCACACTTCTGGTCTTTGCCGGCGTCGTGAACTTCATGTCCCAGCGCCGTTCCTGGGGAATGCTCTTGATATTTGCGGGCCTCGTTCTACAACTTAATGAACTGGGCATAACCCACTTTGGGTGGGGCGCATTTTGGCCCATGATGCTGATCGCCTTCGGCCTGTTTGTCATGTGGGGCTCCATGCAGTGGAGTTCCAGGGGCGTTGCTTCTAAATCGGCGGGAGGTGATCCACGCACGACGCTGAATGAAGCCGTCGTCTTCGGAGGTTTGGAGCGCCGGATGACCAGCCCGGATTTTCAAGGCGGGGATATCACCGCGATTTTTGGAGGCGTCGAACTGGATCTCACCGAGGCTCAGATGCAGGCAGACGAGGCCACCCTGGCGATCACCGCCATCTTCGGCGGCGTGGAAATTCGCGTCCCCTCCACATGGCAAGTGGCCTTTCGCGGGGCGCCCATTTTCGGCGGAGTCGAAGATAAAACGCGAACCTCCCGCGTGGTAGATCCTGCGAATCCTAATCTTAAAACGCTGATTATTACCGGTGCCGTCATTTTCGGTGGTTTGGAAATCAAGAACTGAGCTCTGTGCGATGCACCCCCTCTTAGCCCGCAACCGCCTGGGACTCTACCTCCTAGGGTGGCTTCCACTGGCGGCGATTCTTGTCCTGCTGATGAGCACCGGCGGCGCCCTCAGTTGGCTGGAATCCTCCGTCATTGCCATTCCCCTTTGTGTGGTGTACGCGTTTATCTGCCTTTCCGCCTGGTACACGGCCAAGAGCGCCCCCATCAGGCGTGAAACCGCTCTCCGCCTGATCGGAGTGCACTCGCTGGCTGCGGCCCTCGTCAGCTATTTCTGGATGGGAATAGGTTGGGTCCTGGTGGCTGCGCTCTCGAAAACATCCGCTTTTCAGGGACTGGACCGCCGTTTTTCGCCGCAAGCCCCGATTCTCTTCGGCGCCGGATATCTGCTTTACTCGCTCTCTGTCGCCTCGCAATACGTAATTCTCTCGCTGGAAGCCTCGCGGGAGGCGGAAGCTCGGGTATTGGAAACCAGCATCCACGCGCGGGAAGCTGAATTGAAGGCACTGAAAGCCCAGATCAATCCGCATTTCCTCTTCAACAGCCTAAATTCCATCAGTGCTTTGACCAGCATCGATCCGTCTCGCGCGCGCGATATGTGCGTGCTGCTCGGCGACTTTTTGCGGTTGACTTTGGGCTTGGGCGAAAAAGCTTCGGTGCGCTTTTCCGAGGAACTGGATTTGCTCCAGAAATACATGTCCATTGAAAAGGTTCGCTTTGGCGACCGCTTGAGAATGCAGCAAACGATCCAGGAGGAAACCAGAGTTTGCCTCCTGCCGCCCTTGTTGCTGCAGCCGCTCGTCGAGAACGCCGTGAAACACGGCATCGCCGGGCTTCCCGAAGGCGGCGAAATCCGGCTCTCGGCAGAACGGCAAAACGGCCGCTTGGCGATTTTGGTCGAAAATTCGTGGGATCCGGAAGCTCCGCCCCGGCGCTCGGGAGGCATGGGGCTGAAAAACGTGCAGCGGCGTCTGGAGGCGCGTTATGGGAAGGACGCCAGCCTGCTCGTGAATGCCGAAGGCGAACTTTTTCAAGTCAGCTTGTCCCTCCCGGCGGAAAGCGAGGAAAAAGCGTGAGCCCCTCGCTAGAGAAAAAATGGAAGGCGCTCATCGTGGACGACGAAGAGCTCGCGCGCCACGTGATTCGCGAATTTCTACAATCCCATTCGGAAATAGAAGTCGCCGCGGAATGCGCGAATGGGATGGAAGCGGTGAAAGCGGTCGCCGAGTACAAGCCGAACTTGATTTTTCTCGATGTGCAGATGCCCAAGCTGACAGGCTTCGATGTCCTGGAACTGATTGGCACGGAAGTTCCGGTGATCTTTGTGACCGCTTACGATCAATACGCGATGCGCGCGTTCGATGTCCACGCCGTTGACTATTTGTTGAAGCCCATCGGCCGCGAGCGCTTTGACGCGGCAGTGGAAAGAGCCAAAGGCCGGCTGGGCGAAAAAATGCCGTCAGCTCACGATCTGGCAGCCGCGGCGCGCCCCCCGCAGCAATTCCTCGAGCGCCTGGTGGTGAAAGATGGCACCAAGGTTACTCTGATCCCGGTGGGCAAACTCGACTATGCCGAGGCTCAGGATGACTACGTGGCGCTGGCCAGCCAGGGTAAGAAACATCTCAAGCAGCAAACCATCGCCGGCCTCGAAGCAGGGCTCAACCCGGATAGTTTCGTGCGCATCCACCGTTCTTACATCGTGAACCTGGAACGGGTCGTGCGCATCGAGCCTTACGGCAAAGACAGCCGCCTGGCGATTCTCAGCGATGGCACGCGCTTGCCGGTCAGCCGCGCTGGGTACGCCCGCCTGAAGGCGCTGCTCGACGAACGAACGTAACCTCTATGCGTATGCGCCCAGCCAAGACTGCGCAAATGGGGAATGGTTTTAGGCCAACCTTGGTGCGCGTTTCTGAACGGCGGAATATTTAGACCTGCGGGGAGATCCATGACGACTCCTACTTGGGAAATAGCTCATTCGGTCGAGACGAACGCAAGCCCGACCTTCGCTTGGAACTTCTGGACCAATGTCGCGAACTGGGACGACCCACCAGCAAAGTTTGAGTTAGACGGACCGTTCGCTAAGGGGTCGCGCGGCACCACGCGGTTGCCTGGGCAGGAGCCACTGAACTGGTTCATTCAAGAGGTCACTCCGCCCCACGCAGCCACGATTGAGATGAGTTTGGGCGGTGCTTCCTTGTCGTTTCAATGGCGATTTGAAGGACTCCCCGATGGACGGACCCGGCTCACACAACGAATTGTCCTGGCGGGAGAGAAGGCTGCACTGTACCTTTCACAAGTGAAGGCTGCGTTCACTGCCAACCTCCCCGGCGGAATGAATAAGATGGCGACAGCGATGGCAAACGCCGATCCGAGTCGCGAGAGCGCAACTCCTGGCTAAGACATTTGCCGGAAATTGATTTTGGGTTGACTGGCGGGACGTCTGCTGGTAACTCATGAAACCGCCCAAATTAACGGGTATCCAAGACCCCCTCGAATGGCATCATAATGATTATGATTCTGATGGTGGGGACTATGCGAAGATACACACCCTGGGTAGTATTTCTAAGCCTAACTGCCCTGTTTTGGGGCCTTTCCACTTCGGCCCAGTCTCAGGAGCCTCCCGTCGTCCAGGGCCAGGGGGCGGAAAGCCGCCCGCCTAACGCAGGCGGTAACGGAGTCCCAGCCTCCCAGCAACTGCCTGATCTGCAAGCACCTGGGACAATCAGCGGAATAGTTGTCGATCAAACCGGCGCCCCGGTCTCCGGAGCACGCGTCAAGCTTTCACGCGAGGATCAATCTGCAAACCAGGAATCGCTTTCAGACATCGATGGGCGATTCACCTTCGCCCAAGTCGCTCCCGGGCCATTCCAGCTCACCATTGACTCGGCGGGCTTCGCGACGCAAGCATCCTCTGGAACCCTGCGTTCGAGGGAGAACTACGCGATTCCGCAGATCACTTTGGCGGTTGCTACCGCGGTGACAGAAGTTCGCGTCGTGCCCACACGCACCGACGTGGCGGAAGACCAAATTAAGGTTCAAGAGAAGCAGCGGGTGCTCGGCGTGGTTCCAAATTTTTATGTTAGCTACGTCCACAATCCAGCCCCCCTCGCGCCGAAGCAGAAGTTCGAGCTGGCTTGGAAGACCGCGGTGGATCCAGTCTCCTTCGGAGTGAATGGGGCCGTTGCGGGAATTCAGCAGGCGCAAAACCAATTCAGCGGATATGGACAAGGAGCGCAAGGCTACGCCAAGCGCTTTGGCGCCTCCTATGCCGACTTTCTTACCAACACGTTCATCGGAGGCGCCATGCTGCCTTCGCTGCTAAAACAGGATCCACGCTATTTCTACAAGGGAAGCGGCAGCAAGCGATCGAGGATTCTCTACGCGCTGGCCAATTCCGTTATTTGCAAAGGCGACGATGGACACTGGCAGGCAAACTACTCGGGTATTATAGGTAGCCTCGCCGCCGGCGGAATCTCTAATCTCTACTATCCAGCCAAGAATCGCGACGGAGTGGAATTAACCTTTGAAAACACCCTGATCGGGATCGGCGAGTCTGCTGCCGTCAATCTTCTCCAGGAGTTTGTCGTCCGGAAGTTGACGCCGAGCGCCTCTCGCCATGCAACGGCCAGCCCTTGAAGCGCAGGCGCCATGCCACGTCGGCTACGCCCGCCTCAAGGCTCTCCTCGATGAACCTAAGTAACTTCTTTCAGTAAGCAGGCTATCCGTTTTATATTGGTCCGTGAAATCGGCCGCCATGATGACAACCAAAGCCCAAGAGATAGTGCGAGCCATGTCGCCGGCGCAGAAATTGCGAGCGGCCGAACGACTGTATTATTCCGCCCGGCAACTGAAGGCCGCCGCGTTGCGCGCGGAACACCCCGATTGGACCGACGAAGCCATTCGTCAGGCCGTTCGCAAGATTTTCTTGTATGCCCGAAGCTAATCTTTTTCTGATGTTTACCCAGCGGTTGAACTCGCTGGGCTTAGCCTACATGGTCAGCGGGAGCGTGGCGGTCATCATTTACGGAGAGCCGCGCCTTACCCATGATGTGGATTTGATCGCGGTGCTGGAGCGGGAGGACATCGCCCGGCTGCGCGAGGCATTCCCCCCAGCAGAATTCTACTGCCCGCCGGCAGAGGTGATCGAGGTGGAAATGGCGCGCGAACAACGCGGACACTTCAACATTATTCACCACGAGAGCGGTTTCAAGGCGGACGTGTATCTGAGTGGACGGGATCCGTTGCACGCCTGGGGCCTGGCGAGGGCGCGGCAGTTGGAGGTGGACGGCCAAGTGCTCGTCGTTGCCCCTCCCGAGTACGTCATCCTGCGCAAGCTCGAATATTTTCGGGATGGCGCCTCGGAAAAGCACTTGCGGGACATTCGCTCCATGCTCAACACATCCCCCGTGGCCATCCAAAGCGCTGAACTTGAACAACAAATTGCCGCCCGGGGCCTCCATGAAGCATGGCGGCAAGTTCAGGAACTCCGGTAGTGACTTCCTCACTGCCAGCGAAGGACGAACAAGAATTGCTCTTCTACGAGCTTAGTCGCCGGACCCAGATGCGGCTGGTTGCCGGCTTTCCAAGGTGCATGATCTTCCCGTTAGAACGCAGCGTCATGGTTTCATCGTACTCGCGCTTCACTACTTCTACGGTTGTCGACGGACGCAGGTGCAGCCCTTCGAGAAATTCCAGGAATTGCCCGTCCTTCTCATAAACGCAAACAATTTCGCCCGATTCCTTGGAGCGCAAATCGGCGAGCAGGACGGCGCCTTGCTTCCGAAGCTGCGCGATCCCTCCGCGCATGGGCACGCCGTGCGGACAGCTCTTCTTGTCTCCAAATCGCTTGAGCAGCAGCGCTTCCACCTCCGGAGAGATGGCGTGTTCCATGCGCTCCGCTTCGTCGTGGGCCTTCGCCCAGGAGAGTCCGATCACGTCGGTCAGCAGCATCTCGGCGAGCTGATGTCGCAAAGCGAGATGTTCGGCGCGCTTGCGGCCTTCTTTGGTCAGATCGATGCGCCCGCTCCGTTCCACGCGCACGTGGCCGTCGCGCGTCATGCGCTTCAATGCGGCCGTCACAGCGGGAGGCGTCACTCTCAATTCCTCCGCGAGCCGTGCGCTGATGGGCGTGTGGTCCTCTTCCAGCATCTCCCAAATGGCCTTCAGATAATCTTCCTGCGATACGCTTGTTTTTTCTCGCCGCAACGCTGCTCCTATGTTTTTCTTATCTGATGCTCTCGCTTTTCTCTTAAACCCAGCGCCAGCTGATTGATGCGCCGCTTGAGGCCCTCGAACACCCTCTGGTATGTTTCCGGCGCAGCACCATAAGGATCCTGCACCATCCAATCCTCTACTTTGTCAGGTTCCCAGAAACTCTCTTCCCGCGGCTTGCCGGTCATATTAATGATGATGTCCGCGGCATCGGCGGCCGCGCGAGTCAGCGGATCGGAGGTCAGCCCGTTTGCGGAGTAGCCGTTCTGAATCAGCGTCTGCTTAGTTTGCTCGGCGACGGTGCCCATCGGACTCAATCCCGCGCTGGAGGCTTCGATCACGTCCGCGGCGTCATAGCGGGCAATGGCTTCGGCCATGGGGCTTCGGCACGCGTTGCCCACGCAAACGAAAAGGACCCTTGTGCGGCTCGACCGCCGGGGGACGGCGTCTGCCTTATTTTCTTTTTCCACGATTAAGACTTTGCGCTGCTCGCAACGTGCTCCGTGCCCGATGCGACGAGACTGAGGAAATGTTGATGCACAGTGGTGTCGTCTGTCAATTCCGGATGAAAGGTTGCGGCCATGATGTGGTCCCGCTGGACCAGTGCGGGCTTTCCTGCGTATTCCGCCAGAACTTTCAGTCCGGGTCCGGCCCGCTCGATGATTGGCCCGCGGATAAAAACCATTTCCAAAGGCTCGCTCTTCAGTTTGGTTGGCCCGCTGACCACGTCGCTGGCGATTTGGCGCCCATACCCGTTTCGCAGCACGGTCATGTCCAGCAATTTCAAGGAGTCCTGCCTGGGATTTTCGACTTCCGTTGCCAGTAGTATGGCTCCCGCGCAGGTCCCAAAAATCGCGCCTCCCTGCTTCGCGAATTTCCCGATCGCGTCCGCCAGGCCCTCTTCCTGGAGGAACTGCAACTGTGTGGTGCTTTCGCCGCCCGGCAGGATCAATCCGTCGCAGCCCTCGAGATCGGCAGGAGTGCGTACTTCCACCGATTCCACATTGAGCCGCGCCAACATCGCTGCGTGCGCTTCAAAGTCTCCCTGCACCGCCAGAATTCCGATCTTCACTTCCCCGACTCCAATTCTTGCTAGCAGGGCGCAGTCCGCCGCGGCGTACGCCCCTACCGCCCAGGTCGAAAATGCTTGAGCATTGTTTACCAGCCGCGCGTCGAAAGCATGTCCTTCGCTTCCATCTGCCGGACATCGAGCCCCGGCATGGCTTCACCAAGCTCCTCGTGGGCTTCGAGGACAATCTTCGGATCTTCGAAGTGCGTCGCGGCCTTCACCACGGCCTTGGCCCGCACTTCCGGATCACTGGACTTGAAGATTCCCGATCCGACGAAGACGGCTTCCGCGCCGAGTCGGCGAACTAGCGCCGCGTCCGCGGGAGTCGAGATGCCGCCCGCCGAAAAATTCGGCACCGGCAGCTTGCCGGTCTTGGCGATCTGGCGAATCAGGTCGAGCGGCGCGCCCAGTTCTTTGGCTTCGCGCATCAGTTCGTCGTCGCGCATCGTCGTC
>Ga0210399_10005195_pt1 | contig 10127 bp, 7 predicted proteins | sample IncBWC14MmetaG_FD_150865 | JGI IMG/M metagenome (GOLD analysis project Ga0210399, IMG submission 150865) | Forest soil microbial communities from Barre Woods Harvard Forest LTER site, Petersham, Massachusetts, United States - Inc-BW-C-14-M | ecosystem: Environmental > Terrestrial > Soil >...
CCGAAGGCGTGAGGTTCCTCACACGCAGCCGGGTGTTCACCGACGCCGAGGTCGCCGAGCTTGAAGCCGCAGGCCCCCCGGCCCGCGCTGCTTGACGTGGCTCAAGCCGGAAATGAGTTACAATTGTAACAGTGTTCCGGTTACTGAAATCGTACCGTAACAAAGCCAGTGCACCTCCTTCTCTTAATCAAAGCAGAAGGGGCAGCAATGGCACTGATGAGTTTGCAACGACCTCGGCTGGCCGATTGGACCGCCGACGTGGCGACCAAGGCGAGATGCGCGACGCCTTTCGTCCTCTGTCGTGCCGCCATGCAAGGGCTCACAGCCCGCTGCGTCCAGATTTTCAGAGCCTTTTTCGTTCCGATTAAATCGGAACGGAGGCTCTATTTTGTTGTTTTGACCCGTTTTCTTCACGCGGACCCGCGCCCACCCCGCATCCAGTGCGGCGCAGGCTCTCGCTCGAAAACGCTCTAGTCTTGGAACTAGTCTTGAGTCTTGGAACTCGTCTTGGAAGTTGGCAGTGGCTCTGTTGTTACGCCTGTTCGTGTTGGTCGCGGTTGCGCTCCTGCCAGCCATCGCTGTTCAATCCTATAATGAATTCGACCTGCGCCGCTCACGCCAAATCGACGTGCAGGAGCAGGCGCTTGGCCTCGCCAAGCTCGCCGCGGCCGAGCAGCAGCAGATCGTCCAGGGAATTCGTCAGGCCCTGATCGCGCTCTCGGAGCTTCCGACGATAAAGGCGAAGGATGCCCACGGATGCATAGCCGACCTCGCCCGGATCAAGGAACGATACCAGGAATTCGTCAGCTTCATCGTGGTCGACATGAATGGCGGCTCCTTCTGCGATTCGAGCGGCGACTATAAGCCATCGACCGCCGCCGGACGGCCGTACTTCGCGAGCGTGCTCGCGACCGGCAAATTTACAGTCGGAGAGTTCGCGATCGGCCGAAGAACCGGTCGCAATGTCCTTCACTTCGCGCTGCCGTTCTACGGCGACGACGCCCGCGTGAGCGGCGTCGTCATAGCCGCCCTCAGCCTGGACTGGCTGGCTCACTATATCACGCAAAATATCATGCAAAACGGTGTTCCGCCGGGAGCTGCGCTCGCCGTCGGAGACCGCAACGGCGCATATCTCGCACGCTATCCCAATAACGACCGTTTCGCTGGCCGGAAGATGCCCGATGACCAATATTTGCGCTTGGATGATCTGGGCACAGCCACCGTGGTCGACCTTGATGGCGTGGAACGGATCATGGGCTACTCTGCTCTGCAAGCAGACTCCGGAGGCCTTTTTGTCACCTTCGGCCTCGACAAGACGCTGGCCCTCAGTGATATCCAAGAGCGCACGCGCCTTGGTGTCTTCCTGATTGTCCTGAGCACGTCGCTGGCGCTGGCATTGACATGGTTTGGCGCGCAACGCTTCATCCATCGCCCGCTCGGACAACTGGTCGGTGCCGCCAACCAATGGCGGCTTGGCGACTATGCACCCCGTTTGCACATCCGGGATAGAAATTCCGAAATTGCGCGGGTCGCCCAAGCGTTCAACGCCATGGCCGACGCGCTCGAAGGACGCGAACGCGAACTGCACGACGCCAAGGAGAAGGCCGAGGAAGCAGCGGCCCGGATCACGACGATATTTGAGAGTACCACCGACTGCGTGATCATCATCGGTCGCGACTGGCGGATCAGCTATCTCAACGAGCGGGCCAAAGCGCAACTCTTTAAAGGACGCGATCTCATCGGCATGGACGTCTGGCACGCCTTTGCCGATGTGATCGACGCGGACACCTCGAACCGGCTTCGCGAGGCGATGTCGGAACAGCGCTCGACCTCGTTCGAAGCGTTCTGTCCTCGCCAGGCTCTGTGGTACGAGATCAATGCATTTCCTTCGGGCGAAGGCCTCGCCGTCTTGTTGCGGGATATCACCGAGCACAAGCGCGCCGTCGAGGCGCGCCGCCTGGTCGAGGAACAACTTCATCAGAGCCAGAAGATGGAGGCTGTCGGCCGGCTCACAGGGGGCATCGCCCACGACTTCAACAACCTGCTCGTGGTGATTTCCGGAAATCTCGAACTTATCGAGGACCGTACAACGGAAAAGGACGCTGTCCAGCGACTCGCGGCGGCTGCGCGAAAGGCGGCCGACCGTGGCGCGGGCCTGACCGCGCAGCTCCTCGCCTTTTCCCGCCGCCAGAAACTGAACCCTAAGCCCGTCTATGCAGACGCTCTCATTCGGGACTTCCAGGATCTCATCCGGCGGGCGGTCGGAAAAGACTGCGAGGTCAAACTCGCCGCCGACGATCGATTGTGGCCGTGCCACGTCGACCCGGCACATCTGGAGACGGCGCTCCTCAACCTCGCCCTCAACGGCCGCGATGCCATGCCGAATGGCGGCACACTGAAGATCGAGGTACGAAACGTAACCTTGAGCGAGGATGCCATCCCCAGCATTGCCGCCGGACCATATGTCGGGCTCTCGGTGACGGACACGGGCTGCGGCATGGCCGCGGAAACCGTGGATCGCGTATTCGAGCCATTCTTCACGACGAAGGAGGTCGGCAGGGGAACCGGGCTCGGTCTTAGCATGGTCTACGGATTCGTCCGGCAGTCCAGCGGACATGTTGCGATCGAGAGCACAGTCGGCGTGGGAACGACAGTCAGTCTCTATTTGCCCAAATCCACCCAGGCGCTCGATGTCGAGATGAATGAGGTCCAAGCGAAAGACGTTCACGCGAAAGACGTCCAAGTGCGAGACGGTCAAGTGCAAGACGGTCAAGTGAAGAACGTACCTGCGGGGTCAGGGCGCATCCTCGTGGTCGAGGATGACGAGGATGTTTTGGACGTCACTTCGATCATGCTGCAGGAGCTCGGCTATCATGTGGTTTGCGCCCGCAACAGCGCCGAGGCCATCCAGATTCTGACGTCCGGCAAGCGATTCGATCTCCTGTTCAGCGACGTCGTGATGCCACCCGGAATCACCGGCGTTGAGCTTGCCCGCGAAGCGAAGCGGCTGCACGGGGACCTCAAGGTCCTGCTCACTTCGGGCAATGCAGCGGACGTGTTGGCGCGCTACGGCGCAGAGGATGAGTTTCCAATCATCGGCAAGCCGTTCCGCCGGGCAGAACTGGCGCAATATCTGCGTTTGATCATGCGCGCGGCATGAAGTCGCCTTAACCAGGTCACACGGCTGAAGTGGCCTACGCCATAATACCCGCGAAGAATTTGCGCGCGGCCACGCTGTGGCACGCGGAGGGTCTCGCGCTCCGCACTGCGGGCGACGATGGTGTCGTTGGATCTACTGCGCGACCGGTACAAGCCCATTCTCGGCGAGGATCGCCTGCCCCTTGTCGGACAGCAAGAAGAGGGCAAGACGCGCGGCAGCCGGATTGTCCGACAGAACGGCAAGCCCGTAGGTCGCAACGACATCGATCTCCGGCGGCAAACGCACTGACGCCAGGCCGGGCACGTCGCGCATCGTCGCGTCCTTTCCGCTGCAGTAATAGAGCAGCAGATCCGCCTTGTCGGCGAGAAAGATGCTGCCGCCCGGCGTGTGGCCCGCAATCGGCGTCATGGCGGCCGGGCCGCCGATCAGTCTTAACGATTTCTGCGTGAGCGCAGCCTCGGCGCCGGGACGGACCGCTTCCGCGCGTTTGAAGACAGAAAGGGCGTAGTCTCCGCCGGGATCGACGACGGGCGTCGATGTTGCCAGTCGCAGGTTCGGGTCGAGCATCTTGTCGAGCGCGTTGGCCTGCGTCAGGCCGAGCGACTCGCGGCTGAGCAGACAGAGATTGTTGCGCGCGAACGGCATCACCAGCGCGTTCCGTTCCTTGGCCAGCGTGCGCGGATGTTCCATATTTGCGGATAAATAGAGATCGGCGGCTTCGCCCTTTTCGATCCGCTCACGCAGCCCGCCGGCTGGTCCGAACACGGGATCGGAAATTTGCGAGGCTTCGAAACCCGCCGCCGCGACCGCTTGCTTCAGCGGCGCGACGAGGCTCCCTGCGGCGTAGACATGCGCAGGATCGGCGCGGCCCGCCGAGACGCCTACGGTGAGGCCGAGCGCAACGGCCAGGCAAAAGATCACTCGCATGGGTCTGAACCTCCTGACAGCCGGACCATGAGATTGAACGTGGTCCTCATGATATCCGGTCGGATTTGACGCGTCATGTCTTGATCCGCGGCGCCGGGCTTGCGTCTCGGCCGCCAGGCGGCAGCGGGCCGCCCGGACTCGTGGGCTGGACGGCACGTCCCTGCTTGCGTCATATTCAAATTGCTATAACACACGGCTATCGATGCATATCGAACTTCAATCGCTGACGACATGTGATGTCGCGCCAGACGGCAATTCCATTGTCTTCGGCTTCACAGACGCGAGCGGAGTGCCGGCTCAGATGCGGCTGTCTCTCAATGACGTCGGCCTGCTCGCCGCGCTGTTGCCTGACCTGATCGCGAAGGCTCTTCAATCGCGTTACGGAGACCGTACCCTGAGATACGCCTATCCGCTTGCATCATGGACAGTGGAACAGTCTTCCGATCCCGGCACCGGAATGGTCACCTTGAGCACCACTGACGGCTTTCGTGTCTGCTTTTCGATGCCGCTTGAGCTGCAATACAAGCTCGGCGAGGCGCTCGCTTCCGCCAGTTCCAATAGAGCGCAAATCGTTGCAAACTAGCCTTTCCAGCATAGGTTTCTCCCCGTGACGCGCTCCCGACGCTCTGCCGTAGCCCTGCGCCATGTCGCTTTCGAGGATCTGGGCCTCCTCGCTCCGATCATGGAGCGAGAGGGCTGGGACGTGTCGTTCTGCGACGCTCCCCTTGACGATCTCGGGCACCCTTCGATCCGAAATGCGGATCTGATGATCGTCCTTGGCGGCCCGATCGGTGTCTATGAGACGGATGACTATCCGTTCCTGACGTCCGAGATCGCGCTGATCGAGGACAGATTGTCCCGGGACCTGCCGACACTGGGAATCTGCCTTGGCGGTCAATTGATGGCGAAAGCGCTGGGCAGCCGCGTCTTCAAAGGCCCGGTCAAGGAGATTGGCTGGGGTACGATCAGGCTGACCGAGGAAGGCATGTCGTCCTGCCTGGGTGATCTGCGAGGCGATGATGCAGTCGTTCTCCACTGGCACGGCGACACCTTCGATCTCCCGTCCGACGCGACGCGGCTCGCCGCGAACGAGAATTACGAAAACCAGGCATTCGCCTATGGCCGCAACGCGCTGGCGTTGCAGTTTCACATCGAGGCCGATCCGCGGCAGCTCGAAGAATGGTACGTCGGTCACGCGGCTGAGCTTGCCGCCGCCAAGATCTCGGCGTCGGATTTGCGCGTGGCCACCCTGCGGCACAAGGAAGGCCTCGCGCCTCGCGCGGACCGCGTCTTCACTCGTTGGCTGCGGCAGATCAGCTTGCCGAACGCGCCAACTTAGCCGAAGGTGAAGGCATAGGCCTGTACGCCGGGATCGAGAAACTCGATCTCGAAGGTGCGGTCGACGACCGGTCCCGGCGCGCGAATGAGCTGATATAGCCGTTGCGTGCTGACGACACCGTTTCCGTCGGCATCAATGTCCATCCCATGGGCCTCGCCGGGCGGCTTGCCGTCAATCATGACGCGGAAACGGATGTTGCCGCTTTCGCCTGACGGACCGAGGACGAGGTGCAGGTCGCGCGCATGGAAGCGATAGACGATCCGGCCGTCTTTCTCATCCAATTGTGCCCGTTCATTTCCAACGGTCCACTTGCCGACCAACGACCATTCGTTGAGCTGCGGTTCTCCCGCCGCGTAAAGATGGCTTTCGTCCTGGACGACTCCGCCAGGCGAAATGAAGTGATTGCTGCGGTCATAGCCGATGTAGGTCTCTGGCGAATCGACGTCGGCCTTCACCGAAGCGGCTTCCGCGCCGGATCCATTCACCGCGACCGTCCCCGTGGGAATGCTCTTGTTGCCTGCCTCAGCGAGCAGTTTCTGGATCACACGTTCCGACTCGTCATACTCGCCCTCGCCGAAATGATGATGGCGGACCTTGCCATTCGCATCGATGAAGTAGTGCGCGGGCCAATATTCATTCTCGAACGCGCGCCAGATCGTGTAGTCGTTGTCGATCGCGACGGGATAGTCGATCTTGAAGGTCTCCACCGCCTTCTTCACATTGCCGACGTTGCGCTCGAAGGCGAATTCCGGCGCGTGGACGCCAATGACGACGAGGCCATGGTCCCGGTATTTCTCGGCCCAGGCGCGCACATAGGGGATCGAACGCAGGCAGTTGATGCAGGAATAGGTCCAGAAATCGACCAGGACCACCTTCCCCTTCAATTCCTCGATGGAGAGAGGCTTTGAGTTCAGCCATTCCTGCGCGCCGGCGAGCGACGGCTTGAGGTCCTCGATCGGCAACTCCGCCTCCGCCTGACCCGACGACGGGGTGCGCGTCATGGCCGGACCGCCCGACATCGCAGTCTTCTCGTTCGGACGCAATTTGTCGAGCAGGCTTTGCTCGAGCGCGGTCGTTCCGCCCAGCGACACATTTGTCAGGAAGCCGGTGTCGAGACCGAGTGCAATCGCGACAATCGCGATGAGCACGGCAGCGCCCAGGCCACGGCGGATCCATTCGCCCGCGCCGATCGATCTCTTCATCGCGGCGAAAACGCGGCCTCCGACCAGGAGTGCCAGCGCCAGCGACGTCGCAGCACCCGCTGCGTAAGTGAGAAGCAGAAGCGTTGTCCGCACGCTTGCCCCTTGCAGCGCCGCTCCGGTCAGGATCAATCCGAGGACCGGGCCAGCACAGGGCGCCCAGAGAAAACCGGTGGCGACGCCGAGCAGAAGCGGCGTGAAGAGGCTCGCGTCTTGCGACTGATCGGCGGACGCGGACAAGCGCGCGCCGACCGCAACCAGCGGCCGCATCAACCGATCGGCAAGCTCGGGAAACAGCAGTGTGAGCCCGAACACAGCCAACAGCGCGAGGGCCACCATTCGTCCATACTGATTGGCCGAAACGACCCAGCCGCCCGCCACCGAGGCAAGGCTGGCGACGACCGCGAAGGCCAGCGCCATCCCGATCAGCATGGGCAGTCCGTTACGCAGGAACGGACGATCCGCGCGCGCGAGGACGAACGGGATGACCGGAAGGATGCACGGGCTGACGATGGTCAGCACACCGCCGAGATAGGCCAGGAGAAAGAGGATCATGTCGTGGTCATTTCGTCATGAGAGGCTTCAAGTCACGTGCGCCAGCTGTGTCGCGGCGAATAGCCGAGCATCCGGCGCGCCTTCTCGATCGACAGCAGGGTCTCGAATTGACCGAGCTTGCCGTCGATCCTGGTATCCGGAAAGGCAGTCACCATCAAATCGCAGCTTGGTGTCTTCATCAACGTGTCGGTTGTCACGGCGTTGACATCTGCGAGAGCCGCGCCGTCCGACGCTCCATCGTCAGAATTTCGTGAGGTGGTGCGGAACGTATGGCGCCTCCAATGTCTTGATCTCGTCCTCGGTCAGCTTGAGCGACAGAGCCGCAACCGCATCGGTCAACTGCTCGGCTTTCGACGCGCCGACGATCGGCGAGGTCACGCCCTTTTTCTGCAGCACCCAGGCGAGCGCGATCTGTGCGCGCGGCACGCCGCGTCCTTTGGCGATCTTGCCGACCGCCTCGATCACGAGGCGGTCGGACTCGGGAAAGCCATTGTATAGTGTCTTGCCGTATTCGTCGCTGTCCTGCCGGGAGCTGCTCTCGCTCCAGCCGCGGGTCAGCCGCCCGCGTGCCAACGGACTCCAGGGCATCACCGCGATGCCCTGATCTATGCACAACGGCAGCATCTCGCGCTCTTCCTCGCGATTGATGAGGTTGAGGTGGTCCTGCATGCTGATGAACTCCGTCCAGCCATGCAGCCGCGAGGTGTAGATCGCCTTGGCGAACTGCCACGCGTGCATGTTGGAGCCCCCGATATAGCGCGCCTTGCCGGCCTTCACGACGTCGTGGAGCGCCTCCATCGTCTCCTCGATCGGCACCGTCGGGTCCCAGCGATGGATCTGGTAGAGATCGACGAAATCCGTGCCGAGACGGCGCAGGCTGTTGTCGATTTCGGCGAGGATGGCCTTGCGCGACAGGCCCGCCCCGTTCGGCCCTGGCCGCATGCGACCGTTGACCTTCGTCGCGAGCACGACGTCCTCGCGGCGGACGAAATCCTTCAGCGCGCGGCCGACGATCTCCTCTGAGGTGCCGTCGGAATAGACATTCGCAGTATCGAAGAAATTGATGCCGAGATCGAGCGCCTGCTTGATCAGCGGCCGGCTTTTTTCCTCATCGAGCGTCCAGGGATGCGGCCCGCGGTTGGGTATCCCATACGTCATGCAACCGACACACAGACGCGACACGCCAAGGCCGGTCCTGCCGAATTTCACGTAGTCCATTTCTTTCCTCCTTCGTCTCAATGCGAAGTTCAAACACCATGCATCAAACCGATATCTGCCCTTCGACAGACCCAGCCACATTGACTCGCCTATTCGGACAGCGCTTTATATCCGAACATATATAACGCTTCCATCGTCATCGATCTGCCGAGGAAACATCATGACAGGCTATCCCAACATCGAGCTCTATATCGACGGCCGCTGGAAGCGGGCGGATGGCCAGCCCGTGCTCAACCCCGCCGACGAGGCGGTCCTCGGTACCGTGCCGACTGCCACCATAGCCGATCTGGATGACGCCATCGCCGCGGCGGAGCGCGGCTTCGCGGTCTGGCGCAAGACCGCACCCGCCAAGCGCACGCAGATCATCCTGAAGGCGGCCAGCCTGATCCGTGAGCGTGTCAACGAGATGGCGGTGGCCATGACGCTCGAACAGGGCAAGCCGCTCGACCAGGCACGGCTGGAAATCCTGCGTGGCTGCGACATCATCGAATGGGACGCAACCGAAGGCTTGCGGATGTATGGGCGCGTCATCCCGAGCGAGGAGGGCATGCGCCATGCCGTGCTGCGACAGCCGATCGGCCCGGTGGCCGCCTTCTCGCCGTGGAATTTCCCAATGAGCTCTCCGGCACGCAAGGTGGCCGGCGCGCTTTCCTCCGGCTGCTCCATCATCCTGAAAGCGTCGGAGGAGACGCCGGCGGGGGCGGTGCAGCTCGTCCGCGCCTTTCATGACGCCGGCCTGCCGCCGGGCGTTCTGAACCTCGTATTTGGCAATCCCGCCGAGATTTCCAATCATTTGATTCCGCAATCCTCAATCCGGCTGATCACCTTCACCGGCTCGATCCCGGTCGGCAAGACGCTGGCCGAAATGGCCGGCCGTCACATGAAGCCGGCGGTCATGGAATTGGGAGGCCATGCCCCAGTCATCGTGTGTGATGACGTCGATCCGGTGGCGACGGCTGCGACCTCGGTGGCGGGAAAATCGCGCAACGCCGGGCAAGTCTGCGTAGCGCCGACGCGGTTCTTCGTCCAGGAATCGATCTACGAGCGCTTTGCGGATTCCTTTGCGGAAAAGGCCGCGCAGTTGAAGATCGGCAACGGTCTCGACCCGACGACGCAGCTCGGCCCGCTGGCGAATTCCCGCCGCATCGATGCAATGGAAGGCCTTGTCGCCGACGCCAAAGCGAAAGGCGCAAAGGTGCTGGCGGGAGGCCAGCGCATCGGCAACCGCGGATATTTTTTCCCGCTGACCGTGCTCGCGGACGTGCCCGATGACGCGCGCGCGATGCGCGAGGAGCCGTTCGGCCCGCTGGCCCCGGTCAATCCCGTGCGCGACCTCGACGAAGCGATCGAGAAGGCCAATTCCCTCCCCTACGGACTTGCGGCCTATGCGTTCACGCGGTCGGCCAACAATGCCGATCGCCTCGCCAGCGAAATCGAAGCCGGCAATCTCGCGATCAATCACTTTGTAGCTTTGGTCGCCGAAACGCCATTAGGCGGTGTGAAGGACAGCGGCTATGGCCGTGAGGGCGGCACAGAAGGCCTGCAGTGCTATACTGTCGCCAAGAACGTCTCGCATAAAATGATCTAGGCCATCGTGACCCTTCAGAGCGATATTCAACGGCACCAGGACGGCGGTGCCGGTGATGCGAATTATGGCATCATCGGTAGACGCTATGCGGATCAAATCCGGGCGATGGGGCGCGCGATTTGGCCATCTTCGATCGGAACC
>Ga0210399_10005196_pt1 | contig 10127 bp, 8 predicted proteins | sample IncBWC14MmetaG_FD_150865 | JGI IMG/M metagenome (GOLD analysis project Ga0210399, IMG submission 150865) | Forest soil microbial communities from Barre Woods Harvard Forest LTER site, Petersham, Massachusetts, United States - Inc-BW-C-14-M | ecosystem: Environmental > Terrestrial > Soil >...
CCAGCCGACGACGTGCAGCGCCGCGACCGGCTGGTCTGGGACGGCAAGGAGGAGTCGGCGCACCGGATGCTTCCGCGAGTCGATGCCGGCCATCGCGCGGAAGCGCTGGCGCGGTTGGCACTCGCCAACGTCTCCAAGGCCGCCGACAAGCTGGTCTCCAAAGTGCCGGCCAATCTGCAGAAGGAGCCCGGATTCCTGTTCGAGCGCATGCGCTGGCGCCGGCGCAAGGAGATGTACGACCTGGCGATCGATATCCTCGATCACGCGCCCAAGGACCTGGTCCGGCCGGAGCTCTGGTGGGCCGAGCGCGAGATGCTGACGCGCCATGCGCTGCAGGACGGCAATATCTCGCTCGCCTATCGCCTGGCGGCACGGCACGGGATGAGCGACGGCCCCAACTACGCGGAGGCCGAATTCCTCGCGGGGTGGATCTCGCTCCGCTACCTCCGGGACGCCAAGGAGGCTTACGCGCATTTCATGCGCCTCTATGGGGATGTCAGCCGGCCCATCAGCCTCGCGCGCGGCGGCTATTGGGCGGGGCGGGCCGCGCAGGAGCTGGGCTACCGTGAGCTTGCCGCCAGCTGGTACGCCGGCGCCGCGCAGCATCTCACGACTTATTACGGCCAGCTCGCCGCGGCCCAGATCGGTGCCGACGGCAAGTCGGCGGTGCTCGAGGACCCGCGGCCCACGGCCCAGGAGACCGCCGCCTTCGAGCAGAAGGAACTCGTGCGCATCGTGCGCCGTCTCGCCGACGCCGAGGCCGCCGATTTCGCCAAGCCGTTCATGCTGAAGCTCAGCGATCTCGCGAAGGCGCCGGCGGAGCACGCGCTGGTGGCGGCGCTCTCCGGCGAGATCGCGAGACCCGACCTCGCGGTTACCGTGGCGCGCCGCGCGAGCTACGCCGGCGTCACCCTGCTTTCGCTCGGGTATCCGCTGGCGCCGGTGCCGGCGGGCGGCAGTGTCGAGGGACCGCTGGTGCTCGCCATGGCGCGCCAGGAGAGCGGCTTCGATCAGAACGCGGTGAGCAGCGCCGGTGCGCGCGGGATTCTGCAGCTCATGCCCGCAACCGCCAAACGGGTCGCGAAGGACCTGCAGATCCCGTTCTCGCAGCAGCGGTTGCTGAGCGACCCCGAATACAATCTGACGCTCGGCCGCGCCTTCCTCGAGGACATGCTCGACCATTACGGGGGCTCCTACGTGCTGGCGGTCGCGGCCTACAACGCCGGGCCCGCGCGCGTCAGCCAATGGGTGCACGACATGGGCGATCCGCGCGCCAAGGAGATCGACGTGATCGATTGGGTCGAGGGCATTCCTTTCAAGGAGACGCGCACCTACGTTCAGCGCGTGCTGGAGAACCTGCAGGTCTACCGGCTGCGCGTCGGAGACCGCAATCTCGCCTTCTCGCTGGCGCTCGACCTCAAGCGCTGAGCTGCCTCGCCCTGTGCTGCCTTTGTCCTGAGGAGGCATCGATGCCCGCTCCGCTCGCCTCGACCACAGCCTGCGTATTCGACGCCTACGGCACGCTGTTCGATGTCCTCTCGGCCTCGGCGCGCTGCCGGGACGCCCTGGGCGACAAGGCTGAGCCCCTGGGCCAGCTCTGGCGCACGCGCCAGCTCGAATACAGCTGGCTCAGGAGCCTGATGGGGACGCACGCCGATTTCTGGCAGGTGACCGGCGAGGCCCTCGATTTTGCCATGGCGAGCCTCGGCATCAAGGACGCGCCGCTGCGCGATCGCTTGATGGATCTCTTCCTGCACATCGAGGCTTTTCCCGACGCGCGCCGTGTGCTCGAGGCGCTGAAGCGGGCGAAGCGCCCGGCGCTCATACTCTCTAACGGCTCTCCCTCGATGTTGACGAGCGCGATGAAGAGCGCCGGCGTCCAGGACCTGCTCGAGGTGGCCCTCTCCGTCGAGAGCTCCGGCATCTACAAGCCCCATCGCCGCGTCTATGAGCTCGTGACGCTGCACCTCAAGCTGTCGCCGGAGCGCGTCTGCTTCGTCTCGTCGAATGGGTGGGATGCGGCCGGCGCCGCGCAGTTCGGCTTCCGCGCGGTGTGGGCGAACCGCCTGGGCGCGCCTCGCGAGAACCTGCCGGGCACAGTCGCCGCCGAAATCCGCGATCTCGACGCACTCCCGGGGCTTTTGGGACTCTGATCGGCACTCATGCCGGCTTACCGCGAGGGCACGGTCAGCGCCCAGGACGGGCTCCTGCTCTATTACCGCGACTATGGCGATCGGCTCTCGGCCAGGACGCCGATGCTCTGCCTCTCCGGCCTCACGAGCAACAGCGCGGATTTCGCGACCTTGGCGGAGCGTCTCTCGGGGGAGCGGCGCGTGATCTGCCCGGACTATCGCGGCCGCGGCCGCTCCGCCTATGACCGGGATTGGCGGCACTACGACCCTTACGTCTATATCAGCGATGTCTCCCACCTCCTGACGGCGACCGGTGTCGGCCGCGCCGTGATCGTGGGCACGTCCATGGGCGGGCTCCTCGCGTTGGGACTGGCGGTGCTCCGGCCCACTTTGGTCGCGGGCGTCGTGCTCAACGACATCGGCCCGGACGTGGCGAGCCCCGGTCTCGGGCGCATCCTGCAGTACGTGGGCGTGGACTATCCGCAGTCCGACTGGGACGCCGCGATCCGCTTCTTGAAAGACCTGACGCCCAACCTGGCACCCAAGGCGGATGACGCCTGGTGGCGGGCGCACGCGGAGGCCACCTATCGCAAAGGCGCGGATGGCCGGCTGCACTTCGATTGGGATGTCGCGCTGGCAAAGCCGCTCGACCAGCAGCGGAAGGCAACGCCGGATCTCTGGACCATGTTCCGCGGGCTGAAGCCGATCAGGACGCTCGCCTTCCGCGGCGCGCTTTCCGACGTGCTGTCGGAGGACGTGTTCCGGCGCATGGCGCTTGAAAAGCCGGATTTGGTCTGCGTAACTGTGCCCGATACCGGCCACACGCCCTCGCTCACGGAACCGCAAGCAACCAGTGCCCTCGATGCCTTCCTCCAGCCTCTCTAGCGCCGATCCCCGCGACCTCCCGACCATCGACGATATCCGGGCCGCCGCCGAGCGGCTCAGAGGCAAGGCGGTACTGACGCCGCTCGTGGAATCGCTCGCGCTCAACAAGCGCCTGGGCGGCCGCTTGCTGGTGAAGGCCGAGACGCTGCAGCGCACCGGCTCGTTCAAATTCCGCGGCGCCTACAATGCGCTGGTGCAGTTCGACGAGCGCCAACGCCGCGCGGGCGTGGTCACCTATTCGTCCGGCAATCACGCGCAGGGCGTCGCCGCGGCGGCGGAGCTGCTCGGCATCCCCGCCACCATCGTGATGCCCGCCGATGCCCCCGCGATCAAGATCGCGAACACGAAATCCTACGGCGCCGAGGTCGTGCTGTACGACCGCTACAAGGAGAGCCGGGAGGAAGTCGGCGGCAAGATCGCCGGGGAGCGCGGCGCCACCATCGTGGCCCCTTACGACGATCCGCGGGTGATCGCGGGCCAGGGCACCGCAGGGCTCGAGATCGCGGCACAGGCGAAGGCGCTCGGTGCCGATCTTGATGCGGTGATCGTCTGCTGTGGCGGCGGCGGCCTCACCGCGGGCTGCGCCACCGCGATCGCGTCGGAGAGCCCGGATACCGAGATCTATATCGCGGAGCCCGAGGGATTCGACGATACCAGGCGCTCGCTGACCGCCGGCGAGCGCCTAAGCAACGATCCCAATGCGCGCTCGATCTGTGACGCGCTCCTGGCGCCGACGCCGGGCGTGCTGACTTTCGCGATCAATCGTCGGCTGGTCACCGCGGGCTACGCCGTGAGCGACGCCGAAGTTCGGCGCGCCATGGCCGTCGCGTTCGCGGATTTGAAGCTGGTGATCGAGCCCGGGGGCGCCGCGGCGCTGACGGCGGTGCTCTCGGGGAAATTCGCGATCGAGGGCAAGACCGTGGCGGTCACCGCCTCGGGCGGCAACGTCGACCGCGAGACCTTCGCGGCCGCGCTCGCGCAAGCTTGATCCGAGGCAAGTTCCCGCTCAGGAAACGGTGCTGACCGATCCTTGGGCCGCCGCCTCGGAGCCGGAGTTCGGCCTGCCGACGCTGATCGTGGTGACGGTGGGCCGTGCCGCCGGCAAGGCCAAGGGGAGCGTCACGCCGCGCTGGTCGATGGCGTCGACGCGACGGCTGTAGCCCTCGAACACCGCGCCCGATTCGATCATCAGAGAGACGTGCGTGATGTCGGCGACGACGCGCGCCGTGCTGGCGAGGGTCACCGTCGCGGCCTTCAGCTGGCCGGTGAGCATGCCCGCCACCATTACGGTGTCGGCTTCGACGGCGCCGGTCACCGCGCCGCCTTCGGCGACCGTGATCTTCTTCGCGACGATATCGCCCTGAACCGAGCCCGCGATCACGAGCTCGCCGCCACCGATCACGTCGCCGGTTATCTTGAGATCGCCGCTGAGGATGGACGGCGCAGAGTCGCGGCCGCCGAAGCCCGCCGGCGCTCTGTCCTTAGTTCCGGTTGACTTGAACAACGCTCTTCCCCACTTGCAAGAATTTCTCGGGATCGAGCGGCTCACCGTCCACCACCACCTCGTAATGCAGGTGCGGTCCCGTGCTGCGGCCGGTACTGCCGAGCTCGCCGAGCTCCTGATGCGCTTCGACCCTCTGGCCGCGCGCTACGGTGATGCGGTGCAAGTGAGCGTAATGCGTGACGATACCGTTGCCGTGATCGATCTCGACGAACTTGCCGTAGTTGTCGCGCACGCCCGCGAATGTCACCACTCCGGGAGCGGTGGTGTAGACGGGCGAGCGGAAGGCGGCGGAGAGATCGACACCGGGATGAAAGGCTTGGCGATGGTTGATGGGATCGAGGCGCGCGCCGAACGGACTCTCGAACTGGTATTGGGCAAGGGGCGCTGCGAGCGGCAAAGTGTTCAGCAACTTCCTCAGGGCTTCCTCACGCGCCGCCTGATCGCCGGCGGAGAGTTGGTTGGAGGTGCCGATGGCGATGTAGGGCCCGCCCTCGCTTTTTGCGGGACCGCCCAAGCGCGCGATGAAATTCTCCACGTTGAGGCCGGTCGCGGCGACCATGCTCTCGAGGTTGCTGAGCGGGCCGCCAACGGCCGCGCCAGCGGCACGGGAAACAGACGCCACGCTCGTGGGTGTCTTGGCGTCGAGCTTGGAAATGTCGGCCTTGGAGAGGCGCGCCTCGATGCTCTGGAGCTTCTGCTTCAGCGCATCGCGCTCGGCCGCCAAACGCTCGCGCTCGGCCTGGAGCCGCTCGCGCTCGCTGCTGATCTGTTGCAGCTTTGACTGGGTGCCGTCGAACGCCGTTTTGAACTCAAGCGCCCGGGCGTTGGAGGCCTGCACGTCCTTTTCGAGCTGCTGGATGCGGGAGCTGAGTGTCCGACGCTGCGCCTCGGTTTGACCGAGCTCGCTCTTGTTCTGCTGCAGGCTCTTGGCGAGCTGCGCCGCATAATCGGCCTTGGAACTGGCGTCGTCCTGGGCTTGCTGCACCTGGCTCAGCAAAGCGTCGCGCTCGGCGATCAGCTGCCTGCGCGCATCGGCAATGCCTTTGAGTGCCTGCTCGGTATCGCCGAGTGAGCCCTGAAGGGTGCCGTATTCCGAGCCGATGACATCGAGGCGATACTGGGTGCCGTCGATTTCCGCCGTGGCCGTCGCAAACTGCGCTTGCAGGTCGGCGAGATCCCGGCGCAACTCCTTATTCGAGAGCTCCGCGCGCTCGACCTGCGCCTTTTTGGCGGTGATGACATGGCCAAAGTGCACGTAACCGGCCACGAGATATCCGAGCGCCGCGACGCCGAGGAACGCTCCAGTTGCCGCCGCGATCTGCGATCCGCGGGTCAATGTGATGTAGGATATCCGGCCCTCTGTGCGGACCAGGATTTGCCGCTCGGGGAAAAGCTGCGCCCCCCATTTCGCAAGCTTGGCGACCATACCCCTCCCGCCCGATTCAATGCACCCTACAACTCGATTCCGGTAAGCGAGCGAGAACCGGCATCGGAACACTTGCAGCCCCCCAGGGCCTTCTCTGGCAACTGGCGCGCGAACAATCTCTGCAGATATCCCCTATCGCCCTGCAACCGAAAGCAAGGCGCTCAATCGAATACCGCAGATTGTCTTGAATCTCCCCGCTGCCAATTTACCGGAGACGACCGTACTGCCTGCAGTCGAGCGTGGCAAGCCAGAATTCCCTCAACGCGTGACAAGCCTGAGCAGCTTCTCCGTAGTTATCGCGTGAAAAACTGGAATATTTGTCTGCATCGAGACGGAGGAGAGCGAGTGAACGCCGAGCAATGCCCGCAAGGTCTGGCCGCCGCGCTGACCGGAACTCCCCGCGACGACTCCGAGCGAAAAACTCAGTGCGCACGAGCACTGAACTCACGGTCGAAATGAACTCCGGGAATTTCCAAAATTGGGCCGAACAAGGGCTTGGCCTCAGGCAGCCGATTCGTGCTACCGATCCAGCTCAAGAATGGAGCGGCAAAAGCCACTCCGATAACGGGGGTCTAGGGATGAAACGTGCCGCGCTGCCGATGGCGGTAGCAGAAGGTGTCGAGGGAGCGCGTACGCTGGGCGAAGTCGCCTATCGCCGCTTGCACTCGGATCTGGTCATGGGACGGCTGCAGCCGGGTCAGCCGCTCCGCTTCGACGCGCTCAAGGAGCAATACGGCTTGGGCGTGAGCCCGTTGCGCGAGGCGCTGTCGCGGCTGGCCGAGGACAAGCTGGTCACGGCCGTGGGCCAGCGCGGATTTCGCGCGGCCGTCATATCGCTCGACGAGATGTGGGAGGTGACCGCGCTCCGCCAGAAGCTCGAGGTCGAGGCTCTGAGCGCCTCCCTCGCCAACGGCGACGAACGCTGGGAAGCTGCCGTGGTCGCTGCCTTTCACCGGCTCTCGAAAGCGCCGGTTCCGCGCGCCACCGACGCGTCGGCGGAAGATTGGGAGCGGCGGCACCGGAGCTTCCATGACGCGCTGATCGGGGCCTGCAATTCGCCCTGGCTGATAAAATTCGTCGGCATGCTGACCGATCAGATGGAGCGCTACCGGCACTACCGCATGATCCACACGCCGCCCACGGGCTGGGCGCGGGACCTCGAGCACGAGCATCGCGAGCTCATGGATGCCGCGCTCGCGCGCAACGCGGCGCGGGCCTCTGAGCTGATCGTGGCGCACCTCGCTCGCACGGCCGAGTTCATCTCGGCGGTGGCCTCGGTCGCCGCGGAATAGCTTTGCCGCGACTCAGCGGTTCGGACGCCGGATCACGGGGCGGCCGAAGAGAAAGCCTTGTCCATAGTCGATGCCGAGCTCGCGATACTGCTCGGCCTCGGATTCGGTCTCGATCATCTCGGCGATCGCGACGATGTTGTTCTCCCGGCAGAAGCCCGACACATAGCGCAGGAATGAGCGATCGCGCTCGTTGTTGAGCGCGTCCCGGCCGAAGGCCCCGTCGATCTTGACGAAGTCGACGGGAATGCTGCGCAGGTAATGGAAGGAATTGGCGCCGGAGCCGAGGTCGTCCAGGCAGAAGCGGAAGCCGCGCTGGCGCAACTCCTGCACCACCCGGTTGACCGATTCGACCTCCCCGAGGATCACGGTCTCCGTGAGCTCGAACATGAGCCGGGAGGGATCGGCCTTGCGCGCATCGAGGAGCGCCGACAGCCGGTCGGCGAAGCCCCGGCTCTCGAGCGACCGGCCGGAGAGGTTCACTGCCACCGCCGGCTCGTCCGGCACCCGCGCGGCCAGATGCTCGATCGCGCGGGCGCAGATCGCGAGATCGAACTCGCCGATCATGCCGGCGGCTTCAGACGCCGCGATCGCCGCAAGCGGCGTGGTGCCGTCGGCAAACCGCACGAGCACCTCGGCGTGCTTCACCGTGCGGTCCTTGAGATCGACCACGGGCTGATAGGCGAGATCGAACGCGCCCGCCTCGATGATGCGCTCGAGACCGGCAACGCGGTCGATGGTATCGGGAAAAAGCATGTCGAGCTCGGCCGCCGGCATCACCAGAGCCGCCGCCCGATCACCGCCCGCGGCGAAGCGCTCGATCGCATAGCGCACGACCCGCCCCGCCCTGCGGCCATGGAGCTGGTCGCGGCCGGGTTCCATGGTGGCAGCGGCGATCGTGGGCCTGGGCGCGTTCGGAGCCATCGCGTGGACCAGCGCCAGAACCGCATCCTGCACCTGCGCGATGTCAATCGCCCCGCGGTGCAGCACGCCGTAGCGACCGCGCCCAAGCTCCCCCACCGCCTCGACGCCGGACCCGCTCAAGCGCAGCTGGCGCGCGATCGCCGTGGCGAGGCCGCCCATCATCGCCGAGGGGATGTGCCGGGCGAGCTCCGCAAAGCCGATCGCCTCGACGAAACTGATGCGCAAGCCGCCGGCGAGATCTTCGGGAAGTCGCCGCATCGCCAGCGCGGTAAAGACCGGGCGGCTCATCAAGCCGCGCTCCGTCTCGGCAACCAGGCTGAGAGCGCTCGAGCGCCGGCCCGAATCGTCGCCGATGCCGAGAAACAGGATCGTGCGCTCCTGCGGCAGCCGGCAGCCGCCGAATAGCATGGTCTGGGTGGCACCCCGGCGCAGGCGCACCAGGAGCGGCGAGATCGGGTGTCCCTCGGCGACCCGCGTCGTGTGCTCTCGCACCGCAACGCGATCGGCGGGATCGAAGAGATCGGTGAGCGGCAATCCAACCGGCGACCGGCCGGCATCCGCACCGATCCGGTCTACCGCGCCAGCCAGGAAGGTGATCGTGCCGCCGTCGTCGAGCTCGACGAGCAGATCCGAGGCAGCGAACGCCACCGCCACGAGCTGGTCGCGCTCACCCTCGTAACCCGCCGTCGTCGTCATGGATACGCCGCTCACCTGGACTCGAAACACGGTCGGGCGCCGGCCCCAGACTCAGGCGGCCGTCACGCTGCCAAGACTAGGCGCCAAGCCCTAACGAACCGTGAACCTTAAACCATTATTTACCGGAGGACGCATTGATCCGACCCGAAAGGCCAATATCCTAAGCCGCTCAAGCGCCGGCACGGTTCGCATCGAGGTGCTCGTAGAGGTACCAGACCGCGACGCTCCGGTAGGGGCGCCACGGCTTGGCCAATCTCGTCAATCGCTTGGGCAGCACCCGTCGGCGCAGCCCGTGCACGTCGGCGGCGGCCGCATGGATGGACACGTCGCCCAACGGCAGCACGTCGAGGCGACCCAGACAGAAGATCAGATACATCTCGGCCGTCCAGCGGCCGACGCCGAGGATCGCGGTCAGCCGCTCGATCGCGGCTTCGTCGGAGAGGCGCGGCAGCCGATCGAAAAACCGGGGATCGTCGCGCACGATTTCCGCGAGCGCCCGGAGATAGCGTGCCTTCTGGCGCGACACGCCCGCCTTCGCGAAGGCGCTCTCGGGCAATGCCAGCACGCGTTCCGGCGTGACGGTCTCTGCGCAGGTGGCAACGATCCGGCCATGGATGGTCGCCGCCGCCTTGATCGAGAGCTGTTGGCCCAGGATCGATCGGAAGAGACGCGGGAACCCGCCCGCCCGCCGCCGGAGCCCGCAGGGCCCGATCCTGCCGATCACCTCGGCAAGCCGCAGATCCGCCGTCGAAAGATGTGTAACCGCCGCTGCCAGGCGGTCGGCGGCGTGCGCGTCGCGCGCAGGCAAAGCGTGAATCTCGGACATGACGCCGATCCTAGCGCGACCGCGGTCGCAGGCAACGAGCGACTGGGCTTCCGCTCGCTCGCGGGACTACTGGACGCGCCCAAGATCAGGCTCTCGTCGTCGCGCGCCCGCAATTCCGCCCACTTGCCGAGCGCCCTGCCCTGCGACACTGTCGCGCTCAGCGGAATTCCGCAGCCGGGGAATAGGGAGGCAAGCAACGATGAAGATCACCCGCCGACGGTTTGTGGTGCGGGCAGCGACCGGCGCCACCGTTGCGATCACGGCACCGGCGCTGCTGACGGAGCGCGCCCGCGCGGCCGAATTCAGCCTCAAATACGCCAACAACCTGCCGGTCAGCCACCCGATGAACACGCGCGCCCAGGAGGCGGCCGCCAAGATCAAGGCAGACTCCAAAGGGCGGGTCGAGATCGAGATCTTCCCGAACAACCAGCTCGGCGGGGACACC
>Ga0210399_10005198_pt1 | contig 10123 bp, 8 predicted proteins | sample IncBWC14MmetaG_FD_150865 | JGI IMG/M metagenome (GOLD analysis project Ga0210399, IMG submission 150865) | Forest soil microbial communities from Barre Woods Harvard Forest LTER site, Petersham, Massachusetts, United States - Inc-BW-C-14-M | ecosystem: Environmental > Terrestrial > Soil >...
GACCAGCACTTCCCCGGCGATTCCCGCCACGACGACCTATACAACAGCAACCAATGGCATCGGTGGCTACGGCTCAAAGCTGGCGAACAATACCGGTTGCTCGGCGGAAGTCGTGCCCACCGGCACGGGGACTCCCGGCACGGGTGGCACTTGCGCAGGCGACATCCGGTACATCGGGGAAGGCACTCTTGGCTTCTGGCACAAGCTTTACCAGGGCGAAAAGGGCCGTGTGCAGTGGGGCGTCACTTACTCCTACGTGTACAAGGTGGGATGGTCTGGTTCGGGCGGCGTGGCCCCCGGAGCACCGGCGATCGCACCGAAGGCAATTGACAACATGGTGTGGACCTCCTTCCGGTATTACTTGCCCTAGTTCAGGGCCCAATAAACTGGCTCTAAGCAAAAAGAGGAGGGGCGACCCGATTGGGTGCCCCTCCTTCGTATTTGGATCCGTATTTGGATCGATTCAACTCTGACTATCCTGTAACTACCTGCAACCAAAGGCATTACAGGTCGTTACAGGAAATGTTTCTGAATTTTAACAGACTCTACCGGGATTGTAACAATGCCGTAACGGCGGCTCGTCAGACTTGGGCGTTAGCGGCCAAACCTCGAACAGTAGGAGAGCAATCTCATGAAGCGATTTGTTGGACTTGTAGTGGGTGTGTTTGCGATCTGCGCGATCGTGCTCGCAGACAACGCCTTGTTGATCAACGGAGCGGGTGCAACGTTTCCGTATCCCATCTACTCAAAATGGTTTGATGTCTACCACACGAATAATCCCAACTTCCAATTCAATTACCAGTCGGTGGGTTCAGGCGCAGGCATCAAACAGGTAACCGAAGGAACGGTGGATTTTGGCGCGACCGACGGCCCGATGAACGACGACCAGCTCAAGGCTTTTCAAGAGAAGCACAACGGCACCGGGATACTGCATTTTCCGACAGTGTTGGGCGCAGCCGTGCCGACGTATAACATTCAAGGTGTGAGCACGCCGCTGAACTTCACGCCGGATGCCCTGGCCGGAATCTTTCTGGGGAAAGTTACAAAGTGGAATGATCCAGCCATTGCAAGCGTGAACAAAGGCGTAAACCTGCCGGCGGCAGACATCCTGGTCGTTCACCGCTCCGATGGCAGCGGCACGTCGTACATCTGGACGGATTACTTGTCGAAGGTAAGCGATGAGTGGAAAACAAAAGTCGGCAAGGGCACGTCCGTCAACTGGCCCACAGGGATCGGCGGCAAGGGGAATGAAGGGGTCACGGGCAGCATCAAGACTACGCCGAACACCATCGGTTACGTCGAATTGATCTACGCGGTCCAGAACAACATCCCCTACGGCACGGTAAAAAACTCCGCCGGTAATTTCGTGAAAGCGGATCTGGCAAGTGTCACAGCGGCAGCCGCCGGCGCGGCCAAGTCCATGCCGGATGATTTCCGCGTGAGCATCACCGACGCTCCGGGCAAGAACGCATATCCCATTTCGAGCTTCACCTGGCTGCTGATCCCGCAAAAATTTCAGGACGCCGGGAAGCGCGACGCCATCAAGGGCTTTCTGAAGTGGATGCTCAACGATGGCCAGAACTCGGTTGAAGCCCTTTCCTACGCGAAACTTCCCAAGGAAGTGGTCGAGAAGGAAAAGAAGGCCATCGACAGCATTCAGTAGAACGGCCGGAGAGACGTGGCAACATCCACTACAGCCTTGAAAGGCGCGGGCCCGGTGTCGGGCTCGCGTTCCTTTTTTATGAAGCTGCGCGATGGGGATGAAATCGCGCGGCTGGTCACTTTGTTATTCGCCACGACGGTGGTGCTGATTACAGTCGCGCTCGTTTGGGAACTGTGGGTAAATTCAGCATTGCCACGGCAGAAGTTTGGGTTCCACTTTTTTGTGACCTCCGTGTGGGACCCGATCATGGACCAGTACGGCGCGCTGCCGTTCATCTACGGAACCATGGTCACCTCGGTGGTCGCGCTGCTGATTGCAGTGCCGCTAGGAATCGGCGCGGCGATCTTCCTGGCGGAGTTGGCGCCGCCGCGTATTTCGGACACATTGCAGTTTTTCATTGACCTTCTGGCGGCAGTGCCGAGCGTTATTTACGGCTTGCTAGGCGTCTTTATTGTTGTTCCGCTGATGCGAACGGTGATCTATCCGGCGCTAAATAAGCCGTTTGGGTATCTGCCGATCTTCAAAGGGCCATCCTATGGCGTCGGCTTCCTGACCGCGGGCATTGTGCTGGCGATTATGGTTATCCCCTACATCATTTCGGTGTCGCGCGAAGTTCTGCTTTCCGTGCCGCGCGACCAACGAGAAGCAGCGCTGGCGTTGGGTTCCACGCGATGGGAATCCACCTGGAAAGTCGTGGTGCCGTTCGCGAAGAGCGGAATCATGGGTTCGATTTTTCTGGCGCTGGCCCGTGCCCTGGGCGAAACCATGGCGGTGACCATGGTGATCGGCAACACGCCGAAGATTGCGGCTTCGCTCTTCGCACCCGGATATTCCATCGCGGCGGTGATTGCCAATGAATTTACGGAAGCCACGGGCGATTTGTATCTGCAGTCGCTGATCGCGCTGGGACTCGTCCTCTTCCTGCTGACATTCATCCTGAATGGACTGGCCCGCATTCTGATCGTGGTCACCACGCAAAAGGGCAGCGAGGTGGGTGGATGAGCAACGGGAGACTTCACTGGCGGAAATTTGTAAGCAACTTCATGCTGGCGATGACCGGGGTCTGTGCATTTGTTTCTGTTCTCGTGCTCTTCTTCATTCTCGGGTACTTGGTGTTCAATGGCGGCACTTCGATCAACTGGGATTTCTTCACCAAGCTTCCTAAGCCAGTAGGCGAAGCGGGCGGCGGCATGGCCAACGCAATTATCGGCAGCGGCAGGATTCTGCTGCTGGCGTCGCTCATGGGCGTGCCCATCGGTTTCCTGGGAGGGATTTACCTTGCGGAGTTCAGCGGGAAGGGTATGGCTTCGGTTGTGCGATATGCCGCGGACCTGTTGAACGGCGTGCCGTCCATTGTGATCGGCATTTTCGCATACAGCCTGGTGGTGCTCCCATTCAAGCATTTCTCGGCGTACGCGGGGGCCTTCGCGCTGGGGATGATGATGATTCCGATCACCCTGCGGAGCACGGAAGAATTTCTAAAGAGCGTGCCGCGGATGCTGCGGGAAGGGGCCATGGCACTGGGCGCGAGCAAGTGGAAGACGATCGCGACGGTGATTGTGCCGGCTGCGTACCGCGGGATCATGACCGCGATTCTGCTGGCACTGGCGCGCGTGGCGGGAGAAACAGCGCCGCTCTTGTTCACCGCGTTTGGGAACCGGTTCGAAAGCCATGGATGGTCCCAGCCGACGGCAACCCTTCCCGTGATGATTTACACGTACGCGGTTTCCCCCTACGATGACTGGCACCGGCAGGCGTGGGCCGCTGGCCTGGTGTTGCTGGGGCTGGTTTTGATCATCAACATCATGGCGCGCACGATACTGTCCCGTGGCATCGCGGTACCGAGGTCTTAAATGCAAGCGTCGGCAAAGCCGGAGTTTTCCGTGAATATCGTCACCAATCTGACCACACCCGCGGGCCGCGAAACGGCTGCAGCGCTTCCCATGCGGATGACTATTTCCAAGCTGAATTTCTTCTACGGCCCGAAACAAATCTTGTTCGACATCAGCATGGGAATTGCCGACAAAAAGGTGACCGCGCTCATCGGGCCTTCGGGTTGCGGGAAATCGACCCTGTTGCGCACCCTGAATCGCATGTACGAAACGGTTTCCACGTCACGATTGGAAGGCGAAATCCTGCTGGACGGCCAAAACATCCTTGCGCAGGACGTGACCGCGTTGCGCCGGCAAGTCGGCATGGTGTTTCAACGGCCGAATCCCTTCCCAAAATCGATTTTCGACAACGTCGCATACGGACTGAGGATCAACGGGTACAAAGGATCCTTGACCGACACCGTGGAAAAAAGCTTGCGGCACGCAGCATTGTGGGACGAAGTGAAGGATCACCTTCACAAATCGGCGTACGAGCTATCCGGCGGGCAGCAGCAGCGGCTATGCATCGCGCGGGCGCTGGCGGTCGAGCCTGAAGTGCTGCTGATGGACGAGCCGTGCTCGGCGCTGGATCCGATCAGCACGGCAAAAATCGAAGAGCTGATGGTGGAATTGAAGAATTTGACCACGATCGCCATCGTGACGCACAACATGCAGCAAGCCGCGCGCGTAAGCGATTTCACGGCATTTCTGCTGACCGGGCAGATCATCGAATTCAGTCCGACGCCGCACCTGTTCACCACGCCGAGCGACCCACGGACGGAAGCGTACATCACCGGGCGCTTTGGGTGAGTCGCGAGAAGTTTTTGCGATTCAGCGGTACGCGGCAATTCGTAAAACGGAAATGGGAAGGGTTCCATGGAACGCCACTTCGAAAAAGATTTGAACGAGCTGAAAGAGAGGCTGCTCTGGATGGGCAGCCTGGCGGAGCGCGCCGTGCACCAGTCCGTGCACGCGGTGCTGGAATCGGACGAGCAACTGGCGAAGCGGGTTCTGGACGAAGAGGATGCGATCAACGAGCTGCAACTGGAAATTGACGATCGCGTCGTGCAATTGCTGGCGCTGCACCAGTTGATGGCCGTGGACCTGCGGCTGGTTCTGGCGGTTTCGCGCATCAACAACGACCTGGAACGGATTGGGGACCAGGCGGTGAATATCGCGCAGGGAGCGCTGCGCATCCTGCGGCATCCCCGGGTGAAGCCGTATGTGGATTTGCCGCGCATGTCCGAGCTGGTGGAAGAGCAGGTGCGCAATTCGCTGAATGCCGTGGTGCGCCGGGACGTCGAGCTGGCGCAAAAGGTGATGTCCACAGACGACCAAGTGGATCATTACCGCGACCAGATTTTCCGGGAACTCCTGACCTACATGATGGGCGATTCGAGCGTCGTCTTTCCGGCATTCGAGCTGATCCTGGTGGCCAAGAATCTGGAGCGCATCGGTGACCACGCGACCAACATCGCGGAAGATGTGATCTACATTGTGCAGGGTCAGGACATCCGCCATCCGTCGGTGGACCGCCGCTAGGCTTTCAGCGATTTCCGCGGCACGAGCAAGCCGGCAGCAAGCAGCAAGCTGAAAATCGAAAGAGCAATTCCCGCCATCTGATCGTTTGTGCGCACAAAACGGACCTGAATTTCGGACTTGCCGGCTTCAATCGGAACCAGCATTTGGTCCAGGTCGTCTGGCTTTTCCGGCGTGACCGTTTTGCCGTTTACCGTTACCTGCCAGGCAGGGTAGTTGAGCAAGCGTAGTGCTACGAGAGCCCGCCCCGAAGATTCCACGAAAACTTTGTGATTGTCCGTCCGCCACATTTCAATCTGAATTTTGGCGCTTGGCGGCTTGCCGTGGGGATTCTTTGAAGAGTCCGGCAAAAGTTTTGCGAGGGGAGCGTGTTTCGGCAGATCCAGATGGTCATCGCCTAGTGGGTCGTATTCGTCCACTCCTTCGTAGCCCGTGCCGCTCTTGATGGCCGCCAGTTGAGTAGACATTTCATCGGGGTCCCACCAGGTGTTTTGCGTCAGGAAGTAGCCAAGGGGAAACGAAAGGATGGCCACCAGGACAAACCAGAGCCGGCCGCGGCGGCGTTCGACGGCACCTGCCAGGAAACAGCAGCAGACCACGGCAACGATGGACATCCAGCGCCAGGGAAATTGCACGAATCGCATCTTGGGCAAAAGGCTCCAGAGAGGCGCGGCTAGGTGGAACATCATCAGGGTGGCGGCTGATCCGAGAAGGAGAAGGCCTCCCCAGAGGGACTTGGAGGCGCTGGAGGAGTTTGTGTTGTTGGCAAACCGGCGTGACGCAAAAGCGGTCAACGCCCCTAGCAGAATAAGCGCAAGAGCACACAGGGAAGATATCCAGTTGAACCAGGTGTGCTCCACGTCATCAATTTGGGTAAAAAGAAAATTCTGAGCAGGAAGCAGGCCGCTGGAGAGAGCTTGACCGATGTTTACCCAGCGCTGCTCGTAAGCCGCGGGGAGAAGATAAAAACCTGCGAGACCAAAGCCCAACGCAAGGCCACCCACAGCGCGGAGCATGACTCTCCATGAGCGTTGAGTGAGCGCGGCCCATGCGAAAAGAAGCGCCATGGAATAACTGGCAATTACCCCCGCGGGTGCGTTGCACAGCCAAACCCCAGCGAAGAGAAAGGCGAACGAAGTGATCGTGGAGCGTCTCGGCTTTTCATCCTCCAGGAGGCCCGCGAGGCGCAGTGCGGCCAATAGAAGAAGGGGAAAAATGGCGCAGGCAAGCTGCTCGGCGAAGTCACTGCGAACATAGCTGATGAGCAGGGCATAGGGATTGGCAGTGTAGAAGACGGCGCCCAGATAGGCTGGAGTTCTTCCAACGAGCCTCCGCAGGAGAAAAAAGGCAGACACTCCGGCCAGCGTTTGTGTGAGAAGAATGAAGGCCGCGGGGACCCACGAAATCGGCAAGATAAGGCTGAGGGCCGCACCGAGGATCCACGAAAGTGGCGGATAGAAGATGAACCGTGGCTCGCCGAAACCGTAGTTAGTCCATGCGGTCCACCACGGGAAGAGGACTCCCTCCTTCCATTGGTAAGCGACATCCAGCCAGGACGCTACGTGGAACTCGAAATCGTGGCCGGAGGCGCTGCCGAGCCAGAAGAATGGGATTAGCACCGCCAGAGAGGCAAGAAGAGACAGGCCCAGCGCGATGAGCCACGAGGGCAGACGGGCTTGCGAGTGTTGATTTGCTTGCGGCGACGATTCGCTCATCAGGGAGTCAAGAAATTGTAACCGTTTTTGCGAAACTCCCGCGAATTGCGTTCATTTGCGTGCTCCGCGGTATGAATTTGAGCGATAATAAGCGGGCTTATGAGCACGACAACGGCAGGCGTAGAACCCATCATTGCGGCGAGCAAGCTGGAAAAATTTTATCCCCAGCCGGACGGAAGCCGCATCCAGGTAATCTCGCCGACGGATATCGCGATTTATCCCGGTCAGATTATTGCACTGCTGGGCCCCTCGGGTTGCGGGAAGTCCACGATGCTGCGGATGCTGACGGGGCTTTCGCCCACGTCGGGCGGCACTGTTTTTTGGCACGGGCAGCCGGTGCGCGATGAGTCGCCCAATGTGTCCATAGTATTTCAGAGCTTCGCGCTGTTTCCATGGCTGACGGTGCTCGAAAATGTGGAAGCGCCGTTGGAGGCGCGGGGAGTGCCGGATGTGGAGCGCCACAAGCGGGCGCTGCGGATTATTGATTCAGTGGGACTCGACGGATTTGAGTCCGCATATCCGAAGGAATTGTCCGGGGGGATGAAGCAGCGGGTCGGCGTTGCGCGGGCGTTGGTGGTTGAGCCGGAAGTGCTCTTCATGGACGAGCCATTCTCTGCGCTGGACGTATTGACGGCGGAAACGCTGCGCGGCGAATTGATGGAGCTGTGGCTGGGCAAAAAAATCCCAACACGCGCGATTTTCATCGTTACCCACAACATTGAAGAGGCGGTGATTCTGGCGGATCGCATCATCGTGCTGGGCAGAAATCCAGCGCACATCCACGCGGAATTCAACGTGAATATGGCGCATCCGCGGGATCGCAAGGATGCGCGCTTCACGGAACTTGTGGATCTGATTTACAAGGCGCTGACGCAACAGGAGCATCCGGAGAGTGCGCTTGCGGAACAGCACCGGGCAGCGGAAGCCGCTCGGAGAAAAGATATTGTGATGCTGCCGCACACGCGGCCCGGTGGCATGGCTGGATTGCTGGAAATTCTGGAAGACCACAACGGGCGGGCGGACTTGCATGTGCTTGCAGCCGAGCTGAGCCTGGAAGTGGACGCGCTGTTGCCCACAGTGGACACGGCGGTTCTTCTCGGATTGTTGAAGCTGCTAGAAGGGGAGGCCATCCTCACACCGGAGGGCAAGGCGTTCGCGCATGCGGATATTCAGGGGCGCAAAGCGATGTTCCGCAAGGCCGTGCTGGCGAACGTTCCCCTGCTGCGGCAGATGCAGCAGGCGCTGAAATCGAAAACGAACCGCACGCTGCCCGCGGAATTTTTCCAGGACCTGCTGGACGAACATTTCAGCGAAGACGAAGCGCGCCGCCAACTGGAGACAGCCATCCAGTGGGGCCGGTACGCGGAGCTTTTCGCTTACGACGCGGCGAGCGGGAAGCTGACGCTCACCGAAACCTGATTTTCCCGTGCCCTCTCCAGCCCCTCTTCCGCAGCACCAGACACCGCTGCCGCCAGCCGCAGCGCGGCCAGCGGGCTCGCGCTGGGCCTACGCAGTTCTGATCGACATCGCCGTTTTCGTATGGGTTTTCGCGGTGATTTACGGTGTGTATTCGATCGGCAGGTCGTGGCTGGGGCCGGTGCGCGCCGAATCTGAGATTTCGCAGGACCCGCGCAGTTTGCCGCTGTACGCGCTGTATTCCCTGGTCCGTATTCTTGTGGCGTATGTACTCAGCTTGGTGTTTGCGCTGGCGTACGGATACATCGCTGCGAAGTCGCGTCGCGCGGAAATCGTCCTGATTCCGCTGCTGGACATTCTGCAATCCATTCCGGTGCTGAGTTTTTTGCCCGGCGTGATGCTGGCGATGGTGGCGGTGTTTCCCAGCCGGCAGCTGGGAGTGGAGCTCGGTTCCATCATTTTGATTTTCACGGGGCAGGTTTGGAACATCGCGTTCAGTTTTTATTCCTCGCTGAAAACCGTGCCGCGTGATCTGCGCGAAGCGGCGATCATTTACCGGTTCAGCGCCTGGCAGCGGTTTCTGGAGCTAGATCTTCCTTTTTCCACGATCGGGCTGGTCTGGAATTCGATGATGTCGGTGGCGGGTGGATGGTTTTTCCTGATGGCCTGCGAGATGTTCGTGCTGGGCGACAAGGATTTCCGATTGCCGGGGCTTGGCTCGTACCTGCAAACCGCAGCCGGGCACGGCAACACGCGCGCCATGTTGTGGGGACTGGCCGCAATGGTTACGGTGATCGTACTGATGGACCAGTTGATCTGGCGGCCGGTGATCACTTGGGCGGACAAATTCAAATTTGAGCAGGTGGAAAGCGCGGCGGCCGCGCAGAACTCGCTCCTGAACTTCATCCGCAGGGAATCACTTTTGATCCGGTTTTACAGGCGGATTCTGCACCCGGTGGTGGAATGGCTGACATTGCAATTTGCGATCGGTACGAAGCGAGCCGCGGCAAGAATTAAGGCAAACCCGGCAACGAAGCCACGCCGCTGGTACGGCTGGGTTTTTGCAGGAGTGGCTGCAGTCCTGCTGATTTATGGAGTTTCGCGGACGGTGAGCGAACTGGCACACCTTCACCGCGGAGATTACTTCGAGCTTTTTCGTAGCGCAGGGCTGACGTTTCTACGTGTCAATCTGGCGTTGATTTTGGGAGCGCTGTGGACCGTGCCGGTGGGCGTGGCAATCGGATTCAGCCCGAGGTTTGCGCGGCTGATGCAGCCGCTCGTGCAGCTTGCGGCGTCCATTCCGGCAACCGCGTTGTTTCCGGTGATTCTGCTCTTCCTGATCCGCTTGCGGGGCGGCGTGGAGATTGCGGCGATGGCGCTGATGCTCCTGGGAACCCAGTGGTACATCCTTTTCAATGTGATCGCGGGAGCGATGGCCATTCCGACGGACTTGAAAGAAGCCGCGAGCATTTTCAAATTCAACTCGCTGGACCGCTGGAGATACCTGATTTTGCCGGGAATTTTCCCGTACCTGGTCACGGGAATGGTCACGGCGTCCGGCGGCGCGTGGAATGCCAGCATCGTTGCGGAATATTTTCACTTTCAAGGGAGAATCGTGAAGGCTCCGGGCCTGGGCAGCACGATCAGCAGCGCCAGTGACGCGGGCCGCTTTGATCTGCTGCTGGCTTCAACGCTGATCATGGCAGTGATCGTGGTGCTCATCAACCGCCTGCTGTGGCGGAAGCTCTATCGCCTGGCATCCACGCGATTCAAGCTGGAAACGTAGCGTTCAAGCCTTGCGAACCTCCCTGCTCAGATAAATGAGTTGTCTGACATGAGGGTACAAATTGCCTCAAGGAATTAGTGTGCCGAGGCCGCATTGTCGTTGCGGAAGATCACGCCCTCTTTCATGACGAAGA
>Ga0210399_10005200_pt1 | contig 10121 bp, 8 predicted proteins | sample IncBWC14MmetaG_FD_150865 | JGI IMG/M metagenome (GOLD analysis project Ga0210399, IMG submission 150865) | Forest soil microbial communities from Barre Woods Harvard Forest LTER site, Petersham, Massachusetts, United States - Inc-BW-C-14-M | ecosystem: Environmental > Terrestrial > Soil >...
GGTACAAGCTCAGTTACACCGAAACCCGTACCGGCAACGTGCTTTTCGCCAGGAAAATCCTTGACGGTCTCGACGTTCCTTTCAGACCTCAATTTGATACTGCGGGAGAAGATGTAGATTTCTTTCGACGCATGATGGAGAAAGGATACAAATTCATCTGGTGTGAGGAAGGATTCGTTTTTGAAGTAGTGCCAGCCGATCGCTGCAATCGGAGGTATCTCTTGAAACGGGCACTGCTCCGGGGAAGTAACTTTTCGAAGCACCCCAGCCATCGCCTGGCAAACGCAGTGCGGTCATTGGTGGCCGTGCCATGCTACACCGTAGCGTTGCCGGTTCTTGCAATTTTCGGACAACACGTTTTCCTGAAATACCTGATCAAACTGTTCGATCATGTCAGCCGCCTATTTGCATATCTCGGAGTGAGACTGGTCACCAAACGACAAACGTGACCATTAGTGTAGATGATGGTCTGCAAGGTATTGACTGAGAAGTTTTTGAATGCATCACTTCTGAATTGTCGCTACGAAGAAATTATGGAGGGGAAAGCCCGGCATCATGCGTGAAACAAGCGTGAGCGTTAAAGGAAAATGGGTGAAGGTACCGGCATTTGATGTCAATGGGAAAACCGTCGTGGTCAAAGGCGGTTGGCTAAAAACGGCCTCCGTGCATGATGAAGAATGGTCGGATGCAGAAATTGGAGACCCAGGCATCTACATCAAGGCGCTTAAGGAGAATTTAGCGCACGGGGTGCGCGCCGACATTTTTACTTTCACACAGAAACCACCGACGACCTTACTCAGATACGACTACCCTACGGAGCGGGAAAGCGTTGCGGTCCTGTGCTTCAACAGCTTTAAAGAGTGGTGGGAAGGATTGCCTCAAGAAACCCGAAAGAATGTGAGAAGAGCACAAAAACGCGGGGTATCGGTCAGAATCAATAAATTTGACGATGAAATGGTTAAGGGGATCGTTGAGTTAAACAATGAATCGCCGGTCCGACAGGGAAGGGCATTCTCTCACTATGGAAAGACATTTGATCAGGTGAAAAAGGACTATTCATCCTTTCTTGACCGCAGTGACCTCGTCTGTGCGTATTTCGGGGATGAATTAATCGGACTTTCAAAGGTTGTCTACAGAGGGGAAATCGCTTCCGTCTTGCAATTGCTTGTAAAGTCAAGCCACTACGATAAAAGGCCGTCCAATGCGATCTTGGCAAAAGTAGTAGAGCTTTGCGAAGCGAAGAGCATCCACTGTTTAACTTATGGATTGTTCAGTTATGGCAACAAGCGGAATAGCCCGATGCAGAATTTCAAGAGCCGGAACGGATTTGCAGAGATGTTAATCCCTAGGTACACTATCCCCCTAACAGGACGGGGCGCATTGTGCCTGAAGTTGAAGTTACACCGTGGTCTGTTTGGGTTGCTGCCTGAAAGTGTTGTTCAAGTTGGCCTTCAGGCGCGAAGCAAGTGGTATCGTTTTAGGCAGGCAGTCGATAAGCCGGTGTAGCTCAACGTTAGAGCGGCCGAATTGTATTCGGCAGATGGAGCGTTCAATTCCTCCCGCCGGCTCCAACCTCCAACTGAAAAGCTTTCGATACCTGGGTGAGTCCACTTAACTTCGTCCTTTCTGTTCACAGCTAAAAATGCCAGGAATAGTCGGTCTTATAACCAAGGAGCCGCGCGAATGGGCCGAGCCTCAGTTGCTCCGCATGCTGAAGTCTCTTTGTCACGAGACTTTTTACCTTAAGGGGACGTGGATAGACGAGTCTTTCGGGGTTTATGCCGGATGGGTGGAACGCGGCGGCTCGTTTTCCGATAGCAACCCACTCTGCAACGAGAAGGGAGATGTCCACCTGCTCTTCTCTGGCGAAGAATTTTCCGCACTGGGAACAGCTGATCGGCTTAGAGAGAAAGGCCATGATATTGGACTGACTGGGCCTTCGTATCTGGTGCACCTCTACGAAGACGACCCGCAGTTTCTGGCAAGCTTGAATGGAAGATTTCAAGGGCTTCTGGTCGATCAGGCCCGTGGAACAGCGACACTCTTCAATGACCGTTACGGTATGCACCGGATTTACTACCACGAGGCAAAGGAAGCCTTCTATTTTTCAGCCGAAGCCAAGGCCATACTGACGGTTCGCCCGGAACTACGAAATGCCGACGCGAGGGGAATCGGTGAATTTCTGGCTTGCGGGTGTGTTCTGGAAAACCGTTCTCTGTTCGAAGCGATCAATGTTCTGCCGCCCGCCTCGGCATGGATTTTCCGGGACGCGACTATCGAACACAAGGGTGTCTACTTCAAGCCCGAGGAATGGGAGGAACAAGAACCCCTGGAGCCGGAAGCCTACTACCAGGAGCTGCGCACCGTTTTCTCACAGAAGCTCCCCAGCTATTTTGGGGGCCACGAACGAATCGGTCTGTCTCTCACTGGGGGATTGGATACCCGGATGCTCGTTGCGTGGCACAAGGCCCCAGTAGGGACCCTGCCTTGCTACTCGTTTGGAGGGATGTACCGTGATTGTCGGGACGTTGTAGTTGCTCGGAAAGTGGCCCAAACCTATGGTCAGCCATTTCAGATAATTCCCGTCAGAGATGAGTTCCTGTCACGCTTTTCACATTACGCTGAGCGTGCGGTGTATCTCACAGACGGCTGTACCGCCGTAAACCGTGCTGCTGACCTCTACGTCAACGAGCTGGCACGCAAAATTGCCCCTGCTCGGATGACGGGAAACTATGGCGGCGAGGTGCTACGAAGGGTGCGCGCATTTAAACCGGCAAAGCCCACTGCGGGAATCTTTCAACCTGAGATTCTTTCTCACATTAATACGGCTGCGGGAACTTACCAGAAATTGATCCAGGGACACCCGCTCTCTTTCGCGGTGTTCCGTCAGGCTCCGTGGCACCACTTTGGTCTGCTAGCTCTGGAAGAGACACAGGTCTCCCTAAGGTCTCCATACCTTGACAATGATTTTGTCCGGACAGTGTTCCGTGCTCCACAATCCACGCTCACCAACAACGATATTTCCCTGAGGTTGATCGCTGACGGGAATTCGACTCTCGCGCGAATTCCGACCGATCGTGGATACGGGGGAGATGCAAGCCCCCTGCATGCCCGGGTTTCCCAGGCATTCATTGAGTTTACGGTCAAGGCAGAGTATGCGTACGACTACGGGATGCCACAGTGGTTAGCCCGGACCGATCATGTGCTATCGCCATTCCATCTCGAGCGGCTTTTTCTCGGCACGCACAAGTTCTGCCATTTTCGAGTGTGGTATCGAGATGCGCTTTCCAAGTACGTGCAGGAGATTCTGCTGGACCAGAAGTCTCTTTCGCGGCCTTATCTGAAAGCAGAGACAGTTAAGGATATCGTGCGCGGTCACCTCAAAGGCGATCGGAACTATACCACCACGATTCACGAACTTTTAACCCTAGAACTCGTACATCGGTTGTTTCTGGACGCATATTGATTTTATTGCGCCCGTCTAAATGGCACTTCACCGATAGAATTCAATTGGATTGTTCACGGACGGCTTAGTGGACAGTGTTCTTTTCTTCGATTCCGTTTCATAGGAACTTATCAAGACCAAACTTCGATACATACATGCCAAAAGATCTACCCATTGAAGATCACCGTAAGGTTGTAATAAATAGCTCCGCGAATCGCAACGAAGCGATCGATTTTACAAAAGGGGCCTTAGTGCTATTTATGGTCCTCTATCATTGGTTGATTTACTTTTTGGGGCCGTTCGGGCTTATCTTCCGATATTTGCGATTTTTGCCCCCCTCTTTCATCTTCATAACAGGGTTTTTGATCTCAAATGCCTATCTTGCAAAATATAAGATCACCGATCCGCGACTTCCGAAGAGGCTGGCTATTCGGGGATTGAAAGTAATGGGCGTATTTGTGTTCTTGAATCTGCTCATAAGTTTCTTTTTCACCGGGTTTCGAAGTCTGAATGCAGCCAATTTCTTCGCTGTGTTCGTCACGGGGAATGTTTTTGTCGCAGGATTTGGGAAGGCGGCCGCTTTTTATATTCTGGTACCCATCAGTTATCTGTTATTGCTCTCGGCTTTGCTGCTGATCGTCTGCAGATTCTATAGGCACACTTTCTACGTTGTCTGCCTTTTGTGTGTGGTGGGGAATTTCGTTTTGAATGTCGAGGGCATCGCAAGCCCCAATCTGGAACTGCTCACAATTGGATTGTTGGGTCTGATCTTTGGATATACACCCATCGACAAAATCAACGCTTTCCTGAAATACCCGTACCTTATTGTCAGTGCATACCTGTGTTACGCGGTTACTATCACATTTCGGGATCCAAATTATCCTACGCAGATAGTCGGTGTTTGCCTTACCCTGATGGTGATCTATCTAGTAGGGGCACGCATATCCAGGCCGGCAAGCGTGCGAGACCAAATTATTCTGCTCGGTAGGTACCCTCTGTTCGGATACATCATCCAAATTGCAATCCTGCAAATATTGCGCAGAAGTCTGCATGATTTCGACTTGGAAACTGGTCTGTTGACCCTATCCTTTGTTGCTGCCGTGGCGCTCACAGTACTGGCTGTAGTCGCGGCGGATCGTGTACGAGCCAGATCACTGTTTATCGATCGATTTTACAAAAGTATTTTTGCTTAAGATTTAAGATTGAAAGGACAACTCACTAAGTCTTAGTTGGGAATCTCCGAACTGTTACTGTTGGAGCGATGATTTGATCCAGTTCTATCATTCCGGAATGATCGCAGGTAGATGCTGAATGCCTCCGCAGATCGCCACACTAATTTTTTTCCTCGGGATTTGGGTTCTTTTCGCGCTTGATCGGCAACCCAAAGGGCAGACCTCTAAGGCGCTATGGATTCCAGTCGTCTGGTTGCTGATTGGCGGATCCCGAAACCCAGGCGAGTGGCTGCAGATGCAAGGGCCTTCGGATCAAGGCGCGAGATATCTTGACGGAAATCCTGTCGATCGCGCCATTCTCGCAGCGCTGATGGCGGTCGGGGTGATAGTGTTATTCAGAAGGTCGCGGCAAGTAACAGCACTCTTACGTACAAACGCACCGATCCTGCTTTTTTTTGCTTTTTGCGCCATCAGTTGCGTCTGGTCTGACTTCCCAGATGTTGCCTTTAAGCGGTGGTTTCGGGGAATGGGTGACGTGATAATGGTTTTGGTGATGCTCACGGAAACGGATTGGGAGGCAGGGCTGAAGCGAGTTTTGACGCGAGTGGGTTTTGTGCTTCTGCCTCTGTCCGTTCTACTGATTCGGTATTATCCGGCGTTAGGCCGCGGATATAGCACATCGGGTGAGAGCACGTTCTGGACTGGTGTCACATCAGACAAGAATGGTTTAGGTATGATCTGCCTGATCTTCGGGTTGGGAGCTATCTGGCGCTTTACGGACACTTATCGACGTCGAGAAAACCCTCGTCGGACTCAGCAACTGGTGGCGGGAGGTATTCTAGTAGCGACCACGCTGTGGCTGCTTTGGGAATCCAATTCGATGACCTCTATCTCCTGCTTTGTCATGGCGGGCGGACTGATGGTCGCCGCCGGACGCTGGGCGTGGGTCCGCCGACCAGCAGTTGTAACCTTGCTTGCTTCAACTGCGGTGGGTGTTTCGGCATTCGTGTTATTTGGCGGTGCCGGAAGCGTCTTGGAACTCTTAGGGAGAAATCCTACTCTCACCGGCCGAACCGCAGTCTGGAATGTACTTCTTCCGTTCGCTCAAAACCCGGTACTTGGGTCAGGATACGAGAGCTTTTGGCTTGGAGACCGGCTCGTGAAGATTGGCGCGCTGACATCGATGGGCATAAATGAAGCGCACAACGGTTACCTTGAACTCTACTTAAACCTCGGGTGGGTGGGCATTGTCCTTTTGGCCCTTGTCATCGCCACGGGCTTCCCAAAAGTAGTTCGCGCGGTACGATTGGATTCGGATTCCGGAAAACTTAGGCTTGCGTACTTTGTGTCAGCCCTGGTTTACAACTTTACGGAAGGGGCGTTTAAGATGATGAATCCTGTTTGGATTTTCTTTTTACTGGCAATAATGGCTATACCAAAGTCTGTAGCCTTGGAAGCGTTGGGCTCAGTGAGCATCGAACGCCCACGGAGGCCCACTAAGCTTGAACCAAAGGTTGCACATGTGGTTCGTTTTAAATTGCGCCGAGAAAGAGTGTAAGGCGATTCGACGCCGAGATTGCGTTGCGGGTCGATGGGGCAGACAGTTCAGATGGGAGTAGGCCCTCTGCCAACAGATAACATTGGGAGTATTCATGAACACCGGACTAACTGGAAGCAATTCGATTCGTATTCTGTGCGTTAGTCCTGTATTTGTACCGAGTGCGGATCCAGAAGCATTCTGCGGAGCAAAGATGGTCCGGGCTTTGATGCAAAGTAGTGCTGTAGTTACTGTATTGTCCAGCAGCAATTTCAGAGAAAGGCCAGTTGACGGGTCTGCCTTATGGGATTCCGTAAAGGATGTGATGGTTGACGTCCCAGTTCCCCGGTCGCTGAACAGGCTGCATTCGATTGTTGCTGCAATACGGTTTCAGACACCTTTCGACGCACGTTGGGTCAGAGCCGCTGTTCGCAAAGCAAAATTGCTTCACAGGGAGAGGGCATTTGATCTGGTCTACACGCGCTCGCTGCCTATTGCTTCTCATATCGTGGGATTCTGGTGCGCAAAGGCACTCGCTCTACCATGGATAGCGAATATCAACGATCCATGGACGTCTGAATTCTTCCCGGTAGACGATAGCCCCCAACTCTCGGCATTTTGGAGCGCCGCGAACCTCTTTTGGCTTCGAAGAACGATTCGAAGTGCTGATTTGACTACCTTCCCCTGCAAACGTCTGAAGGACTTTCATCTCAGGTTGGCTAAATTAGATCAGCACGCACAAGTGGTCCCTCATGTCGGATACAAGCGAAATCGTTCAAGTCAAAAACCGGATGGGCAGTTTCGACTCGTCCATGCTGGCAGGCTGCTTGCCTCGGAGGGGCGGTCTGGCAAAGCCATCTTGCTGGGATTAAAGGAGTTTCTAAAGACTTTCCCCGATGCCGCAGCGGACGTAAGACTAATTCTTGTCGGGCCCGGAGACAAGGAAACAGAGAGCCTCATTTCTGAAATGGGTCTTCAGCGGAACATCGATATTGTGGGAAGAGTGAACTATGAAAACAGCCTTGATTACATTTCCGTTGCCTCTGCGTGCATCCTCATCGAGTCCCGCGTGGATGAAGGTATCTTCTTTGCTTCAAAACTTGCGGACTATCTTGCTTATGGGAAGCCAGTACTTGCGCTCAGCCCGAAGATCGGCACTGCTGCTGATTTGGCGAATCGTGGCGAACTGATTCGGGTCGATCAAAATCCGGAAGCTGTAAAAGACGCAATAGCTACGCTTTATGGAGAATTCAAAAAAGGTGCGCTGAGTTCGCGGGAGCCCAGCGAGCAATTGCAAACACAAGTAGAAGGCCACGCAATCGCGGAGAAATTTCTTGCCATATGTCAAACCCTGATCTTAACCAGGTCGGAGAGTCGTGCAGCGCGACTGAAACGAATCAGGCAGCAAGCACCATTGTTTGAACGGTCATTCTAAATTTTTACTTTTTGGTAGCGGACGGCCGAGGAAAGCTCAAGCTTGCCAATTAATCGTATCTCCGATTTGAACGCCTGTGATGTTCTACTAGGAGTTGACCCGGCTGAACGGCTTTTCGTGCCGAATGTGAGCACCCGAGGCGAAATGCTCTTGCAAATTCCGAAACGAATTATTCAGACCGGCAAGCACACTGAGTTGCCATTGCGCAGCCGAGCAATGGTTTCAAACCTAAGGCTCCTGAATCCAGACTTTGAATACTTGTTCTTTGACAACGCGGGCGTGCAATCGTTCATTGACCAAGAATTCTCTCAATATCGCACCGTTTTTGATGCTTTTCAGTTTCCCATTCAACGGTACGATTTCTTCCGGTATTTGGCGATCTATCACCATGGCGGATTTTACTTTGACCTGGACGTTATGCTGGCCTCTGATCTTTCGAGCCTATTGGAGTCCGGATGTGTATTTCCATTTGAAGGGCTAACGCTCAGCCGTTACTTGCGTAAGCATCAAAAGATGGATTGGGAAATCGGCAACTATGCTTTTGGGGCTGCGGCGGGACATCCTTTTCTGAAGGCGGTCATCGAAAACTGCGTGAGGGCGCAAAAAGATCCAGACTGGATCAAGCCCATGATGGCTGGATTCCCGCCGCTCCTCAGAAGCGAATATCTTGTACTGAACACGACTGGTCCGGGTCTGATTTCCCGCACCTTGGCGGAAAATGCAGAGTTGGCCAAAGAGGTGCAAGTCCTTTTTCCCAAGGACCTAAGTGACATGAGCACTTGGAACCGCTTTGGTGATCTTGGCATTCACATGATGGATGGTTCCTGGCGTCCACGAGGCGCTTTCCTGCGCAGGCGGGTGGCAAATTACTGGGAATATTGGCAACTGAAAAAACTCGCGAAACTGCATGCCAGTATCCGAAAAACTGATTATGATTCCCATGCAGGTAACGCCACCTAGGCGGAACAGGGTATGGTGTTCCGCAGGCAAGATACTTCCCCAGTGCACTGGCGCCTCGTCGGAAGTGGTGGGGAAGGAAACGGCTGAGTATCGAAATGATGAAGTTAGCGGATGACTTACTCCTAGAATTCTCAAGATATAACCCGGTCAGACGCACGCTCCTGCCCGCAGGATGGGCGAATCTGTTTCACATTCGAGATGTGATTCGTTGCAATTTATGCCTGGCCAGAAAAAAGTCGCTAAAAGGGTGGTGAGATGTCATCCATAAATCCAATATCGAGATTGCAAGGATTTTATCGAAGAACAGCTGCAAGCCTGGTATTTCGAAAGCCGTTTTTGATTAGTCCACAGCGGCCTTTGATCTCATTTACCTTCGATGATTTTCCGCGATCGGCATTGTTGACCGGCGGAGGCATCCTCAACCGGTACGGTCTTGCTGCAACTTATTATGTATCGCTCGGGCTGGTCGGCCAAGCCTCTTCGAGCGGCCAATTGTTCTCTGTGGATGACTTGACTGCTGTTTTCGAGCAAGGGCACGAGTTGGGATGCCACACGTACTCTCATTGTGAGTCGTGGGAAACAGACCCAGCCGCTTTTGAGGATTCCGTGATTAAAAACCGAGCGGCACTTTGTGACCTGTTCCCCGGAGCCAAGTTCGAGAGCTTTTCTTATCCGATCAGCATGCCCCGGCCATTCTCGAAAGCGAGGATTGCGCCTTATTTCCTGTCCTGTCGCGGGGGAGGCCAGACCTTCAATGCCGGGCGGACGGACCTTAATCAGCTATCGGCATATTTCCTGGAGAAGAGTCGACATGATATTCAAGCCATCAAGAATATTATTGACCAAAATCAGCAAAGCCACGGCTGGCTTATTTTAGCGACCCACGATGTTTCTGCCAGCCCCACTCCGTTCGGTTGCACGCCAGAATTTTTTGAGGAGGTCGTGAAATACGCAGTGGGTTCTGGCGCGCAAATTCTGCCCGTTGTTGAGGCCATGGGGCTCTCGGCGCACCGGGTAGCGAAAGGGTGCATGAGAACCGACGCCAACCCCGTCCTCAAGTAAGTGTCACAGCGAAACCAGAGAAGACTGAACCTCTGGTATCGATCCTTATTCCGGCTTTCAACAGTCAGGAATGGATTGCCGACACGCTCCGTTCGGCAATTGCGCAAACCTGGAAGAGGAAAGAGATCATTGTCGTAGACGACGGCTCTACCGACCAAACTGCCGCGATTGCGCTACAGTTCGAATCGGCTGGCGTTCGGGTAGTCAGCCAGAAGAATCAGGGTGCTTCGGCAGCTAGAAACACCGCATTTGCTCTATCCCACGGAGATTACATCCAATGGCTGGATGCCGATGACCTATTGGCCCCTGACAAGATTGCTCGGCAAATGGATGTGTTGGAGCAATTTGGAAGCAGAAGGAAGCTCGTTTCGTCAGAGTTTGGAAGATTTCTTCACAGATGTGATCGTGCAGAATTCATCCCTACTGAACTATGGAAAGATCAGACCCCCGTCGAATGGCTGCTGCGCAAATTAGGGCAGAATCTTTACATGCAAACCGCCACTTGGCTTG
>Ga0210399_10005201_pt1 | contig 10120 bp, 11 predicted proteins | sample IncBWC14MmetaG_FD_150865 | JGI IMG/M metagenome (GOLD analysis project Ga0210399, IMG submission 150865) | Forest soil microbial communities from Barre Woods Harvard Forest LTER site, Petersham, Massachusetts, United States - Inc-BW-C-14-M | ecosystem: Environmental > Terrestrial > Soil >...
GCAAATCAACTGACGAATTCGTTGCCTGGCTGGAGAAACTGGCGCCCACCAAGACCGGGCCTTCTGGAGTGGGCAAGGAGAACTACACCTGGTATCAGCAGAATGTGCACTTCATTCCCTACAACTGGGACGAGGAGGCCGTTCTGCTACGCCGCGAGCTGGAGCGCGCGCAGTCCGCCTTGCGCCTCGAGGAACACCACAACCGTAACCTGCCTCCACTTGAGCCCGCCGGCGATGCCGCCGCATTCGACAAAATGACGCATGATCGGCTGGATAAGTTCGTCGACTTTCTCATCAAGCAGGAGATCATTCCCGATAAGCCTTACATCAAGCCGGCGCTCGCGGAAGAACTCGGCCATTTCATTCCGGAGGACCAGCGGGTGTTCTTCGACCGCGTCACACACCGCGAGCCGATGCTGCTTCTTTCCCACGATTATCACTGGATTGATCTCGGGCGGATGCGGGACGAGCCGAACCCAAGTCCGATTCGCCGCCAGGCCCTGCTCTCCAACATCTGGGACAACCGCGCGGAAGGCTTTGCCACCGCCTTCGAAGAGTTAATGATGCACGTGGGCCTGTACGACGACAATCCACGGGCTCGTGAGCTGGTCTGGATCATGCTGGCGAATCGGGCCGCGCGCGGCCTCGCCTCGCTCTACGTGCAGGCCAATGAATTTACTCTCGAGCAGGCAGGGCGATTCCATGCCGAATGGACGCCCCGCGGCTGGGCCAAGTCCGGCGATTCGCTCACTGCATTTGAGCAGTTGCTTTACCTGCGCCAGCCGGGCTATGGCAGCTGCTACATCACCGGCAAGCTGCTCGCTGACCGGCTAATAATGGAATACGGCCATCAGCAGGATCTAGCGGGCAAGCCGTTCGTGCTGCGCGATTTTCTTGACCGCTTTAACAACGAGGGCATGATTCCAATTCTGTTGATGGAGCCGGAGATGGTCCCAAACAGCAGCGCAAGGCCCCTCGAGCCTCAACATCCCTAGCTGCGCGGTCTGTTTCGGTGAACCCTTCGCTCCGAAAAGATCGCCAGAGAGCAGTGTAAGGAACTCAGATTACGTCGGGAGAGTCTCATTCCAGACAATTAGAAAACGGTCGCTCCGCGCACGTCTTGCGCTTTCGAGATACTTCCAACGGCCTGCTCAAACCATTTGAGCCGACCACTCTACTGAGCCTACAATTCCGTATGGACTTCGAACGCCTGGAAGTCGAGCGCCCGTTCCGCGACGTGGGTGGCAAGGGCGTGCTCCTCCTCAAAGGGCCTCTCGTGAACGAGAACCTTCCCGACTTTCAAAATGCCATTCGCCGCGAAAACGTCCCCACCATGATCCTGGACTTCAGCGGCGTCCCTTACATCGATTCCGCCGGGCTCGGCTCACTGGTGAGCGCCTATGTTTCGCGACACAAGTCGGGCCAGCGCACCGTGCTCACGGGCGTGAATCCGCGCATCGTGTCCATGCTGGAGATTACCCGGATGGCGCAGCTGTTCCCCATTTTCCCCAGCCTCTCCGACGCACTGGAAGCTCTCAGCAATGCCGGCAGCGCCTGACGTCTGCTCGTTCGATCTGCCAAACGACCGGCGCCTGTCACACAGCTCAGTTGTCCTTTCCCGGGAATATTTTGCCTGTAAGTTCTTTGAAATTTTAGATCTTGGCCCAGTCTCGCGTGTAGTTTCCGATTCCAGAGAACCGGGGGAGGGGGGAGGGTACCTTGCAACGCGATCCGGGAAGTTATGGCGAACCTCTTCCACGGATCGGTCCCGAGCGCGCAGTGGCCGAAGCTCACCTCGGGCTTACCAGAGTTGCCGGCTACCGCATCACGTGATTGGCGGCCTGCTCGTCGCCTTTCTTGCAGTCGCAATCGGGTGGCGCCTGCGAGATGCGGCACCAGAAACTATCGAGCGGACTCAACGGAGTCGGCGGGGCCAGGGCGGGCTTGGTGGGAATCGGTTCCGGCGTCTTCAAGCCTGCGTTCACGACCGGTCCCAGGTTTCGGGCTCGCGGACGGGGTGGCGGAATCGGCGACGGCTTGGCGGTGGCGATGACAACCTTGGACGGGCTTGCTTTGGCAGGTGCGGACGCGTTGCTCTTGCCAGCTGGCACAGCCTTGCTCGCGACAGCCGGCGCGCCGATCCTGGGAGCAGGCGAGGTGCGCTTTGTAACAGGCGCTGGGTTGCGGGTCTCGGCTGGTGGCGTGGTCTTGGCGATGGAAGATGGATTGTTCTCGGGCCGTCGCTGCGGACGCGGAGCAGCTGCGATCCGGTGGGATTGCCGCCGGAAGTGGTCGCGGACCGGCCTCCAGGCAACGTACACCAGAACCAGCTCAACTATGATGATCGAGACCCAAAACAGCCGCTTCCCACTCACCGCCATTTTCCCCTCGGGGAGGTAAATGACTTACGGAAACATCGGCACGTTACTCAGAAACAGGGACCTGGAAGATTGCGCCGCTTGTCTCAGCCCGATCTTCGGGCAGTGAAAGGCTGCTGCATCGTTGAGAGTCCTGTGTTTACCCGTTCCTTCCAGAGTCAAAGTTGCAGACTCTGGAGTCCTGGCCGGGCGCCTGACAAACAGTGAAAAAGGAAGCCCAAGATTTCCTCCCCCGAAGAACCTTGGGCTAGTCCTCGGTTTACTTGAAACCGAAGCGTCCTATCAGTGGCGCGTCGGGAGATTAAGTCAGGAAGGACCAATTCACAATAGCGCAAAGGTGCCAGAGGCTATGGCACTTAGGAGTTGGAGACACTCATTTTGCTGCAAAAGCCAGTGATCGATACCCACAATGTAGCGAGTTAGCGAATAAGCGACCAAATTCCGATGGTCATCATGAGGCAAATTCGCGATTAATGTTAACGCAAGAGACACACGAACATATAGGGAAAGTCAGGAAGGCCTTGTCTCGGTGCCTCGGTGGTGAAATTTCATTCGTACAGTATTTACTGGATGGCTCTTTAATTCCTCTTTGTTGGATTCTCCGGTTCGCCTGTTTGCCCTTCCTATTCGCTTTTCGGCCATAGATCAAAAAATGAGCAGAAAGTTGGGCACTCTGGCGCACACAGTGTATGGTCCGATGAACGTGACGGCTGGGGACACAAGGCTTGAAGACCTTGCGCTCCCTTGGGGTCTGGTGCTGCGACTAGAGCTGATCGGCATTCGTACGCTTAGACAATTTCGCGTGCTGCTCAGCATGCAAGACAAGCCCCGAGCCCAGCTCGTCACCATGCTTCGACGCGCTCCCCGCCAAAAGACGAATCGCCCCGGACTCACGTAGTCGCGGGACGAAATCGTCCGAGCACACTCCCCCAAGTGTTGCTCTGCTGCCAGCGACCCTGCGTTGGGACCTCCGAGGGGGGAAGCTCCAAACCACCAATCAGAGCGACCAGCAACAGGAAGAACGTACCGTCTCTCCGAATCAGCGAAAATGGCACGGACGTGCCTCATCCATAGGGCCGAGAAGGAGCCTGCCCTCTACGTAAAAGCTTGCACTCGTTTGCTGGAATTCACCATCCGTGTTGGTTCGGCGCGTCGAACTTGACCAAGCGCTCTTAACCTATAAAGATGGACGCACTCCCGGAGGCATGAATGTTCGCAACGCGCCCCTGGCGTTCTCTCCATACCCGCTCGGTTCAAACCTTCTCTCCCGGCGAACAAATTCCAAATCCGCTGCCGGGAGACTTCATACTCACGCACGGCTCGAGTTGGACTAGCCGGATGATTCGATGGGGCGAAGCGATCCGGTACCGAGGCGCCGACAAGCCCTTCGCCCGCTGGAATCACGCTGCCATCTTTATCAATGAGCAGGGCGACATCATCGAGGCCCTGGGAGGCGGGGTCCAGCAGCGGAATATCTCCATCTACAAGACACCGAGTATCACGTGGTGCACCTGGAGAACGTGATCGACGTCAACTGCACACACGAAGTCGAGTTCGCCCAGGCCTGCCTGCATAATCACTACGGCTGGCTGACGATTGTAAGCATCGCGCTGTCGCTGCTCACAGGATCGAAACTCGGATTCGGCGTCGACGGCCAGGAAATCTGCTCGGCGTTGGTGGCGCGCTGCCTGGAACGCACCGGGGAGATCTTTCCAACCGACCCGTGGCACGTCATGCCCGCCGATCTTGCCAAGTATTACAGCGTGCTCCCGGCAGACCCGAATGCTCCGGTGGGGATTGTGCCCCCGCCGGACGTGGGCCGGCAAGCTTGCTCGACGTAGCAGACTCCCCACGTGCATGCAAGGATGGCAGTCTGCAGATGCAGATTCCTCCGCCTTCGGCGTCGGAATGACAAGGGAGAGGGGGCGGGAATTAGAGATTGCGGGTGTCGGATGGGAGCAGACAATAGGATCGGGGCGATTCGGGCCCGGGACGTCAGGAGCGACGCGGCACGCGTGCGGAAGCGGATCGAGAACGGTCGTTAAGACGACAGATTAGATAGGACTGGGCTTGTTAATCCTTGGTCGTTGGCAGACCAGCGCTCTCAGAAGGGGTCTCAAGGTTACAAGGTGGCAAGGTTTCAAAAGGCAAGAGCCTTTAACCGCTAAGTTCGCAAAGAAAGGCGCGAAGGCCGCAAAGAAAGTCAAATTAACCGGTTTAAATGCGCGACACTGGGTGACAGGCACTTTGAACGGGACGGCTGACGGGCGCTTTTCCCTTGAAACTTTGAAACTTAGACACGTTGAAACTTTGAAAGGAGATGCGAAGGCCGAACCGGCAACCGAAATGCCGCGTTCCCTCCCCCAGGAACATTGCATCCGGCGCGCAAAAACGGCTCGGCCCGAAAACGAGCCGCCACATCATATGCTCTTCCGCCCGGGGAGGCGTAAAAAAATGTTTACAAGGTCAGGGGTCGTGTGGAATGTTGCAAAACTTCACAGTTTCAAAGAGAAAGCTCAATGACCAGGACCCCGAAGGTCGTACGAACAAAACCACGCGGGCAAGAGGTCGTTGTCGTCCCTCAGTCCGGGCGCCGATTGATCTTCTTTAACTCCGCGAGGAGCTCGGCATCCTTCTTATTGGCACGTGCAGCGAGGAGAAGCAGCAGCTTCTCGTTCTGGCGGATGATGATTTCATTCTGGGCAATGATTTTCTCCAGCAGCTTGCCGACATCCATAACGCCCCTCGCGTTCTGGCGTGACAGCCACGTTCCCGCGCGTCCCTAGGAGCTAGCTCTCGCCAAGTAAGATGCTTATGACCGCCAACATGGTCCAAAAAACTGCTACCCAGACGATGATCGGAGCGAGCCACGTGCTGATCAAGGATTGGTGTGTCTCCGCTGGGCTGCGGTGGAGCAAGGCAGAAAAGGACTCCCGGTTTTCATCCGTGCTCAGCCGGCAAAGTGCTTTCAGCCTGTCCGGACGCGTGGCATTCATGTGTTGCGCATAAGTCCTGCACGAAACGTACACGTACGATGTAACCATCGTGAGGAGGAGGGCAATCATCAGTTCCAGTATGGTTTGCCCCTGAATGATCGAGTAGTCTTCCATGGCCGTACCTCCCAGCGTTTCGTGGAATTGGGGTTCGAAAAGCTGGCCACCATGTTGATCGCGCCGCTGGAAGGACCGAATGGGAAGCTCGCAGGGGCGCTCAAGACCTATCCAAGTATTAGTTATGTGCCAGCGGTCACGAAAATACAGTGACCGCGGTCACTGACTTTCGTGAGACGAGCAGGGGCGGTCGCTACAGTCATCGCGACACCACCCTTCGCAAAGTCGCGATAGAAGTCCCTTCTCATGTCCATCTGAAGGAGAGATGTGGAGATCGATTGCGATCGATCTCATGCAAACAGAGGAGTTGGATACAACTTACCAAAGCGAATTTACAAGAAAGTTACTCAGTCGCGTTGGCGAACCGAGGTAGAGTGACATTGTGCCTAGCGGCAACGGCCGCGGTGACTCATCGGCTGCGCTAGCACAAACCGCTGTTCTCTCCCCTGATTGAAGCGGGCCCTCCCCCGAAATGTTGTTTCCTGGAGGACACCATGAAGGACCTTTCTGAGGCACAAGAATCTCCATTCTTTACCCGCAAGAGAATCGCGGTCGCGATTGCGATTTTGACGGTCTGCGGTATCGCTCTGTGGATGAGCCTGGAGATGTTGCTACGCATGACATCGGGGCAGTCGTAGATTGAAGGCGGCTAGGCGGAGGAACACGCATAATCGTGTGCGCCCCGGAACTGCAGCTCCCCCCGCCAGCGCCGCGCTCGACTTTGGAATGACCAGGAGTGAGCGATGCGAGTGCTCGCCTTGCGTAATTCCCTTCTCTTCTCTACTTCGCGCTGCCGACCAGTTTCTCGACGTCGGAGATTTCTTTGGGCACACCGGAAGAAAGAATTTCGGGGCCGTTATCTGTGATCAGGATGGTGTCTTCCACGCGGAAGTGCATCTGCTTGTCGGGAAACTCTACGATGGGTTCGACCGTGACGACCTGTCCGGCTTTGATGGGGCCTTTGGGAAGCATCACGTCGTGGGTGGCTAGACCGACGAAATGGCCGGGGAATCCGTACCATTGCTTCTCGATACTGTTTTTCGTGAAGACCGCTTTGCCCGCATCGGAGGCTTGCTCGTAGGTGTTGCCAGGCTTCAGCAGAGCGATGACGGCTTTCTGACACTCGAGGTCGACGGCGTACCACTGGGCTTGCTCAGCCGTGAATTTGCTGCTGATGTTGAAGGTACGGGTAATGTCCATGGCCATGTGGTCGAGGTCAGCGGCGAAGTCGAAAACGACAAGGTCGTTCGGTTGGATCTGGCGGCGGTCGTTAAAGTAGTGCCAGGTGTTGATATTTTCTCCGGTGCCCACGATGGCGGGATACGCCCAGCCGGAGGCCCCGCCATTACGGAAGACGAAAGCAGCCTGGGCTTCGATCTGATACTCGTACATTCCAGGGCGAGCGTGGGCAATTCCCTGCTTGATGCCCTCAGCGCTGAGCGCGCCGTTGCGACGGAGTACGGCGATCTCCTGCGGCGTTTTTATGTTTCGCATTTCGTCGATGAAGGCAGTGGCGTCACGCTGGTGAGCGGCGGGGTAACGCTCGGCTAGCTTGCGGATGGCGGCGCGATCGCCGGGCGTGGGATCGCCGTAGGGATGGGAATACTCTTCGCCGTAGTCTCCGCCGGTTTCGGGCCGGGCTCCGTCGGCTTTGTCGGGGAAAGTAAGCCGCAGCCATAGGTCGGTTTCTCTGCCGAGAGCTCCCGCGAGGGCACGATCGAGGACAGCGAGCGGGAGAACGGTTTCGAAGCCAAGCTTTTTGCGTTGCTCCTCCGGCAGGGAGAGAACATTCGCGCCGTAGACTTGCTTCCCGCGGGGAGACTGCTCGGGCTCGAAGAGGAGGGTCTTGCCTTTGGCGATGTCCATCACAAGAACGGCGCCCGGGTCGGAGATGCCGGTGTAGTAGAAGAAGTCGTTGTCCTCACGATAGTGAACGGCTTCAGGGAGCGTCTTGCGGGCGAAAAGAATGAGGTAGCCGGCCTTGAGTTGCTTGCCGAGTTCCGCGCGCCGACGGGTGAATTCCTGGGGCCCGCCGAGATCGTTGACCGCAGTTGGATCGGTGTATTGAGCGCGTACAGGAAGAACGCTGAGCGGGATCATGATCGTGAGTACGAAGCGAACGAAGGGCAGATTCATCGGGTTCTCCGGAAAACCAGAAAGTGTACATCACGAGGGCCAGCTTCGATCGCGGCTGCGTGGAGAAGCGGCGTGCCAGCTGGACGGGCGAGACGCCCATCTCTCCATTATGTTGAATCCGGCTCGCAACCAGCGCTTTTCCTTGCAACCTACCTTAAGAGCCTGATCGCTTACGGCGTTCGCTTCTCATTAGCCTGACGGCATAAATCCTTCGCGAGAGGCACCAACCAGACCGTTTACACAAAATACCTTACGGGAAGGACTTGTTGCGCGAGCGAACGTTATGGGCTTACCAGCTAGCAAAGAATACGAAGTAGGAGCCGCCCCGGAGCGTACAGGATCGGCGGTCTTAGCCGAGATCACCAGAGGCAGGAAGGTGGAAGCTCGGCAGCCGTCCCTTGCGGGGATCGGCGACCTGGTGTGCGCGACGGGCGCGTCAGTGGGGCGGCTCTGTGGCGGAACACAAGTGCGCGCTCGCATTTACTACGCGGAAGCGGTCGCGACGGCGCAGCGCTTGGCGACACGAGCACGCGAGCGCGCTCGTTGTTTCAAGCAAGAACGTCCCTTGCAGGCGCTGGGAATGATTGCCGCGGGTGCGTTTGTATGTGGAATTGCGCTCCGCATCTGGAGGTCCCGGAACTCATGAATCGAGGTCAAGACTCAAGTATGAGCACGCACCCGCTCGAAACTCTGGAACTACGTGCCCTGGAGCAACGCAATCGCCTGCATCAGGACGCAACGGAATTGAAGCAAAAGATCGCGGCGGCACGCGAGAAGCTGAGTGTGCAGAGGAATGTGCGGGCACATTTCACGACGGCGGTGCTGGTGGTAAGCATCACAGGGATGCTCGCAGGCCACGGATTCGCAGGAATGTTTACAAGGCGGTAGCGGCGGACTCGCCTTGGGAGATCGTGATGCCAATCTTGAACAGTCTCGTAAGGATGGCGATGAAGCCGTTACCGCGAATGATTTCACCAAGAGCGCACGCGATTTTCGATTACGTTGCCGCCGGTTCGATGTTCGCGAGCGCGGCCTGGCTTTGGCCACGGAACAAGCGCGCCTTTGTTGCCGCACTGATTTGCGCGGGCACGGAACTCGGCATAGGCATGCTCACTGACTATCCGGGGCGCGTGAGGAGAGTTATCCATTTTGGGGCGCGTCGCGAAATTGACCTGGGACTGGCCGCAATGATGGCCACGATGCCGGACTTTCTGGGCTTCGACGATGAACCCGAGAAGAAAGTTTTCCTGGCACAAGGGCTTGCTTTCACCGTTCTAAGTGAGCTTACAGATTTTCCGGAAGAGCCCGAGAGCGTGGAGAGAAGCCGAACGCGGCCAAGGGCGGCTTAACTCATGTTCCTGGTCGCGAGTGAACCTCAGCCACCGAGAGAGCCGAGAGTGGAACCGCGGCAGAAATCGCCGCGGTCGGACAGACGAGGGCGTCTGTCCCTACGCGAACACGATCGCGGCGTTTTGACGGTTGCTCCGGGCTCGGCGTAGCAACAGTTGGAGTCGGGATGGGACTGGCGTTTTTTCACGAACACTTGTCGGCCCGGGAACGTTGCGGGTGTTGTGCTGTGCCTCGTCGGGCTGGCGCTGGTGACACAACGCTAGTTAACCGTTGTTGCCTGCCTCTATTTTCCCACTGAATGTAGCCTTCTCGAAAATATAACCGCGGCAGAAACCGCCGCGGTCGGACAGACGAGGGCGTCTGTCCCTACGCGAGCTTTAGCGGTCGGATAGAGGAGCGGACGCGAGCTTCCTTTCCCAGGTTTCGGAGATCAGATTGCGGCCCCAGCTTTTGTGGGCCTGACGCTCGACTCGCTTGAAACCGGCCTCTTTGTACAGGTGGCGGGCGGCGCCGAGTTCGCTCTGCGTCCAAAGCATCATTTTCTTGTAGCCGGCTTGGCAGGCGAAGCGAACACAATCGGCGACCAGGCGACGGCCGAGTCCCAGGCCGCGCGCGGAAGGCTCCACCAGCAAGAGGCGCAGCTTGCAAACGGTCTTAGATTTCCGAACCAGGAAGACAGTACCAACGATCTCGCCGTCTTTCTCCGCAATCCAGCAACGCTCGCGCTTTGGATCGAAATTCTGGATGAAGTCGGCAACGATCCCTGCGACCAGCGCCTCGAAGCGTTCGTCATACCCATATTCTTGCGCGTAGAGTGCACCATGGCGATGGACCACCCACCCCATGTCGCCGGGCTGATGGGTGCGCAGCAGGTAGGGAGATTTTTCGGTGCTCTCGTGTTTGTTGCCAGCAAAAGCGTCTTCGATCACGTGCATGGCAGAGACGAGTTGGTTCTGGCGGCGGGATGGAATGGTGCGCAGCATGGCGGCGACTTGCTGGTTGGAACGGATTTCGAGCGGGGTAAAGACCTTGCGGCCTCTGGCGGTCAGGCTCAGAAAGCTCTGCCGGCCGTCGGTGGAGGAGCGCTCGCGGCGGACCAGGCGGCGGCCTTCGAAGCTGGCGAGGACGCGGCTCAGGTATCCGGGA
>Ga0210399_10005205_pt1 | contig 10117 bp, 10 predicted proteins | sample IncBWC14MmetaG_FD_150865 | JGI IMG/M metagenome (GOLD analysis project Ga0210399, IMG submission 150865) | Forest soil microbial communities from Barre Woods Harvard Forest LTER site, Petersham, Massachusetts, United States - Inc-BW-C-14-M | ecosystem: Environmental > Terrestrial > Soil >...
TGATATCGGGAGGTTCGTGCAAAATCTCAGGCAAGGAATCACACAATGACCAATACTCCTAGGCCTTTGAATCTGTTCGACGTCCTGTTCATGTTTCCGTACCTGGGCTTCTCAGCCTGGGCAGTCCTGGCGCTTGTAAGGCGAGTCGGGTGGTGTGCTGCGCTGGCGTGCGGAATACTATTGGTGCTCCTACTGCCAATTCTTCATCGTCTCTACCTCTGGGTCATTGTCGCCATTGTAAAGCGTATCCCAAGCGGACACAAACGGAACGATTTGACAGGGAAGTGAATTAGAAAGATGGAGACAGAGAATGGGGACGAGATGGGAGGTGGGACAGACGAGAAGTTCCCCTTTCTCTGAAGCTTCCATTCTCTACAAACCGAACGAATCTTCTGCGGGCGGTGGCCAGGCGATAAATCCTAAGATGAATTTGGGCGCCCCATTCGCGGTTTTTGCGAGTGGGGCTTTTGACTTTTCCTTGTAAGATGCGGACTCAATGGTCGCGATACTCCGCCAACTCCTCGTTGCAATCCTCATAGCCACGCTTTCCACTACTTGATCTGCCCCCTGGCTCCGCGCACGGGATCATAGGCCACTCGAATCGGCAAACTCGCACTTGTCCTCGCCCGATTCGCGCCGTTCTTTTATTGCACGGGACCGGCCTCCCGTCAAAAACATCTGATTTCGAGACAGATTTCCGACCGCCGCTAACTGGCTGCGTTTGCAGCACGGCAAGACTCGGGATTCGCTAGGGTTTTGTGGACAAGACTGTGGGAGTAGGCGGGTGGCCCGGACGATAAATCCTAAGATGAATTTGGGTGCCCCATTCGCGGTTTTTGCGAGTGGGGCTTTTGACTTTTCCTTGTAAGATGCGGACTCAATGATCGCGATACTCCGCCAAGTCCTCGCTGCAATCCTCATAGTCACGCTTTCCACTCCCCTCAATGCCATCGCGAGCGACCCGAGTGGGATGAACGGTTCAGTGACCTACACCTACGACCCAGTCGGCAACCGCACGCAGAAAGTCTCCACGCTGCCGGGGTATCCAGGCGGGCTGACGAGCTACAACGCGAACGACCAGCTGGCTAGCGACACGTACGACAACGATGGGAACACGACCGCGTCGAATGGTGTGGGTTACGTCTACGACTTCGAGAACCACCTGGTGCAAGCGGGTGCGGGGATCAACATCGTCTACGACGGGGACGGCAACCGTGTAAGCAAGACGGTGGCGGGGGTCACGACGACGTACCTGGTGGCGGATGAGAACCCCACGGGGTACGCGCAGGTCATCGAAGAGGATGACAGCACGGGAGCGGCGCGCCAGTACACGTACGGGCTGGAGCTGATCAGCCGGTGGGACACGAACACCGGGCTGTCGATTTACTACGTGCACGACGGACACGGCTCGGTGCGCGCACTGACGAATCAAACCGGCGCGGTCACCGATACCTACGACTACGACGCCTTCGGCAACTTGATCCACTCCACCGGCACCACGCCGAACAGTTACCTCTTCGCCGGCGAACAGTTCGACCCCGACCTCCACCTCTACTACAGCCGCGCCAGATATCTCAACACGTCCACTGGCCGCTTCTGGACGATGGACACGAACGAAGGAGCGGCCGCCGATCCCTTGTATTTGCATAAGTACCTGTACGCTGAACAGGACCCTGTTGACGGACTTGATCCTTCAGGGCACTTGTTCGTGTCCACGCTCGCGTATGGTGAAATTGTTCACGACGCAATTGGTGCGGATTTTGAGGCAAGGGTGCCGGGGGGAATATACGATAAAAGTGTCAAAAAAATTCTTGGACTCGATTTTGGAGCATTGGGGCGTCCGGACCTAACTGACACACTCAACCATTTGGGATACGAGATCAAACCTGTCGGGTCGGCAGCTTTAGGCGCTGCGCAGCTTGCGGGGTACTTGGTTTTCCTGACGATGCTCGACCACGGACGAAATGTTTGGCTGCCAGGAGAACTCTACTTTCCACCTACCGCTATTCGAATCAATGCTCATGCGATCGCGCTCGTATCACCCCCCATCGCGGGCGTGATTATTTATGAAGTGATTGATGACGTTGAAATTCTCGGATTGGTTTCAGCTGCCATCGGCTATCAGCTGTACACCTATGTCAGCACTGCCCTTATATTGGCCCCGGCAGGTGCTCCTTGATCCAAGCCTCAAGGGAAATTATCGCACAGCGGCTGTACGACTGGTGTTTCCTGGACGCGGACCGCGAACTACGTGAGAGGTTTCCATTGGTTACTCGAATCAAGGGAAGAAACGCAGCTAGGTATCTTGGATTTTTTTCGCACTTGCCACCAACAGATGCTTCCATTGTCTCACGAATTCTCGTGAAACGAATGAATCAACCGATCCTGTTACGCCAAAAGCCAGTGCTCACTCCGGCTGAAGAAAAGTATCTACAAGCGTATCTGCAATTTGGAGAAGTACCTGGTCCCGGCGGTGTCCGAATGGTTGTCGGCACACCTGAAGAACCGAAAGCGGTGCGAACTCGTGAGCTTCGGAAAGCTCTAAAGGGTCTGATCCAGGAACGTTTTCATCCGGAATTTGGTGCACCCATGGGTGTTTCTGCAAACGAGTGGCACTACGAAGTCGATGCCGAGCGTGTTCGAGTTCGCACTGATATTGATGTTGGGGGGCGTTCTTCCTTGAATTATAGTCACACCCTACTCCTTGAAGATGGCACGCGCCTTCAGGCGTACTGGTCGGTGCTCCAATGGCTTGGTGCTGCATCAATGACGCGCTGGAGGGTCTTGCTTGCCGAGGAGCTTATCGACGCAGCGGATTCTCTGTTGGTCATTTGCAAACATTTCATAGGAGAAATGAGAGTGGTTTTCCGAGAATGATCCGATGCACCGGCGCGCCGTGAGGGAGCTAGGTGGTCGCCGGGTGCCCAAGGTGACGGGTTTTTCACCCGGGATTTTGAATTTTTTCGTTAAGATGCAGGTCACCATGACGGGCGTCTTCCGGCAGCTTCTCGCCGCAATCCTCTCCCTCTTTCTCGGCGGGTGGCAGGCCCTTAACCGCAGGGCGAGATTCGGGTGCCGCACGCTTCGGTTTTTGAAGCGTGCGGGTTGTGATGACCTGCCCCCTGGCTCCGCGCAAGAGATCATGCGACACCAAAATCTCCTGAATTCATGACTTTTGCCTCCACCAGTCCTTCGAGTTGCAGCGCGCAGGGGGCCGTCGGCTTTTGGCTGGCTTCAATCAGTTCGGTTGGCCAGTGTACTGTGCCCCATTTTGTGCCCACCCTCCATCAAAAACCATAGCAAATGATAGTAAAAGGGCGAGAACGAGAATCGCTGCTAATGGCAAGACAATTCAACACGATAGCGAATTATAGCACTCAGTCTCAATTGTCTTTGGGCGGTCTCTTAAGAATCGGTTTGTAAGACAAAACTCATCAGAACCTAAGCAGGGCAGTGTTCTTTTTGAATGAACACTCGCGAACGAAATCAAGCCATGAAGACTCCTATAAGAAGACTTCGAGCAAGTGTTGCGTCGACCCATTGAGATCACCGCCGTAACCGGACAAGTGAGAATGGCCCTAATTCCCGAGGCGGTCGTGCCGAAAGAGGGACAACAAAACAGTTGCAGAGAGTCGACGGACTAGCCGCGACCCAGGCTACACAAGAACAACCGCGGCCTCTTTTGCAGCCCTAACTTCACGCCCACCTGTGGAAGTGAGGTCCTGGGCACCAAAACCGACACCAATTTTCTTCAGAAAGGCCGTTGGCGGTTCACCGCCGGCAAATATCCATACGTAGTCGTTGGGGATCACCTGTGGCTTGCCTTCGGCTTCGAGCACCACTGAATCCTGCTTGAACTCGACGGGGCATGAGTTGAAAATCACTTTAAGTTTTCCTTTGCGCATGCATTCCTGGATGCGTTGGGAATTTCGTTCCTTGATGCGCGTAAATGCATCTTTCCGATAGGAAAGTGTCACCTGATTGCCCACTTGGTGCGCAAGACCCATGGCGGCTTCGATGGCGCTGTCACCACCGCCGACGACAAGAATTCGCTTGTTGACGTAGTGGTCGGCTTCAATCAAGCGGTACATTACTTTAGGAAGTTCCTCGCCCTTGACACCGAGTTTGCGCGGGCTGCCGCTTTTGCCGAGCGCCAGAACGACGGCGTGCGCGCGATATCGGGCTTTGGGAGTCGCGACAGTGAAGATGTTGTCTTCGCCCTTCTTGATGTCCTCAACCTTTTCACCCTGGCGCAGCTTGAAATCCGCGCGCTCCAGGACTTTGTGCCAGAAGGCGATCAGTTCTTCCTTGCTCAATTCCGTCTTCTTGAATTTCCCGTGCATCGGGAATTCCACTGGGCTCGTCAAGACCAATTTCTGCCGAGGATATTTGGCGACGGTACCGCCGATTTCTCCTTCGTCCACCGTGACGTAGTTGAGTTTTTTCTCGATCGCTCGAAGCGAAGCGCTGATTCCCGCAGGTCCGGCACCAACAATGAGGACATCAAAGACATCCGAGGAACGCCGCGGTCCGGCGAGCGAAGGGGCTTTGTGGGCGATGTTATCAACGCAGTCCCGCCCCTGGTTGACGGCGTTCTTGATGAGGGCCAATCCGCCGAGCTCGCCGACAATGAACAAATTCTTGATGGTGGTTTCGTACTGGGAAGTCAGGAAGGGCATGTCCGCGCTCATGCTGGGACTGGCCATGACCATGGTGATGGCGCCGACGGGGCAGACCTCCGCGCAGAGGCTGTGGCCGATGCACTTGTAGCCATTCACAATTACAGCTTTGCCGCCAAGCATCGCGAGAACGTCGCCCTCAGGGCAGACCATGGTGCAGGCCGCGCACCCGATGCAATAGTTGGCGTCGATGTGCGGATGCTGGGACTGCGGGCCACTGGAATAGAGTTTGCCTTTTGCTTCCGCTTCGCGCGCCAATTCCGCTTTCTTTTTCTCGCCCTTCAAATAGCTGCGCATGAAGAAGCCGATGACGAGGGCCGCTACGACGAAGGCGACAAGCGTATCCATAGGTCAGCGCGGCTTCCCGGCGGAGGCGGTATCTTGCCCGGCCGACTGGGCATTGAGTTGTTGAGAAGCCACACCCGGATGGCCCGGGGGCAGCTCGGCTTGGCCCGGCGCGCCAGTTGGTTTCAAGACATCGCTGAAGTTCGGCAAAGCGCCGGAATGAACAGCCTGGTTCTGATGGGGATTCTGGTTGGGATCGGGGTGTTGCATCGCGCCGGCGGCGGCTTGCGTTTTCAGCACGGTCCAGGAGCCCTCGCGCTTTTCCAAATTGTAGGCGACTTGCATGCCGGTGCCAGGGGCGGCGCCGGTCTTCGGACGGAATTCCACCTCGGCATGGGCCTGGTTTCCGTTGATGGAGACATTGCGGATATCCATCTCCATGGCGCTGATGTTCAGCGTGCCGACGGCCTTCAAGTGTTGCAGGATGCCGGCGCGGATGGCGTCCTTGTCGCTCGGCTGATTTTTGCACCCGCTAACGGTGCAAAAGACGGCGAAAACTAAAGCGGCGGTGGCCAATCGTTTTATGTGCATGTTCCTTTTTCCTGACTTACAGTCTGTAGCCCATGAAGAGGGCGATACTAATGTGCAGAACAGCAAGAATAGCGAACGCATAGCTAAAGGGCCGGTGGATGACGTGCCAGAGCTGAAAGATGCGCTGGGTGCGGCTAAGGAAAGCGATGCTTTGAGAGAGCGAGGACTGCTTTTGCGCGAGGAGAATGGCGCGCTCGAGTTTTTTGTCGCGAGTGGAAAACAGACCGAACCCGGAAAATACCCAAGGACCGAACCCGGCTTGATTCAGCCGCAGCATGGAAGTCTTGAAAGGACGCTTGATGTCGAGCACAAACATCGACAAGAGTGAAGCGATCAGGGGCGTTTTGGCGACTTGAGCCGCAGAAGGCAACTCGGCGAGAGCATCGACAGCAAATCCGAAGGTGGCCTTCTGTTCGGCCAGCTCTTTGCGGAGCGCTTCCTCCTTCTCCTGAATCTCCTTCATGGAGAGTTCCGCGGCGCTGAGGCCGCGTGGAATGTGGGCATACAGATAGCGGCCCACAAAACCGCTGAGCGTAACCATGAGCATGCTGTAGAAGGCCATGCCGGCAATGTTGCCGAACTTAAACGACGCGTGAAACGCGATGATAACGGGCGCAGCGGTGCCGAGGACGATGTGGAAATCCAGCCAATGCCGGGAATTCCCCATCCTCCCGAGCCATCCCCACTTTTTGCGCAGGGGATAGAGATAGATGAGAAAGAACATGAGCACGCCCACCATACCCAGCTTGACTCCAATGGTGCCGCTGGGGCGTAGGATTTGGTGCTTGGGCGAGAAGGGACGCTCGGAAGCGCTCAGTGTGTAGTAACTCATGCCGTAGCCTGCAATGACCAGAACGAAGGCCAGTGCGAGCATCCAGGCAAGGAATACTCGCAGGCGATGTCCCTTTTCGGGGTCTTCGCGTGTCAGTACGGCGGAACCAATGGTAGCGGATGCGCTCATGGTTTTCCCTCAGCCTCTTCCACTTGAATGGTGGCTCTGAATCTTTTGTAACCTGCAAAACGATGGATATTGCGCCAGTGCTGGCGGGGAGTCTCGACGTCGATGACAGCGGAAATCGGCATCCAGTAGGATTCTTCCGGGTCGTGGAAATGCACGGTGGCGTAGTGAATCTCGCTGCGCATGCCCTGGAGGCCCAGGTCGTTTAAGCTGTTGTCCACGGAGGCAATCAATTTAGCGACGGCGCCGGTCTGCTCCTCGATCCAGATCGTCCCGAAAAGTGGAATAGGATAATTCTGGCCGCGGAGTTGAAATGCCGCAGGCGAAGAAGCCCCAGGAATAGGTTTGAAATTAATTTTGGCGAATGTCGCGCCGTCAATGGTTTCCTCGCCGGCCGGCTCGAAAGTATAGCTGGCCTCGTAAGTCGGATGAATGATCAGCAGCATGCTGGTGAAGCCGTTGGTGATGAGCAGGGTGCGCGCCGAATCGCGAAAAGCGGCTTTGCGGGTGTCGCGTGACTCGACAAGTCTCAGTGTTCCGCTGTTGGTATTGGCCTGCAACTGGTAATCAAAGACCGATTGTTCCCGATACTCAGCCTTGCCGTTCTTTCCGACCACCGCCTGCGTTACGTTCTCCGTGCACACCACATTGGCAGCTTGTTGGAAATATTTTTCGACCGTCTTGCGGGCGCGCAGGAGCGCATCCATGGCCGGCGAGAGCGAAGCGGAAGGAGTTTCCGTGGCAGCCGGGGCGGAATTGGCAGTCTGGGCCAAAGAGTTTCCGCAGAACAAAAAAAGCGGAAGAATGTAACGAAGGATTCTCACTTTCGGAATCCTCCAATGCGATAGCCGAAAACCGTCGACCACTGCGTATAGCTCAGACTGGTGCCGTGATACCAGCCGAAATTGCCTTCCAGGAAATATCGCGGGCCGACGTTCCAGTCCACGACGCCATTCACAAAATTGGAGTTGGTGTTGGTGGACAGCGTGGTATTGAAGAGTTGGTGCCCGCCATACATCTGGACACGGAAACTGTCGGTGATGCTCTTGGAAAGCGAGAACGATTCGTATTTTCCGCTTCCGAAGGCGCTATTGAATTTCGAATAGTGGAGGTCGAGAATCACGCCGGTGTTCCAAATTCGGCCAAAGGAGAGGCCGTAGGCCTGGTTGAGCGAGCTCTTCGTGTCCGTGGTGGTTTTGCTCTGTCCGAGACTGGCGTATAGGCCAATGCGTTTCGGTAGCGCCAAGCGCACATCGCCGCTGAATCCCTGGAAGAGGTACTGATCGAGTAAGCCCGTGCCCAGCAAGCGTGGATCAAAGGTCGGCAGCGAGTGGAAGTAATTGTGGTTCACGCCGAAGCCAAATAACTTGATGGGTTGGAAGTGCAGCGTCGAATAGCTTTGCGAAATCTGTGTGGGATTGCTGCCGCCATTGACTAGCGGAGAAACCCGTGCCGCGTCCGCTTCGAGCGAATTGTAGAAAGACACGTATTGCTTCCACGACCAGGTATTTTCAAGAAAAGCAAATTGCCGGGCCACCTTCCATTGGATGCTGGTAATTGCCACTCCCATGGTGCTGAATATGCGGAAGCGCTCGAAGCTGCCATGCTCCAGGTTCACAAAAGTTCCCGCAATGTGCTGGTTCGGGTTGTAACTCCAGGAGGAAGGGTCCGGAGTAGAACCGGCAAAGAAGCCGAAAGTGGCCTCCCGGGCGAACTTCCTGCCGAAGTAGCCGCCATCGATGGTACTCAAGCTCGGCGCCCAAGGCAGAAATAACCGGCCCACGCCCAGCGTCACCGGGGAATACGGGCTTTCGTAGGTGAGCCCAATGCGATACGTACGGTTGACCAGGTCCGTCAGCGTCTGCGTTCCCGCACCGGGAAGCGTCGTGCTGCTGCTGCCGAAATTCCCGCGCCACGAGCCGATGAAATTCCAATAGGTCCCGCCGATATTCCGCATGTTGGCATCAATCACCAGGCCCATCTGGCGAGACGTGAATCCCCCGGATTCACTGGTGCTGCCGTAATTGAAGCCGATGCGTCCTTGGGAGCGCTGCATCACACTCATGTGCGTCGCCTGCGCCTCTTGCTTTTCGCGGATCTCTTCATCCAGGGGATCTCCGTAAGTGAAGGTCATCACGATGGGATATTTATCCTCATCAGCGGCCTGTTGCGCCTCGCGCCGGTTGCGAACGCTGTCCGGCGTAAGAAATGCCGCCTGACCAACTTTCAATTCCCCGACGGAACTCACCACGTCACAAACGGCGGAAGAGTCCGAGACTGAGGACACCACCAGCTCCGCTACATGGTCGTAGCCGCGATATTGAATTCCTTCCGCAACCACGCCATCGGGCGGCGCTTCCACCACCGAGAGCTTCATGCCATCCTGCAGATCCGCGTTGCGGCCGGCTTCGAGATACACCGACCGGTCACCAATATATTTGACCCGGAATACCGTGGGCTTCTTGCTGGCCGCTTCACTGGGGTTGGCTGTTGGAGGAGCAGGTGCGGGGCCTGCGGGTGCCTGCGCATGAATCAGGGAGGGCCAGCAAACGCACAACAGAGCGGCTATGGAAACGAGTCCACACGCGCGCGCGAAAGGGCTTCCTAAATACGTCCCCCTCTTTCTGATCCGACCTGGCACGGATTTCCTTTCCCCAGTAACTGTATTTAGCCGGCTTTTGCCGGCTCTTGTTGTACTACTCTTCACTAACTACCTTGCAGAAGCCTGCGGAGCATCTGCTTTCATGCATTCACACCTAGCTCTTGTGGCAATTCACGCAAATGGTGGCGTTGTAGGTATAGCCGTTGACTCCACCGTGATGATTGTCCGTTTGCGACTTGTTCGTATGCGGCGAATTCCCCGTGTGGCAAGCGCTGATGCAGGAGAAAATCGCGTAGTTCGTCGAATTGATATGACAATCCGCGCAAGACGAGCCGTTGTGCGGGATCCGGAAGTAGGTATGGTTGAACACCGCTCCCAACCAGGCGGTGGTTACATATGTGGTGTGGCAGCTTATGCATGTTGTCGGGTACGACGCGGCGATGTGATTCGGCACGGTCGTGCCATAAGTCTGCGCGTTGGTGTAGTACGTCTGATGGCAGCTGTAGCAATCCGTCGTCGGATAGCCCGCGGTGTAGTTGCCCCCCAGGTGGCAGTCCGTACAAGCGTTGACCATCGGGCCGATCGCACCAGTGACGGCCGTGCGCGGCGGGAGCATGTGCGGGCCCTGGAGCGGGAAACCGGTCGTGCTGTGATCGAACTTGCCGTCCGTCCAAAGCAGCGTGTCATGGCAGGTCGAGCAGAGCGTTATCGGAAAACCTGCCGTGATATGGTTCGGGATGTTGCCGCCGTACGTCGGTGTCTTATTCCAATCTTTCAGGTGGCATCCGCTGTTGCCGCAATCCGTGGGCGGGAAGCCGGCTGTATAGTTATTTCCGGTGTGGCAATCGCTGCATTGCACCACCTTGCCGGCCGGTGCCAGTTGATGCGAACCGGTCAGCGGAAAGCCCGTCGTGCTGTGATCAAATACCGCCGTCGTCCAGGTGATCGTGTTGTGGCACGTCGAGCAATTCCCGATAGCGAAAGGCGCTCCCGCACTCGAGT
>Ga0210399_10005206_pt1 | contig 10116 bp, 5 predicted proteins | sample IncBWC14MmetaG_FD_150865 | JGI IMG/M metagenome (GOLD analysis project Ga0210399, IMG submission 150865) | Forest soil microbial communities from Barre Woods Harvard Forest LTER site, Petersham, Massachusetts, United States - Inc-BW-C-14-M | ecosystem: Environmental > Terrestrial > Soil >...
ACTGCACCACCGCGGAGGCGCGCGCCAACTCCGTCGCTCGCAGCGAGCGCAAGATGCACAGAACATTCAAGTCCGAATGCGCCTCGTGAAAATCGCCGCGCGCCGCGGAGCCGTACAAAATGATCGACTCGAGGTTATCCCGCGCCGCTTCATGCAGCCGTTCGACCAGGTTTTTCAACGCTTCATGCACGTCGCCCATTGCGTTCCTCAGACTCTACCAGCTTCCGGACGCCCCGCCGCCTCCGCTGCTGCCACCGCCGAAGCCGCCAAATCCTCCGCCGCCCGAGCTGCCACCAAATCCGCCTCCTCCCCAACCTCCACCCATCCCGCCAAGCATCGGTCCAATCCACCAGCCGCCACCGCCGCCTCTTCGGCCGCTTGCGGCTCTTCGCCCGGCTCGCGCAATCGAGAAAATAATCCAGATGACAAAGAATATCGCCCACAGGCTAATTGGCGACGAATGCTCTCGCTCCCTCCGCTGCGGCGGCGCCGGTGGCTGGCCTGAAAGCGATACGCCGCGATCATCCGCGATGTATTTCGCCAGCGTCCACGTCGCTGTATCGATTGCCGCGCTGTAGTTTCCCTGGCGCAGCAGCGGCACCATCGCGCGGCCTGCGTCTCCGGCACGAGCATCGTTGATCACCGGCTCCAGCCCGTAGCCGACTTCAACACGGTATTTGTGCTCGTCCGGAGCAACCAGGAGCAACACGCCGCGATTGTCGCGCTTGCTTCCGACTCCAAGCTGCTTATACAAGTCCACTGCAAAGTTCTCGACGCTCTCTCCCTCCAGCGAATGCACGGTAACGACCGCGATCTGCGCGCCGGCCTTTTCTTCGACCTCGCGGCAAAGCGCTTCCAGCCGCGCCTTCGTATCCGGCGCGATCACGCCCGCCAAGTCAGCGACATATCCGATCGGATGGATGTTTTTCGGATTTTCAGCAAATGCCGGAAACGCCGCCGACAGCAACACAACGCAAAGAGAGAGCAGCGTGAAAGAGCGAAAGCGGTTCATCGGAAGATTCGCGGCGTTTGTGCCTCGACTCTAGTTTCTACGCAGACAGAGGCAGAAAGATAACAGCCCTCTGAGCCTCCGCATGCATTTCATTGTAGCTTGCGGCGCGATTTCGTGCCGGGGCTAATAGTTCTCACGCTTCGAGTGTGCCGCGTCTTGCTCGCCTTTGTAGGCCTTCCAGGATTGCGCGATTACGTAGGCATGAATCGCATCGGCATCCTGTACGGTCATCTTCGCATTGGGAAAGGCAAACTTCGGCGGATCGGCAAAGCCCGGCATGCCCTTATCCCAACGCGAGCCGCCCAGCACAATTCCATACCAATCGCGGTGCACGTCTGGCGGCATGTAGCGCAGGTCCGGGATTGCGCCGTCGAGCACCCACGCGCGGCTGCCGTCGGTCCCCGGCGAGTGGCATCCATCGCACACAAATTTTTGATACAGCACTTCGCCCTTGTGAATCGTTTCCGTGCTCGCGGTTAGCTTCGGTGGCTCCGGCACCGGCGGAATCACCGCCGCCGGCGGCGCATATGGAGTAGTGGCGCCGAGCTTGAAGGCCAGCAGCCGCACCGGGCCGCGCGCGGACTCATTCGTCACCATCGTGCGCGCCGGTGCAAACAACCGCGAACCCGAACCCCAGCCCACCGGCGTGATCACGTACTGCTCGCCCTTCACCGAAAAAGTCACTGGAATGGACTCGATCGCCGAGCCCGTCTTGATCGACCACAGTTGCTTCCCGCTGTCCGCGGCAAACGCCGCAAACTCTCCCGTGCCTTGCCCCTGAAAAACCAGATTGCCTGCTGTAGAGAGCACTCCTCCGTTCGTCGCAATCGGCTCCTCGACCGACCAGCGTGCCGACTGGCTCACGGGATCCCACGCAATCAGCCGCCCTTCGAGCCCTGCGCCGCTTTCTCCTGATTCCACCGCTGCTTTGGCATCGGCACGGCGATCGGTCGTCGGGATGTAAACCAAGCCGGTGTGCGCGTTGTAGCTCATCGGCCACCAGTTGTGCACCGTCCACTGTCTGCCGCCGCCGGATGACTTCGGAATTTCCACCGCTCGCCCAGTCTGCAAATCCACCGAGCTCGCCCAAACAGTTCTGACCAGCGGCTTCGCGGAGAGAAGCTTGCCGGTCTTGGCATCCAGCACGTAGAAAAATCCATTCTTCGGCGCGGTCATCGCTACATGCCGCTTCTCGCCGTTCATCGCAAGGTCCGCCATCAAGATGTGATTGTTTTCCGTTTGCATGCCCGGCGCGCTCGTTTGGAAATGCCAGGCGTATTCACCGGTATCCGCATTGACCGCGATAATGCATCCCGAAAAAAGCTTGTCGCCGCTCACCTTGATGGAAGACAGCTCGCCATAATCCACTCCCGCGCCCGCGGTGCCGAAGATCACCAAACCTGTTGCTTCGTCGTACGTAATCGCATTCCACACGTCGGCCCCGCCAATACTCCATGAATCTTTTCCCGACCAGGTCTTCGCCGCCATTTCCAACGCCTTCGTCTCAAATGGCTTCGACGGATCTCCCGGCACGGTCCAAAAGCGCCATGCTTCCTTGCCGGTCTGCGCGTCGTAAGCAATCAGGGCGCCGCGCACGCCGTCATCCGAGCCGTTGTATCCCATCAAGACTTTGCCCTTGGCGATGTGTGGCGCTCCAGTGATTCCCGTCTGCGTGGGATCGCAGACGGTCGCTTCCCACAGTTGTTTCCCTGCGGCAGCGTCCACGGCGATCAGCCGGCAATCCCCGGTGCCCACGTAAACTTTCCCGTCCCAGACCGCCACGCCGGCATTGGTTCGCGCCGAGTACGAGCCGTTAATGGCCATGTTCAGACGCACCTGCGGATCGAATTTCCAGATCAATTTCCCGGAAGCCGCGTCCACCGCATACACCCGCGATTGCGGCGCGCTCACATAAATGACTCCATCCACGACGATCGGCTCGGCCACCACGCCCATCGCACCATCAATATCCAGGTACCACGCGAGCCCAAGACCATTCACATTCTTGTCGCTGATCTGTTGCAGCGGACTGAAGTGCCCCTCGTCAAACGTCCGCCCGTTCAGCAGCCAATTCGTCCCCGCTGCGGATTCCGAGGCCACCCGTGCCTCCGAAACATCGCCTGCCCTAGCCACGGTTTGCGCCGGGGCCTTGCAACCAACTCCAATCCCCAGCGCCAGGCACAGACTGGCCACACCAAGAGTGCGCCGTGAGTTCATAAAAACCATCTCCTCATTTCGCAGCGAAAGGTCAATGCTCGCCCAAGACTGTTCACAGCGGAAAATTTCTGCGATGCCATGTTAAAGACGCAGCGGAAGGAAAGTCAACGCAGTGCAACGAAAAATGGATGAGTAGGAGGAAAATGGTGGACGTGACCGGGCTCGAACCGGCGACCCCCTGCTTGCAAAGCAGGTGCTCTCCCAACTGAGCTACACGCCCACCGCAACAGCAATCTTCATTCTAAAGCATTTGCTTCAATTCCAAAATCGATCCGTCAGTTTTAGGAACTCTAGTTGTGCTGGAGAAACTCGCCCTTCGTCCCCGTTAGAGAGTTGTATAGCGTCTCGATAAACGCGTCCGTCTTCACGAAATCTCCCGACCACTTGCTCCACGGATCGAGAATCTTTTCCTGCTTCATCTGCTCCAAAGTCTTGTGCTCAGTCAGCGCCTTCTGCACCACCGCTGAAGTCTCTTTCAGCATCTTGGTGAACTCGCGCACATCCTCCAAATTGGAAAGGGCGCCATGCCCCGGAATCACTTTCACATCGGCCGGCAATTGCGCGGTTGCCTTCTCCATCGCCGCGATCATTCCCTGCACGCTGCCCCCGCTTGTCACGTCGATAAACGGAAATCCGTAGCGCACAAAATCGTCGCCCATGTGCACCACATTGTTCTTCGGGAAAAAAATAATCGAGTCCCCGTCCGTGTGCCCCGCCGGAAAATGCAGCGCGCGAATATCCTCTCCGTTCAAGTGCACGGTCACATCGTGTTCAAACGTGATAATCGGCAGCGCCGCCTTCTCCGAAGGCTTGACCTCCATATGGGTGGATCCGCCCGGGCCGTTCCCCGCCGTCCCGCCGCTGATCAGCCGCTTCCGGACATTGTCCTGCGCAATCACCGTCGACCCCGCATTGCTGAAGGGCGCGTTCCCGCCCGTATGGTCACCGTGATAGTGCGTGTTAATCACAAAGCGCACCGGTTTGTCCGTGATCCCCAGGGTCTTCAGCGACGCCTGAATCTTGTCCGCCAGCGGCGCATATTGGTCGTCCACAATCACGATCCCGTCTTCGCCAATCGACGCCGCGATGTTCCCGCCCGCCCCTTCCAGCATATAAATGTTGCCGGAAACCTTCGTGACCTTGATTTGCACCTTCGAGAAATCTTGCCCCTGCCCGCCCCAAACCGACGCTGTGGAAAACGCAACGACCGCCAACAGCATCAAACTAACCAGCAGTTTCCGCATGCCAATCCTCCGCGCTCTTTTCCGCACATCGAGCGCCGGGATTCTATCACTGGCCGTGTCACACGGCATATCATAGGGGGACGTCGCCTACACTGTCTCGTTCGGTCCGCGAGGTGCCATCATGAGGGTTCTCGAATCACCGAAAAAACTGTGGCTCGCGCTGCCCATCGCGCTCCTCAGCATCTCCGCCATGGCTTCCGTTCCTGCCGCCCGCGCCGCGCAACAGCAGCAGCAAACGCCCGCGCCGGCGGCCCACGACATGGATCACATGCAGCACGAGCATGGCGGCTTCATGCAAGAAGGCATGCACCACGCCGTCGCCAAAGGCATCAAGCTCGAGCAGCAAGTCGACTCCGCCACCCATACCATCACCCTGCGCGAAGGCCCCCTCACTCTCCCCGGTAACACCAGTCACATGAAGATGCCGCAGCCTCCCGATGTTTTCTGGACCATTCCGCTCGACGCCTTTCTCCTCGCCTACACCCCGCGCCTCGTTGACGCCAACGGCAGTGCCGTCCCCGGCATCGTGCTCCACCACACAGCGTTCTGGAACACTAACCGCTCCGATTTTCTCTGTCCCAATAAGGAAGAGCACATCTTTGGCGCCGGCAGCGAACTCACCAACTGGACGGAAATCCCCGGTTACGGCTATCGCGTGCAACACGGCGATAAAATCCGCATCGAGACCATGGTGCACAATCCCACCGGCACTTCCTACGACCAGGTCTACCTCGAAGTGAAAATTCCCTACGCCCCGGCCGCCGATCCCACCGCCTCCACCAAGAGCGTCTACCCCACCTGGATGGACGTACAGTCCTGCGGTAATTCTGGCTACGACCTAAAACCCGGCAACAACCAGAACACCGGCACCGTCACCGTGAAATACAACGGCATCCTCCTCGGCGTCGGCGGCCACATGCACGATTACGCGAAACAGATCGTTCTGGAAGACGCCACCCGCAAGGAAACTGTTGCCACCCTCGACGCCAAGCTCGACGAAAAGGGCCAGCTCCTCAGCATGCCGGTAGTTACTTTCTTCGACCGCGGCGGCTACAAGTTCTCCGCCGGCGACCTGCTTCGCATCACCGCCACTTACGACAACACCACCGGCAAGTCGCTCCCCTCCGGCGCCATGGGCATCGTGGTCGGCTACTTCCTCCCTGCCGACGATTCCGCCATGTCCGCCCTCCGCCGCAAACCCAAGCCCACCGCCCGCCAGGTTGCGGCCGCGTCCCACGATATGTAGTCATCGTGGAGGGGGCCTGCCCTGCGCTTCAGCTCTCCTCCAAACCAAGGCTTGTGGCGCGGGACAAGGAATTTAACAGAAGCAGTCGCAGTTGAATAAAAAAGGGGAGCCCATCTGGGCTCCCCGTCGGTTTGGGGTGTCTATGGACCTGGAGCTTAGAACTTTACTCTTAGTCCAAACTGCAGTTGTCGCATGCCGATCGGCGAGCCGGGTGAGGAGTCGCCTTCGATGTTGTCGATTCTTCCGGCATCTACGTTGGTGCTGCAGTCGATGCAGGTGTTGCCCTGGTTCGAATTGAAGCCCAGGACGGGATGGTTGAAGACGTTGTAGGCGTCGAACCGGAATTGCGCAGTGATGCGCTCCGTAATCCTGAAGTTCTTCGACAGCGAGAGATCGGAGAAGAACGCTCGAGGCCCGGTGAACGTATCGAATCCTGCGTTCCCAATCGTGCCGCAAGCCGGTAGCGCGAACCCACCCGATACGGGCCGCGCAAAACTGCAAGAATTCACGCCGGCATTGGCTGGAACCAACTCGCTCGCCGGGTAGGCCAGCGCCGGAATCGGAGTGAAGTAATACAAGCCGCACTCCCCACCTGTCGCACAGCCTGAGGTCACCGTGTGAGGACCCAAGCTGACGGACTGGCCAGCCACCAGATTCGGCCGGCAAACGACGTCGGTGCTGCCCGTATGCACATCCGCGATCTCACCGCATTCACCGATGGTCGCTGTCCACGGCAAGCCGCTGCTCCAGGTTAGGGTATTGGAGACCTGCCAGCCACCAATGACATAGTCCAACCCCCGGCTGGCATTGCTCATGAACCGCTTTCCTCTGCCAAAAGGCAATTCATAAACAGAAGTCAGCAAAAAGACCTGGTTGCGGTTGTACTGGTCGGGACCGTAGGCGATCTTTGGGTTTACGTCGTAGTAGTTTTGGTCGAACGCATTCGAGTGGGAGTAGGTATAGTGCGCAATAAACTGAAACCCGTTCGAGAAGCGCTTTTCTACTTTTGCTTGAAGCGAATTGTAGTTGCTACTGGCGTCATTGCCAAAATATGCCAGGTCCACCGCGCAACAGGTCAGCGGCGCGCCGGCCGGCGTCGTGTAGCCAGGGTAGGTAAATGAAGGAACGCCGTTCTGAAAGAACCGGCGACGGTCGGCTTGCGGCACAAATGCATTGAATGAACCTAGACCGCAGGGGGCTACTGGAGCGGCCGCAGTCCCAGCGCACTTCACGAAGGTCGTCCCGTTGCCCACCGCCGGCTCGTTCGGGTTGTAAGACGGCCCGCTGGGATTGAACATGTGCGTGCCTTTGTTTCCAATGTAGGCTATTTCCACGGATATCGTCGACGTGACCTGCCTTTGAATCGTCGCATTCCATGCGTCCAGGGTTGGCAGCCGCTGCACGGTGGGCCGAACCCGGGATTGCGACGTGCCATCCGGCCCTTCGAGAGGCAGAGTTCCTGCCGGTGAAATCTTGCCGAGGATGCCTCCGAGATAGGTGGACGGCAACAAGCTCGCCGGGGGCCCACTTGTCAGCGTGAAAACCGGAGTCATATTGTTTGTTGCTGTCGGGTTGATGTTGGTGTCTTGAAGCTGTTGGTTGGCCAAAACCGGCAGGTTCTGGGTCACCACGTGGCCAAAGTTCGACCCGAACACCCCAATGTCAAAGCTCCGGCCATATCCCAAGCGCACCACGGTCTTTGGATCGTACTGGTAAGCTATCCCAAGACGTGGCCCAAAAGCCTTGAACGTGTTATTGATGTTGCCGTTCAAGCCGATCCCGTCAAACCCCGCTACTCGGATGACGCCCTGCGTTAGGTTCGCGAATCCTCCATTGCCTTTTCCGTTGACATACTCCGGGTCGTAGATTTCCCAACGCAAACCATAGTTGAAGGTGAGCTTGGGCGTGACGCGCCAGGTGTCCTGCGCAAAGAAGAACCAGCGCCATTGGCGTTCTGCCGCAGTCAAACTGTTGCTCACAAACCGATTGAACGAGGTCACGTCGCCAAGCAGGAACGTGGCAAGGCTGAGGCCGCCGGCACCGGCAAGCGATGTGCCGTTGGCGTCAAAGTTTAGAATTCCTGTGCGGTTGGCGTCGCTGGGAACCCGCAAATTTTGGGCGTAACGTATGTCGGCGCCGAACCGGATCTGGTGGTTCCCTTTGATCTTCGTCCAGTTGCTGACCCATTGGAATTGCTGCTCGCTTTCGATGAGCGGGCAGTTGCAGCGGCCAACGTTCAAGCCATCGCCAAAGGCGGAGAATCCGCCGTTGCCGTTTAGAAAGAAAGAAGACAGACCCCCGGTGGTCGGCGTGCCGAGATTTAGGCCAGGAACGCCAAACGTATTCATGGGAGTTGCGTTGGCGTCAGAATAAGCCGTTACCGGGTTGTACTTAAAATACCCGAAGCGGAAGTCCGTGAGCCAGGTTGATCCGATTGCCTTGTTAAAACCCGAAGCGAGACTGTAATTATGAACGGTGGATTCGCCGTTCAGACCGCCTGGACCAAATCCCACGCCGCCGAGAATCCCGAGGGTCCCGAGTCCAGCGAGGTTAAAATAATCGAGGCTGAAGCGACCGAAAACTTGGTAGCCATGCGGCGCGTTGTAATCGACCCGCACATCGAAAGCGTTCTGGTTATAGTTTCCCGAACCCGAGCCCACGAAGTTGTTCGTCAAACCGCCTCTCGTCGGAGCCGGAAACTCGGCAAGGATCGCAGCTGCTTGGGGAGAGATCATACCGATCGGAATCCAATTCGGCTGGGTCGCGCAACCCGCGGGCCCGCAGAATGGGGTTCGCCCAGAGCCATCCAAAGCGGCGCTGGATGTCGGATTGTAGATCAGACCGCTACCGGAAGAGATGGAACCCGTATAGGCACTCAAATTGCAAAATCCCGGCGAACTGCTCCCTGCGTTCGTAGCTGGATTGCATGAGCTGAGCGCCGTCGCGTTTGGGGTGGTTAACTGGTTCGTGAGGCCACTGGTCTGGCGAACGCCTTGGTAGTCGCCGAAAATAAACAACTTGTCTTTTATTATCGGCCCACCGAGCTGGGCACCAAAATCCTTATAACTAGCATTGGGAAGCGCCACGTTCGGCGCATTCGTAAACGGGTTACGCGCCGCTTGACCGCTGCCGTAATAGTCGAAGAAACCACCGCCGTGGAGTTGGTTCGTCCCTGACTTGGTCTGTACCGTGATCACCCCGGCCACGGCCTTGCCAAACTCCGCATCGTAATTCTGCAAGGCGATCTTCGTTTCTTGAATCGCGTCAATATTGGGATTGACGACAATGATTCCAAGAATCGGATCTTGGTTGTCTGTGCCGTCTAGCTGGAACGACGTGCCACTGAAGTGCTGGCCGTCCACGAAAATCTGCTGGCCACCCTGCGGGTTTTCCGTGGCCGCATGGCTCCAGCCTACTAGCTTTTGCGTCCCGGGGGTGAGCAACTCGAGGTTGGTGAAGTTGCGGTTGAGGAGGGGAAGATTTTCGACGTACTTCTGGTCAAATTCGGTAGAGACGTCAGACCGGTCCGTCTTCAGTTGTGGAACCTCGCCGGTAACTTCCACCGACTGCGTTACCTCGCCGACTTGAAGGGTCGCATCTACACGCGCACCCGTGTCTGCCGACACTTGCACGCTGGGAATATTCGTGGCCTTGAAGCCGGTTGCCTCAATCCGGATCTTGTAGCTGTCCGGGATCAAGTGCGTCACCGAGTAGTTGCCGCTCTCGTTGGTAGTGGTCGTCTCGGTGGTACTCTTCGTTATGGAGGTCACCGTGACTTTGGCGCCAGCCACCGCGCTACCCTGTGGATCGGTCACCGTCCCGAGAATGCTTCCGTAGACCGCCTGCGCCGAGGTGCTTGACGTCTTGAGGCCGCAAACAAAACAAAGAACTACCAGTCCCACCCAAATCAATCGCCTTAACATCGCGACCTCCACTAAAAAAAAGCAAATCGTCCGCTAAATTAGAAATTCACACCCTTGGCCCCGGACTGCGGCCACTATCGACTCAATACCGCGGACTCGACAACTGTCAGTTCTTACAGAGCATCGATTGAGGCTTAACCTGCGAGCAGAGGAAGTTTCGACCTCACGTTTGTAGTCGGCACCATCAATCTCTGGAATCGCCTGGCCATCTCGACCCGCGCCGTCCCCGGCCACTACAAGCCAGCCAAAGCCGCCGCCTCCTCTTGACGCGGCGCTGTGGGGAAATCACCCCTCCGAGTCGCCTCGCCTGCTCTTGCGGACGGGCTGCCTTTGTGGCTCTCTTTAGAGGCGCCACCCTTGGACTATGTTGCTGTAAAATAATGACTTACCTACATTGCCCTCGCGTACCGGACGGCTGGCTCGCCGTACCATTGTTGCCGCCCCCTGCCACCTTTACTTTGTGCCTGAACGCCG
>Ga0210399_10005208_pt1 | contig 10114 bp, 12 predicted proteins | sample IncBWC14MmetaG_FD_150865 | JGI IMG/M metagenome (GOLD analysis project Ga0210399, IMG submission 150865) | Forest soil microbial communities from Barre Woods Harvard Forest LTER site, Petersham, Massachusetts, United States - Inc-BW-C-14-M | ecosystem: Environmental > Terrestrial > Soil >...
GGAGTTGGGAGGATTACCGCCGGCGTCGTTTCATGCTGCGCAGCTGGCGGAAGATGGGGTGCGCGCGATTTTGGGGAAGATTTGAAGGGACGTACCCGCAGTCAGAAATATTCATCCGTTCTTAAAGACATCGCGACAACTTGTCATCCTGAGCGGCGCGTTGTTGGCGCCGCGAAGGATCTCAACTCTTGCGTTTTGCTAGGCCGATAAGTTGAGGTCCTTCGCCTATCCTTGTCGGATAGGCTCAGGATGACACCGCGCTCATAGCGCAACCTCACTCCAAAGTCAGGCCGTGCAATTTGTTTTACTCGGCGGAGCGGGTGACGCGGGCGAAGGTTTCGGGGTCGTTGAGGTTGAGGACGCAGCCTTCTTCGTTGGTGGGGAACTGGCAAAGTTCGGAGCGGTGCGCCCAGACGACGGCACGGGCGCCGACGTCGAGCGGCGCGGCTTGCAGTTCGGGGAAAAGTTTCGCGGAAAAGATGACCGGATGGCCGCGGCGGCCTTCAAAGACCGGCAACACGATCGGCGCGTCGGAAGAGTAAAACGTGGCGATCAGATCGCCGACTAGATTGGCGCTGATCAGCGGATGATCTATAAGGCAGAGAATCATGCCGTCGAGGCCGTCGGGCAGGCTATTGAGCGCCACTTGAATCGAGGAGAGCTGGCCCTTTTCCCAGTCGGTGTTGATGACCACTTCGTCCGCGGACAGATGGACGGCTTTGGCGATGGGTTCGGCGTGGACACCGAGTACAACGCGGCGGACGCTGATTTTCGGGTGGCGTGTGACGTCGAGCAGGTGCTCGAGAAACGGGCGGCCCTGGTAGGGAAGAAGGGCCTTTGGAGAGCCCATGCGTTGAGAGGCTCCGCCGGAGAGGATGACAGCGGCAAGCATGAGGCGCACCTCGCGAGCTACTTTGCTTCGACTGGGTCCCCGGCTGCAAGCTTGATCTTCTTATGGGCGGCGGATTCCACATTGCGGCGCACGGCCACAAGTTCTGCAACAATGCTGACGGCGATTTCTTCGGGTGAGAGCGCGCCGATGTCGAGTCCCATCGGAGCATAGACGCGCTCAAACTCTTCCATGGTGTAGCCCTCTTTTTCGAGAGCCTTGTAAACGCTGAGGACTTTGCGGCGGCTGCCAATCATGCCGACGTAGCGCGCAGGAGTGCGAACCGCCCACGCGAGGACGCGCATGTCCTCCTTGTGGCCGCGGGTGACGATGACGATATAAGAGGAAGAGTTGGGCTGGAGCTTGGCGAAGGCGTCGGCATAACTCGTGTAAATTTCCTGGGCCATGGGGAATCGCTGGAGGTTGGCGAAGGCTTCGCGGTCGTCAATGACGGCGACGCCAAAGCCGACGGCTTGTGCGGCCTTGGCGACCGCGGTGGAGACATGGCCGCCGCCGAAAAGATAGACGATGGGCTGCGGAAGGATCGGTTCGATGAAGATTTCGACGGTGCCGCCACAGATGAGGCCGTTATCGTAGGTGGCTTCATTGTTCAGGTGGAAGACAATTTTGCGCGGGGCTTCCTTGTGCATCACTTCTCTGGCCGCCGCCCAAACGTCGGCTTCGACGCACCCGCCGCCCACCGTGCCGAGAGAAGATCCATCCTCGCGCACGAGCATGCGGGAGCTTTCATAGCTCGGGATGGAGCCGTTAGTGTGCACGATGGTAGCAAGGGCGCCGCGCTGCCCGGCGCGCCGCATGCGAACGATTTCTTCGAAGAGGTCCATAGTTGGCCCGAAAATCAAGCGTACGGCGCGCGCAGGGGGAAGTCAATTCAGCGGAAAGCGCGGGCGACTGGACAAGGAAGGGCTGCGCGGATAACGTGACAAAGTTCGTGAGGGCTTGGGCAAGGATAAACGTATCGTGATGCGATAGAATCGTGCAGCGAGAGCTAAGTTGCGCCCTGGAGGATGGTCATGAAAGCAGTTGTGATTCACCGGCATGGGGATCCATCGGTGTTGCATTACACGGAAGTGGCTGAGCCGCAGGTGCGGGCCAACGACGTGCTGGTGCGGGTGCATGCTTGCGCGCTGAATCACCTGGATTTGTGGGTGCGGCAGGGAATACCGGGGGTACCGTTTCCGCTGCCGCATATTTTGGGGAGCGATGTGGCGGGCGAAGTGGCGAAAATTGGGCCGGAAGTGACGACGGTGCGTGTGGGGCAGAAGGTGGTGCTGGCGCCGGGGGTGTCGTGCGGGAAGTGCGCGGCGTGCATTTCGGGGAACGACAACCGATGCAAGGATTTCACGAATCTGGGCTACATGATTGACGGTGGATGCGCGGAGTTTGTGCGCTGCCCGGAAGTGAATGTCATGCCGTATCCGGAGAATCTCGACTGGGTGCACGCGGCGGCGGTGCCGCTGGTGTTTCAGACGGCATGGCACATGCTGGTGAATCGAGCGGCGCTGCAGCCAGGGGAAGAGGTGCTGGTACTGGCGGCGGGAAGCGGCGTAGGAAGCGCGGCAATCCAGATTGCGAAGTTTTTTGGGGCGCGGGTGATTGCGACGGCCGGAAGCGACGAAAAGCTGGCGAAGGCTAAAGAGTTGGGCGCGGACGAGGTGATCCATCACGGCATCATGCCGATTGCGAAAGAGGTGCGGCGGCTGACCAACAACCGTGGCGTGGATGTGGTGGTGGAGCACGTGGGCGTTGCGACGTGGGAGAACAGCGTGAAGAGCCTGGCGACGGGCGGGCGGCTGGTGACTTGCGGCGCGACGACCGGCTATGACGCGAAACTGGATTTGCGATTTTTGTTTACACGGCAGCTTTCGATCATGGGTTCGTACATGGGGACGAAGTCGGAGTTGCGAAAAGTGCTGAAGCTGGTGGCGCAGGGGAGGCTGAAGCCGACGGTGGACAAGGTGTTTGATTTGGGCGATTGCATTGCCGCGCACAATTATCTGGAGCAGGCGAAGCAGTTTGGGAAAGTGATTTTGCGGGTGGAGTGAGGAATCGAAAAGCGAAAAGAGAAAAGAGAAAAGAATTAACACAGAGGACACTGAGGGAAGAGGGAAGGGCACAGAGAAGAACACAGGCTGAAGCCTGTGCTGCTACTTGGCGGTGCGGCCGATGCCGGCTAGGACTCGGAGTTCGCCGAGGACGACGACTTCGAGATTTGCGCGCTGATTGTTGCGGGAAAGATCCGCTTCGGTTCCGCCGTTGTAGCCCTGGATAATGAACGTCGAGTCCCCTTCATTCTCGAGGCGGGCCGTGTTCCTCAGGATTACCCGCAGTTTCTTGGAATCGTAGTGGACGGTGATGATATCAGGCTTGCCTGCGCATCGGATGCGCAGATCGCCGAGAATAGTTTCCTTGCAAGTGAGAGATTCATCTTTGGTGATGGCGTTCCACGCCTCGCATTGGGCCACAAAGGTTTCGGCAACGCGCTTCCAGACCTTGGGAGCGAGTGTAACAGCGGCCTGGCTGTTGAGCCGGTCTTCCTCAATTTGTACTGCCTCGGTAAGCTGGGCGGCGAGGAATTCCTGCGCCGCGCGCTTGGTTTCGTCCGTCGCCATGGGTCTTGCGGTCTCCGAAAAACTTATCCCCTGCGAAGGCAGGTACCCCATCGTAGCGGGAGGGGCGTCCATGGTGTCAAGTAGCTTCGCGTTTTCAGGTTCGGCAAAGGGACAAGGCAGCGATAGGCTGTTGGCGCAGAACGGGGATCGGCGGCCTCAGAGGAAAGTTTGTCGAACAGCAAAGAACTATGCGGCGGGGTTGTAGGGCGAGTAGCTGACGACGGAACTCTTCAACCGCGCGGGCAGAGGGCGTTCCAGCCAGCGGCTGATTGTAAATTCGACGAAGCGATTGGTGCCGCCGGTTTTGCCTTCCGGGTCGGGCTGATCCCATAGAATTTTGGCGGTGGCGGTGAGTTGCAGTTGGCGGCCGTGCTCGAAATCGGAAAGCAGCAGTCCGACTTGCGGGTCTCCAACTACGTTGCCGAGGGAGTTGAACAATCCGTTGCCGGGATAGTCGGGAATCCGTAGCGTGTTCTTGTTCATAACTTCGATGAAACCGGGACTGCCACCGCGATGGGATGCGTCATTGCCCCGTTGCGCATGGCCGGTGGCGAGGAACAGGACGTCGGCGTCTGCAATTATTTTGTGAAGACGTGCCGGCAAACTTGTTCCCTCCGACACTTTGGGTTTTGCTTGGGGAGATTCGACAGGCTCCACTTCCAGTTCGCGCTTGGTGATGTATTTCGGGCAGTTGGGAAAAGATTCGGTGACGTTCAGGAGGATTTCGGTGTCGGTGACGCGCGCATCGCCATTGATGCGGAGGCGGCGGCGATTAGCGAGTTCGATGACGAGGATGCCGAGGCGCGGTTCGGACTGGAGATTTTGCCAGAGAGGGTCGTGGGCATCGCGCTCCGCTGTGGGAACGGCGATGTGCAAGGATTGACGGTCGCTGGGTTCGAGAAAACCTTTGGGGCCGAAGACGACGGAGGCCCAGCGACGGCCGTCCGTGTCGCGAGTACTGAGGATCGCCATCTGTTGCTGCCGGATGAAATTCAAGGCGCCGGCGTAGAGTTTGTCGGCGATCATGGCGCTGTTCGATTCAGCGCTTTCCTCCTGGCCAGCGCGATGTTGGACTTCGAGTTCGCCTTCGTGAAAGGGCGATTCCGGGGGCATAAGCTTTCTCCCGAGCGAGCGGCGCGGAGTTGATAGGCTTCGCGCCAGAGCGGTCCCCCGCCCTCCTCCGGGGGGCAGGCGGAGAGCGGGCCCTATAAATGCTCTATTAGTTAGATTACTTTACGTTTTTTGCAAGGAAGTCGCGAATGTATTGCGCGATGAGTGCGCCGTCTTCTTCGAGGGCGAAGTGCCGCGTTGTGTGGTTCACCATGAGTCTGGAGCTTCTTTGCAGAATAGCGGCAAAAGAATGCACACTCGAATGAGTGACGCGCAATGACGCATGGTTACAGTACTAGCGTAACCTGTTTATTTCATACAAGTTGTCGATCCTAGAAATTGCAAAAAGTACAGGCAGATTTGGTAGTTTGGTTGCAGACTCTACTCCTAACGGATCGGGGTAGAGTTGGCCAATTAAAGCTGTCTTTGCGGGCTTTCCGGTCGGCGACTTCATCTGTGTGCGTCGGGGGCTTGCCTGTTGTTTCGAATTGGCTCCTTGGCCTCTACTTAGAACCACAGGAGGAATCATGGTTTCGAAATCGAAGGTTTTCCTAGGGCTAGTGTTGGTAGGATTGCTGGTTCTTACAGCACCCACCGCGCTGTTGGCTCAAAAGACTGCACCCCCTAGCGTTCCCGCCGTCGACCCGCCGAGTATTTGCGATGCGGTAGCGGGCAATCTCGTTGCGAATTGCGGTTTCGAGAGCAACTCATTCGCCAATTGGACCCTGAGCGGGAACTCAGGGTTTATCGGGACATTTACCGGTGCCGGCGTCAACAGTGGTACGTATGCGGCTTTCTTTGGTGCTGTAGGATCAGAAACTTTCTTGACCCAGAACTTGGCAACCGGCGCCGGCTCAACCTACAGCCTCTCCTTCTTTCTGGCAAACGACGGAGGCTGCAATCAATCGGGCACCAGGAACAACTGCGAGTTCAACGTCAGTTGGGATGGGTCGACGATCTACGATAACCTTTTTCCGGCTAGCCCTTCGGCTTACACCTTGTTCAATTTTAGCGGGCTAACGGCATCGACGGCTTCCACTGCCCTTCAGTTTTCCTTCCGGCAGGACCCGGCGTTCTTTCAATTCGATGACGTTGTAGTCACATCTGCAGCCCCGGAACCGGGCAGCCTTGCTTTGCTCTCCTTCGGCTTGGCCAGTGGCCTGCTTGGCTGGAGGAAAAAGATTCGCAAGTAGCCTTCAATCTCAGACAAAACCAAAGCTCGACCCAAAGGACTCAATAACCTTTCTGGGTCGAGCTTTTCGTTTGGATGCTCACACGGACGTTCGGTTCACCTCGCTCTGTCCACCCGCTCGACCTCCCTAGTGCGCTCTCCCCCAGCCTGCCAGTTCATTCCAATCGCCTCTTCTCAATCCAACACTTCACTCTCGCAGGGCGAATAGCATCCGAGCGGGCTCTACCAATTAAATTGGGCAGATTGTGCGGGTATGGTGGATGTGCGAATATAGAGAGGAAGACGAGGGACCATGGAAACCAACCTGGCGAAGCACGTCACGCTCACCAAACCCGATGATTTCGGCAAGTTGCTGCAGGATGAGGGAATCATCTTCACGCAACTGGATAAGGCCGTGAACTGGGCGCGGCGGAGCTCGATCTGGCCGCTGGGATTCGGGTTGGCGTGCTGCGCGATTGAGATGATGTCCATGGCGGCTTCGCGCTTTGATCTGGCACGTTTTGGCGCGGAAGTGTTCCGGCCGTCCCCGCGACAGGCGGACCTGATGATTGTGGCGGGGCGGCTTTCACAGAAGATGGCGCCGGTGATCCGGCAGCTTTACGATCAAATGCCGGAGCCGAAGTGGGTGATTTCGATGGGCGCGTGTGCCACGTCGGGCGGCGTGTTCAATAATTACGCGATTGTGCAGGGCTGCAATCAGGTGATTCCCGTGGATGTGTATGTGCCGGGATGCCCGCCGCGGCCGGAAGCAGTGCTGTACGCGGTTTTGCAATTGCAGAAGAAGATTGATGCGGAGAAGGGCTCGTTCAAGCGGGCGTTGAATCTGGCCTGAGGAATAGCCAACAGCCGACAGTCTACAGTCAACAGCTTCCTGGTAGCGCAAGCTAGAGACCTCGCTTCGGAGGTTCTTATGGCATCACCCATTCCTCAAACTGTAAGTGCACGTGATCTATTGAGGCATTGCCTGGCGACGATTGCCTATAGGGCCGGCAAGGTGCTGCGCGACGTCCCTGAATCGTTCGCCAAATTCCAACCACCTGAAAATGCGCGGACTCCGGAGCAGATCCTGGCGCATATCGGCGACCTGTTTGACTGGGCGCTTTCGATAGCCAAGGGTGAGGTGGCATGGAAGGATTCGCAGCCCCAGCCGTGGCCGAAAGAAGTAGAGCGGTTTTTTGGCTCGCTGAAGCGCTTTGACGCGTATCTGGAAGGCGATGAGGCCCTTCGCGCTTCGCCTGAGAAACTGTTCCAGGGACCGGTAGCAGACGCGCTGAACCACGTTGGGCAGCTCGCCATGCTGCGGCGGCTGGCGGGGTTCCCGATGAAGGGCGAAAGCTACTTCAAAGCCGACATTGCCGCCGGGCGCGTAGGCCCCGAGCAGACCCCGCCCAAACGCGAGTTTGATTGAAGTTTGTCTGGACGTAACCCCCAACCACAAGTAGACTGCCGGACACTGTAAGGACGGGGCCTATGAGTGTGGCTGAACAGAGGGCCTACCCCCGGATAAAGCCGCCGCCAAGTGTATTGGGGGCCTGGCGATCGGGAGTTCAGCGGGACGTTTCGTATGTGGAGAGCCTCGCGCTCGGCGGGGTTTTCTTGCGCACCAGGAAAAAAGTTGCGATTCGCAGTCTGGTACAAATCCTGCTGGATATGCCCTTGGGACAGGTGCGAGGGCGCGGCGTGGTGCGGCGGCACCAGGAGCAATACGGCATTGCGGTGCAGTTTATCGCGATGGATCCGGAAGACCGGGGAAGATTGGTGCGGCAAATCCGGGATTTAACTCCCTCGGCCGCGTGTTAGGTGGCCGCGGGCTTTCCGATTTGCTCTTCGGCGATGGAAGTGATTTGAAGCAGGAAGATCGACCACTCACCAGCATCACTCCCAAAAACCAAGGTCATGCGAAGTTGCTGGGGGAAAGTGCACGCCTGAAGATGGACGGCGCTCCACAAAACCGTCCCAACCCAAAGCTCGGCAGTGCGGCAGATTTCTTTTTCGAGATGATGCTTTGCGTTCTTGGTCGCGAACGGGGCGAGCAGAGATTCGAGGTTGGAGACGATCTCCTTGTGGCCGGACCACAGCTTCCCATCAGCATCAATGAGAGATGCCTCCTTGGCAAAGAAGTCGTGAAGGTCGTTCCAGCTACCTTCGCGCAGGGAGGCGATGAACTGGCGGTAAGCTTGTATCTCCCCATCGGTGGCAACAGCGGGTGTTATGAGCGAGAGATCCTGATCAAACGCAGGAAGCTTGCGAATTTTCGCGCGCAGCTGAACGAGATCAGCGTGTTGTTCACTCAGAATTTTTGAGGCAAGACCTTCCTCAACTCGGAGCAGGCCAAGCAAGAGGTGCTCGGTGCCCACGTGTCGACGGCCCGATTTGTCGGCCTCTTCTGCGGCGATATTCAGGACCCGCTTGCTGTCTTTAGTTAGCGGTACTTCGACAGAAGTGGAAAACCTTTCTCCCTGTGTAATTTGGCTTTCGATCTTGCTCCGAACATGCTCCATATCCGGTAGCTTTGGCAAGAGCACCTTCATAGTTTTATGGTCTTCCTGGAGAAGGCCGAGGAGCAGATGCTCCGTTTCGATGTAGGGGCTGCCGTACTGACTGGCGTAGTAACGCGAGAAGAAGATGACACGGCGAGCCCGCTCGGTGTAACGCTCGAACATGATTCGGCCAGTTTATTCCAGGGCTATGGGATTAGGCAATTGGCGTGGCTATGACGGTCGCGGAGCCTGCCGCGTCGGGAAGTTCGACCATGGAGCCGGGGATGGATTTTTCGCGGCGGAGGTAGGCCATGCCGATGGGGACGTTGAGCGCGGGAGAGAACGCGGCGCGAGTGGTGAAGCCGGCTTCTTTGCCTTCGGAGAGGAGCGGGGTGCCCGGCGCGGGCGGTTGCGGCGCGTCGTATTTCAGCGTGACGCGGACGCGATTGACCTGGCCGCGGGACCGCACGCGTTCGACGATTTCCTGACCGGTGTAGCAGCCCTTGGTGTAGCTGATGTGGGAATCCTGCAGGCCGGCTTCGTGAGGAATTTGTTTTTCGCCGAAGTCGTAGGTGAACCAGGGAGCGCCTAGTTCGAGGCGAATAGCGCTGAGAGCTTGGTAGCCGGCGGGGCCGCCGCCGTGTTTGCGCGTGGCTTCGAGAAGAATGGTCCAGAGCGCTTCCGCGTGGGCGCGGTCAACCAGGAATTCGGCGCTGGCAGTGCCGCCGGGAGAGCGCTTGCCGAGGCGGCACGGAATGCGTTGCACGGAGACGAGGCGCGTTTCGAGTTCGGCGAGATCGGCGGGATCGACGCCGGTGAGTTCTTCAGTGACGAGTGCGGCCTTGGGACCTTCGAGGGCGAGGGTGGCGAAGTCGGCAGTACGGTCGGTGAGGGTGACGTCGTCCATGATGATGTATTTGTCGAGGGCGGCGATAAGCGGTTCGCGGATGATGGCGTAAGAGATGCAGAAAAGTTTGTCGGGCAAATCATAAGTTTCGATTTCGGCGAGGATGCGGCCTTGCGGGTTGAGGAAGAGCGAGTTGGTGCCGTGATTTTCGCACAGGTCTTTGATGTTGTTGGTGAGGATGGCATTGAGGTAGCGGACACGGTCGGGGCCGGTGAAGTCGAGATAGGCGCGGTAGTTTTTGTCGAGAAGCGCAACGCTTTCGCGGAGATAGCGGTACTCGGCGAGCCAATCGCCGAAGTGGTCGGGAAGGGAGCAGCCGAACCAGGTGCCGAGTTGCGCGCCGGAACTACCGTGAAGTTCAGCGAGTGGCGTGGGGAGGGGGCCGGTCGCCGTGTTGGATGGGCCGCTCATCACCCTCCCAGTGTAGCAGACGCGTTTTGAGTGCGGAGGCGAAGCCTCCGCTTTTGAGGTTCAAACGGCGAGGCAAAATTCAACGACTGGGCTGCCTCATACCCCTCAAAAGCGGCAGCTTTGCTGTCGCACTCAAAAAGGGTACCAGAGGAAATTCTTCGGAAAGTGGATATACTGCTGGGCATGGACGCGACACACAAAATGGCGCAGACGTCGGACGCGGCGCACCCGGACATGATTTACGTGAAGATTCCGGTGGGCATGCTGCAATGCAACTGCCAGATCATCGGGGACCCGAAGACGCTGGAAGCGATTGTGATCGATCCCGGCGACGAGGTGGAGCGCATCCTGAGCATGTTGGGGCGCTACAAGTTGAAGGTGAAGGCGATTATCAGCACGCATGCGCATATTGACCACGTGGGCGGGCTGGCGAAGCTGCACATGTACACGGGCGCACCGGTGATGATGCACGGCGAGGATTTGCCGCTATAT
>Ga0210399_10005210_pt1 | contig 10112 bp, 9 predicted proteins | sample IncBWC14MmetaG_FD_150865 | JGI IMG/M metagenome (GOLD analysis project Ga0210399, IMG submission 150865) | Forest soil microbial communities from Barre Woods Harvard Forest LTER site, Petersham, Massachusetts, United States - Inc-BW-C-14-M | ecosystem: Environmental > Terrestrial > Soil >...
AATCGCGATGGTCGGACGCAGATTGTAATAGTTGCGCTCACCGAAGGGGATGACTACGTTGAGGCCGTCCATTGCGCCGCGCTGAAATAGCACGACCATTTTCTTTTTATTCGGCGTTGTGCTGGCTGCGACGGCACGCTGCAAGAAAGCAGGGAGGGCGGCCATCCCTAGCATTGCCAGGCCGCTGTTCTTAATGAAATATCGGCGCGAGATGTTCATGGCATTTTCTCCTGGGCCTTTAGCGCCGCTGAAACTCCGGCGCGCCCAGAACCAGACCTGCGATCAATCCTTCATTTACTTGTTTTACGGGATCATCTAGGCGCGCTTGCAAAATTTGCGGATCGTTCAAGCGCGATTCGAGGGTCTTTCTTGTTGAGTCGGCGATATCGCCAGCCAGGAAAATTTCTATCGATTGCTCGAGCGCGGTGTTCGGATCGGAAGATGAGGGCTGGCCCAGCAAGGTTTTCAGGTCGACCGAGGTGCCGGCCATTTTGTCGCCCGCGAACGTCAGGGCAAAATTCAATCGGTTGAGCAACGCTCCAGTGTTCACCCAAGTCTCAGATTTATCGGAGTAGCCCGTGGGCGGCTGGCACAGGAATAGCGGCTCGCCCATGCGTGCCACCCATTGCGCCAGTGGCAGAGAAACCGGCACGTCCGCGCCCAATGCGCGCGCTGTGCTCGCGACAAGCTCAAGAGGAGTCTTCACCTTGGCGCGATATGCATCCTTCGACCAGAACTCCGGCGAATAGATCATGGTTTTCAACAAGCTTCGAATGTCGCCTCCGGTTGATTGATAGTTTTTCGCCATACGGTCGATTAGTGACTCCGGCGGATTGTCGGAGACAAAATGGCGCGCGAGTTCAATGGAGATGAATCGCGCGGTGCTGGAGTGGTTCGCTAAAAACTTTAGCGCTTCTTCGCCGTCCTTCTCTCCGCCGTAATTGAAGGTGTGGCCCATCACAACTTTCTTGCCCTGCGCGTGGATTCGCTCGTCGAAAAAGAATTCTGGGTCTTTGCGTGGCTCGTGGACAGTCCAACCGGTGAGCGTCTCGGCCATCGCGATCACGTCTTGTTGCGTATAGCCGGCATCGACGCCTACGGTGTGTAGCTCCATCACTTCGCGACCGTAATTCTCGTTGAGGCCGCGGTCCTCTTTTTTCTTTGGGGGTGCACCGTTGCCACCAGGTACGGGGGACTTTCCGGGAAATGTTCCGGGCGGTGGCGGCTGCGCTCCCGTGAAAATTCCTTGGTAGCGCTGGCGCCGAGCCTGAATTTCCGCCTGCAGGCGCTTGAAAGCAGCCGGGTCGGCGCTCATCCAATTGTCGAGATAGAAAAGCATCGCCGGGCTCTTAGCCGTCGCGACGAGCAAGTCCTGAAACTTGCCCATTGTGCGGGGGCGGATCGTGTCGCGCACATACGCGGTAACGAACCATTTGTCCGCGCCTTTGTTCGCAAAAACATTGAAATGGTTAAACCAGAAATCTTCCATCACTGCTTCGAGCTGCCTTTGGCTGTAGACGGCGCGATCCACTTTCGCCATGGAGAGCTCGGCGACAATGCGATTCGGTCCTTGGATTTTTGCGAGCTGATCGTTGGCGCGGTCAAAATTTTCGTTCCCCGTCGGGAGCATCTGCGCCAGCGCGTCCTGGCGCTTTTGCTCCATTTTTTCCTTGTACTCGTCCTTCGTCACGCCTTGGCGCCGCCTTACTGCCTGTCCTGGGGGCGGAAACTCGTCGAGGAGCTTCGTTGATGACTGGTTCAGCGTGGAATACTGATCGAGTCGCTGGTCGAGCGCTGCGTCATCGATTCGTTCTGGATGCAACTGCTGGTCAATCCATTTTTCGAGGCCCATCTGACGGATTCGTTCGACGTCGCCGGGACGCGGGCCGTATCCCAGCCGATCGAGGGCGTGCAGAGTGGCTTGGTCCGCTCTGAGCTCGGTGACTGGCAACCCGCCCTTGAATTTCTTGTCGAGTGGTATCGCACTGGGGGTGGCTGATTTCTTTACCTTGTCGGCGCTGGATTGAGGTGCGCTTGCGGTGAAAGTCATTGCAGCAGCTAGACATAGGCTGGCGACCGCCACACTTTCAATGCGTAGACGCGAATGCCGCAATCGGTCAGATGGTCGGCTTACCATAGTTAATCCAAGTGCCCTCGGGAGACAAAGCTCCCAGCTAAATCCCTTAATACGAACCCCATCGCAGCGCAAAAGTTGCATTATAAAGTGGGGACTTTAGATCAATTATATCGGCGCGTCGAGGAGCAGGCGGCGTGTAAATATCTGCTTGTGGCTTAGGTGGAATTGCGGCGAACTACTTAACGTAATTGCAGGGAAGGAGTCCGATTTGTCGTCTTTAATCAGTCAGAGCAGGGATGAATGAGGGTCGTGCCGAGCGGCGCGGAAGCCGTCGAGGGTCCACGAATCCTGTCCGATGTCGTGGCGCAGGACATAGTAGTTCCCATCTTGGGCGCGCACCCGGAAGTAAGTGGCATCCGGCGAGTACCACTGGCCGTCCAAATACTTGACTTCGTATTCGTGACCGTGGAAAACGAATCGAAGCGGCCGCTCGTCGGCGCGATAGCCTGAATAACACTCGACTCGCATTTCAGTCATCGCTTTTCGCCCGAAGGATCGGAATCGCTGCGTATCGATAGGTGATGGCAGCAGACGATTTCAAGTTGCTCGCTCCCATATCCTCAATCCCTTATGTTGCAGCTGCAGCGATTCTCGTGCCTCCGCGTTATACGCAGCTCCTACCAACACGACGATCGCAGTCAAGTACATCCATAGAAGCAAGCCAATCGCAGCGGCCAAGCCGCCGTAGACTGCATCGTATGGCATCTTTCGCACGTAAAAACCGAAAGAAATGTCGGCAGCCCACCAGAGCACCGTGGCTACCAGTGCGCCAGGAAGGACCTCTCTATAGCTTCGCTCTCCCGGCCGACCGAACCGATACATCACCACTAAAACGCACATGGCCAAGAGAAATACGATCGCCACATAAGCCGCGAAGCCGAGGGCATGAATCAGAGTGGATAGCCCGATTTGTTTGATGAGCCATCCGCGGGCTTGCTTGCCGAAGACCGTAAGGACCACCACGGCGAGAAAGGGAGCGGACGTTAAGCTCAGCAAAATTGTAGAGCGAAGATAAAGTCGCCAAAACGAGAGGCGGAGAAGATCGCCTTCAATAAGGCGGAATCCCTCGATAAAACCGACCATGACCTGAGAGCCGGCGAGCAACGCGCCAGCCAGCCCGAGCGTTATCCACTTCAGCGGGTGTAGCCCTCTGCGAACGAAATACTGAACGACCATCTGATCGCTGCCGGGCGGCAGGATTGTTGTAAGTCTCTGGGGAATTTCGCGAACGGCGTTGTGAAAGTAAGCGGTGGTACTGAGGACGCCGAGAAGAAACAGCAATACTGGGAAAAAGGCGAGGAACATATTGAAGGCGATCGCCTGGCTCAACGTGATGCAATCGGGAAAGATACGTCCCAATCCGCGCAATGTGTTTTGCAGAATTCGCACCACTCGCCCGCCCGCCGGATTATACGGGAAGCAGCAGCCGACGCGCTGTTTTTTAGCGGTAAGAACCTCCAGGCCTGCTTCTCCCCAGCTCAAAAGAATTGCTGCGCTGTTGCTTGCCGCCTTACACACCACGGGGTAAACTTGCTCTTCGAATTTTATTTTGGTTTTGCAGAGCAGCTTGGTGGGAGGTGTCTGATGGCTCGGCTGGTGCGTTGTGGACTGATTCAAACTCACTGCGAGTGGTCGCCCGAGAAATACGCCATCAAGGACATCAGCAAGAAGATGCTGGAAAAGACGGAGAAACTGATCGAAGCTGCCGCCAAGAAGAAGACTCAAATTCTTTGCCTCCAGGAGCTTTTCAACGGCCCGTACTTTTGCGCTGAGCAGCAAATCCGATGGCACGAGCTCACCGAGCCGATTCCCGACGGTCCTACCACCGAGCGCATGAAAAAGCTGGCCAAGAAACACGGGATGGTTATGGTTGTTCCGATTTACGAGCGCGAGATGACCGGCTTCTTCTTCAACACCGCGGCTGTAATCGACGCGGACGGCAAATATCTGGGGAAGTACCGTAAGCACCACATTCCGCAGGTTGCTCCTGGATTCTGGGAGAAGTTTTATTTCACGCCGGGCAACACCGGATACGTTGTCTTCGATACGAAATTTGCGCGAGTCGGCGTTTATATTTGCTACGACCGCCATTTCCCTGAGGGTGCGCGAATTCTCGGACTAAATGGCGCGGAGATTGTATTCAACCCGTCGGCGACGGTGGCCGGGCTGAGCGAATACCTTTGGGAGCTCGAACAGCCCGCCCACGCCGCTGCCAACGGATATTTTGTGGGCGCAATCAACCGCGTGGGAAAAGAAGCGCCCTGGAACATCGGGGAATTCTACGGAAAAAGCTATTTCTGCAATCCGCGCGGCAAGATTATTGCGCAGGCAAGCCGCGACAAGGACGAGCTGCTCACGCACGATATTGACCTGGATGAAATCGCGCAGGTACGCGCCACCTGGCAATTCTTCCGAGATCGCCGGCCGGAGTCGTATGGCGAGATTTCCCGCACGCAGGCGCAGGCGCGAGCAGATGCAGCCAATTGAGAAGGGTGGGAGGGTGTGCATGGGAAATGGACGAACTGAATGACGACCACGCCGAAAGTAACTGAAACACGATCTGATGAGATCGTCCGCAAGCACAAGGAATTCATTTGGCCGGCGGTCACGAACTATTACCAAAAACCGCTCGTTGCCGATCACGCTTCGATGCAATATCTGTGGGACATCGAAGGCAACAAGTACCTGGACTTTTTTGGCGGGATCGTAACCATAGGCGTGGGCCACTGCAATCCGAAGGTCACGTCGAAAATCAAAGAACAGGTAGACAAACTCCAGCACACCTCTACGCTATTCCCCAACGAGCACATGGTTGCTCTGGCCGAGAAGCTGGCGCAAATCACTCCGGGGAAATTGCAGAAGAGCTTTTTCACCAGCTCCGGCACGGAAGCGAATGAAGCGGCGCTTCTTCTCTCGCGCATGATTAGCCCAAGCTATGACGTTGTTTCTTTGCGTCACGCCTATTCGGGTGGATCGGCGCTCGCAAAGTCCGTGACGGCGCAGGCGCCCTGGCGCAAATCGGGTGTCATCAGCGTCGGTGTCTCGCATGCCGTGAATCCCTATTGCTATCGTTGCCCGCTGCACCTGAAATATCCCGAATGCGGCGTGGCTTGCGCAAACGACGTTGAAAGTACAATTCAGACCACGACGGGCGGGTCGATTGCAGCGTTCATCGCCGAACCGATTCAGGGCGTCGGCGGCTTCATCACGCCGCCACCGGAATATTTCAAGATTGTTTATCGCATTGTGAAGAATTATGGCGGGCTGTTCATTGCCGATGAAGTGCAGACGGGGTGGGGCCGTACGGGCAAGAAATGGTGGGGTATCGAGCAGTGGGAGGTGACGCCAGACATCATCACGTCAGCGAAAAGCATGGGGAATGGCGTACCAGTTGGTTTGACGATCACCACCGCTGAGCTTGCCGACAAATTTCAGGGTCTCACGATATCGACCTTTGGCGGGAATCCGGTTACGTCGGTAGCGGTTCGCGCGGTGATTGAAGTGATTGAGGAAGAGAATCTGCGAGAAAATACGTATGTCGTCGGCGGATATTTCCGTAAGAAACTCGAAGAGTTGCAGGAGAAATATCCTCTCATCGGCGATGTGCGGGGAATGGGCATGATGCAGGCTCTCGAATTGGTGAAGGATCGTCAAACGAAAGAGCCGGCCGCGCAAGAAGCCACGCAGGTGATGGAGGCGGCGAGGAAGAATGGCCTTCTTATCGGCAAGGGAGGGCTGCTGGGTAATACGATTCGCATGGCTCCGCCGATGAACATTTCCAAAGCCGACGTGGATGAGGGGATCCGACTTCTCGACAAGAGTTTCGGTGAAGTGCGCATATAATATTTTCAGGGATTATTTTTAAGGACAGGCGATCATGGCGACTGCGACAGAAACTACGACGCTTTGCAGGAATTACATTAACGGCGAGTGGGTGGAATCGAAATCGCCAAAGATTGTCGAGCGGCGCAATCCGGCGAACACGGACGAAGTAGTTGCGCGCATTCCGCTTTCGACGCGACAAGAGATGAAGGAAGCGATCGCGGCGGCGAAAATGGCTTTCCCCGCCTGGCGGGATACGCCTGCTCCTGCGCGCGGCAAGATACTGTTCAAAGCCGTACGGATCATGGAGGAGCAGAAAGAGGAACTGGCCCGACTACTCACCCGCGAAGAGGGCAAGGCGCTGAAAGATTCGCTCGGCGAAGTGCAGCGCTCCATAAACATCACCGAATTCATGGCAGGAGAAGCGCGTCGCCTGAACGGCGAGACGCTGCCAAGCGAATTGCCGAAGAATTTCTCGTATACGATTCGCCAACCGCTCGGTGTGGTGGGTGCGATCACGCCGTGGAACTTTCCGGTGGCGATTCCTGTGTGGAAAATTGCGCCCGCGCTGGTGTGCGGCAATGCGGTGGTGTTCAAGCCGGCGACGTTAACTCCTCTTACCGCGATGAAAGTTGTAGAGATTTTCGAGCAAGCAGGGCTTCCGCCTGGCGTTCTGAATCTGGTAATGGGTTCGGGGCGCGATACGGGCGATGAGCTCGTTCAGAATCCCCACGTGCACGGGCTTTCATTTACGGGTTCGAATGAAGTGGGTAGCCAGCTTTACGCGACCGGGGCGCTTCAGCTCAAGAAGTGCCAGTGTGAGATGGGGGGAAAGAATCCGATCGTGGTTCTTTCGGATGCGGATTTGCACCTCGCGATGGAATCGACGCTGTTTGGAGCGTTTGCCTCTACGGGGCAGCGTTGTACGGCTACGAGCCGCGTGGTGATCGAAGAGAAAGTCGCGGATCAGTTCGTGTCTATGCTGGTCGAGCGCGCTAAGAAATTCTCAGTGGGCGATGGTCTAGATCCCGGGGTCGAGATGGGGCCAGCGGTTGACGAATCGCAGATGAACACGGTTCTTCGCTACATCGAAATCGGGAAGAACGAAGCCAAGCTGCTTTGTGGTGGTGAGCGATTGAGGGGACCGAAGTACGACAAGGGGTGGTTCGTCGCACCCACTGTGTTCGATCATGTGCGGGCGGAAAGCGCGATTGCGCAGGATGAAATTTTTGGGCCGGTGCTGAGCGTGATCCGCGTGAAGGATTTCGATGAAGCTGTGGACGTGGCCAATTCCGTTCGATATGGACTGACAAGCGCCATTTACTCAACTGACTCGAACAAGATCTTCGAGTTTGTCGACAAGATTCAAACGGGCATGACCCATGTGAATTCGCCGACCGTTGGTGGCGAGGCGCACGTACCGTTTGGCGGCACCAAGGCGACAAGCGTTGGCCCGAAGGAAGTGGGCAACACTGCGCTCGATTTCTACACCGACCTGAAGATCGTGTATATCGACTACACCGGACGCAAACGCGAATCGAGTATTTACTGACCGGCGGGCAAGTGTGGCGCACGTATAGTTTCGCTTTCCTAATCTTCAGTTTAGCGTTTTCCGCAGCTGCCAAGGATGACGGACGCATTCACTGGAAGCCGATCGATCGAGGCCAAGTGCGGCTCGACGATAAGCAGCCGCTCAAGACGGCCCTCTATCAGCCGGACAAATCGCAAAAAAAACCGAATCTGGTTCTAATTTTGCTGGGACATCGGTGGCTCGCGCTGGACATCAAAGCGAAGACGGTATATCAGGTGCTACCGTCCGATTTGCAAGCGCAAGGAGCTGATTTCGAAAGCGGGGACCTTTTCACCAGCGACCGATTGATCCCGAGCAAGAATTGGACCGCGCGCGACGTTGGTCCAGCAGAGTTGATTAAGCTGACGTTGAACGACTATGGGCGTGAGCTTCAGTTGAGTCTGCCACATCCGCGCGACCTGCGAGCTTTCTACTGACGTTTTCAAACGTGCGGCGTCACGGGGCCGGCTGCGCCCGCCACCTTCTGTTTCCACGACATCGGCGGCAGGCCATTATCAATCTGCAGCATCGTGATGCAGCCATCCACCGGGCAAACGAGCGCACACAAATTGCATCCAACGCACTCTTCTTCGATGATGCGCGGAACGTGAACTTCCATTCCGTTTGGGTTGTGCTTGCCGTTTCCATTTTTAACGGACGCACGTTCGATGCACTGGTGCGCACCGTCTTCGCAGGCCACGTAGCAAAGCTGGCAGCCGATGCAAAGGTTGGTGTGAATCTTGGCGACGATTTTGTAGTTCAGATCGAGGTCACCCCAGTCCAACACGTTCGCGACAGCGCGGCCTCGAAAATCTTCGATTGAATGATAGCCGTGATCGTCCATGTAAGCACTCAGTCCGTCAGCCATGTCCTCAACGATGCGAAAGCCGTAGTGCATTGCTGCGGTGCATACCTGCACGGTCGAGGCGCCCAACGCAATATGTTCTGCCGCGTCGTTCCAGTTACCGATTCCGCCGATGCCAACGATCGGAATCTTCACTTTCTTCGCGACGCTTGAAACGAGATGCAGTGCGATGGGTTTCACCGCGGGGCCACAATAGCCGCCGTGCGAGGACTTTCCCGCTACGTTCGGGGCCGGGGCGAAGGTTTCAAGATTTACGCTCATCAGCGAATTGATCGTGTTGATCAGGCTTACTGCATCCGCGCCGCCCCGCTGGGCCGCAAGCGCAATGTGGGTGATGTCCGTGACGTTGGGAGTCAACTTCGAAATCACCGGCGTTTTTGCGACTTCCTTCGCCCAGGATGTGATCATCTCGGTGTATTCGGGGACCTGACCGACCGCTGCGCCCATTCCGCGTTCGCTCATCCCGTGTGGACAGCCAAAATTCAGTTCCAGCATGTCGGAACCGGCGTCTTCGGCGCGGCGGACGATGTCGTGCCACGTTTCGCGCTTCGATTCGACCATGAGCGATGCGATCACGAGGTGCTTCGGGTAGCGCTTTTTTACTTCCGCGATTTCGCGGAGGTTCACTTCGATGGGGCGGTCGCTGATGAGCTCAATGTTATTCAAGCCCATCATCTTAACGCCATTCAGATCGATTGAAGCGTAACGCGACGATGTGTTTTGAATTGGTTCACCAATCGTCTTCCAAACCGCCCCGCCCCATCCCGCGTCGAATGCGCGCATCACCTGGTCGCCCGTATTTGTGGGCGGCCCAGACGCGAGCCAAAAGGGATTCGGCGATTCAACGCCGCAGAGCTTCACTCGCAAATCAGCCATTTCTCACCTCGGAAGCGCTTGCTTCGAGCGGGCAGAGTCATTCAAACCGCGCCAGATCAGCCAGCCTGCAACAGATAGCATACCTAGCCAGCCAATAAAACGAACAGTAGCCGCAATCTGGACATCATGCGGCAACGCGCCGAATTTGCCGAACAGATAGTTCCAATCGTGAATTACGTAATCGCCATCGCCTATCGATAATAGGGGCAAGTCTTCCGCTCGAGCGTCCGCCATATATGTGGCGATCGGAAGAAACTGCTCGAAGAAGAAGAACATGCAGAAAGCTACTCCCTGCGCTTGCCGCTGGAATAAAAAGTAGATCGCCAATGCAACCGGCACTCCCAATTGCAGCAACGTGCCGCCTGCGATATTCAGAAACTCTCCGAAGAACCGGAACAGCAGATGTCCGCCTTCGTGAATCGGGACGAAAACTCCGTCCATTAAAAGTAAAAAGCCGGTTCCTCGCGCCAGCTGATAGAGAAACAAAAGATAGAATCCTGACCAAGCGAACAGCGCCCATCGGGGAATCGGATCCCAATCGCTTTCCAGAGTCTGCAATACGGGCAAGCGATCCGTCAGACTTTCCGGAACGTGCACGGCGGCTCAATTTCTCGCACGCGGTGCGCCCAACCACGCATCGATACTTTGCGCTGCCGCCTTGCCCTCCGCGACTGCATCGACAACTTCTTTGCCGCCGTTCGTGCAGTCACCACCCGCGAAATACTTTTGCGCACCGGTGTGATACTTCTCGTCAATACCAATTGTTCCGTTGTCTCGCACTTCGATGCCGGGAATGGTGCGAAAGAGATCCGTCACCGGCTTTTGGCCGATAGCCCGGACGA
>Ga0210399_10005211_pt1 | contig 10112 bp, 8 predicted proteins | sample IncBWC14MmetaG_FD_150865 | JGI IMG/M metagenome (GOLD analysis project Ga0210399, IMG submission 150865) | Forest soil microbial communities from Barre Woods Harvard Forest LTER site, Petersham, Massachusetts, United States - Inc-BW-C-14-M | ecosystem: Environmental > Terrestrial > Soil >...
CTTCGAACACTACGTCGATACCGGCTTCACCGCGCAGATGGAGGAGCAACTCGACGATATTTCCGCGGGCCAGGCCGACTGGCGCGCGATGATGCGGGCGTTCTGGGAGGGATTCTCGCACGCGGTCGATCAGACCAAGGATCTCAAGATCAGCGACGTGATCGCCGCGCTAGACGAGGATCTGGGGCCGCATTTCTTCCCGCCGCGCGACGACGGGTCCGACCCGCGCGCCTGCCAAGCCTGCGGCAACGGCAGACTTGGCCTGAAGCTCGGGCGCTACGGCAGCTTCATCGGCTGCTCGAACTATCCTGCGTGCCAGTACACGCGTCGCCTGGCCATCGAAACCGGCGACGACCAGGGCGAGACACTAAAGGAGGGCCTGCGTGTACTCGGCCCACATCCCGACACCGGCGAGGAGATCACCGTCCGCCGCGGCCCGTACGGGCTCTACGTGCAGCAAGGCGAGAACGGCGAGGACAAAGATGCGAAAAAGAAGGTCAAGCCGAAGCGCACGTCGCTGCCGCGTGGCGTGGACGGTGAGCAGATCACGCTCGAACAGGCAATCGGCCTGCTGTCGCTGCCGCGCGCCATCGGCGCCCACCCCGAGACCGGCGAGACGATTGAGGCCGGCATCGGCCGCTTTGGCCCCTATGTGCGCATGGGCGCGATCTACGGCTCGCTGGACCGCGACGACGATGTGCTGAATATCGGCATCAACCGCGGGGTGGATCTGATCGCACGCAAGATGGCCAGCGTGCGCACGATCGGCGCGCACCCTGGCGACAAGGAGCTGATCGCGGTGCGCAAGGGACGCTTCGGTCCCTACGTGCAGCACGGCAAGACGGTCGCCAACCTGCCGCGCGGCGTGATGATGGAAGAGATCACGCTTGAGCAGGCGGTGGCGCTGCTGGCCGAGAAGGGCAAGCAACTGCGCCCGCGCGGCGCAGCCGGGCGGCGCGGACGTGGGGCTGCGGCGGCGAAGCCGGCGCCAGCGGCCCAACCGCCGGCCGAGAAAACGCCGGCCAAGGGGAAAGCCACGCCGGCGAAGCGGCGGATTGCCAAAGTCAAGCGTGCGGCGCCGAAGACGACCGCGAAGCGAGCTGCTGGCGCCAAGGCACCGGCGAAGAAGAAGGCTGCGGCTCGTGCCAAGAAGGCTGCGGCCCGCGCGTCGACACGGCGGCAGGCGGGGCGGTAGAGGCCGCGCGTTCGGACGCCACGCTATTGCCGGTTTATGCTAGAGTCGCTGTATGATGAAAGGCATACGGTTTCGCAGCCATGGCTACAACCACACTGACAGATGACCCCGTCCTAATCCGCTTTCGCGAGGCGCTGGATGAGCTCTACGGAACCCGGAACATCGAGCGTGTCGTGCTGTTCGGTTCCCGTGCGCGTGGCGACGCGCGGCCCGATTCCGACTACGACGTTGCAGTCTTCCTGAACGACCCCGGGGAGCTTTGGGACGATCTCGGCAACCTTTCCCACATCACCACGGCGATCCTCAATGACACTGGCGTGGTGATCTCGGCCAAGCCGTTTCCCGCGGGCGCTTACCGGGAGCCGTCGCCACTCATGCATGAGATACGCGCTGACGGGCTCGACCTTTGACACCAGAGGCGATGCGGTCCCTCGACAAGGCGCGCCAATGCCTGGCGGATGCCGTGGTGTATCAGCCGCTGGTGCCACGGATCGCCGGACGGGAGGCCTACCTCGCCGCTTTTCATGCGGCTGAAGCGCTGCTCTACGAACGGACCGGCAGGGTTGCCAAGACGCATCGGGGCCTGCGCGCGCAGTTTGCCCGCATCACCAGAGAAGAGCCGCTCATCGATCAGTCAGTGGCGGAGTTTCTAGGCCGCGCTTACGAGCTGAAATCACTCGCCGATTACGGCACCGGAGCGGAAGCCAGCATCTCGCTTGCGACCGCCAAGGCTGCCATCGAAGCAGGTACCCGGTTCGTGGACTGCATCGCGAACCTGATTGGCGCGGAGGATCTGGATGATCCGACGCGTTGAGAGCTTGCCAGAGATGCTATGCTGGCCGGGGTGGGTTCTGAGCGGGAACACGCGAGAGCGTCAGTACTAGGGACCGACACAAGGGACCTTAGCTGGGTGTCCACAGCCCCAACCCCAGCACCACCTGCCCAGGAGCATCCGGCCTCATGTGCACGTGACGAAAGATGCTGGCGACACGACCATCGAACACGCATATGCGCGGAGTGAGCCTCCGCATCCAATCCGCATGACTCGCCCGCCTGATCGGTCCCATGCCGGTTCGACGCGCGTGCGTCTGCCCGAGACTGCAATGGTCGTGATCACCGGCACGGACCCGGATGGCGATGCAATTGCGCGGCCCACCGAGTGGGACGGTTCGGATGGGCCACCGCCGGTGATCTTCATGGCCGCCGAGCCGCGCGGACTGCCGGCGCTCGCACCCGGCGAGCGTGTGCTGGCGCGGCTCAAGCAAATCCCGGGGCCAGGAACTGCCGCCCGCTACGAAGGCCGCACCGTCAGGCGCCTGACAGATACGCCGGGCCGCGTGCTCGGTGTCTATCGGCAAGGTCGCATCGTTCCCACCGACCGGCGAGCCAAGGCGGAATGGGTGGTTCCACCCGGCGAGGACAGTGGCGCGGCGGATGGCGAGATCGTGCTCGCCGAACCGCTGCCGCACCACAGGCTCGGCCTGAAGCCCGCGCGCATCATCGAGCGGCTCGGCGCGATGGGCGACGCGCGATCGGTCAGCCTGATCGCGATCCACACGCACGACATCCCGCAGGTCTTTCCACCCGCCGCGCTGGAGGAGGCGGAAGGCGCAAGCGCCGCGACGCTCGGCCGCCGCACCGACCTGCGCGACGTGCCCCTGGTCACCATCGATGGCGAAGACGCGCGCGATTTCGACGACGCTGTCTTCGCCGAACCGGACGGATCGGGCTTCCGCCTGATCGTCGCCATTGCCGATGTCGCGGACTATGTGCATCCCGGTTCCGCGCTCGACCACGCGGCGCGCACGCGCGGCAATAGCGTGTATTTCCCCGACCGCGTCGTGCCGATGCTGCCGGAGGCGCTGTCCAACGGCTGGTGCAGTCTGCGCCCCAACGAAGACCGCGGCTGCCTGTTCGTCGAACTGCGCATCGACGGCGACGGGCGCAAGCAGTCCCTCCGTTTCGGCCGCGGCCTCATGCGCAGCGCTGCGCGCCTCACCTACGAGCAGGTGCAGCAGGCGCATGACGCGGGCGACGATCTCGGCCTGCCGCTGCCGTACCTCTATTCCGCATTTCGCGCCCTGCTCGCCGCCCGGACCGCCCGTGGCACCCTCGACCTCGATCTGCCGGAGCGGAAGGTGGTGATCGACGACGGGGGACGGGTGCTCAGCGTCACGCCGCGCCCACGGCTCGACAGCCATCGGCTGATCGAGGAATTCATGGTGCTGGCGAATGTCGCCGCGGCGGAGGAACTGGAGCGGCTGCATCAGCCGGCGATGTACCGGGTGCACGCCCCGCCCTCGGAAGAAAAGCTGGCCTTCCTGCGCGGCTTCCTCCACGGCCTCGGCATCTCGCTCCCGCCAGGCGATCAGGTTCACCCGCGCGACCTGGACCGCGTGCTGCGCCATGTTGACGGCACCGACGAGGCCCCGCTGGTCAACGACGTGATGCTGCGCAGCCAGTCGCAGGCCGAGTACAGCCCAGACAACATCGGCCATTTCGGCCTCGCCCTGCCGCGCTATGCACACTTCACCAGTCCGATCCGCCGCTACGCCGACCTGCTGGTGCACCGCGCGCTGATCCGTGGCCTCCGCCTCGGGCCTGGCGCATTGGCGGACGACGAGGCGCAGCAGTTCCCGGACACCGCATCGCATATCACCGCGACCGAGCGGCGCGCCCAGCTTGCCGAGCGCGATGCCATCGACCGTTACCTTGCTGCATACATGGCGGATAAAGTTGGCGCGAATTTCGCGGCACGCATTTCCGGCGTGACGCGCTTCGGTCTTTTCGTCACAGTCGCTGAAAGTGGCGCCAGCGGAATCGTTCCGGTGCGCTCACTGGCCGACGATTTCTGGAACCATGATGAGCGGGAGCAGACACTGACAGGCCGCCGGACCCGCATCACGTTTCGCCTGGCACAGGAGGTTGACGTTCGCCTCGCGGAAGCCAGCCCAGTCACCGGCGGCCTGGTGTTCCACATTTTGCAGGGTGCGCCGCCGGACCGTGCACATGGCGGCCGAAAACCGGGGAAACGGCCCCGCAACAGGTGATCCGCATCGGCACCCTGCTGTTGCTCCTGCTGATTGCTCCCGCGCACGCCCAGCCTGTCGCAGCCGTCGGCAGTTTCGACCCCGTCCTCGTCGCCAACGTCTATGCGACTGCGCTCGCCTTCATGGCACCGCGCACGCTGGAGCCCGTCGCGGTGTCGCAGCTCGCCCTCTGGGGCCTGGGCGGGTTCACGGCGCTGGATCCCGATGTCGTGGCCCAACTGCGCGACGGCAAACTGATGCTCACTGCCAGAGACCGAGTGCTCGCTGCCACATCGCCGCCCCCCGACGAGGAGGTCAAGAACTGGGCCAATATGGCGGCAGAGTTGTCCACGGCCGCGGTCGCCGGTTCGGCTCTGGTTCGTCGCGCCGGCACGCAAGGCATCGTGCAGAGCTTCTTCGACGAGCTGTTCAATCATCTCGACCCATATTCCCGGTATGTCGCGCCCCGCGAGGCAGGCGAGGATCGCGAGCGCCGTTCGGGTCAGGGCGGCGCGGGATTGCGTCTCGTTCGGAAGGGTGCGGACATCGCCGTGGCGGAAGCGATCTCGGACGGCCCCGGAGCGGTCGCCGGAATGCGACCCGGCGATACGGTCCTTGCCGTTGACGGCCAGCTCACACAGGGCAGGGATGCCCGCACGGTGGGAAAGCTGATCGAGGGGCCGGAGGGCACACGCGTCGTCATCAGGTGGCGCAGCCGCGACGGGCGCACACGCACCGCGGAACTGGAACGTGCCATGGTGCCGCCGGAGACAGTTTATGCGCAGCGGATCAGCGACACGCTGCTGCTGCAGGTGACGGCGTTCAATCGGAGCACCGACAGCCACATGGCCCACGCGATCGAGCAAGGGTTTGCTGGGCCGCATCCCTCCGCCGGCATCGTGCTCGATTTGCGCGGCAACCGCGGCGGCCTGCTGCGGCAGGCGGTCACCGCATCCGACAGCCTGTTGCCTGCAGGCATTGTCGCCATGACCGCCGGACGCGACCCGGAAGCGACGCGGATCTGGCGCTCCGTCTCCGGCGATCTGGCTGCGAACATTCCGGTCGTCGTCATGGTGGATGGCCGGACGGCAAGCGCGGCGGAGATCCTGGCAGCGGCGCTGGCTGACCGCGGCCGTGGGGTTGTCATCGGCAGTTCCACGCTGGGCTAGGGCCTGGTGCAGACGATCGCTCCACTGCCGGACGGCGGGGAGCTGTTCGTCACCTGGAGCCGCGTGCTGGCGCCACGCGGCTGGCCCATCCAGGGACTTGGCGTACTGCCGCAGGTATGCACCAGCCTCGGGATGGACACGCTGGGCTGGCAGCTGGCGTCGCTTGCGAATGGGCGTCAGCCGATGGCACAGGCGATTGCGGCCCACCGTGCGGCACGTGCTCCGCTGCCCCCGGCGCAGATTCTCGCGATACGCAGCGCCTGCCCCGCCGCCGTCGGGCGGGAGGCGGATTTCGACACGGCGCGCCTGCTGATCCGCGACCCTGCGGCGTATGCCGCGGCACTGCTGCCGCCGCTGGAGGATGCCGATCAGTCATCCGTGGTCAGCGATCATGCGACCGCGCGTTGAACCGGCTTGACCTGCGCCCGCGGGAAACGCATTTTCCCTTCATCAAGAGGATCATGCCATGGCGAAGACCAACACCGTCCAGATCAAGCTCCTGTCCAGCGCCGACACCGGGTTTTTCTACGTGACCAAGAAGAATGCGCGCACGCAGACGGGTAAGCTCGAGCTGAAGAAGTACGATCCGGTCGTGCGCAAGCACGTGCCGTTCCGGGAAGCCAAGATCAAGTAGCGACGGCTCTGGCCACTGGGGCGGAGATCGCAACCCGGTTGCGTCCCGCGTGTTTGGCGGCATACAGCGCTGTATCCGCCGCGTGAAGCAGGGCTTCGGGCGTCACCGGCATATCCTGGCAGCACGCGACGCCAATGCTCACGGTGATTCGGGAGTTGACGCCGGGGCTTAACATAAACGGCAGGGCCTCGACCGCAGCGCGCAGACGTTCGGCCGCCAGTGAGGCATCGTCCGGCTCGGTTCCTGGCATCACGACAACGAATTCCTCGCCGCCGTAGCGGGCAAGCGAATCGAAAGCGCGCGTGTTGGCGCGCAACGTATCGGCGATGGCACGAAGCGCCCTGTCGCCGGCGGCGTGGCCATACTCGTCATTCACCAGCTTGAAATGATCGACATCGATCATCAGCACCGCAATCTCACGCGTCTGCCCGCTGTCCAACAGGTTCCGGAGGTGGCGCATCAGGTAACGCTGGTTGTAGACGCCCGTCAGAGGATCGGTCAGCGCCAGCGCGAGAGCTGTGCCAAGGTCGGAACGCAGGCGATCGTGGTAGAACTTGCGCCTGATCTGATTGCGGGCGCGTGCGCGTAGTTCGTTTTCGTCCAGCGGCAGCGCGAGCCAGTCATTCGCGCCTAGATCGAAACCCCGCAGGATGCTTTCTCTCTCCTCGGGTGCGGCAATCAGCAGCATCGGGATCTCATGTGTCGCATCGGCGGCCCGCAGCGACGACGCGAGCTTCAGCGGGTCTTCCTCCAGCAGGGAGAGGCTGAGCACGATGAGATCAAACGGGATGGCAGCCGAGAGCGACATCGCCTCGGCCGCGCTGCGGGCGCGGCCGGCCACGATGCCATCGCGAGACAACGCCTCCTGCACGGTCTGCGCACCAAGGTCCCAGTCATCCACCACCAGGGCGCGCGCCCCAACAACCGACGGGACGGCAAGATGCTCGCCGGCGAGGCCCAGTGCCCTGGCGGTTTCGCCCCGCGCTCGCCATTCGTCGAGGAGCCGCTTGAGCCGGACCAGGCTACGGACTCGGGCCATCAGGGTCTCATAGTCGACCGGCTTCGTAAGGAAGTCGTCGGCGCCCGACTCCAGGCCATGCAGGCGTTCGGCCGGTTCTCCCAGAGCGGTCACCATGACGACGGGGATGTGGAGGGTCGCTGAATCGTCCTTGAGCTTCCGGCAGCACTCGAACCCGTCCATGCCCGGCATCATGACGTCGAGAAGGATGAGGTCAGGTTGCCATTCATGCGCCATCCGCAACGCTTCGAATCCGTCACGGGCGCTGGCAACCTGATAGTATTCAGCCGAAAGCTTGGCTTCCAGCAGACGTGCGTTGGCCGGTACGTCGTCAACGATGAGTATCCGTGCAGTCATACGGGACGCATATCTCTCTGTTCGAATGGTGCGGCGCCGACCCATCCTGACAAACGAAGTGGCGACCATAACCCACGGTTGCGCTGTACGGAAGCGAACACGTCATTGCTTGTGGTGCAACGAGATGCTTCCTGCCGGGTCTCGTTTGCGCGGCATGCCATCAAACTGGTTGTATTATATGACCAAAGACATTGCAACTACGGTATGAGTCAGGCCAATCCGCAAACGGCGGGGGTCGCCTCTCGGCTTTTCGCCTGCCGGCATGTGGCGCTACACCCCCAGCCTGAGGCGGAGACGTCCCTCCATCCGCCGATCGGATGGAGATCATGCTGCTGCAGGTCGCGCCGTTCGCCTTTGTGCTGTTGTGGAGCTCCTCGTTCATTGCGGCCCGGATCGGTCTGCGGCATCTGACGCCGCTGCTGTTCGTCGCGGTGCGGATGGTGCTGGCCGCCGCAGTGCTGCTTGGCGTGATGGCGGTGCTGCGACGGCCGTGGCACGGGTTGAAGGGTCGGTGGGCGCATTGCGCAGTTTCCGGCGTGCTGACCAACAGCGTGCTCTTGATGACCGCACACGCCGCCATGGTCCATATCGGCGCGGCGCCGATCGCGCTTATCCAGACACTCAATCCGTTGCTGACGGCGCTGCTCGCCTGGCCGCTGCTGGGGGAACGATTGCGCCTGTTGCAGTGGCTCGGCCTGGTGCTGGGTGCCGCCGGTGTGGTGCTGATCGTCGGCCTGGCAGCGGCGAGGAGCCCGCTCGAGCTGAACGGACTGCTGTTAGCGGCGGCCGGTACGGTGGGGCTGTGCGGCGGCACCCTGTATTTTGGCCGGTTCTGCCGAGGGGTGCCGATCCTGGAGGGGACCACGGTGCAGTTGCTCGCCGCCGCCGTGGCGTGCGTGGCGGCAACCGCGCTGTTCGAGAAGCCGCACGCCGACTGGACCTTTGCCACGATCGCTGCCGTGCTGTGGAACGCCGCGGCGGTGTCGCTGGGCGGGATGGCGCTCTATTACCTGATGCTGGTGTGCGGCACGGCGGCGCGGGCGACGGCGAATTTCTATCTTGTGCCTGGCACAGCGGCGCTGCTGGCCTGGGCACTGCTGGACGAGCGCCTGTCGGTGTTGACGGTCGTGGGGTTGGTTGTGTCGTCGGTGGGATGCTGGATGGTCGGCCGCCGGGAGCAGCACCGATCGGCTCTGTAGTCAGCGGGGGGCTGGGCTCTGAATTCTTGAATTCTCCCCCTCCCCTTGCGGGAGGGGTGCCCCTGCGCAAGGCTGGATAGCGACACCTGTGCCAGGCTGCCCCCTCCCCCCAACCCCCCTCCCGCAAGGGGAGGGGGAGTCTCGTCTCTTGTGGACGTGCTATCTCACCGCGAACTGCGTCTTGCCAAACATGATCTCGCGCTCAGCGTCGGTCATCTGTCCCTGGCGCTGACTCTCGGCCAGCACAGCGACGCCGCGCTGCACCGCCGGACGCGCGGCCATCGCATCGTGCCAGCGCTTCACGTTGGGATAGTCGTTCAGATCGATGTTCCGCTTCTCCGGATTGCGGATCCAGGGGAAGTTGATGATGTCGGCCATGCTGTACTCGTCGCCGGCGAGCCAAGTCGCCTCGGCCAGACGCTTGTCCAGCACGCGATGCAGCCGCTTCACCTCATTCGTGTAGCGCTCGATCGCGTAGGGAATCTTCTCCACCGCGTAGTTCGCAAAATGGTTGTACTGGCCGAACATCGGACCGGTGCCGCCCATCTGGAACATCATCCATTGCAGGCAGGTGTAGCGGCCGACGGGATCCTTCGGGATCAGTTTTCCCCCCGACTTCTCCGACAGATAGATCATGATCGCCGCTGACTCGAACAGCTTCAGCGGCTTGCCGCCTGGACCATCGGGATCGACGATGGCCGGAATGCGGTGGTTCGGTGTGATCGCCAGGAATCCGGGCTTGAACTGATCGCCCTTCCCGATCGCGATCGGGATCACCTTGTAGGGAATGCCGAGTTCTTCCAGAGCGATATGCACCTTGTGGCCGTTCGGCGTCGGCCAGGTCCATACTTCGATCATGGGCTCCTCCCTTGGTTTGCCAACCGATTTGCTTCGGTCAGGCATTTCCCGCCAGATAGTCGAGCGCCGCCTGGATGCCGCCCGGCTTGTGCGGCACACCCGCGGCACGCAGCCCCATCTCCACGCCGCCCAATGTGCCGATCAGTTGCAGGTCGCCGAAGTCGCCGAGGTGGCCGATGCGGAACACCCGGTCCTTCAGGATGCCAAGCCCGTTGCCGAGGCTCATGTTGTATTTGTCCAGGATGGTGGCGCGTAGCGCGTCGGCGCTGTGACCCTCGGGCACGCGCACGGCGGTCAACGACGAGGAATAGTGCCGCGGATCGGCACATTGCACCTCCAGACCCCACGAACGCACCGCGCGGCGCGTCGCCTCGGCGTGACGGTCGTGACGCGCGAAGACGTTCGGCAGACCTTCCTCGAGCAGCATCTTCACCGCTTCGTTGAGCCCGTACAGCAGATTGGTGCCGGGCGTGTAGGGGAAATAGCCGGTCTTGTTGGCCTCCAGCATCGGCCCCCAGTCCCAGTAGCTGCGCGGCAGGCGCGCGCTTTTGGCGGCGGTCAGCGCGCGCTCGCTGATTGCGTTGAACGACAGGCCGGGCGGCAGCATCAGGCCCTTCTGCGAGCCGGCGACGGTGACATCGACGCCCCATTCG
>Ga0210399_10005212_pt1 | contig 10111 bp, 7 predicted proteins | sample IncBWC14MmetaG_FD_150865 | JGI IMG/M metagenome (GOLD analysis project Ga0210399, IMG submission 150865) | Forest soil microbial communities from Barre Woods Harvard Forest LTER site, Petersham, Massachusetts, United States - Inc-BW-C-14-M | ecosystem: Environmental > Terrestrial > Soil >...
TCGCAAGGGCGCGATTTATGGCCGGTCGCTCGAATTGCTGCGCCGCGCGAAATCGCTGGCGCCCGAGATGCCCACGAAAACGGGGCTGATGCTTGGCCTCGGCGAAGAGCGCGAGGAAGTTCTCGCGGCGATGCAGGATCTGGCCGCGCAAGGGACCGACATTTTGACTCTGGGCCAATATTTGCAGCCGACGCGCGAGCATTTGCCCATCGTGCGGTACGTCCACCCCGATGAATTCGCCGAGTACAAAAAACTGGGCGAGCAGATGGGGTTTGCGCACGTCGAGTCAGGGCCGTTGGTGCGCTCGTCGTATCACGCGTTCGAGCAGGAAGCCGCCAGCCACGTTTAGCTCTGCTTCCCGGATTCTCCCCGCGCTGTCTTACAAAATATCGTAAGATTCCCCCAGACATTAACTTCCCAAAGGAAGAATTTGGATGAGATACGCACGGACTTCCGCAAGTTTGTCTTTTCACGTTGCCATATTTACATTATTTCTTTCCGCGATCCCTGTGTCTGCGGCGCAGAATTCGACGCCCGCCGCTGCCTCCGCGCCATCCTCCGTGTCGGGCGCAGATGTATATCAAAAGCGATGCGCTTCGTGCCACGATCAGGCAGGTTCGCGCGCGCCCTCGCGGGACGCTTTGCAGAAACTTTCCGCCGCGCGAATTCTCCGGACACTCGATTTCGGATTGATGATGGCCGTGGCCTACCCTATCAATCGCGCGGACCGCGAGGCGGTCGCGAACTTTCTGGGAACGAGAGCGGAAGAAACGCCGCTGCCCGCCAGCGCATTTTGCTCCGCGAAAATTTCCATTCTGTCCGGTCCCGCGAGCGACTCATGGGCGGGGTGGAGTCCTTCTGCCTCGAATGCGCGCTACCAGACCGCCGAGCGAGCAAGCCTAGCGCCAGCCCAGGTTCGGCGGCTCAAGTTGAAATGGGCGCTGGGTTTTCCCGGTGATGTCACCGCCTTTGGGGCGCCAACCGTTGTGAACGGTACGCTTTTCGTCGGCAGCGCTAGTGGCGCAGTCGAGGCCGTGGATGCCAAGACCGGTTGCACGCATTGGGTGTTTCAAGCCAATGGGCCGGTGCGCGCGGCCATCCTTCCCGTTCCAAGCGGTTCCGCAACTTCACTTGTGTTCACGGACTTGATCGGTTGGGCCTACGTGCTCGACGCCAAGTCAGGCCACCTGCTTTGGAAGAAGCGAATCGATGAACACGAAGCCACGCGACTGACGGGCTCCTCTGTTGCTCTGAATGGCGTTGTATTCGTTCCGGCCGCCTCGTGGGAGGAAACGCGCTCGCTCGATCCGCAATATGTGTGCTGCACGTTTCGAGGGAGCGTCACGGCGCTTCGCGTTAGCGACGGCTCTATGATTTGGAAAACCTACACGGTGGATCCGCCGCAGAAAACCGGGACGAACAGTGTGGGATCGGCGCAGTGGGGACCCTCCGGCGCTCCGATCTGGTCAGCCCCGACGGTGGACGCAAAGCGCGGACAACTCTACGTCGCCACCGGCGACAATTATTCAGTCCCTGCAACTTCCACCAGCGATGCCGTGATGGCGCTCGACCTGAAGACGGGGCGAATCGTATGGTCCCAGCAGGTGCTCGCGAATGATGCCTATACGTCCGCGTGCCGCAACAAAGGGGTGAATTGCCCGCCACCGAATGGGCCGGATTTCGATTTCGGTTCGTCGGCCATTTTGGTTCGCGCCCCGAACGGCAAGGAAATTCTTGTTGCGGGACAAAAATCCGGCGTGGTCTACGCGTTTGACCCGGACGCAAAGGGAAAAATTCTCTGGCAGACGCGCGTCGGAAAAGGCGGACTGAACGGCGGCGTGCAGTGGGGCATGGCCAGCGATGAACAAAAAGTGTACGCGGCTGTATCGGATGTGTCCGGCGTGATGAACACCGCCGGGCCCGTAGGCGGCGCGACATTCGATCCCGAAAAGGGCGGAGGCCTGACGGCGCTGCATCTCGAAGACGGCTCGAAAGCGTGGTTCGCCCCGAGCCATCCTTGCGATCCGCCGCGGCCAGGGTGCAGTCCCGGCCAGTCCGCCGCGCTGACGCTAATTCCCGGAGTGGTATTTTCTCCGTCGCTCGATGGGCACGTGCGCGCGTTCAGCACGGAGGACGGCGAGATGCTTTGGGATTTCGATACGGCCGTCCAGACTTATTCCACGGTGAATGGAGTGCCGGCCAAAGGCGGCTCGATCGACGGCGCGGGACCTGTCATTGCCGGCGGCATGGTGTTTGTCAACTCCGGATATCCGCGCAACGGCGGCATGCCGGGCAACGTGTTGCTGGCGTTTGCGCCGGAGGAATAATCCGGAATTGGCGGGCAGGGTGGCGCAAAGCGCAAAGGCAATCCGTATTAATCCATATTGACATATCGTATTTATACATATATAACCATATTTTCTGGAGGTGTCCGTGCAATCCGACGAATTGCTCAGTCCCCGCGACGCCGCGCGATCGCTGGGGGTCAGCTATCCCACGCTCAAGCAGTGGATCTACAAAAAGAAATTGCACAGCATTCGCACCGCCGGGGGGCACCATCGCATACCCGCATCCGAGATCGAACGGTTCCTGCCGCGCACTGAGGAAAAAGACATCCTGACCGGGCGCCGAAATTTCCGCCGCATCAGCGGGCGCAATCAATTGGTCGGCCGGATCGTGGAAGTGCGCTACAGCGGTTTGCTGGCGCAGGTGAAGCTCTCGATCGGCGGACAACGTATCTCTTCGATCATCACGGCGGATGCCGCGCGCGAAATGCGTCTTGAAAAAGGGCAGACCGCGGCGGCACTCATCAAAGCGACTGAAGTCATGATCGTGCGTATGTAAATCCGGACGGTGCAAAGATGAATAGCATTCGGACAACATTCGCATTGGCTGTGCTCGCCGGACTGGTGCTGGTGACGCCGTTTCGTGTCGCTCGCGCGGGGAACGCCGTATCCCTGCCGCAAGCGGCGGCGAAACCGTGCGGTACGGTCACCGTCGCCGCGGCGTCCGACCTGACCTATGCGATGAATGAGATCGCGGCGAATTTCGAGAAGGCCACGGGCTGCACCGTTCGCCTCAGCATGGGTTCGTCTGGAAATTTTCTTACGCAAATTGAAAATGGCGCGCCGTTCGACGCTTTTTTCTCCGCGGACATTGCTTATCCGAAAAAACTGGAAGACGAAGGGCTCGCTGCGCCGGGAACCACGTACCTCTACGCCATCGGCAAAATCGTTTTGTGGACGCGAAAAGATTCCCGCGTGGACGTCAGTAAAGGTTTTTCCGCGCTGCGGGATCCTGCCGTGCAAAAAATCGCCATCGCCAATCCTGAGCATGCGCCCTACGGACGCGCGGCGGAAGAAGCGCTCCGCCAATCGGGCGTCTATAAGGTTGTGAAGGACCGGCTCGTACTCGGCGAAAATATTTCGCAGACGGCGGAGTTTGTTGAATCCGGAAACGCGGACGCCGGGATCGTGGCGCTTTCTCTTGTGCTTTCCCCGGCGATGAAAGACAAAGGCCGCGCCTGGAACATTCCGGAGAATTTGTACACGCCGATTCAACAGGGGGCTGTCGTCGTTCGCGCGGCGGCGAATCCGCAAGGCGCGCTGCAATTTCTCAACTACATTAAGATGCCCGCGACGGCCGCACTGCTCGAGCGATACGGATTCGTGCTTCCCGGCAAGGTTTCCACAGCGGGGAAGCCTTGAACTGGCAGGCGATCGCACTTTCGCTGAAGCTAGCGGTCTGCGTCGCGGGGATTCTCCTCGCCGTGGGGCTGCCCATCGCGTATTGGGTGACGTTCTCGCGGTGGCGCTGGAAATTTCTCGTTGAAGCGATTGTCGCGCTACCGCTCGTTTTGCCGCCCACGGTCCTTGGCTACTACATTCTCGTGGGCCTTGGGCCGCGCCATTTCGCGGGCAGGGTTTGGCAGGCGTGGTTTGGCCACACGCTTCCGTTCACTTTTAGCGGTTTGCTGGTCGCTTCCGTGCTTTACAGCCTTCCGTTCGCTGTGCAGCCGATTTCGGCGGGATTTGAGGGGGTGGACCGCCGGTTGATCGAAGCTTCCTGGACGCTTGGAGCGTCGCGCCTCGCAACATTCTTCCGCGTGATACTCCCACTCTCCACCGCAGGAGCCGTCACCGGAATCGTGCTGAGCTTCGCGCATACGATCGGCGAGTTCGGCGTGGTGCTGATGGTTGGCGGAAACATTCCCGGAGTGACGCGCACTGTTTCGATCGACATTTACGATCAAGTGCAGGCCGCGAACTACGACGTGGCGAATCGGACGGCGCTCGTTCTGCTGCTTTTTTCTTTTGTCGTTCTCACCGCTATTTACGGAACCAATCGCCGCGCATTGAGTTTGTGGCGGCGGTCTTAGGCAGCGCAGGCTTTACAGTTTGGGGAAAAATACGAATTTTTGTCATTCCGAGGCGTGTTGCGTGCCGAGGAATCTCTCTTTTCCTGGCTTTAAATCAAAGAGAGATTCCTCACTTCGTTCGGAATGACAAAATAAATTACTTTTTCGCAGTCTGTTTAGCCTGTGGGTTTTGAATTTGCCTCGGCGACAGAAAACCCGCAGGCTGAAGCCTGCGCTACCAAACACGGATCATGTCACTCGAAGTTGCGATTGAAAAAAACGTGCCGGGCTTCCGGCTCGCGGTCGAATTTACGGCGGACGGCGCGCCGCTCGGATTGCTCGGCCCTTCGGGCTCGGGCAAGACGATGGCGCTGCGGGCGATCGCGGGTCTCGAAACGCCGGACCGCGGGCGAATCGTCCTGCATGGACGCGTGCTCTTCGATTCCGAACAACGCATCGATGTGCCCCCGCGCGCACGCCGCATCGGTTTGCTCTTCCAAAACTACGCGCTGTTCCCGCATCTGAACGTGGCGGAAAATATCGCGTTCGGATTGCGGGGCCTCCCGGATTCGGAGAGAAATCGGCGCGTCGCGGAACAGCTTGCCGCCGCGCACCTCGATGGCCTCGCGGAACGCTACCCTGCAACGCTTTCCGGCGGCGAGCAACAGCGCGTGGCGCTGGCGCGCGCGCTTGCCATCGAACCGGCCGCTCTGCTGCTCGACGAACCATTCTCCGCGCTCGACACGCATTTGCGCAGCGCCCTCGAGCGACAACTACGCGAAACGCTGGCGAGCTACAGCGGATCGACGTTGTTCGTGAGCCACAATCTCGAAGAGGCCTATCGCGTTTGTGAAAAACTCGTTGTGCTGGCGAATGGAAACGTGGCGGCGCAAGGTCCAAAGGAAGAAATCTTTCGTCATCCTCCAACTCTAGAAGTTGCGCGCGTTACCGGATGCAAGAATTTTTCACGCGCGCGCCGCTCGCCCGATGGACGCGTCGAAGCGCTCGATTGGGGCTGCACTTTGCGCGTCGCCCAGCAGTTCGCAAAATCGCCCGAGCATGTTGCGATCCGCGCGCATCATGTCCGTGTGCACCCTTCCCAGAATCCTACGCAGGCAAATCCCGAGAACGTGTTCCCCTGCTGGCTGGCCGCGATGACCGAAACGCCCTTCCGGGTCACGCTCGACCTGCGCATCGGCGCGCCGCCCGCGAGTCCCGTCGATTTTCATTTGCAGGCTGAGGTCGTCAAACAGGAATGGGAATCGTTCCGGGATCTTCCGCAGCCCTGGGCGGTTGACCTCGCGTCGGATCGTTTGTTCCTGTTGCGCGATTGACGCGGCTTGCGATTGGCGCAAGCTTCAGCGCCTGAGTGGAAACTCGAATTCAAACAGGCCAGCGGCTAAAGCCGGTTTGACTCTGCTGGCTTACGGCACGGCTGAAGCCGTGCCGTACAAAAATAATTTGGGCTAATTCAGTGGCTGCGTGGAAGGCGTGCAGCCCGAGGTCACTCTGGCGCAAGTGTCGCGCAGAAAAATTCCGCCGGAAGACGAGACGGTGCTGAGATTGGTCGCCTCAGACTCGAATGTGATGTAGCGGCCCGTCGCGTCGATCGTCGCCGATGTGCTCGCGCCATTGGCCTGCGTCCCGTCGGTCGCTACGGAAACGCGACGCGTGGAAGGCGAGCAGCCGGACGGCGCGCCTGCGCATGTATCGCGCACAAACACATCCGTGACGCCATTCGTATCGCTATCCACCAGGTTCATCGCGTAAGAGAGGAACACCACGAAGCGTCCGTCCGCGCTGATGGAGGGAGAGATACTGTCACCGTCGGCGAGGCTGTTGCTCAAACCGATGGATGCGAGCGTCACCGAGGGCGCGCACCCTGAAGGTGCGCCCGTGCAGGTGTCGCGTACAAATATATTCTTTGGCGTTCCGGGGACTTCGTTCATGCCGTCGGTCGAAGCCAGCACCAGCACAGTGTAGCGTTTGTCCGTGCTCATGCTCTGGGTGGCTAGCGAGGGGGAGCCGACAGTTGCCGCGGCGGCTCCTGCCGCAGACTGCGCGACAGTGGCGACCCGCGCGACCGGGACAGCCGGCGGAGTAAAAACGGTGAACGCAAGCGCGTTCGATGTGCCTCCACCGCCGCCATCCGTGAGCGTGAATACGGTGACCGGTATGGACGCCGCGGTGGCGACATCGGCCGCGGAAATTGCCGCATTAACTCCCGTCGGGCCGGTGAAAGTAGTGGTGCGGGGGCTTCCGTTCCACTGGACCACCGAACACGGCGCCAAACTTCCTCCGCTCGCGCCACTCGCATCAACCCCGAGCAGGAACGCAGGGGATCCGGCAGCCGTGTTGGCTGGCAAGAGCGTGGTAATCACCGGCGCGGGTAGTGGAGTCGTGGACGGCACAACGGTAAAAGTCGAAGACGTGGAAGACAAAGAGGGAATCGTCGAACTGGACACCGTTACGGTCGCCGGTCCCGGGAAGGCCGTGTCCGTGGCCGAGATTGCGGCGGTAAGCTGCGTTGCGCTTACGAACGCTGTCTGGCGCGGCGAGCCGTTCCAGTTCACCACGAGTCCATTGGGAACAAAATTGGCGCCGTTTACGGTCAGAGTGATACCAGCCGGGCTGCAGGACGGCGTCGTATTCGACGACGTCGCGGATCCCGAAAGTGATGTGATAGTCGGAAGAGCAATCGGGAATGAGATTGCGTTGGAAAGGTTTGCGCTTGACGCAGGATTGGCAACAGCGACCTGGACCGTCTCCACGGAAGTTAAATTCGCGGCCGCGACCGTGGCTGTGAGTTGGGTTGGGCTGACATATGTGGTTGTCAGCTGTGTGAGGTTGTTGCTGCTGTCCACCCACTGAACGTTCGAGCACGGGAGAAAATTACTGCCGGTAACGCTCAGGGGGAACGCCGCGGTCCCCGCGGTCGCGCCTACAGGCGAAATGGAAGCGATCACTGCCGCGGGAAGCGTCGAGGTTGAAATCGTGAAGGAAGCTGGGGCGGAGCTAACCCCGGAATTGGATACCGTGATCGATGCAGATCCGGCGGAAGCTATATCCGAAACCGGAATTGCAGCTGTGAGTTGTGTCGCGCTGACGAATGCCGTCCCGCGCGCCGAACCATTCCAATCGACCACCGAACCATTCACGAAATTCGTGCCATTCACGGTGAGAGTGAACCCCGAAGGGCTGCACGAGGGCGTCGTGTTCGATGAAGTCGTGGAAGACGATAAGGACGTGATGGTGGGCGGAGCAATGGTGAACTGGATTTGTCCAGAGGTTCCGCCGCCCGGCCCGAGTGTGATTACTTCGACCTGAGCGTTTCCCATGGCAAGGAAATCGGCAGCAGGTATCGTCGCGCTGAGTTGTGTTCCACTAACGTACGTGGTTGTTAGCGGCGATGTGACGTTGCCGACGTTCACCCATTGAACCACGGAACATGGCAGGAGGCTCGTGCCGGTCACGGTCAACGTAAGTGCAGGACTGCCCGCAGCAGCAGAGGTTTGCGATAGCGAACTGATAGAGGGAGTTGCCAGCGCCGTCGATGGAGTGGAAATGGTGAAGGGCAAAGAGCCCGATGATCCAATCGAATTTGTTACTGTGACCGATGCCGTGCCGGGAAACGCGGCTTGGACAGCTGAAATGGGAGCCGTTAACTGTGTCGCGCTCACGAACGTTGTTGTTTGCGCTGCCCCGTTCCAATTCACGACCGCATTACTCGTGAAATTCGTGCCGTTCACCGTCAGCGTAAAACCCTGGGAGCTGCAATACGGAGTGGAAGCCGCCAAAGTTGTGGAGGCAGACAGCGAAGTGATCGACGGCAATGGCCCGGGCGCAGTGCTGATCGTGAAGAGGACAATATTGGACACTTCGGTCGTCGTCGTGTTGTTGACGTTGGACGTTGCGGACTGAGCCGAGCCGGGAATCTGCACGGATACATTCACGGTCCCCGCAGTGGTCAGGTCCGTGGCGGGAACCGGCGCCGTCAGCTGATTGGCACTGACCAGCGTGGTGGTCAGAGCGGTGCCATTCCACAGGATCAGCGCGCCAGTCGTGAAACCCGATCCATTGGCCGTGATCGTGAACCCCTGCGCACCCACGGTCGCCGTGCTGGGACTCACAAATGTCAGTACCGAGGAGGACGTCTGGATGGAGAGGTTGGTGTTGTAGTTAGAACAGGCGGACGCGAACGCGCACGCCGCCAACGCCACTATGAGCCACTTGCGCGAACACATCCGAACACGCTCCTCGCGAACCATCTTGCCGGGGCGCCGGGCAGACAAACACCGGCTGCGGGCTTTACTCATTACGCTAGGCACTTTAGGTGCAGCGTGGAGCCCGCCAAAACATAGTTAAATCAATCCGGGTGCTGAGAAAGTCAGCGGTGATCCAGTTTCCGGCAGGCTCCACGCTTCGCATCCATCCCCGCAGGGGTGAAACGTTCAGCGCAAAAGCGGAGCCCGCGCCCAAGAATTAGGAAGAACTCCCACCGAAACGGCCTGTTTCTGATACCACTGGCGGACGCCCAAGTCAACCGGGAGCCTCCTCATACACCTTACCTTAGCGGTCGTGTGATGCAAAGCACCGGGCGGCCCGTTGCCCGGCGGAAAGCCCGGGTTCAAACCAGGCTTGGGAGTCGGATCTATTTATAGATCCGGGCAATGGGGTTCTGGTGCAGGCCGGGCAATGGCACACAAACTCACTGCTGACGAACCGAATTTGCAGTAACATACTCCCGAGCAAATACCGGCCAATGGTCCCCGTTCCAACCTGGGTTTGGGCGGCCGGTACACAAATCAAGATTTCTTCCGCGGAGGACTCGCATGGCGATTCAACTGATCGTAAACGGCAAAACACAATCAGTGGATGTTCCACCAAATATGCCGCTGCTATGGGTCTTGCGGGATACGCTGGGTATGACAGGCACGAAATTCGGCTGCGGCATGGCCCTGTGCGGCGCCTGCACGGTGCATATCGACGGGGAAGCTACTCGCTCCTGCATCACTCCTGTCTCGTCCGTTGCCGGAAAAAAAATCACGACCATCGAGGGACTTTCTCCCGACCGCAGCCATCCGGTGCAGCGCGCCTGGATCGAAGTGGACGTGCCGCAATGCGGCTATTGCCAGTCCGGACAGATCATGTCCGCCGCGTCGCTTCTGGCGCAAAACCCGAAGCCGAGCGACTCGGATATTGACGCAGCGATGAAGGGAAATATCTGCCGCTGCGGCACCTATCAGCGGATTCGCGAGGCTGTGCATCGCGCGGCGGTATTGCACACCGCTTCGGCGGACCCTTCCCAGCTTGATGGCGCGGACGTTGCGGAAAACGCGCTGAGAGAACATGCCGTGGAAGTGGGAGGTGCGGTATGAGCGCTGGGACGATGACGGGAATCGGTCGTCGCGGATTTCTGAAGACGGGCGCGGCCGGCGCTGCGGGCCTGGTTATTGGTTTTTATTTGCCCGGACGTTTTGAAGCGCTCGCGGCAACTCCGGCGGGCGCAGCACCCGCGTCCTTAAATGCGTGGATGCTCATTTCTCCCGACGACACTGTAAAGATCATGATCGACAAGTCGGAAATGGGGCAGGGGATTCTGACGGCACTGTGCATGATCGCGGCGGAGGAACTAGACTGCGATTGGAAAAAAATCCGCACTGAATTCGCTCCGGCCGCAAAGGAATATTTTAATCCGGCGTTTGGAATGCAGGGAACGGGAGGCAGTTCCAGTGTGCGGTCCTCGTGGGATCC
>Ga0210399_10005213_pt1 | contig 10109 bp, 8 predicted proteins | sample IncBWC14MmetaG_FD_150865 | JGI IMG/M metagenome (GOLD analysis project Ga0210399, IMG submission 150865) | Forest soil microbial communities from Barre Woods Harvard Forest LTER site, Petersham, Massachusetts, United States - Inc-BW-C-14-M | ecosystem: Environmental > Terrestrial > Soil >...
ACGATGATGGAGAGGGCGTCGACGGGTTCGCCGGCGACGAGGATGTCCATTTTGACCATGGGCGATTCCCAGTAGTCGGCGAGGTGGTAGTCGAGGGACGCGTAGCCGCGGGAGACGGATTTCAGGCGGTCGTAGAAGTCGAGGACGATTTCGTTGAGCGGCAATTCGTAGTGCAGCATGACGCGCGAGGAGCTGACGTATTCGAAAGTTTTCTGTTTGCCGCGCTTGTCTTCGACCAGCTTGAGAATTCCGCCGACGTATTCTTCGTTGGTAAGGATGGTGGCGAGGATGATGGGCTCTTCGATCTTGGCGATCTCGCTGGGGTCGAGCCAGCGCGAAGGGTTGTCGACTTCGACCATGGTGCCGTCGGTTTTGTAAATCTTGTAGCGCACGCCGGGGGCGGTGGTGATGAGTTCGAGCGAGAACTCTCGTTCGAGGCGTTCCTGAATAATTTCCATGTGCAGCAAGCCGAGAAAGCCGCAGCGGAAGCCGAATCCGAGGGCGACGGAACTTTCCGGCTCAAAGAAGAATGACGAATCGTTCAGGCGCAATTTTTCCAGGGCTTCGCGCAGACGGGTGTGCTCGTGGGAATCGACGGTGTAGAGTCCGGCGAAGACCATGGGCTTGATTTCTTCGAAGCCGGGGAGGGCTTCGATGGCGGGATTGGCGTCGTGGGTGATGGTGTCGCCGATTTTGGTGTCGGCGACATTCTTGATGTTGGCGATGATGAAGCCGACTTCGCCAGCGACAAGTTGCTCGATCTCTACCGGCTTGGGGGTGAGCACGCCGAGAGTTTCAGCGTCGAAGGTGGTGCCGTTCCACCAGAGGCGGATGCGGTCACCTTTTTTTAATGTCCCTTGAAAGACGCGGGTGAGCACGATGACGCCGCGGTAAGGATCAAACCACGAGTCGAAAACCAGCGCCTGGAGCCGGTTTTCGGGGGAGCCCTTGGGCGGAGGCACGCGCTTCACGATGGCTTCAAGAACATCGGGGACGCCCTGTCCGGTTTTGGCGCTGATCAGGACGGCGTCGGTGGCGTCGAGGCCGACGGCGCCTTCGATCATTTCCTTGGTGCGCGGGATGTCGGCGCTTTGCAGATCGATCTTGTTGATGACGGGAATAATTTCGAGGCCGTGATTGATGGCGAGATAGGAGTTGGCGAGCGTCTGGGCCTCGACTCCCTGCGAAGCATCGACGACGAGGAGCGCGCCTTCGCACGAGGCCAGCGAGCGCGAGACTTCGTAGGAAAAATCCACGTGGCCTGGGGTGTCGATTAGATTGAGCTGGTAGGTCTGACCGTCTTTCGCGGTGTAGGCCATGCGGACGGCGTGGGCTTTGATGGTGATGCCGCGTTCGCGTTCGAGGTCCATGGAATCGAGTACCTGGGCCTGCATTTCGCGCGCAGTGAGCGATCCGGTCAGCTCCAGCAGGCGGTCGGCGAGCGTGGATTTGCCGTGGTCGATATGCGCGATGATCGCGAAATTGCGGATGTGCTGGGAATCCATGATGAGAGCGGGTAAGGCTCAATTCTAACAGGGGTGGGAGCAGGGGCCAGGGAGCAGGGGCCAGGGGCCAGAGGTGAAGTGATGCGCGAGGCTGCGGTTTCTCGGGTAGAATCCTGCTCTGTTGATGGAGAGAAGAGCATGCGCAAGCTGGTGGTTGTCGTTTTCGGTTTGATTCTCGGGTGCCGAGGCGCTTCGGCGCAAACGCTTTCGCCGGCGGTGCAGGCTTTCGTCAAAGTGAATGCGCCTGTCGTTGCCCTCACTCACGTGCGCGTCATCGACGGTACGGGCGCTTCGGCGCGTGAGGATCAGACCGTCATCCTCAGCAAGGGGAAGATTGAATCGGTGGGCGACGCTTCCGCCGCGAAAGTGCCGAGCGATGCGCAGGTGCTGGATCTGCATGGATACAGCGTGATTCCGGGGCTGGTTGGGATGCACGACCACATGTTTTATCCCATGGGGAATGGAATCTTTGGGGAGATGGGGTACAGCTTTCCGCGACTTTACCTGGCGGGGGGTGTGACGACGATCCGCACAACCGGGTCGCTTGAGCCGTATACGGATCTGGAATTGAAGAAACAAATCGACGCTGGCGAAACTCCCGGACCGAAGATTCATGTGACGGGGCCGTATCTGGAGGGCGCGGGCTCGTGGGCGCTGCAAATGCACCAGTTGAGCGGGCCCGATGACGCGGTGAAGACCGTTAACTTCTGGCTCGACCAGGGCGTCGACAATTTTAAGGCGTACATGTTCATCACGCGGGCGGAGCTGGGAGCGGCGATTCAGGCGGCGCACAAGCGTGGGGCGAAAGTGACTGGGCATTTGTGCGCGGTAAATTTTCGCGAGGCGGCGGACCTGGGGATTGACGACCTGGAGCACGGATTGTTTGTCGATACGGAATTTATTGCCGGCAAGAAGCCGGATCAGTGTCCGGAGGACGGCGAGGATCTGGTGGGGATGGCGAAGCTGGATGTGAATTCGGGGCCGCTGCATGAGACGATCCAGTACTTGGTTCAGCATCACGTGGCCGTGACTTCGACGTTGCCAGTGTTTGAGATGGGGAGTTTTCCCGGTCGGCCGACCATGCAGAAGCGCGTGCTCGACGCGCTTTCTCCGGATGCACGCAGCGCGGTGTTGGCGAATCGGGTGAGAGCGAGCGACGCGAGTCGCATTCGGCAGAGATGGGGCAGTAACGCGGCTCCGTACGAGGCGGCGTTTAAGAAAGAGGAAGAATTCGAATTCGCGTTTTCGAAGGCTGGAGGCCTGCTGCTGGCGGGGCTCGATCCGACCGGCATGGGCGGGGTGATTGCGGGATTCGGCGATCAGCGGGAAGTAGAGTTGCTGGTCGAGGCGGGGTTCACTCCGCTGGAAGCGATCCACATTGCGACTTTCAATGGGGCGCAATATTTAGGGGAGCTCGACCGCATCGGAACGATCGCGGCTGGGAAGCAGGCGGACCTGGTGGTGATCAAGGGGGATCCGTCGAAGAAGATCGAGGACATCGAGAATGTGGAGACGGTTTTCAAAGACGGGGTCGGATATGATTCGGCGAAGTTGATTGAGTCGGTGCGGGGCGTGGTGGGCAGCAGGTAGAAGACGGTTGCTTGTGACCAGTGTCAGTAAGATTAAAAATCCATGCTCGTTCTTGCTTCTGCTTCGCCGCGACGCCAGGAACTTCTGCGCAATGCGGGTATTTCGTTTGCCGTGCAGCCGGCGGATATCGATGAGACTCCGCTGCCGGGCGAGCCGCCGCAGGCGTGTGCGGAGCGGCTGGCGCGGGAGAAGGCGCTGGCGGTGTGGCGCACGCGGCCGCAGGATGTGGTGCTGGGCGCGGACACGATTGTCGTCGTCGATGAAATGATTCTGGGGAAGCCGGTCGATGCGGAAGACGCCGCACGCATGCTGCGGTTGTTATCCGGGCGGGTGCATCGCGTGATCACGGGTGTATGCGTTGTTGAAGCAGCTGCCGGCCGCCAGTCGCCCGCTGCCAGTAAAGGCCGCGCGGAACATCCTGCGGAGTTGCCACCGGGCTTCCAAGTTCTGAGGACTGAGAACGGGGAACTGAGAACTGGGTCTGAGACTACGCTGGTGACGATGAACCAGTTGTCCGACGAGGAAATTCGCGAGTACATCGCTAGCGGTGAGCCCATGGATAAAGCGGGAGCGTATGCGATCCAGGGGCGGGCTTCGCGTTGGATCCCGCGCATTGAGGGCGACTACAGCAACGTGGTGGGATTGCCGGTGGCGCTGGTGCATGCCATGCTGGGCGAAGGACCACGCGCGGTCTGACGAAAAGAAAAATCTTGAACCACAAAGGACACGAAGTATCACGAAGGACTTCTTTGTGGGATTTCCCTGGGGTGGAGACTTCAAATTCTCGTCTTGAGTCAGGGATGCGGGCGAATACGCTGGGCAGCGAATGAAGGCGTGACTACGACTTCTTTTGTTCTTCTTCCTTTGGGGCTTCTTTCTTTTCTTCTTCAGGGCCTTTCAATGCGGTTTTGAAGTTGCGGATGCCTTCGGCCAGACCTTTGCCGACGGCGGGCAAGCGGCTGGTGCCGAAGAGCAGAACGGCGATGACGATCACCAACAACCAATGCAGGAGCGAAAACTCACCCATAGCTACTCCGCAGGGTCGGTCGACGCGAGTGATGCGTGAGGCAGCCGAAGGCCCTGAGAAAAGTTTAGGCTACCCCAACGTGGGAGTCAAAGGCGGCAGACCGGCGGCGGACAAGAGTGTCCGCCCCACACCGGGCAGGAGAGTTTATGCTGGAAGAGTACATTCTTTCCGGAGGCTGGCTGGGATGGTGAATCGACGTGTTGCCGCGATCGCGCTGCTGTTGCTGTTTCTGCACGGTGGCTCAACTGCATCTGCGCAAAGCCCGGCGGGTACCGCAGCGAGCGAACCGCGTAAGACCAGTGAACCTTACACCGGAGACCTGTCGATTTTCGAAACGCCGGGGCGGGATGAGCGCCTGCAGATCAAGCGGGTGATGGATATCCTGGGCATCGCGCCGGGAAAGGCCGTCGCCGACATCGGAGCGGGGTCGGGATGGTTCACGGTTCGGGCGGCAAGACGCGTGGGAGCGAGCAGCCTGGTGTATGCGGTCGACATTAATCCTGAGGCGGTGAAGTATATCGGCGAGCGGGCGGAGAAGGAGCAGCTGCGGAATGTGAAACCAATTTTGAGCAAGGCTGACGACCCGCTTCTGCCTGCTGGCTCGGTGGATGCCGTGCTGTTGCTCAAAACCTATCATGAGGTGGCGCAGCCTGTGGCGCTGTTGCGGAACTTGCGCGCGGCGCTGCGTCCGGGCGCCAAGGTGGGGGTGATTGACCGCAACGGTAATGGAGAGGATCACGGAGTGGGGCGCGACGTGGTGATTCGCGAGGCGAAGGAGGCGGGTTACGAACTGCTGAAGCAGTATGACTTCGTGAAGGGCGACAAGATGGATTATTTTCTGGTCTTCACGACAAGGCCGTGAGCTTCTCAGCCGGCTTTCGAGTTAGGGCAAAAGATTTTAACCCCGGAGGACACAATGGGACACGGAGGATGGCTCAGGCACTCTCGATCATTCCGGCGAGAAGCAGGGCGCGGCGCGGCAACTCCGAGATCACGATGTGTTCGTGGACGGCGTGCGCTCCCTGGCCCGCTCCTCCCATGCCGTCGAGTGTGGGGATGCCCATGCCGGCGGTGAAATTTCCGTCGGAGCCTCCACCGACCGCGGCTTCTTCGAGTTTCCAGTCCATGTGCTTCGCGATGGCTTGCGCCTTCTTGTAGAGCGCGGCGACGCCGGCGTTGCGCTCCATGGGCATACGGTTGATGCCGCCCTCGATGGTGAGTCTGCAGTGTTTGTCGGAGGGCTTCAGGGCGCGAAGCTTGCGATCGAGCGTGGCGGCTTGCTTCGCATGCGTGATGCGCACGTCGATTTCGACTGTGGCGTCGGCGGCGATCACGTTGGTGCGGGTTCCGCCGCGGATCACGCCGGGATTCACCGATAAGCCGCTCTGCAGATTGTTCAGCTTCGAGACTGCGATGATTTGCCGGGCGAGCTCGAGGATGGCGCTGTGTCCCTTGCCGGGGTCGAGCCCGGCGTGGGCAGCCACGCCTTTCACATTCAGCGTGTATTCCCCGACACCTTTGCGCGCGGTTTTTACGGCGCCGCGCGGGCCCGCCGGTTCGAGCACGAGCACGGCCGCGGATTCCTTGGCCAGGGCTTCGGTAATTTTGCGGGAGGAGTAGCTGCCAACTTCTTCGTCCGAAACCAGAAACACGGTGACTGGCCGGGGCAGTGCGCCATGCCAGGCTTGCAGCGCCGCGATGGCGTAGAGCATGAGCGCGATGCCGGACTTCATGTCGAGCACGCCGGGACCATGCAGGCGTCCCTCGGCGACGTGGCAGGGCATGGTTGCTAAAGTGCCAAGCGGATAGACGGTATCGAAGTGGCCGAGCAGCAGCACAGGCTTGACATTGTCACGCCCGGGAAAATCGATTTGTATGCTGTCGGCGTAATCGTCGGCGTGATGCACACGGGCGTGTCCGCCCACCGCCTCGAAAGTTCCGGCGAGGAAAGCACCCATGCGGTCGGCAGCGAGTTTGTGGTCGCTGGGCGATTCGATCTCGACGAATTCACGGATCGTCTGGACGATCTGCTCTTGCCGCGCCTCGAAGTAGAGCAGGCGCTCACTCCACGCCGGGCTAGATGGATCTGATTTACGGGTGGTTTTCTTGAGCGGCATCTGGGGAATGTTTCTCCGGCCCGCGGAGGATGCACCGTCGGGCGCAAGTCGTACAGTATAATCTTCAAGCCGTTTTGAGACGAATCATGACTAGCACGAACCATGCCTGGGATGAACCATGCCTGGGATGAACGATGCTCGGTAGGAACCATGCTCGGTATGAACCATGCTCGGTGTGAACCATGAATGAAAGCAACCCGGTGCCGGAACTTTCGCCCGGCTCGACGAAGATCGCGCTCGACATCCACGACATTCTGAAAATCCTGCCACACCGCTATCCTTTTTTGCTGATCGATCGCGTGCTTGATCTGAAGCGCAAAGAGCGTATCGTCGCCATCAAGAACGTGACCATCAACGAACCCTTCTTTGTTGGGCACTTTCCCGGTCTGCCCATCATGCCCGGAGTGCTGATTGTGGAGGCCATCGCGCAAGCGGGGGGCGCGTTGCTGCTGACCGAGGTGGAAGACCGCAGCAACAAGGTCATGGTCTTTACCGGGATCGAGCGCGCCAAGTTTCGCCGGCCCGTCAGCCCGGGCGATCAGTTGCGCCTAGAGGTTGAGGTCAAAGGTTGGCGCTCGGTGCCCGGCATGACTGCGGCGAAAATGCAAGGGTACGCGTATGTGGGCGAGAGGCGCGTGGCCGAGGCGGCGGTGTCGTGCCAGTTGATTGACAGCTCGCGCGGGCGGGGGGCGGACGGCGGGAACGGGACGTGATGGCTGGCGCCGATCAGGTAGTCCAGATTTTGGTAGTGGCTATCTGAAAATCTTTAACCACTAAGGATACGAAGGTACACGAAGGAATCCTGCTCGTGCCTCTTCCATGAATTCTTCTTTCATGAATGTGCATCCCACGGCTCTGATTGATGCCGGCGCGAAGGTTGCGGCATCGTGCACGGTCGGGCCGTACTGCGTGATTGGCGCGGACGTCTCAGTGGGTGAGAACTGCCGTCTGGCGTCGCATGTGGCGATCGAGGGGCCGACGAAAATCGGAACGGGTAACACTTTCTTTCCGTTCTGCGCGATCGGCATGGCGCCGCAGGATGTCACTTACAAAGGCGAGCCGACACGACTCGAAATCGGCAATCACAATGAGATCCGCGAGTTCGTGACCATTAACCGCGGCACGGTGAAGGGCGGCGGGGTAACTCGCCTGGGCAGTCATCTTCTGATCATGGCCTATGCGCACATCGGGCACGATAGCGTGATCGAGGATCACGCCATGCTGGTGAACGGAGCCACGCTGGCGGGTCACGTGACCGTGGGAGAATGGGCGGTCATCGGGGCGATCTCTCCCGTGCATCAGTTCACTCGGGTCGGCGCGCACGCGTATGTCGGCGGAGGCACGATTGTTACGAAGGATGTTCTGCCCTTCTCCATGACCTCGGCTCAGCGCGACATGCGCGCCTTCGGGGCGAATAAAGTTGGCCTGGAACGGCGCGGGTTTTCGAAAGAGCGCATCGCGAAGATTCAGCACGCCTACAAGATTCTGCTGGCTTCGAAGATGAATACGACCCAGGCGTTGGAGAAACTGAAGTCCGAAGCGGACCGCGGCGAGGATGTGGATATGCTGATTCGGTTTATTGAGTCGTCGGAGCGAGGAATTATTAAGTGATCAGCTTCTAGCCTCTAGCTCAGTCCAATCCGCAGGGTTTGGCTGAGCGCCTAATTCCCTGCCCCTGTTGTCCCTTTCTTGTCCAGCAGTTTCTCCATCTCATCCATCACGCGATTCATCTTCTTCACTGTGAGCTCTAGCGGTTCGTCGGTTGTCATGTCGACGCCGGCGTCTTTCAGCAGGTCGATGGGATATTTCGACTTGCCGGCGGAAATGAATTTCAGGTAGTGCTCGGTGGCTCCCGGTTCGCCGGCGAGCACCTTTTCCGACAATGCCGACGATGCGGTGAAGGAGGTGGCGTACTGGAAGACGTAAAACGAGTTATAGAAATGGGGAATGTAGGCCCACTCGTGGGCGATGTAGTCGTCGACGATGCACACGCCTTGGTCGTGGCCGTAGTATTTCTTGACGATCTCGGTGTAGAGTTTTGAGAGAGAGTCGCCGGTGAGGGGCTCTCCTTTTTCGACCATTTCGTGCATGCGCAGTTCGAACTCCGCGAACTGCGCCTGGCGGAAAACGGTTCCCTTAATGCCCTCCAAATAGTTGCCCAGCAGGGAAAGCCGGGTGGCGTCATCTTTGATCTGCTTGAGCATGTAATCGATGAGCAGCGCCTCGTTGAAGGTGGACGCGACTTCGGCCACAAAAATCGGATACGAAGACAAGGGATAGGGCTGCGTTTTATTGGAGAAGTAGCTGTGCATGGTGTGCCCAAGTTCGTGGGCCAGCGTGCTCATGTCGTCATACTTCCCGTTGTAGTTGAGCAGCATGTAGGGATGAACGTCGTAGGCCGAGCCATTGGAGTACGCGCCGGAGGTTTTACCCTCGGTGGGATACATATCGATCCAGCGTTCGGTGAAGGCGCGCTTCGCCCCGGCGGCATATTCGGGGCCGAGCGGGGCCAGGGCTGCCAGGATGTTTTTTTCGGCGACGTCCACGGAGTAAGTTGTGTCGACCGAAGATACGAGCGGGGCGTACAGATCATAATAATGGAGATCGGGAAGCCCCATCATTCGTTTGCGGAGTTTCAGGTAGCGCTGGAACGTGGGCAGATTGCGATTGACTCCGTCCACTAATTTCGAATACACCGAAACTGGAATGTTGGGCTGGTCGAGGGTGGCGTGCAGATCGTTGTCGTAATTGCGCGCATGCGCGTAGAAAACGGAAGTCTGGACGTTGGAATTCATCATGGAGCCGAAGGTGCCGCGATATTTTCCCAGCGCGGTGAAAAAAGCTTCCATGACTTTCTGCCGGTCCTCGCGGTTGGGCGAAGCGCGGTAGAGAGAGAACGCGGCTTTATCCAGCTTCACGGTCTTGCCGTCGCTGAGGGTGACGGAAGGATAGGGAAAATCGGCATCGGCAAAGATGCCATAGACGCTGGATGGCCCGCTGGCCATGACGCCAGACGCGGCCAGGAGTTTCTCTTCCGCGTTGCTGAGCGTGTGCGCGCGGCGGCGCGCGATATCTTCGAGGTCATGGCGGAAGACGTGCAGCCGGGGCTCTTGCGCCAGAAAACGCTCGAGGGTGGCGTTATCCATTTTGAGGATCTCGGGTTCGATGAAGGCGGTTTCGGTGCCGAGAGCGGATGCGAGCTGAATCATTTCCTGCTGCATGGCCTGATAGGTGCTGACCCGGGTGTCCTGGTCGGAAATCAGACCGGCGTAGGTGAACAGGCGCGAGAGCTCTTTGTTGAGGTTGCTCTGCGTTTCCATGGCGTCGGCCAAGCGAGACGCGGAGGACGCTAACGTGCCTTGAAATTGCCGCATCTTGGGCAAGTCGGACGCCAGCTTTTCCTTCGCAGCGCGCCACGCCTGGTCGGAGGGATAGATGGCGGTCAGGTCCCATTTGTCCTTCTCCTGCACTTTGCTGCGATCGTGCTCCTGGGCTTGCGAAAGCAGGGTTGAGACGGCGAGCAGGACGAGCGCGCCAGAGAAGTGGCGCAGGACGGTGGCGAAGTCGACGTGCATGGGCAGGGCTCCTTCGGAACTTAGACGGGCTGCGAGATGAAAGAGAAGCGGGATTAGAAGCATGGGATCGGAAATAACACATTAAGTATCAGACATTAATCATCAGACATTGTAGCCGGGGATGGTTTTTGATGCTAAGTGCTAGACTGACTCGACGTTGGTGTAGATAACGCCCATTCATGCCCGTTCAGAAGGAAAAACTCGGGCTTATCGCCGGCAACGGCAAGTTTCCCTTTCTCGTGCTGGATGCTGCGCGGGCGCAGGGCTACGAAGTTGTCGTGGCGGCGATCAAGGA
>Ga0210399_10005214_pt1 | contig 10108 bp, 12 predicted proteins | sample IncBWC14MmetaG_FD_150865 | JGI IMG/M metagenome (GOLD analysis project Ga0210399, IMG submission 150865) | Forest soil microbial communities from Barre Woods Harvard Forest LTER site, Petersham, Massachusetts, United States - Inc-BW-C-14-M | ecosystem: Environmental > Terrestrial > Soil >...
TGCTATTTCAGATCCGAGTAGTGCTTGATGTCGGACTCCTGCTTTGCCCCTTTCGGAGCCGATTTGTCGTTGAGGGTAACCGTATTCGCTGCGATCACACCACCAACGCTTTGCGCGCGCGAACTTGCATGCCGGCCAGCCGAACGTTGCAAGGTCTCGGCTCTATAGGCAGGTTCGTCGAAAGTATGCTGGTCGAAATAGGTGACGGTGTCGGGAGCAATCAAGTCGTCACCATGCCTGCGTGAGACCGTGGCCCCACTGCCGGCAGTCACAGCTCCGGCCGTCGCGACATGCGATTCCTTCGGGGGTTGGACGGAATTCTGTTCCGATTTTATGGCTGGCGGCGACACTGCCAAAGCGGAGACTTTTCCCGGATCTTTTTTGGGATTCGCGGCACTCGACAAGCTCACACCCGTTGAAAGCGAAACTTTCTCCGTTGGCGCCGGTCCGGAACTCTGACCGGAAGCTTTGTTGGTCTGGCGCACGCCGTAGCTGAGAACCAGGGCGAGCAGCACCGCGCTGACAACAGTTAGAGCAGTACGCCAGGATGGCCATCCCGCGGGACGATCACGCCATTCCCACTCTCGCACAGAGGGGGCAATCGTCGACTTGGCGATCGTTGGCTTGGAGATCATTGGCCGGGCCATCGTTGAGACCACTACCGCAACATGGCCCGGCGGTTCCACCGGTGGCGATTGAGGCGGCGGCAAGACCGGACACGCGCCGTCATCGGGATTGAGCTCAGGGGGCCTGCAAATGAAGTCCACCATCGGTGCTTTCAAATGATGCACAAATTCAAGCGACGCCGAACGGGGACCATTGTGCGCTTGCACGCTCGCCACCAAGTGATTCCCGTGATCCTCTTCGACCCGCAATTCCAGGTCAGCAAGGTTATCGGGAATCGAGTCGGGAGAAACGATTTCGACCGCATAACCGCGGGCAATCAGATCCAGCGCCAGCTCTCGCGAACACGAATGCGAGCGGGTGATGATCCTTGCCAGTGCCATAAAGCTCGTGTTGCCCTTCGGTGCTTACTTCGCCGCGTCTTTGATGCGGGAAACCCTCGCCGCAGTTAGCGATATTTAACAGCGGTCCGCCTTCAGTCCAACTTCTTTCCCGAAGGGAAGCCCGTATCAAAAGCTCGCCAGGAGCAAGACTAATTATGCCCAAACATCTTCTCTAAATCGTGATCGCGAAAGATGTTCACTTTTGCACACTCGTACAAAGCTGCGGTGGTAAGCCAACGCTGATGCGGCAGCACCAGCCGCGGCGGTTCGGCTTCACTCACACAGATGGTGAATCAGGGAACGGCAAGTCTTCTGAAGAGAAGACTTTGCGCCGAGTTATGAAGATATGTTGAAAAGGGGCGGTCGTGAGGGTCCGAATGTCACTAATCCGACGCTAACCCATGACCGCCCTACCAAGCTCTTCGCCTTCTTAGGGCCACTACAACGTTGAAGCAGATGCTAGAGTACCGTTCCGACAACGGTGTGACTGCTCACAATTGCTCACTTTCTCAGATTCTTTGAAAAGTTCCACATCCGTTAGCTACGGTCGTGCGCGGACATCTGCTCTTCGATTACAAGCTGCGAGAAGGCGTCGTCACCAAGAGCAGTTTGGTGGACCTGTCAGTTGTAATCGCCAACCCTTGCGTCCTATCCAGCTTTAGACCTTGGCGGGTGGGGTGACCGTCGCACGGGGATCGGCTCGGTTTGCTTGGTTCCTCTGCGGAAATAGCAGGGCGCGCATCTTCATCTTCGCTTTATGAAGCTGTGATTTTGAGTTCCCGATGGAGCATTGCAGCAGTTCGGCGATCTCGCGATGCCCGTACCCTTCAACATAGTGCATATCGAAGATCTGCCGACATCCTCCGGGCAGTTCTTCGAGAGCGTGACGCAATGCAATGCGATCAATCGCCCCACAGAGGTTCAGATCATCTTTCCCAACCTCGCGTTTGAGAGATGGCGAGTCCTTGGATGCAGGCTCATCCAGCGAAAGCACCGGCGGGGATTTACGACGCAACTTCATCAGCACGGTGTTCACGGCAACCCGGTATAGCCAAGTGGAGAATGCCGAATTGCCACGAAACGACTTGAGGTTGCGAAACGCCTGGATGAAAGCCTCCTGCGCCAGGTCTTCTGCTTCAGCAACATCTTTCGTCATCCGCAAACACACCGAATACACACGCTTATTATGTAACTGGTAGATTGTGGCAAAGGCCTGCTCGTCGCCACGCTGCGCACGCTGAACGAGAGTATCAACGGAATCGTCTCGCTGGTTTTCGGTTCTTAGCGGAATCGCGTCTACTGGTGGGGAAACGCTCATTGGTGTCGCGGATGTCGTGAAAGTCGCCACGGTGATCTCCTTGGGTCATTACACGTGTCTTAATTCAGGCTTTCAGACACCAACCCATGACCGCGTTCTCAGCTTCAAGAAAGACACAGTACCTATTAAAGGTTTCAATAACTGGTCAATTTTGCACACTCCCGAGAAAACACTGAGCATAGCTCAGCATGGATTTTTTCCTCGCCTACGACAGCAAGTAAAACGCGATCAACCTGGAGAAGACGGCAAGGAGTGCTCTCCAGCGTCCCCGAGCGTGGCCCTCGCCACCCAGGGGACGGAAAGCACTTTTCAGCAAAGAAAAAGGCCAGCACCCTCGCTGGCCCAAGAAACCACGATTTTCCATTGCGCTATTTGGCGCAAGTATCGCTGATCATCTTCAGGCTCGTAACGCGAAGATCGCGGTACTCCTCGTTTTGGGAGGCATTCTCAACCTCTCCTTCCTTCTTTTCCTTTTTTGCCTCAGCCTTCGATTCTCCGCTGGCCGTCCCGGCCACCGTTACTTTGTGGCCAAGGTGGTCTTCCAGCTTAACCGTGCTGCTACGTAGGCCCCACACTTTGCCATCTTCGCCCGCGATCGAAAACTCGCCGGCCTCGTCGCCCTTCTGCAAGCAACCCGTCACTGTCATTGTCCCTTTGGCGGGCTTCTCTGCTTGCTTTTCTTGTGCGTTCGTTTTTGCAGTGTCCTGGGTTGCCGGGTAGTTGGACTGAGCAACAGCGACCAGGCATACAAGTAGGGTGCATGCGAAATAAACCAGCAACAGCTTTTTCATCTGCGGACTCCCTTCGAAGTCGAGCAAGGTTAAAAAAGATTCTCCGCTCGTGTCTGTTCAAAAGTGCTCACTTTGGCGGTATAGAGCACTTCAGTTAACCTTCTTCGACGATGACGTGATTAATTTCTTTTCGCCGCACGCGAAAGGCAAGAGCGCCATCTTTCTTCTCGCGATTGGCAAGCCGCTGAAACGCGCAAGCTACAGCACGACCTCTAGAGAAGTTCGAACTCAGAGAAGGGCAGTCGTCGGAAGTCTTGGCGTCCCATTTGACGGCTAGTTGGAACCAAATGGGAGCCGACAGTCAGCCGGCTCCCATTTCTCTCGCTAGCTAACGGTTTACGCGGCCTTGCCATGAACTTTGGCTTCGACGGTCTTCTCGCTGCCAACACTCACCTTGATCTGCTTGGGCTTGGCTTCGGCCTTCTTGGCAAGGTTAATCTTCAGCACGCCCTTGTCATAGTGAGCGGTCACTTGCCCAGGATCTACCGAGCTGGGCAGCGTGAACGACCGGGTGAACTCTCCGTACTGCCGCTCGACGCGACGGAAGTTCTCCTCTTTCTCTTCCTTCTCGATCTTGCGCTCGCCGTGGACGGTGAGCGTGGTGTTCTCGATGCGGACATCAATGTCCTTTTCGTCGATGCCCGGGACTTCCAGCTTCAGAGTAATGTTGTGCTCGTCTTCGTAGATGTCCACCGGCGGTGCGTAGCTGGTGGTTGTTAAGGCATCTTCCGGGCCTTCGGGGCTATACGACTCACGGAAAAGACGGTTCATGCGGTTCATGCGGTCTTGCATGGCGGAAAACTCACGGAGAGGCTCCCAACGGGTCAATAGGGTCATAATGTAGTTCCTCCTTGGAGAATCTAAGGGGAGAAAGCTTCAGATGGGCTGACTTAGTTCAGGGGACCTGAAAGAGTAAGAAGAGGTAGCTTGCTCAATTACAAGGCTAGGCTTCTACGCTGCGGTTGTCAATCTGCCGTAGTGTCCGGTAGTGTCTGAATTCACCACGGCCCCGACGACCGCAACCACGGGCGGCGTTTCCGCACGCGACAGAACTCGAGACAGCTTCAGAAATGACTAGTTTTGGGTGATGATGACGAGTTTCCTGCCGAAAGCGGGAACCATCTGGCCGGGTCTACGCTTTCGTGGCAACGGACATGGGTCGACTTTGCAGGAAGCCGGTGATCAGTGCCTTATTTATTTGCAAGCCGCCGTTGTAGCGGACGAAGCCCCTCTTCCTGAACCTATTCATAAATTTACTTACCCTTGCGCGGGTGGTACCAACCATCTCTGCCAGGGTTGCTTGGCTCACCTTCAGGGGGGACTCCGGCTTTGATTCCTTGATTATTTGCCCGAACAGCAACAGAACCCGAGCCAGTCGCCTTTCGCTGAAATTGAAGAATTGATCTATCAGGTCCTCCTCGATTCGAATAATCCGGGAGAGCAGATATTCAACAAACAGCGTTGCAAACCGCGGGTCTCGCTTGAGTGTGCGAATCGTGCTCTCCTTTCGCAGTCGAGTGATATTGGACGGCCCAATTGATCTCGCCGTGCAAATCCTCAGAGATTGCTCGCCTAGACAACCTTCGCCAAAAAAGCTACCTCGCTGCAGGAAGGCGATAATAGCTTTTTTGCGACGCGTGGAGACCGCCGTGAGCTTCACCGTGCCGCTCTGGATGTAGAAAACAGCATCCGCTGTATCCCCTTGCGAAAAGACGACCTCTCTATCTCGGTAGTTGCGAACAGACATCCCGGCACCGAACTTTTTGCGGAGAGCTGTTGCACTGAAACCGAGAGTACGTTCACTTGCCATCGCTATCTCCTTGGCACAATCAATTCAAGTGGGAATATGGTTCCGTTCCCACGACGTTGAAAACAGCGAGACTCGGCTAACGCGCACGCAATCGTCGGCATTGGTGAACTCTCACTCAGGTCTGCCATTCGTTCATGGAATGGCTTGACTCATCCGCGTCCAGCCTTGGGGCTCCATGTCCAGTAATAGAGGACAATCGTACCGCTCAGGAACCTGACTTGGATGGTCAATAGAGATCAGTCAAAATTGCACACAGTAACTAAATGGTAACTTCGGGGCAAACTGCTCCGGACCAGCTGATATACGGGGCCGGGTCTGAAGCGCCCGTTAATCTGGGAGACGACTCGTCTGCCGTTTGTGCGTGCTTGCTCCCAAAGGTACACGGTGGAACCACACTTTCTGGGCGCTGGATTTGCTTTGTGGCGTATCGAAACAGAACGTTGTGCAGATTCCTGCGGAGGGCCACTTAAGTGCACTGAATGATGCTGCATATTCGAGGAGGAGCCGACAAGAAAATGGCACAAAATATCCGGACCCGAGATTTTGTCGTCCGCCTGTAATGGCGGCAACACGCAAGCTCATTTGGATCGAAGAAAGCCGTTGTTGGGGCTGCTCCGAATGCGCCTGGTTCTTCAACCCTTCTAGCGCGCCCGCTGGCAAATCTTTCGATGAAGTGATGCGGAACTTTGAGTTGCAGCGCGACAAGGCATTTACATCCCATGTTTGCGCCGAGCACCCCGGAGCCAAGAACGCAAAAAGCTTGAGCAAATAGACAAGCAGCTGGTGTAGCGGGCGGTTACAACGGCAATCTGGAAACAAGAGTGACTCGTAATGGAGTTCTTCACCCAGTTTCCGCAATACCCATTCATGGGCGGGATTAGATCTGCCTTGCGCCAAAGAGCCCCGTGGCCTCACCGGCTGTTATCGTCTGCCGGCGCTTCGTTCCACGGCCTCGGCTGCAGAAAGTTTCCGATCTCGGTGGGGCTCGGTGCGCGAGGCACCCGTGTGCAGTTCACAAACTTCCCCGATCGCTGCACCACAAGTAGTACAGGGCACGGATAATATCTGTTCCGGGGTGAGTTCTTTGGTCTTCACTACCACACAATGCAACGTTCACGGCAGGGAAGATGTTCAATATTGCTCGTTCTCAATACATTAGCGAAGCGGCAGGTTTCATTTTGGGTCCACTAGAACTTTTTTCTAATTGTGAGCAAAAGTGAACATCTTCGGTGATTACGATTCTGTCAGAATTTTCGAGAGTGTAGCTCTATGCCAGGAGAAGTAATTGATGGCACGACCAACCACGTTGGCCAAGAGAAAGCGCGACTTCGACCCGAAGCAATTCCTTGCCACCATTGGCGAGGGTAGGAAAGTCGTGGCCTTTCCCGAGAGACAAACAATCTTCACGCAAGGGGATGCGGCTGACGCAGTCTTCTACATCCAGGAAGGCAAGGTTAGACTCACTGTCGTATCCAAGATTGGCAAGGAAGCAACCCTGGGCATATTGAGCGAGGGAGCGTTTTTCGGAGAAGGTGGCTTGGCTGGGCAGCCTTTACGTATGGGGTCTGCAACCGCAATGACGGACTGCGAACTTCTGCAAATTGACAAGAAGGCAATGATGCTTGCTCTTCACCGGGAACACACGTTTTCCGATATGTTCGTGGCATATTTACTGACACGGAACATCCGATACGAAGAGGATTTGGTTGACCAGCTTTTCAATTCCAGTGAGAAAAGACTGGCCCGGATATTGCTATTGCTGGCTCATTTCGGCAAGGAAGGCGTGCCCCAGACTGTAGTCCCCAAGATGAGTCAGGAGACCCTCGCCGAAATGATAGGCACGACGCGGTCGCGGGTCAGTTTTTTCATGAATAGGTTCAGAACGTTGGGCTTCGTTGACTATGGCGGGAACGGGAGCGGGATGCAGGTTCATAGTTCACTTCTAAATGTCGTTCTCCACGACTAGTCTCGACGCCGCAATCCCAAAGCACAGCTCAAGAAGACAGCGCCGCGCAAATCAGGCACTTCAGATGGGCTGACTTCGTTCAGAAGACCTGAAGGAGCGGGAAGACTACTCGCTCAATTACCACTCTAGCGTTATGCACTGCGATTATCAACCGGCAGGCACATTCCTCCCAAAGCATCGAGCAGGCAATCCGGGTGGATTTACGGAACTGTTCGCTCGTCTAGACCGTGGCCTGTATCGCCTGAAGTGAGCGTGCGGTCGGTTTTGCGTCGGTTGCCAATCCAGTCCGCAAAGTTGTGCTTATCCGACGCAGAGGTGCGGGGACTGGAAACGGGAGTAAGATCGGTGCGTGCCGAAAGGATGGCTGCGAATGTACAACCGACAGTTTCTAGACCTTGGTAGCGATGAAATCGAGGCACAGATTGGGAGCATGCCGGAACACTATGTCAGCCGTGATTTTTGCAATGGGTTCGAGACAAATTACCCGCAGCTACGAGAAGACTTCATTCGCATTTATACGGATAGACGCCACGACCGTCCCCACGCAATACAGATCGTCCACTCTCAGTTAATGCATACCGTCAATGATCGCTTTCACCATCTCACCCGGAAGGTCAGAACGGTTCCGAATCCCAAGGGCGGGGATATGAGTGAGTGGGTTCGATTCTGATCGGGGCTTCTGACGATGAAGTCAAGAGTCCTGCCGGAGCGTCGGTCGCCAGTCCCCGTATCGCGCTTTGCTGAAAACCGACTGTTGATCTAGGACGGGGTTCTATTGCCGATGCTTCGATTCGGCAGATCGCCTTGGTGTGTGGCCCGCAAAAGTGGTCGCTTCTGACCATACATTCACGCCGGACCGAGATTAGGCTAGTCTGAAATGTTTCCAATTGCACGTCAATTATTAGATACGATGGTGCCGGTGATCCCTACTGGTAGGTGACTCGTGTTCACCACTGGGGTAGAGTTTGGGACGAGCTTCATTGACAAGCATGATGCGCCCGCCGTGGACTGAACCGTCCAGAGCGCGAATAGCATCTCGCGCCTCCCCAGCACTGGTCATCTCCACGAACGCAAATCCCCGCGGCTGACCTGTGTCGCGATCCTTGACGGCCGTGACTGTTTTAACTGCTCCGTATGCCTCGAATAGTGTCCGAAGCTGGTCTTCAGAAGTGGCAAACTCTAAGTTACCGACATAGATGTTAGTCATGGCTTACCTCCGGTGGTTTGAGCATCGCTCGGTTTGGGCAGTCGGCATATAGCCTGCTGCTATCGGTCTATAAGGCCTTAAGCGACAGGCAGAAGCCTTAACCCCTGCACCCCGTCAGGAACGTTGTCGCGGGCAATGACCTCGTCGGCGCAGGTAGGAGACAGGTACGTTGGGGGCCCAACTAGGAACCTAATCTGCTGCCCTGGATGCTGGCGCCGAATCGTTCGCCAGAACTCCACTGCTTCTTTGGATCTATGGCGCACGTCCAGAAGCACCAAATCGAAAAAATCAGGCACCCAGAGCAACGCTGCTTCCGTGACGTTTTTGGCCGTGTGCACATGAACTCCGCGGCTTCTCAGCACGCGGGCACGCAGCGTCTGCATGGCTTCGTTGCCATCGATGATGAGCACATTTTTCGTGCTCATTTGAGAATAAATCGGCGATTGCTGGGACACAGAACACCTCCAAGCCTTCTGGAGGCGGCGTTTCGGAAAGCAGGGTTACCTTTGAGAAGCGGGCGTCACCAGAAAGACCTAAACCTCGACTTTTGTCTCTTTCGCAAAGGGGGCGGGGATTGGTCGCCCCCAAAGCGAACGCGAAAGCCTGTTTGCTTAGGCTGCTACGCGAACAGCGGTTTTTTGCAAGGTCGAGTTGGCCACCTCAAAGTTTTGGACCTCAGGAGCACCGTCGATCACTTTCGCCAGCGCCTTCAGCACTTCTGGATAGCTTCCGCGGTGATAGGCTTCCGCGTCTTCTTTCTTGTCCCAAAGACTGATGGCGACCACTTCCGTTCCAGATCCGGGGGCGACGAATGCGATCTCGTCTTGGAAGCCGCGCTGTTTCCGAAGAATCGGAAGAATCACATTCTCGATTGTCTGGGTAAACTCCGCACGGGTATTGGGCTTCAGCTGCATGGAAACGTGACGAGCAAACATATCAACCTCCTGGGTTGTCGTGACATTAAGAGGGAGGAACTTCAGATGGACTGCCTTAGTTCAGAGGATCTGAAAGAGGAGAAGACGTGATTCGCTCTGTCTAACAGCGTATGCCGAATCCTGGTGTTGTCAAGTCGGAAATGTCCGAGGTCACGCTACGACATTGCTGGTTGCGAGCTGGCTTTCGGGACATGGCTGGCAATCACACCGCGGACAAAGCGTCGGTGTCGGGAGAAGCCGCTACAGTGCTGCAGAAGGCCACGTTCCCCCAAGATTCCCTTTTCCCGGAGAAAACAATCTGAATTTGAGACTTCGTTCGCGGTGGTCAATTCTCGTATGCACGCCAGCGTAGTTTTCCCACAGGGCTACAGCCTAGATACCCCCTGTGGATTTCAACCTGCATCACTACCGGAGTCTTGTGCTCCTGGGTCCTGGGTGATCGGCGCAAACATGCAATGTAAACGCTTTGTCGCGCTGCAACTCGAAGTTGCTCATCATTTCATCGAAAGATTTGCCGGTGGGCGCACTAGAGGGTTTGAACCGCCAGCCACATTCGGAGCAACCAAAACCCTGAAAACGCTTTTCCTCAATCCATACCAGCTTCCGGCTCATTGCCGCATCTGTAGCTGCGCCCCAAGGACCCGCTTGCTCTCAAAGGACGAAACGTTCTGGTTCGCCATTGACGGCTCCTTTCGTAGCGGCGTGTTGCCTGATTGCATCACCTTGAATTTCATTGGTATCTCCACCTTACTCAGGACACAAGAGTCCGCCTGAAAGAATGCAGGCTGGGTGCCAATGTCGAGCGACAATCCTCGATTCCTTTAATTGCATTGTTCTTAGCAAGTTGAGAAGGGACAGGGCAGCTTGGACTAGCGGCGATTCGTGGGGCTCCGGTGGCCCGGTTCCACCAGGATGGTGGTTTTCGGCCGTGTGTTCTCTCTGATGGCTGCGACACGTTGAAGGTCCCAGCACGATGTTCGCGCCGATTATTGTTGCAAAATCCCGATTACACTCATTGACCAGGGCGAGTTGTCCGCAAGACGGAAGTTATCCAGAAACGGGGTTGGGGGAAAT
>Ga0210399_10005215_pt1 | contig 10108 bp, 7 predicted proteins | sample IncBWC14MmetaG_FD_150865 | JGI IMG/M metagenome (GOLD analysis project Ga0210399, IMG submission 150865) | Forest soil microbial communities from Barre Woods Harvard Forest LTER site, Petersham, Massachusetts, United States - Inc-BW-C-14-M | ecosystem: Environmental > Terrestrial > Soil >...
CCGCCCGTGGCGGTCACCAGCACGGTGTGCACACCCTCGGCGTGGTACTTGGCCACCGTCGGGGCCCCCTTGGAGGCCTCGTCGTCCGGGTGCGCGTGGACGCTCAGGAGGCAAAGGCGGTCGGGCACCTGCCTGAGGTTAGCGGTGGCCCTGCGCAGGGCCGCCCGGCTGCTCGTTCGTGCCTCGTCCGGCGCCGCGGTCGTCGCTGGCTCGGCCGGTGCCACCGCTCCCCCGCTGGGCTTTATGCTCGATACCCATGGCAGGTACGTTCCAGCGCTTCCTCGACATCTTCCGTTCGAAGGCCAACAAGGCCCTGGACAAGATGGAGGACCCCCGCGACACCCTCGACCTGTCCTACGAGCGCCAGATCGAGCAGCTGACGAAGGTGCGGCGGGGCGTGGCGGACGTGGCGACGGCCCGCAAGCGGATCGAGTTGCAGGCGCAGGGGCTGCAGAAGCAGGCCGACAAGCTGCAGGGCCAGGCGAAGGCCGCGTTGGCGCAGGGCAACGAGGACCTGGCCCGGGAGGCCCTGGCGCGGCGGGCCGCGCTGGGTGAGCAGCTCGCCGAGCTCAAGACCCAGCACGACCAGATCACCGAGCAGGAGCAGAAGCTCATTGCGACCTCGCAGACGCTGCAGGCCCGGGTCGAGCAGTTCCGCACCCAGAAGGAGACGCTGAAGGCCTCCTACACCGCGGCCGAGGCGCAGACCAAGGTCGGCGAGGCGGTGTCTGGGATTTCGACGTCGTCGAAGGACGCCGGCGCCACCATGCAGCGGGCCCAGGACAAGATCGCCTCGATGCAGGCGCGGGCCGGCGCCATCGACGAGCTCCTGGCGTCGGGGGCGTTGGAGGACCTGTCGACGCCGGTCGACGACATCCAGAAGGAGCTCGACAAGGTGTCGTCGACGAACCAGGTCGACAACGAGCTGGCGGCGTTGAAGGCGGAACTGGGGACGGGCGGGGGCGGGAGCGGAGGCAGCGGCGGTTCGGCGGCGGCGTTGCCGTCGGCGGATGCGGGCGCCGTTGCGGCGTCGGCGGAGAAGTCTGGGGCAGGGGCCGACGGGACGGCCGAAGCCGCAGGGACCGGGGGCAGTTCAACCGGGGCGTCTGGAGGAGACAACACCTGATGGCAATCTCACGCAATATCAAGCCGGACCGTGGCTTGACCCGTCGCATGCTTATGACGGGGTTCTTCATCGTCGTGCTCTACGGCGCGTTCATCGCGATTTTGTTCGCGTTGCTGCACAGCCTCGTGCTGATCCTGGTCATCGGGTTCGGCCTGCTGTTCTGCCAGTACTGGTTCAGCGCCAAGATCGCCATGTACGCCATGCACGCCAAGGAGGTCACGCCCGAGCAGGCGCCCGAGCTCCACGGCGTCGTGGACCGCCTGTGCGCGCTGGCCGACATGCCCAAGCCGAAGGTGGCGATCGCGACCACCGACATCCCGAACGCGTTCGCGACCGGCCGGAGCCCCAAGTCGGCGGTCGTGTGCGTCACGTCGGGTTTGCTGCGCCGGTTGGACGAGCCCGAGGTCGAGGCGGTGCTCTCGCACGAGATCTCGCACGTGGCCCACCGCGACGTGGCGGTCATGACCATCGCCAGTGGGTTGGGGTTGATCGCCGGTCTGCTGACGCGGGTGATGTTCTACTCGGAGATCTTCGGCGGCGGCGGCAACAACAACCAGGGCGGCAGCCAGGTCGCCCTGATCGAGACGATGATCTTGCTGGTGTCGGTCGTCGTCTACTTCATCAGCTTCCTCTTGACGATGGCGCTGTCGCGGTACCGGGAACTGGCGGCGGACCGCTCCGGTGCGCTGCTGATCGGCCGGCCGTCGTTGCTGGCGTCGGCGCTGGTGAAGATCACCGGCGAGATGGGCCGCATCCCGACCAAGGACCTGCGCGCCGCCGAGCCGTTCAACGCCTTCTTCTTCACCCCGGCCGTGTCCAGCGGCGCCACCCAGGGTGGCGGGGGCGGCTTCAGCTTCGGCCAACTGTTCCGGACCCACCCCACGCTCGAGAAGCGCCTGGCGCAGCTCGAGGAGCTCGAGCACCAGCTCGGCCAGACCGGCTCCAGCTCGACGATCTGAGCTGAGGCAGGCCGGCCCCGGAGCGGGGTCTGGCAGGTCCGACGGGGCCGATTGCTGAAGGCAGGTCCGGAGGCGCTAGAACGGCGGTCAGCCATGGGCCTCTTCGACACCATTCTCGGCCGCAGCAAGCCCGTCCGGCCCAACCTCGACGCGCTGTTCTCGCTGCCCACCGCCGCGCTCACGCTGCAGAGCGCCGGTGGCCTCGTGTCCTCGGGGCACGCCGGCGTGTGCTGGAAGCCGCCGCCGGGCCAGGTGGTGGCCGACGCCGAGAAGGAGATCTCCGAGCTCGTGGGCCAGGAGTTCAAACACACGACCGACTCCTTCGACTACGGCTGGCTCCTGCTCGACGACCCCGACATCGAGGATCTCGTCACGAAGATCCACATGGCGAACTCCACGCTCCAGGACAACGGCTGGGGGCCTCAGTTGCTGTGTTCGGTCTTCGGCTTCGTGCCCGGGTCGGATGCGCCGTCCGACGCCAAGCCCTTCCGCCTCGTCTACCTGTTCAAGCGCGGCACCTTCTACCCGTTCGCACCGGTGGACCCGTCGAAGGAGCGCCGGGACACCGAGCTCGAGCTGCGCATCCGCACCATGGTCGGTGCCGACCTGCCCGTGGAGTCCGACCTTTCGCGCTGGTTCCCCATGTGGGACGAGCCCGTCACGTGAGCTCGTGACGGCGGCCGCCGCCGCCGCGCCGGAGCGGCGGATCGCCCTCGAGGGGGCCGTGAACTTCCGCGACCTCGGCGGCTACGCGGGGGCGGACGGGCTGCGCACGCGCTGGCGCACGCTATTCCGCGCCGACGGCCTGGGCGACCTGACCGAAGGCGACTTCGCGACGATGCGGGTCCTCGGCATCCGAACCGTGATCGACCTGCGCTCGGCCGAGGAGCTCGAGCGGGGACGATTCGACGTCGACGCGCACCCGGTCACGTTCCATCACTTTCCGATCATCGAGCAGCTGCCCGACGCCGATGCGTTCGACAAGCAGCCGGGCCTGCTGGGCACCCAGTATCTCGAGATGGTGCGCGACGCGGGCCCCGCGTTCGTGTCCGTGCTAGAGATCCTCGCGGCACCCGGTTCGTTGCCGGCCGTCTTCCACTGCACCGCCGGGAAGGACCGCACCGGCGTCCTCTCCGCGATCGTCCTGTCGTTGCTCGGGGTCGACGAGCCGACCGTGGTGGCCGACTACGCGTTGAGCGGCGCGGCGATGACGCGCCTGCGGGCGAAGATCATCGTGAAGTACCCGGACAGCCGGGAGACGATCGAGAACATCTCGGGGGTGTTCTCGGCCGAGCCGGCCCAGATGGAGGCCCTGCTGGACCACCTGCGGGCGACGTTCGGCTCAGTCGACGCCTACGTGGCGGGCCTCGGTGCCGGTCCCGAGTTGATCGCCGCGTTGCGCGCGGCGCTGCTGGAGCCGGCGGGCTGAACGGCTCGCGGGGTCAGACGTCCGGCCGCAGCCGGTCGATGGCGCCGGCCATCGCCAGGTCCAGCAGCGTGATACCGCCCGAGTCGTGCGTGGTGAGGACGAGCCGCACCTTGTTGTAGCGGATGTCGATGTCGGGGTGGTGGTTGGCGGCCTCGGCCGCGGCACCGACCGAACGCACGAACTCGAGCGCCGCCGCGAAGTCGTGCAGTTTCACCGTCGTCGTGAGCTCGTCGCCCTCGTGGGCCCAGTGCAGCCCCTGCTCCTCGATCGCGGCGTCGACGTCCGACGACGTCAGCATGGGCTCGCTCACGGGTGCCTCACGGGTGCGTCATGTCCTCGGGGCGGACCGCCTGGTCGAACTCCGCGCCCGTCAGCAGGCCCAGCTCGAGGGCCGCTTCGCGCAGTGTCGTGCGCTCCTGGTGCGCCTTCTTGGCGACCTTCGCCGCGTTGTCGTAGCCGATGATGGGGTTGAGCGCGGTCACGAGCATGAGTGAGTTGCGCAGGTGCCGGTCGATCTGCTCGAAGTCGGGCTTCAAACCCTCGACGCAGAACTCGCGGAACGTCCGGCAGGCATCGTTCATGAGCGCGATCGACTGCAGCACGTTGTAGGCGATCACGGGCTTGCAGACGTTCAGCTCGAGGTTGCCTCGGCTGCCCGCCGACGTGACGGCGACGTCGTTGCCGATGACCTGGATGCCGACCATGATCATCGCTTCGCTCTGGGTCGGGTTGACCTTGCCCGGCATGATGGACGAGCCCGGCTCGTTCTCGGGCAGCTGCAACTCACCGAGGCCGCTCCGCGGCCCCGAGCCGAGCCAGCGCAGGTCGTCGGCGATCTTCATGAGCGACACGGCCGTCGTCTTCAGCGCGCCGTGGGTGAAGACGAGCGCATCGTGGGCGGCCAGGGCCGCGAACTTGTTCGGCGCGGTCACGAAGGGGAGCCCGGTCATGTCCGCGATCGCCTTCGCCACCCGGACGGCGAACTCGGGATGCGTGTTGAGCCCGGTGCCCACCGCCGAGCCCCCCGCGGCCAGCTCGTACACCTTCGGCATCGTCTGCTCGATCCGCTCCAGGTCGTCGGCGAGCTGGGCCACGTAGCCCGAGAACTCCTGACCGAGCGTGAGCGGCACCGCGTCCATGAGGTGCGTCCGGCCGATCTTGGTCACGTCGCCGTACTCCTCCGCCTTCACCGCGAGTGCGTCCCGCAGAGCGGCCACCGACGGCAGCAAGCGGTGCACGATCTCCTCGGCCACGGCGATGTGCATGGCCGTCGGGAACGTGTCGTTGGAGGACTGCGACATGTTGACGTGGTCGTTGGGGTGGACCGGTTGCTTCGAGCCCATGACGCCCCCGGCCAGCTCGATGGCCCGGTTGCTGATGACCTCGTTCGCGTTCATGTTCGTCTGCGTCCCGCTGCCCGTCTGCCAGACGCGCAACGGGAACTGGTCGTCGAGGGCACCCTTGGCCACCTCGCCGGCCGCCTGCTCGATCAGCCCGGCCAGCGCGTCGTCGAGCTTGCCCAGGTCCCGGTTCACCGACGCCGACGCGCCCTTGAGGATGCCGAAGGCCCGGATCAACGGCTTGGGCATGGTCTCGGTGCCGATGTCGAAGTGGTGCAGCGACCGCTGTGTCTGTGCGCCCCAGTAGCGCTCGGCGGGGACCTCGATCTCCCCCATGCTGTCGCTCTCCACCCGGGTGTTCGTCACGAGATTCAGCTTAGGACCGGTATGGGGCCCCTGTTCTTCCGGTGTTGGGCCCGCGACCTGCGCCGATGACCAAAGATCGGCCGGGCGTCAGGCCAACGAAATCTCAACTCACGAGCAATTTGGCTCAACTTATTCCTCAAGGAATCGGCAAATCGTTACGATGCCTTGCAGCGAAAGATCGTGAGGTCGCGGCCGATCGGGCGGGGCTGGGTTCTTCGACGAAGGATCCAGGGGTACCGAGCGGCGTCTCCCGGGGGGAAATTCCGGCGCCAACGCGCCGGGTGGGAAACGCAGTGAAGGGGACCTCAACGCATGCCAACGACCCGTATCGGGCACGTCCTGATCGCGGCCGTCGCCTTCGCGACGGCCGCCGGGACGATGACAAGTCTCCTGGGACTGCCGGCGCAGGCGGCGAACCCTGACAACGGAACGGCCAACGCGTACGGCATCAACGTCACGCTCCTCGGCGGCAACCTCCTGGGGCCAATTCCTTCGGCCACCCTGGGCCCGGACGGTCAGGCGTCGAACGCGTCCCAGACGTCACCGGTCGGCGTCCCGGGCATCATCAGCGCCGCCACCTTGTCCGCCGACACGTCGTCGACCAACTTCGGCCAGGCCGACGAGACGGTCAGCGCCGGCGCCAGCGCCAACGGTCTCGCCGGCGGACTCGGGATCTCGCTGCTCAGTTCGCTGCTCGATGTCGGCACCGTCACCACGTCCTGCTCCTCGTCGGCCGCGGGCTCGGCCGGATCGACCACGGTGACCGGCCTGTCGATCGGTGGAACCACGGTCAGCCTCCCTGCCACGATCCCGCCCGACACCGGCCTGACCTCGGGACAGCTCGGGCCGCTCTCCGGGCTCGTCTCCATCACGCTCAACGCACAGACCGTCAACGATCGCACCGGCGACCCGTCCCTGAACGGCACCAACATCAAGGTGGTCGGGATGCAGATCACGCTGCTCAGCGGGCTCGACACCGGACTCGTCGTGAACGCGGCCCAGTCGTTCTGCCAGGCCACCGGCCCTGACATCGAGGTTCCTCCCACGGTGACCGCGGTCTCGCCGGCCCTCGGGCCGGTCGGCGGCAACACGGCCGTGACCATCGAAGGCACGGGCTTCGGTCCCACCTCGACCGTGCGGTTCAACGGCGTCACCGCCACCAACGTCCACGACGTCAGCCCGACCGAGATCACCGCGGACAGCCCAGCCGACTTCGCGCTCGCCCAGGACACCGACGTCGCGGTCACCGTCTCCAACGGGTTCGGCACGAGCACCACCACGCCCTCGCCGGCCAACGAATTCCTCTACGAGCTCACACCGGCGCCGACGTCGATCGCACCCTCGAGCGGCCCCTCCACCGGTGACCAGGCCTTCACGATCTCCGGCACAGACCTCGGTCCCGACTCGACGGTGTCCTTCGGCGGTGTACCCGCCACCGACATCGTGGTCGCCCCGAACATGGACTCGCTGACCGGCCTCACCCCGGCCGGCAGCCCGGGCTCGGTGACCGTCACCGTCACCGATGCCGGAGGCACCTCCGGTTCGGTCGGCTACACGTACTTCACGTCCTCGGTGAACGTGACCGGAGTCGCTCCGGCCTTCGGCCCGACGGCCGGCGGCGTCGGGGCGACCATCACGGGGAACGGCCTCGGCGGCGCGACGACGGTCGACTTCGGCGCCGGAAATCCGGCCACGACCTTCACCGTCAACGGGACCGGGACCCAGATCACCGTGCCCTCCGTCCCGGGCCACGCCGCGGGCACGATCGACGTCACCGTGACGACGCCCGGGGGCACCAGCCCGGCCGTCGCGGCGGACGAGTTCACCTACGTCGCCGCACCCACCATCGCCTCGGTCGCAGGCGTCGTCCCCACCGAGGGCCCGACGGGCGGGGGCACCCCGGTCACCATCACGGGCACGGGCTTCGACGCCGGTGATCCCAACCTGGTGGTCGACTTCGGCGCCAATCCGGCCACCCACGTGAACGTCGTCTCGCCGACCACGATCACCGCGGACTCGCCGCCGAGCACCACCGGCGCGGGAGCGGTCAACGTCACGGTGACGACATCGGGTGGTACCTCGAATGCCGAGACCTTCACCTACGTCGCGCCACCGAGCATCGCGTCGGTCAACGGCATCGTGCCCGACGACGGTCCGACCACCGGCGGCACGAACGTGACCATCACGGGGACGGGCTTCGTCACCCCGGCCACGGTGACGTTCGGTGGCCTCGGCGCCACGAACGTGACCGTCGTGACGGGTACCGAGATCACCGCGACGATCCCGGCGTACAGCACGCCCGGTGTCGTCAACGTCGTCGTGACCGACGTCGGCGGTTCGTCGAACCCCGAACCGTTTACGTACATCGGCCTGCCGACGATCGGGGTCAACGGGCTGAGCCCGGCCTACGGCCCCACCTCGGGTGGCACCCTCGTGACGCTCACGGGCGCGGGCCTGACCGGCGTCAGCGCGGTGGTCTTCGGCGGCGTCTGCACCGCGACCGGTGACACCACCGGCAAGGCCGGCTCGGGCGTCACCGCCATCAGCGACACCGTCGCGACGGTGGTGACGCCCGCCGACTCGGCGGGGACCTACCCGGTCTGCGTGACCTCCACGGGCGGCACGTCGGTGGCCGCCGAGGAGTTCACCTTCGAAAGCGTCCCGACGATCAATCCCGCGAACGGCATCACCCCGAACCAGGGCCCGACCGCGGGCGGCACCGCAGTGACGATCAACGGGACCAACTTCGTGGTGGGCGACCCTTCGACGCGGGTCACCCTGGGCGGCGCCCAAGCGACCGGCGTCGACGTCGTGAGCTCCACCGAGATCACGGCGGTGACGCCGTCCTCCCCCCTGCCCGCTCCGGGCACGGGCCCGGTGCCCGTCGTGGTGTCCGACGCCGGCGGGACGTCGAACAACAGCCCGCCCGTGGCGTTCACCTACGTCGCCGCGCCCACCGTCGGAGGCATAAGCCCGACCAGCGGGCCCGGCGGCGGGGGCGAGACCGTGGTCATCAAGGGCACGAACCTGTGCGCTGCGGCCGTCTGGTTCGGCAACACGCCCGCGATGATCATCGGTGTTTCGCCCGACTGCACGACGATCGAGGTCACCGAACCTCCCGGACAAGGGACGGTCCCGGTCGTCGTGATGACCAAGGGTGGATCCGCTCCGTCGCCCGAGAGCTTCACGTACATCCAGCCCGGCTACTGGATGTCCGCGTCCGACGGCGGCGTCTTCGCCTTCGGCGGGGCCAAGTTCTACGGCTCCATGGGTGGCAAGCCGTTGAACGACCCGATCGTGGCCATGGCGGACACGCCGGACCACGCCGGCTACTGGCTGTTCGCATCCGACGGTGGCGTCTTCGCGTTCGGCGACGCGCAATTCTACGGCGCGGTGCCGGGCGTGCTCGTACCCGAGGGTCGGCACCTCAACGGGCCCATCGTCGCGGCCGAGGCCACGCCGGACGGCGGCGGCTATCGGATGTTCGCCGCTGACGGCGGCGTGTTCGACTTCGGTGACGCCGTGTTCGAAGGAGCGCTTCCCGGTGAGTTCATCACCCCGCCGACACCCATCGCCAGTGCGACCACCTACCCGTTCGGCACCGCCTCGAGTGGCGACGACGCCGGGTACTGGCTCGTCGACCGGTCCGGCGACGTCTACACGTTTGGCAACGCACCGAACGCCATCGGTCAAGGGTCCGGCCACGTGGACGCCCGGGTCGTGACCTTGGCCACCACGCCGGGCGGGAACGGCTACTACATGTTCCAGACGAACGGCCACGTCGCCCCCTTCGGTGACGCCAATCCGAACCTCGGCCAGGTCACCTTCCCGCTGAACGCCCCGGTCGTGTTCGGCCAGGCGACGTCGACCGGCAACGGTTACTGGCTCTACGCCTCCGACGGTGGCGTGTTCACCTACGGCGACGCCCCGTTCGAAGGATCCCTCGGCGGCCTGCGGCTCAACGCGCCGATCAACGGCGCCATCGGTTTCGGCTCCACGGGCTGACCGGGTCCGGCTCGTGGCGACCTCGTCGTCGGGCCACCGCCGGCACGAACTTCAGACCCCTTAGCCGCCGGGCGGATGGTCGTCCGGACAGGCCCCCGGTGGGTCGTTGAAGTTCGGGTCCGAGGTCCACGTGCCCTGGGACCAGTCCCCCGTCGCCGGCGCCAGCCCGAAGACCTGCGTCATGTCGGCCAGGACCGCCGCGCCGAAGCGGGCGCTGCCCTCGGGGCACAGGTGGACGTTGTCCAGCCGGCGCACCCGGAGCCAGTCCGCCTTCGGTGCGTGCGGGTCGCCCACCGGCGGCAGCCACGTCGAGAACTTCCCGTGCAGCAGCACCGAGTCCGCGACCGGGAAGTACATGACCTGTCCGGGGAACGCGGCCGTCATACCCTTGGCGAGGTTGTTCCAGGCTGTGACCCCGGCCCGCCGCTCCGCGTTGTAGCTGGATTGCGAGTCGCCGTTCGGCGCCATGAGGTCGCCGGACTGCGGGAACTGGGTGAAGATCACGCCTTCGACGCCGTTGCCCGGGGCGAGCATGACCCCCACTGCGCTCTGGAGCAGCTGCGCGTAGGCGGCGGGCTGATGGAGCGCGTTCGGCGTGGTAGGCCCGTACTCGTCCCAGCTCCACGATGCGACGATCAGTTGCGGTCGCGTCTGCTGAATCAGGTTGGGCAGCGACGTGCGCCAGTTGCCGGCGTTCACGAGCCCGAAGCCGTCGATCGTGCGGGTGGCGACCGTGGCCTCCCCCGTCGCGCCGAGCGCGGCGGTGATCCCGAAGGACGCGTCGTGCATGACCGAGTCACCGAGGACCATGATGCGCAGCGGGTCGTTCGGCGACGGCGCCACCGCAAGATGAATCGGCACCTGCCCCCCCCAAACCCCCACC
>Ga0210399_10005216_pt1 | contig 10104 bp, 5 predicted proteins | sample IncBWC14MmetaG_FD_150865 | JGI IMG/M metagenome (GOLD analysis project Ga0210399, IMG submission 150865) | Forest soil microbial communities from Barre Woods Harvard Forest LTER site, Petersham, Massachusetts, United States - Inc-BW-C-14-M | ecosystem: Environmental > Terrestrial > Soil >...
CCAATGAGTGCAAGATTCGAATGGCCTGCCATCCGCAAGATCCGGGTGTGCCGCCGGAAGGATATCAAGGCGTAAACCGAGTGCTGGGTACCGTGGACGGGCTCAAGAAATTCGTCACCATCCAGGAGAGTGCTTACCACGGGCTTAACTTTTGCCAGGGGACCATCTCCGAAGATCTCGAGAACCCAGCAGTGGAGATATTTGATGTGATTCGATATTTTGGCACGCGCAGGAAAATCTTCAACGTACACTTTCGCAACATTCGTGGGCACCGCAACAACTTTGTCGAGGTCTTCCCGGACGAAGGCGATATCGACTTCGTCAAAGCGATCAAGGTTTACAAGGAGATTGATTATCCATACATGCTTATGCCCGATCATGTTCCGCTGGCCGTGGCCGATCCAGGATCTCTGCAGTCCTTCGCATTTTGCTACGGATACATTCGCGGCCTGATCCAGTCTGTCAGCGCCACTACCTAAACGTATGAACGACGTTTGTTTTGCGTCACAACTTAGTTTCTGAGCTCGATTTTTGTCGCGAACTGAGTGTGCCTCGCCAAAACCTCGTACACCTACAAAATCAATGACTTGGCGAGAAGCTGGATTCGGGCTTTTCCGCTAAAATTCTTGCCATGATCGCGTCGCTCCGAACTGCTCAAGCTGGGTTTCGATGTCTCGGAAAGGAGTGTATCGCGATGGATCCGGCGAGCCCCGAGAAATCCAGACCCGATGAAGCGATGGGTGACGTTCCTCAGAAACCATCGCGAGGTCATTGCTGCGATCGACTTTTTCACCGTCCCAACGCTCACGTTTGGTGTTCTGTACTGGCTTTTTCGTCATCGGCCACGACCGGCGTAAGATCCTGCACTTCCATGTGACGCGAAATCCCGATGCTCATTGGATTGTGCAGCAACTGCGAGAGGCATGGCCCTACAAACAGCCGCACAGATTCTTACTATTCGACCGAGATGCAAAGTTTGACGCCGATGTAGTTTCAGCTGTGAAGGGCATGGGGTGCGAGCCAATTCGCACGCCCTTTCGCAGTCCGTGGCAGAACGGTGTTGCTGAGCGCTGGGTGGGAAGTTGCCGACGCGACTTGCTGGACCACGTGATTATCCTGAATGAACGGCATTTCAAACGGCTGATGTCTTCCTACCTATTCTACTATCACGAGGACCGAACTCATCTCGGACTCGCGAAGGACACGCCAGCAGGTCGGCCGGCAGAAATGCGCACTGCGCGTGAAACCAAGATTCAATCCTTTCCGAGACTCGGCGGGCTGCACCATCGTTATGCGGTGGCAGCGTAGACTCAAGAGCAATTCTTCTGATGACCGGACGCTTTTTCTTGTAACCAGGCCAAAGCACGGTTCACGTCTTGTGCGTGCATCTTTCGCATGTCGACGAATCAGCCTGCAATCCCAAACTGAAGGCTTGTGCCAAGCAGAAAGAAATCCTTTTCATGTCGGCCACAACGAATTGGCGAACTACAACGCTATGCGGCTCGGGATCGACAAACGAAGAGTCAGCCTGCCCGCACCCATTAAGAAATGGATTCGATTAAGGTCAGAATGCGATCGCCCCAATCGTTGCTTGCCACCGCTTCCTATCAACGAGGGGACAAAATCCGACTGACGTCTCGGCCCAAGGCAATCGGTTCTATCGGGATACCCTATTCGATCAGCCTTCTAATCGCTCAGCGAAAAGCCGGACCGGCCTCGCCGATCTCACCGATTTTGTTCGGTCACCCGCCTTCGGCTGGCTACGGCGCGGCGAGAGAGTGCCTGTGCTACTAAAACCTGCTCCGAATCGACTTTTTCCGCAAACTGTGAAGCCGTGCCCTGACGAAAAACCATTTATGAGATGATTTCATATACAGCCGACGGAAGCCCGCGAATAATGAAAATTACCGGGGCCATGCTAATTCGGAGTCCCAAAATACGAATGCCGGCTCAGTGGAGTTCGAGCGTTCAGCGCCCGGAAACCAACACTTGCAAGGAGTATAGAGAACCGCGCGCCAAAATAAACAACGTCTTTCTATCCCTGCCGCCAAACAGAAGCTGTAGCGGCCGGCTTGGAATATTGACCGTGTCAATTAAGCGCCCGGATTTGTCATAGACAAACACTTGCCCCGCGCCAATGTAGACATTGCCTTGCTTATCTAGAGCCAGACCCTCGCCGCCCCGTTCCGCAAAAAGTTTAAGGTTTGAAAATGTGCCGTCCGTTCCGACGTCGGCAATATAGGTCTTCTCGTCTTCCTCATTACTGACATAGAAATGCCGGCCTGCGAGGGCAGGAGCCATGCCGAAAGCTCGCAACTCGTCATTTAGCCTTGCGCCGTAATACAGCCTTCCACTGACAAATGCCTCGCTCGCAGGAATAAAGGTTGTGCCATCAGGGGAAACATACTGGTAGGGCTTTACTGCCGACTCAGCATTGAAAAAGTCGCTCCCGCTTCGCCAAATATCGACGGGGAGAATGGGAGTGAGCCCCGGACGCGACTTCGTCGGCTCTGCCACTAATTGCTCGATGCGATCGTCCGGCGAATCGGGCTTTAAGCTGTATACAGTTCCGTTGCCGGCAGAGGAAAGGACCAACAAGTCGCCGGCTTTATCAAACGCCAGTTCCGCCGGGTCCAGGGGATTGTCCCGGACGACCGAGAGGTGGTGTTCCGCAGCAGACCAGCGATAAATCGTCTGGGCACGGGAATCAATAAAGTAGAGATTTCCCGACGAATCGATGGCCCCACCGGAGATATTGAAAAACCCATCCGCGAGTTTTTCCACCTTCGCACCCGGCGCGAGAAGCGCGGAGTGTGGTTTCGTCGAGGCTGTCGGAGCTTGGCCGGAATAGTCCAACCATGCGAACTCCCGCTGCCGAAGCTCGAAATTGTGGGTCTCATCGAAAATGGCGCTGTCGAAGGAAACCTTACTGTTGCTATAGCAGTGAACGTTGCGGAAATGAATATTCTTGGATTCTATAAGTTTGATTGCATAAGGAAACGGCTGAAAACTGCTCACGACACGATACATGTGCAGGTTCGCCACGGTAATGTCGCTGGAATTGCGAATTTCAAGCGGCACAGCGAAGCCGCTTTCGCCTCTTTCCTCTTCCGTTTGGAGCGCATAGATTTGCCAGTTCGAGACATGGTCCAGCACAACTTCCTTCCTCACGTGGTGTTCGCTGGAAAGCTCGTAGACGCGTCCCGAGGTCGCCGTATGAGAAACATAAAAACCTGCTTGTGCAAACGTGCTGGGGGTCCAAATATCAACAAAAGTTCCGCCTCCACCCTGTGTCACCCAAATACTCGGGTACTGTCCATCCCAACGCCGTTTTAGATCGGGATCGGCCGTGTGAGTGTTGTTGTAAATCTGCTGCAGCCCAGTACTCGAGGTTTGTTGCGTCGGCGCGCCGGGAGTGACAGTGCCGTGCCCCCCCAGGATGCGAACATCATTCATCAGCGAGTCGGGCCCCGCCATCCACATCGCAGCGACCGCACGCGCGTTTATGCCGTTCGTATAGAGACCGATGCCCGTTACAATATTTGTCCCATTCGGCGGCGTCTCCAACAGGGCTTTCGGGTCGCCAAGTCCCTGAAATGCCGGCGTCGAATCGGCAAGAAAAAGCCTGGTGACGCTGGGATGCAATCCGACCAGGACCGTATCCGGCTTCACCAGGATTGTGTCTGTGACGCGATATTGCCCCGATGGAAAATAAACCGTGCGCTTTGACGCGATGGCGCCCTTGATGGCTTGGGTATCGTCGGCCACGCCATCGCCCTTGGCGCCAAAATCCAGAACGTTGGCCCAGGTATCGAGAGGGGGCGGATCGGGGATATCGGATTTTACGGGCTCCGGCATCGAGTTCAAAACAGCCGCGTCGTAAACGTCACGAATAGCCGGGACTGATCCAATATCAGAATAGTGGAGCCCGTGGGAAAAAGTATTAACCGCATAGATTTCTCCCTTCCCGGCAATTTCCTTTCCGCTCTCGCGATAGGAAACAAACTGCGGCACATTGTGGCAATTGATATTTTCCGCATTGATTTCGGTCCGGGCGCCGTTCTCATTGCTGACCACCAGCGCCGGCCCGCTTATGTTTTCCATGCGCGCATCTTTGATCCAAAGTTCATCGGGGTATGTGTCATCGATGGAAACAGCCGTGGGAACGTTTTCGAATTGCACGCGCACCAACGTCAGGCCGGCTTCGTGTTCGCGGATGGCCGCCTCGCGCTGACCATCAAAGCTTGCGTCGAGTATCATGAACTGCCATCCCGGAGATGGCTTTATCGTCCATATTCCATAACGGCCTCCGGAAAAATGCAGGTCCCGGGCTACGTTTCCGCCATCGCGAATTCCGGCGAGGCCTGAGCCGATGCGAAAATCCATGTGCTCCAGAAAGCTGTGCTGAGCGTAATGGGCCCTTACGCCGATCGCTCCCTCATTCCCTTCTCCGATCTCGATGTCAATGTTGCTGATCGCCGAATAAAATGTCCCTGGCGTAGCGTCCGGAGGGGTTGCCGGAACTGGTGTTCCGCTGGTCCCTCCATTCTCCTGCGCTGCTTTCGGGCGGGCGCCTGCGAAGAACACCATATAGGTGGGCCCTTGCTGGAAGCCAGGCGTTTGCGGGCCCAAATAGAAAACCGGACGAGTAGCTCCATATCCAATCAGCCGGATTCCGGGCCAGATGTAGATTGTTTTTGTTAGACGATAGCGGCCAGCTGGGATGAAAAGAATGCCCTGGTTGGTCGTCTCCTGGACTTTGTCGATCGCTTGCTGGACGGCATCAGAATCATCCGCGACTCCATCGCCTCGCACCGAAAAATGATCGCTCGTCAGGTAAACCGCCTTGGCATCGTCGATGCGCGATGGGTAGTAGGAACTTGCGACTAGCGGAACAGGCAAGAAGGAAAGCAGTACGCTGACAGCCGCTGATGACAATTTCACGATTTTTCTCCCCCGGATGTTGAGCGTCCATCCGGTGTTCAGAGTTCGTCCTGACCAGCCCGAGTTTTCTACCACGGTGAACCGGGGAGTTTATATCACAGCCGCGGGCTGTGAAATCGAGTTTGGCGGCGCCGGCAGCCTGTAGCCCAGCGCCGAGTGCGGACGCAGTGTGTTGTACATCACCACCCCAGCGTGGGGTGAGCGCGGAGGCGGATCGGGAAGCATTTGGGCATCTCGGAGCCATGCGGCGTAGGCTCGACCGTTGCCGTATGCGAGCAGCACGTCAACGGGCGCCTCTTCTCGCCTCTGCTCGGCCCCAAAGCTCGGAATTGGCGCTTGCCAATGTATATACATCGCTGTATATATATCTGGGAGGCAAATCATGGCCATCGCTCGCGTATTTAAGTCCGGGAATAGCCAAGCTGTGAGGCTGCCAAAAAAGTTTCGCGTCAAAAGCTCGGAAGTTGAGATTTTCCGGCGCGGCGACGAAATCGTATTACGAGAAAAAGCCGGCGGAATGGTCCGCGTGCTGGATTTGCTAGCCGAGTTGCCAGCGGACATGTTCCCAAAGAAGCGCAAAGACCCTCATCCACAGCGTCGCAAAGGTCTTTGATGAGTGCCCGCTATATGCTCGACACCAATATCTGCTTCTATTTGCGGCAGAACCGGCCCCCAGAAGTGACCACGCGATTCCGTCGAATGCAGCACGGCGACGCCGTTATATCGGTGATTACCTATGGCGAGCTACATTATGGCGCGGAGCGAAGCCAGCAACGCACACATGCTCTAGAATCTCTCGGGCGCCTTGTCTCTCTTTTGCCTGTGGTTCCCTTGCCGGGCGAAGCGGCGGCAGCCTACGGCGAGATTCGCACAGCGTTGGAGGCCCGCGGTGAGATGATCGGTGGCCACGATCTCTGGATTGCTGCTCACGCCAAGTCCGTGGGGCTAACTCTCATCACCAACAACGAACGTGAATTCAAGCGTGTTCCCGGGCTTAAGCTCCAGAACTGGACCAGCCGCCGTCCTTGATCGCGCGCGATGAGTTGCCGGCGAAACACATCGCGATACACAATCAACGTTGTCTACACGTCAACAGTGCTTTGAGGCTTCCGCCGCGCCTGGCTTTCTAATGTACAATTCCTGCCGAGAGCAACGCGGCCGACGCGCCTTCAAATCTTGTTGAAAAATGTGCGGCACTTCATCGTTCGGGCCGGTTCCGTCCGTTTGGTGCTGGTCTGAAGTCGCTGGTCGAAGGCCTCTGGATTTCATGTGCGGAGCACTCGATGGCACCTCCGAAGGTCTTCATCAGCTATAGTCACGACTCGCCGGCGCACCAAGCGAAGGTCCTGGCGCTCGCCGACCGGTTCCGAGGCCACGGCATCGATGTCGTCGTGGACCAGTATGAGCCCTTCCCGCGCAGCGGTTGGATTCAGTGGATGAACCACCAGGTTCGGGATACCCAGTTCATCTTGGTGGTTTGCACGGAAACCTATCGGCGGCGATGGGACGCCGATGAACAGGCCGACGTAGGGCTTGGTGCCACCTACGAGCGCGGCCTAATTCAGCAGCTTCTTCACAATGCCGGGGGAGTTAATGAGAAGTTTGTTCCGCTGTTGCTGAACGATGGCGACGCCCAACACATCCCGTTGGACCTTCAGCGATACACCCGCTACCCCGTCTACACCCAGGAGGGCTACGAGGGGCTCTACCGGCTTCTCACAAACCAACCAAAGGATAGAGAGCCGATTCTCGGCCAGCCGCTCCCCATCAGGGAAGCGAAACCAGACTTCCAAAATTATTTCTGGAACGCGCCACCACGAAATCCCTTCTTTACGGGGCGCGCCATGCATCTGGAAACCATTCGCAAAGCCCTCACTAAGAGTGCGGCGGCGGTGCTGACACAACCGCATGCGATCAGCGACCTCGGCGGAATCGGCAAGACCCAGACAGCAATTGAATATGCCCACCTTTATCGCGCTAACTATGCGGCCGTGCTGTGGAGCGGAGCCGATTCCCGCGACAGCCTGCTTTCCGGTTTTGCCGCTTTCGCGAATCTGCTGGACCTTCCGCAGAAGCACCACCAGGATCTGAGCGTCGTGGCAGCGGCGGTCCGGCACTGGCTGGAATCAAATTCCGGATGGCTGCTAGTCCTTGACAACGTCGAAGACCTGACCCTGATTCCCCAATTCGCGCATGTAGGCGCCCAAGGTCATCTACTGATCACCACACGGTTGCGCTCTACTGGAGAGTTTGCCGACGCCGTTGAGCTGCAGAAGATGGAACCGGAGGAAAGCGCGCTGTTCCTGCTCCGGCGCGCAAAAATCATCCTCCAGGACAAATCCCTGAAAGATGCGACCGAAGTGTACCGGACGCTCGCTCGGCAAATCTCTATGGAACTGGACGGCCTTCCCCTGGCCTTGGATCAAGCCGGTTCCTTCATCGAGGAGACACCCTCGACACTGGCAGAATACCTGTCTCTCTATAGCGTTGAAGGCAATGCGCTTCGTGCTCGCCGAGGCAAATTGTCGCAGAGTCATCCCTCGGTGACAATTACGTTTTCTATGGCCTTCGCTCGTCTGGCCGACGCAAATCCAGCCGCGGCCGACATGGTGCGTGGCTGTGCATTTCTGGCACCTGATGCCATCCCCGAGGAAATCTTCACCCAAGCCGGAAGAGAATGGGGCGAGCTGATTGCGGAGGCCGCTAGGAAACCGCTCGCTTGGGCTGGGGCCATCGAGGGAGCTGGCAGGTTCGCTCTCATTCGCCGCGATGCCGAAAACAAGAGCCTGCAAATTCACCGGCTAGCGCAGGAAGTGGTCAAAGACGAGATGAACGCGGCGACGCGCTGCGGATGGGCCGAGCGAGTCGTGGGCGCGCTGAACGAGGTTTTCCCTAACTCGGAATTCCAGAATTGGCCTCAGTGCGAGCGGCTACTCCCGCATGCAAGAATTGCGGCTCGTCTGATTGAAGACTTCGGATTGGGCTCCACGGTTGCAGCTCGTCTTCTCAACAAGGTTGGCCACTACCTCAACGGTCGCGCGCAATACACCGAGGCCGAGCCGCTCTTGCGTCGCGCCCTAGCCATCTCCGAAAAAGCTCTCGGCGCCGAACACTGGCACACGGCCTCGATCCTCAACAACCTGGCGCAGATCTACTTCAACCAGGGTCGCTACCACGAAACCGAACCGCTCTTGCGCCGCGTCCTGGCCATCTCCGAAAAAGCTTCCGGACCTGAACACACGAACACCGCCTCCATCCTCAACAACTTGGCGCTGCTTTATTACAACCAAGGCCACTATTCCGAGGCCGAACCGGTGTACCGCCGCGTCCTCGCCATCTCCGAAAAAGCTTCCGGACCTGAACACCCGCGCACCGCCACCAGCCTTAGCAACCTGGGGCATCTCTATTGCGTCGAAGGCCGGTACCGCGAGGCCGAGCCGCTCTTGCTGCGCGCCCTTGCCATCCAAGAAAAAGAGCTCGGCCACGAACACCCTTCCACCGCCTCCAGCCTCAACCTCCTGGCGGAGCTCTATCGCGACCAAGGCCGCCACACCGAGGGCGAACCGCTGTGCCAACGCGCCCTCGCCATCCGGGAAAAAGCGCTCGGCCACGAGCATCCTTCTACCGCCATCAGCCTCGACATCCTGGCGGAGCTCTACCGCAATCAAGGCCGCTATGCAGAGGCCGAACCGCTGTACTGCCGCGCCCTCGCCATCCGAGAAAAAGTGCTCGGCCACGAACACCAGCACACTGCCACCAGCCTCAACAACCTAGCGATGCTCTACCACAACCAAGGCCGCTACCCAGAGGCCGAACCGCTGTACCGCCGCGCCCTCGCCATCTACGAAAAATCGCTCGGGCCCGAACACCCGAGCACGGCCTCGGTCCTCAACAACCTGGCGCAGCTCTACTACAGCCAGGGCCGCTACCACGAGGCCGAACCGCTGTACCGCCGTGCCCTGACCATCCGGGAAACAGTGCTAGGCCCCGACCACCCGCACACTGCCACCATCATTCGCAGCTACGGCGAGCTGCTTAGGAGGCTCGGTCACCAGGCCGAAGCCGAAAAATTGGAAGCACGAGTGAAGGCTAAGGAAAGCTGAAGATCGTGCGTCGCGGTAAGACAAGTGGAGTGAACCCTTGAAGTGGCACACAAAATTGGGCACACCTCGCTTACTTCGACTTCAAGCAGGCCCACGGATGAATGGAATGTGCCAGCGTCTCAAGTCAGGGTCAGGCGCAATCCTGTTGCACGGGAAATAATGACGGAACACTTGCCCTGTTTGAGCGCGTCGGTTTTCGTCGCGGCTGTGATGTGCGCTTCGCGGCTGTCTAGTGCCGGCGCGTGCAATATTTCGGTTTCGACCGCTCCGCTAACGCCGCGACCGAAATCGAGTTCGACCTCAAGGCCCGCTGTCGCGTCCTTGTTCAGAATGATCACCGATGTCCGGCCGCCGGGCAGTTTCGCGGCGTAGGCGGTTGCATTGACTTCCGCATCCTGCAGTTTCCTCGAGAACTCGGTTTTCAACAGTGTTCCGCCGCTAAACGAGCCTGCAAACTTGAGCCCATACGCAACCGGCTCCAAGAGATATTCCGAGCCAACCGTTGCAATTGGCGTATAGAAAGGATGCGGATGCGCGGCAATCTGTTCGGGAGTTTCGCCCCTCGCTTCGAGAAGCGCGTCGCCTGGCAGAGCCCCGCCCACGGAATTGGCCACGGATTTGCCGGTACCACCGTGCAGATTGATGCCTGAGTAGTCGTTACTGGCCAGCAGCAGAGAATAGTCGGCTGACCAAAGCGCAGCGGCAAATACGTCGGAGACACCCGGCTTGCCTCCGCGATAGCACGTGTTACCTTCCGTCATGCGTACGCGCGCACCGATCTTGCTGGCTGCTGCCGTTGCGATATTCGCCGTTTTCTCCACCCTTTGCATCGTCGCCGGTCTCAGCAGGTTCGGAATGTTGACGTCCGGGTTCGTCGCCGGTCCGCCGAAGTAATAGTGATGACTCAGGGTCGTCACCTGGGGCGGAACCTGGATGGAAGGCCACCGATCGGCAATCTCGGTCAGCCATGACACGGCACCGGCAACATCAGGCATGCCGAACTTTGCCCCGGGCACCCGAGCTGCGATAGCGCGCGCCAGCGTGAGCCATTCTTCCA
>Ga0210399_10005217_pt1 | contig 10103 bp, 8 predicted proteins | sample IncBWC14MmetaG_FD_150865 | JGI IMG/M metagenome (GOLD analysis project Ga0210399, IMG submission 150865) | Forest soil microbial communities from Barre Woods Harvard Forest LTER site, Petersham, Massachusetts, United States - Inc-BW-C-14-M | ecosystem: Environmental > Terrestrial > Soil >...
CTACCTAACCTTACCCGATGGAAAGACCAAGCGGGTTCGTGCCTGGGTTGACAACGGCAATGCGGAACTGTGGATGACGGAGGATCTCGCCAAGCAGCTAGGGCTGTCGTTCAATGGAGATGCCAAACCGGCGCTGGACGGAAAACAGCGCGCCGTGCAAGCGCCGAACAGCTTGCAGATCGGTGGCATGAGCATCTCGCTCGCCGGAATCCACGAGGGGCAAGCGATTCTCGATCGCGAAAGTGTCGCTCCCGGTTGCAGCGCCGAAATCACAATTCCCTCAAGTGTGCTCCGCAGCTACGACGTGTTGTTCGATTTCCCCAACCGCCAGTTCACTATCGGCGCGCCCGGATCGGTTTCTTTCAAGGGCGTGAGCTCGAAGCTTTTGTTGGACTCAAAGAATGGCCTCATTCAGGTGCCGAGCAAGATCGAAGGCCAGGAGTTTAACCTTGCGCTGGACGTGGGCGCATCGATCACACTTCTTTCGGGCGAACAGATCGCGCAATGGCATAAAGCCGAACCATCCTGGCCTTACATGATTGGCGGGGTCGCCGCCGGCAACATGTGGGGAAGCGGGGAGGAGGCCCGTTGGCCGATGCTGCGCATTCCCAGCATTCAATTCGGCGCCGCCACCCTGAGCAATGTGGCGACCGCATCCTTTCCAGACGAGGAGTTGAAGTGGTTTCAGAATCGTGCGGGCGTGGCCACCATGGGCCTGATTGGAGCAAACGCCCTCGTCGACGATCGCCTTGGGATCGATTACGCGCACAGCACGGTCTACCTGGAGCGCACCAATCGTACTTCGGCGCCGGACATGAACGTCGTCGGACTGATGCTGCGCCCAGAGGCTGATCGCCGCTACACCATCATTGGAGTGGCAGATTACGACGGCAAACCGTCAGTCCCGGAGGTGAAGGTTGGAGATGTTCTGGTCGGCGTCGACGGCGCGCCGGCGACCGGCGCTACCATGGGACAGGTCTGGTCCCTGCTAGGCGGCACGCCCGGCCAGGTCCGCAAGTTGACCCTCGAACGCGAGGGCAAGCGCTTCACCGTCGACGCGCCGGTCCGGCGTTTCCTCGCCGCCGCACCAACGCCCGTAAAGAGTCCTCGCAAAAATCCGCACAAAGGAAATTAGTGCGCGAGCACGCTGGAATAACCCGCTTCTATTCCGAATCTGTCTGGGTACTTTCCCGCTCTACCTGGCCGCACCCTGGGTAAATACCTGCCGCTCCACTTGTGTCGTCGTATCCTGATCGAGGCTCTCGCTCACCAACACCATGTCTCCCTTCACCTCGATGAAAATGGTTCCTTCTTCCGTGAGGAAGGAATGTTTTCCAGTAAGAGTCTCCACCGTGTAACTCGCAGGCTTGACCTGCTTTTCGTCGTCAACATCCCTTACGTGCTGATAGCGGCCCTTCAGTCCTTTTGCATAGACGAATGCAAATTCCGAAGCTTTCTCAGGGCTTGACCAGCGCGACAAGTACAGCACTCCGAGGGGCGCCGTCGCATCGCCCTTCGGCCGCGCCGCGTAGTAGTAGCCGCCGCGCCAATGCGGATACAAGCGCTTGGAAACTTCGACGCCTGCATACTGATCGATCAGAATCGCGGAATCAAACTCTCCGACCGCGCCCACATCAAACTTGTCGTAACTTTTGAAGTCATTCTTAAAATCGGGCAACGGCATGCGCGGGAGCTTTTCCCCAGAGAGGTACGCGGACGGTTCCATGATCTCTCGCGTCGTACGTGGCGGATTTTTGAATACTCCGGCGTACGCTTTTTCTTTGCCGAAGCGGGTAAGGAGCTCAGTTTCAAAGTCGAGCCCGTAGCGATAAGGGAAAGTCAGCGCCTCTTTGATGTAGAGCGGCGCATTACGGAACTCGACCGAATCCGCCGTGCCGACCAGCATTCCGGCCTTCAACGCCTCGACGATTTGTGGCGAGTCGATCACAGACTGCCCCATGGGCAATAGCTCATAGTCGAGCAGAACAACCATCGCCTGTCCTTCAACAACCGCCTGGTGCGCGGTTGAAATCTCGTCGTTCTCGATGTCCTCCTGCGTCGGTTCTTTCTTACTGGCCCCCAGATCAGCATCTCCGGCCTTCATGTATTTCTCCAGCCCGAAGGACTGGTCCTGAAGTGCATGCGTCAGCTCGTGCGCCAACACCGGCTTCTGCTGCTCCGGCTCAATCCAGTCGAGCAGGTTCACCGTCTTGGCCTGCGGATCGTAGTAGCCCGCGACCTGTTCCCGCAGCAGCGCAACCAGAAATGTTTCCAGATCGAAGTCGCGCGGCAGCAGACCGAACTTCTTCAGAACCAATTCCGAGCGACGCAAGCGTTGCGCGTCTTCATCCTCCTCCATGTGCTTGCGGATAAATGCGACCACTTCGTCCCGATTCACGAGCTTACGTTTGACTTCGTCGTGAATCGGTAGAGACGTATCTTTGCTGGCAAACTTCAGAATCTCATCGACCGAGCGGAACAATTCCTGCGCCTCTTGCGGCGAGATTTTCTTTTCCTCCTGCTCAGGCTGGACAGATTTCGGGGCGTTCTGAGTAGCAGAGGAGTCTGGAGATTTCTTGGACGGCGTTGAACTCTCAGTCTTGTCCTGGTTCTGTGTTCGGGGGGACGAGGGATCCGTGGAACTCTGCCCTGCTTGTGCCAGCAAAATATGGGCCGCGGCAAGCAACACAAACGCCATCGCAGCCCGCAAATAGCTTCTGGTTTTCCGGTACAATTTTGTCAAGTTTCTCCTCGGGACTGCCTATGTCCGACTCTGATCCACGTGCGGCCGCTGCCGAATATTTTCGCCAGGCTTATGAGATGCAAACCAGGGGCGAGTACGCGCGGGCGCTGGTTCTGTATACCCAGTCCATCGTCGCCTTTCCGACCGCCGAGGCCTATACCTTTCGCGGCTGGACTTATTCTTTCGTGGGTGATTACGACAACGCCATCGAGGACTGTCGCCGCGCCATTAAAGTCGATCCGGATTTCGGCAATCCCTACAACGATATCGGCGCCTATCTGATTGAACAAGGAAAATGGGATGAAGCCATTCCCTGGTTTCAGAAGGCGATGGTCGCCAAACGGTATGAGGCGCGCTGCTACCCGCATTTCAACCTGGGTCGCGTGTACGAACACCAGCACAAGTGGGAAAAAGCCAAAAGGTGCTATGCGCTGGCATACACGATCGAAAGAAAGTACGTCATGGCTCTGACCGCTTTTCGCCGCTTAAGTGCGATGTGCAACTAGAAACGCATCCGGCACGACCCAGAGCTCTGCGTGCTCAGCGGCTCTTTCTCCGCGCCTTCTGGGATTAAGACGTTCTCACCCGCTGTGCAACCCACTCGCCCACTTCCTTCGTTCCCAAAGACCCACCCACATCGGGCGTCGTCTTCTTCTGCCGGATTGCCTCCAACACCGCCGCTTCGATCTTGGCCGCTTCGCCGGTCAGGCCTAGATGCGACAGCAGCATCGCCGAGGTCAGGATCGCGCCCATCGGATTCGCAAGATTCTTGCCTGCAATGGAAGGAGCCGAGCCGTGCACCGGCTCGAACATCGAAGTTTTCCCCGGATGAATGTTTCCGCTGGCCGCCATTCCCAAACCGCCCTGCAGTCCCGCAGCCAGGTCGGTGATGATGTCGCCAAACATGTTGTTCGTCACGATCACGTCGAACTGGCGGGGATCGCGCACCATCTGCATGCAGAGCGCATCCACGTACATGTGCGTCGCCTTGATCTGCGGATATTCGCGGCTTACTTCCTTGAACACGCGCTGCCACAGCCCGCCCGCATGCGTCATGGCATTCGATTTGTCGCACATCAGCACGCCTGAACGCTGACTTCCGTCCAGCTTCTTGTGCTTCTCACAATAGTCGAACGCATAGCGGATCACCCGCTCCACTCCCTTACGAGTGTTGATATCTTCCTGAATCGCGACTTCGTCTTCTGTGCCCTGCTTGAAAACTCCACCGACATCGCCATAGACCCCCTCGGTGTTCTCGCGTACCACGACGAAGTCCACATCCTTCGGCTCAATGCCCTTCAGTGGACAGAGGGCCGCATCCAGCAATCGCACCGGGCGCACGTTCGCGTACAGATCCATCTTGAACCGCATTCCCAGCAGGATTTCCTTGGCATGAATGTTGGTGGGAACGCGCGGATCGCCGAAGGCGCCGACAAGAATGGCATCGAATTCGCGCTCCAGCATGGGAAAGCCATCGGACGGAACGGTCACACCATCGGCAAGGTAGCGCGCGGCGCCCCAGTCGAACTCGGTGGTCTCGATGGGAGCCCCGGAGGCCATCATCACCTTCACGGCCTGCGGAATCACCTCGCGCCCAATCCCGTCGCCGGGAAGAACCGCAATCTTTTTTGTGGCAGTCACGAGGAGAGAGCTTACCAATTGCCGGATGCCTTTGCCATTCGGGCACCCGAGAAACATCTGATCTGAAAAACGTCGATGCGGCGATGGGATGGTGGAGGGACGGGCGTCCTCGCCAGTCCACCGGCAGACTCGCATCGCATTGACCTTACTTTTTGCGCTGCATCTCGAACTGGAAATGCGAGTCCTTGCCCTCGTGTTTCCATGTCCAATCTTCGCTGTAGTGATCCGGATCCTCGAACGAATACACCGCCTTGTGCATATGTCCGGCCTGTGGCGAAGGTAAATTGGTAGCATCCAGAAAATCGAATGTGACCGTCTTCCCATCTGGCGAGATGACAGCCTGCATGCGTGGCTGATTGTTGCTGGGGCAAAAGTGCGTCATCATCAGCCGGCCGCCGTCCACGTAGTACAGGCTGGTCATCGCTTCGTCGCCCATTTTGATATCCGCAATGACCGAGGTCCCGCCGGCAATCACGCTATAGGTCACTTCCGAAGTTTCGCCGTGTGCGCCCTTGCCGGTCCAGGTACCGGCAATCGACTTGAAGCGGTCCAACGCTTTTTGCGCATCCGATTCAGCCCAACTGCTCACCGCAGCTAACATCACGATCCCGATGGCAACCGCTCGAAAAGCTCTCATTTGTCGTCTCCTTGGAAGAATTCCGCTCCCGAGCCAGTTTGCGGCACCGGGCGAGGTCCGCTCGCCTTCGCTATAATTGAAGGGTCACGATGCCTTCGGTAAGTTCACATAACGCGTTTGGAGTGTCGCAATCAGCTGCTGGAGCGGGGCCCGTGCACTTCGGCAATGCAACAGACGGGTTCGCCGCTCTAAGGTCAACGTGCGGAGTCTACAATCTCGAGAACCGCGCGAAAATCCAGCTTACTGGGAGCGATCGCGTCCGCTGGCTGAATGGCATGATCACCAACAACGTGCGTGATCTGACAGCCGGCCACGGCGTCTATGGGTTCCTGCTCAACCCGCAGGGCCATATTCTCGGCGATCTGATCGCCTACAATCGCGGCGAGCACATACTTGTTGACACGGACCAGTCGCAACTCGAAACAACCCTGGCCACCTTTGACCACTACATCATCATGGACGACGTCGAGGTTGCCAATATCAGCGACAAGCTGTCTGCGATCGGGCTCGCGGGACCCAATGCTGGAAGCGTACTCAAAGCGGCCGGATTCGAAGTTCCCGAGCTCAAGACCCTTCAGATCGCTGACCTCCCGTGGCAGCAGACGAACGTGAGCATCGTCCGCGGAGAGAGCGTGAGCTTTCCTTCCTATGAGATTTGGGTTGCGCCCGAACATGCCGCTTCGGTGCGCGAGACGCTCCAACGGTCGGGTGCAATGCCGGTCGGTCCCGAGGCGCTGGAACTCTATCGTATCGCCCTGGGCATCCCGGTTTACGGCAAGGACATTCGCGAGCGCGATCTGCCGCAGGAAACTGAGCAGCAGCGGGCCCTGAACTTCAACAAGGGCTGCTACGTGGGCCAAGAGATCGTCGAGCGCATCCGCTCACGGGGTGCGGTTCATCGAAAGTTCACAGGTTTTACGGTTACGGGCGCAGCGCCGGCGCCGGGCACGAAAATTCAAGCGCAGGCCAAGGACGTTGGCGAGATCACCAGTTCTGCGGTGATTCCGTCTCCTGACGGCGAGCACACCGTAGCCTTAGGCTACATTCGCCGCGAAGTTGGTGTACCTGGGAAAGAGGTCGAGATCGCAGGCTCACGCGCAGTCGTGGCCGATCTCCCCTTCCACGACCTGCTCACACGATAAGAGGACCGACCTATGGCTGAGAAGAAACAAGACGCTGGTTTTACTGTCACCGATCGCAGGTTGTTCACCACCGATGGCGAACTGCGTTCCGACCTCCCCGAAGAAAAGCCCTCCCAGGAGTCGACCGCCTCGGCGACGGCAGTAGCCACTCCCAACTCCGACACTCCCACTGCGAATGAGGAGAAGGCTCCGCCGCCACCGACAGCTGCGGAACAAAAAGCGAATGCAGAGGCTTACCAGAAATCCTCGAAGGATCTGGATGCTCGGGTGGAACTCAGCGGCCACTCCGCTAAGGAATTAGAAATCACCTTCGAGCGCTTCATGGCCTCGCTTTACATGAGCGCCATGATGCAGATGGGCATGATGCACGAAGAAGGCGGGCAACCGCGGATCGATCTCATCGGGGCGCGCCAGACCATCGACACGCTTGGCCTGCTGCAAACAAAAACCAAGGGCAATCTCACCTCCACCGAAGAAAATTTCCTGCAGAACTGTCTGTACGAGCTGCGCATGGCGTATGTGGAAGTCACCAACGCCCTGGCACGTCCGCCGCAAGCCGCTGGTCCAGCCGCAACCAACAAGGCACGATGAAGGCAACTCTTACGGTGCTGGGCAGTGGTACGTCGATGGGCGTACCCACTATCGGATGCACGTGCGCCGTGTGCCATTCACCTGATCCCCACGATCGCCGCACGCGGCCATCCATCTTGCTCGAGTTTGGCGGCAAGGTCGTTTTGATTGACACCACCCCCGACTTTCGCGAGCAGGCGATTCGCGAACACATCACCAGGATCGATGCCGTGCTCTACACCCACACCCATGCGGACCACATTCTCGGCATCGACGATCTGCGGCCCCTCAGCTTTCATCGCGACGGCAGAATTCCTCTCTTCGCGCGTCCCGAAGCCGCCGACTTTATCCGCAACATGTTTCGCTACATCTTTGACGCGGATTACAAGTTCGGGGGCCTCGCACGTTTGGAACTGAAACCGATTGACGGGACTTTCGAGCTATTCGGCAGAACCTTCGAACCGATTCCAGTGATTCACGGCGAAACGGAAATCTATGGTTATCGTTTCGGCAGCGCCGCCTATCTGACCGATTTCAGCGAGGTCCCCGAGTCTTCGATGCCGCGTTTGCAGGATCTGGACGTCTTGTTCCTCGACGGTCTGCGTTATAAGCCGCATCCCACGCACTCAACCGTCGAGAACTCCATCCGCATTGCGGATCGCCTGAAGGCGAAGCGAGTGTTTTTTACGCACATCTGTCACGACCTGGCGCATGCAGCCACCAATGCGGCGCTCCCGCCGCACGTGCGGCTGTCGTACGACGGGATGAAACTGGAGTTTGAAATCTAGTGAGGAGGTTGCCGATTACGATTACGGTGTCGACCGCTCCTTAAGTCTTCTCATTAAGTCTTGTCATTCCGAGCGAAGCGAGGAATCTCTTTTCACCGGACCGAGCGTAATAGATTCCTCGTTATGCTCGGAATGACAAGTGTTGGTTTCGTTTACGAACCGTCAGCAGTGGTCGGTTTTCTTCGTGCCCTGACCCATGCAAATCTTCCGCAAACTCGCAGATGTACCCGCCGACTTCGGTCCCACCATCGTGAGTGTCGGCAACTTCGATGGCGTTCACCGCGCGCATCAAACCGTGCTGCGCGACATCGCGGAGCGTGCCCGTCAAAGCGCCGCCAAGTCGGTTGCGGTTACCTTTGAGCCGCATCCCATTCGTATTCTGCGCCCTGACTCCGGTTTCAAGCTACTCACACCCACGCCGGAAAAACTGCACTTGCTTGCGGCCACTGGAATCGATGCCGTGCTTCTCTTACCCTTCGGGCGCGATCTTTCCTTGCTTACCCCACGCCAATTCGCCGAAGAAATCCTGAAAAAGAATCTGCACGTGTGTGAAGTCCATGAAGGCTACAACTTCCACTTCGGACACAAAGCTTCCGGCGGTGTGAAGATGCTTGCCGATTTCGGCCGTGAGATGGGGTTCACCGTCAAGATCTTCGATCAGATGACGCTGCGCGGAGAGGCCGTCTCCAGTAGTCAAATTCGCAAGCTCCTGCAAACGGGACACGTGAGCCGGGCACGCCACCTGCTGGGCCGTCCCTTCGCGATCCTCTCAACTCCCGGGCGCGGCCGCGGATATGGCAGCAAATACACCGTGCCCACCATCAACCTGACCCGCTACGACGAACTCGTTCCCGAAGACGGCGTCTACATCACGCGAACTCGAATCGGCGAGGAATGCTTCGACTCCGTGACCAATATCGGTAATCGCCCCACCTTCGGCGCCGACTCCTTCGCGATCGAGTCTCACTTGCTGAACTTTCATCCGATCACTCTAAAAGCGGACATTGAAGTGGAGATTTTCTTTCTGCAGCGTCTACGCGACGAAATCAAGTTCCCCGCCGTCGAAGCCTTGCGCGCCCAGATTGCCCGAGATGTCAAGAAATCCCGGCGTTATTTCCATCTTGCCGCTCTCCCAAAACGGTAGCTGCCTGCTCTCAAAAGTGGACCTCCAGGTCGCCTATCTCCGCCATGCTCCTTTACAATCCTGTTGCGAGGTAACACCAGCCCTTATGAGCAAGAAACCGTCGTGCCACACAAAAAACAATTTATCGCGAATTGGTACACTGATCGTAGTTATGGCTATCGCATCCACTGGAGTTCCAGCTTACGCCGCACAAAACGAATTCGGCCCGGGTAACCCGTTCTACGCCGAAAGCACGTTGCCTTTCCACGCGCCGCCCTTCGACAAGATCAAAGACTCCGACTACCAACCGGCCATTGAAGCCGGCATGGCGCAGCAGCGCGACGAAATGAAGGGCATCGCGGAAAATCCCGCGCCGCCAACCTTCGAAAACACCATCGTCGCCATGGAGAAGACTGGCCGGTTGTTTGATCGCGCCATGTCCGCGTTCGGCGCCGTTACTGGTGCCAACCTCAATCCGGAGCTGCAAAAAGTCCAGGAGATCGAAGCTCCCAAGCTGGCCGCCCATGCCGATGCGATCTTCCTCGATCCCAAACTGTTCCAGCGCGTCAAAACCATCTACGAGCAGCGCGACTCCCTGAAGCTTGATCCCGAGTCCTATCGCTTGGTTGACTACTATTACAAAAAGTTCGTGCACTCCGGAGCTAATCTTTCGGACGCCGATAAGGTCGCGCTCAAGAAGCTGAACGAAGAGGAGTCCTCGCTCAGCCAGGCCTTCACGACGAAGTTGCTGGCCGCCACCAAGGACGGGGCCTTCGTCACCAGCGACAAAAACGCGCTCGCCGGATTGACGGATGCCCAGATTGCCGCTGCCGCTCAGGCTGCCAAAGGACGCAAGCTGGAGGGCTATGTCATCCCGCTGCAGAACACCACGCAACAGCCCGATCTTGCGGTCCTTAAACAGCGCGCAACCCGCCAGGCGATCTTCGAGAATTCCTGGAACCGCGCCGAACGTGGTGGCGCCAATGACACGCGCGAAATCGTGGCCCGCCTCGCGGAATTGCGTGCCGAGAAAGCCAAGCTGCTTGGTTTTCCCAACTACGCCGCCTGGAAACTCGAGGACCAGATGGCGAAGACGCCCGAGGCAGCCATCAAGTTCATGGACGCGCTCGTGCCCGGCACCACCGGGAAGGCTCGCGAAGAGTCAGGCGATATTCAAGCGCTCATCGACGCCCAGAAGGGCGGCTTCCAATTGCAACCCTGGGATTGGGATTTCTACAGCGACCAGGTGCGCAAGGCTAAGTACAACCTGGAAGAGTCGCAGATTAAGCCCTATTTCGAGCTGAACAACGTCCTTGAGAATGGCGTGTTTTACGCCGCCACCCAGCTCTACGGCATCACTTTTAAAGAGCGAACGGACATTCCCGTCTACCAACCCGACGTCCGCGTTTTTGAAGTAATCGACTCTGACGGCAAGCCGATGGCCTTGTTTTACTGCGAC
>Ga0210399_10005219_pt1 | contig 10099 bp, 6 predicted proteins | sample IncBWC14MmetaG_FD_150865 | JGI IMG/M metagenome (GOLD analysis project Ga0210399, IMG submission 150865) | Forest soil microbial communities from Barre Woods Harvard Forest LTER site, Petersham, Massachusetts, United States - Inc-BW-C-14-M | ecosystem: Environmental > Terrestrial > Soil >...
TCCAGTCTCAAGTTTCAGTTGATCGCGACCGACATGGACCGTATTGCGAAAAATGCGGACCAGCGCTTGCTTCGCGGGGAAGTTGCCCGCATCGGCGGAGAAGCGATTATCACTCTGCGGAAAGCCGATGCTGCTCAGCAGACCCTGACGGCTCCGATCCGGGACGTTTCGGCGGCGCTGGATTTTGTTCTGCGCTGGATCGTCTCGGACAAATCCGGACTCGAGCAAGTGCACGGGCCGGGCGACATTCACGCGGTTGGGCATCGCGTAGTGCACGGAGGTGAGCGCTTCACCGAGTCGGCCGTCATTACCGATGAGGTTCTGAAAGGGATTGAGGACTGTATTGAGCTCGCCCCGCTGCACAATCCCAATAACATCAAAGGAGTTCTGGCGGCGCGCAGCCTCTTCGGAACTGGCACGCCGCAGGTGGCAGTGTTCGACACCGCTTTCCACCACACTCTGCCGGAGCATGCGTACCTATATGCCATTCCCTACCATCTGTACCGGCGTCACCGGATACGGAGGTACGGCTTCCATGGGACGTCGCATCGCTACGTCGCGTATCGGTTTCGCGTTCTGAGAAACGTGACCCGCGAGCAGACCCACGTGATTACGTTTCACTTGGGCAACGGATGCTCAGCGGCCGCCATTCGGAATGGGGATCCGGTCGATACGTCGATGGGTATGACGCCGCTCGAAGGCCTGGTCATGGGAACCCGGTCGGGCGATCTCGACCCGGCGATCGTCAATCTCATTTCTGCGAAAGAAGGGTTATCGGCCCATGAGGTGGAAGCACTTCTGAACACTCAATCGGGCTTGCTTGGCATTTCCGGGCTCACGAACGACATGCGCGTGCTGCAAGCCGAACTCAAAGAGCATGATGATCGCCGGGCTCGCGTGGCGATTGAAGTCTTCTGCTATCGCGCGCGGAAATACGTGGGAGCGTTCCTCGCGGCCATGGGTGGCGCCGACGGCATCGTGTTCACGGGAGGCATCGGCGAGAATTCGCCGGAGATCCGCGCTCAGATTTGTGCGGGCCTGGAGTGGGCCGGCTTGACGATCGATCCAGAGAGAAACAAGAAGATGGTTGGAAAGGAAGGAATCATCAGCAGCGAAGGCTCGCGGCTTGCAGCCTATGCGATTCCGACGGACGAAGAACTTCTCATCGCGCGCGATACGGTACGGTGCATTCTGGGGGAGCCGCACCCATCGTGAATATCTGCGTCTGAGCCGCTGAGAGCAGGCGAGGAAAGGCGCAACCTCAGAGGCTAAAGCCGAACTGCTATTTGCGAGCTTGCGGCTCGACTGAAGTCGAGCCCTTCCCGAACTCCTCTCTGTCGCAATCACACTCGGAAGCGTACGGGTAAACGCCTATTAACGACGTTGTTATTTGTATATTCTTTGCTCATGAATCCACACTACCTGTGGCTGACAGGCGCAATGCAAATGCTGACCATCTTCGTCGTCGCCCCAGCAATTGCGATGGCAATCGCCTATTCGGCATGGCGTGAAGAACCGCAGAAATTAAACCCTGAGCGGTACGGTATAGTATGCGTCTCTTCCGGTGTGACTGCTTCTCTCTTGCTCGGGTTCGCGAAGTGGATGAATGCCGATGTCCGAACCGCGCAATACTTCCTGCAATTGGCCTGCGTCCTAGTTAGCGGTCTGCTCTTTGGCGTGTGTATGGGGTACGGGTTCCCGATAGTTCTAAGTTTGTGGCGTTGGCACAAGGCAACACGACTGACGGACAGTGATCGGAGAGACACGTAGTTCTCGAAACATCGCCATTGCGTGACCTGGGTATCCGAAAGATCTTCTGCCGAATCTAAGTGCCCTTCGCCGCGCAAAGCCGCAATAAAGATGTTCACTAAACTTAAACCGAATACGAAACGTCGTCATCGGAGCCAATCTGCGCAAAGTTGCTCGCGGCCGAGGCGACCCCGGCCGACTTGCTCCCGCGCCGCATGGCAACGATTCCGGTGCGCACCATTTCCAGGACGCCGTAAGGCCGAAGGACTTCCAGCAGGCCATCGATTTTATCTTCCGCGCCCGTGATTTCGATGGTCAGCGAGTCGGGGGCGACGTCGACCACCCTTGCCCGAAAGACGCTCGCGAGCTCCAGCACGTGCGAGCGCGCTTCGTGAGTGGCAGCGACCTTAATCATGGCCAAATCACGCACGATCGCCGGCTGATTCGTGATGTTTTCGACCAGTAGAACGTTGACCAGCTTGTACAAATTCGCTTCGATCCGCCGGGCCTGGTCGCGGTCCGCGTCCGCGGTGATGGTCATGCGCGAGACTTCGGGCTTTTCGGTGCGCCCCACGGTTAGCGAATCAATATTGAAGGCGCGCCTGCGAAACAGGGACGCGACCCGCGTCAGCACACCGGGCTTATTTTCCACGTAGACAACAAAAGTATTCATCATGTCGGTTTACTCGTCAGCCGCCGTTTCCACGATGGGACTGGGGCGGCGAATCATCTCGTGCAACGATGCACCTGCGGCCACCATGGGATAGACCGTGTCCTCCTGCTCAACCTTGAAGTTGATCAGCACCGGGCCATCATGCCGACGCGCGGCCTGCACCGCCGGCACGACCTCCGAGCGTTGGGTCACGGCCAGGCTCCGAATGCCATACGCTTCGCCCAGTTTCACGAAGTCCGGATTCAGCAGGGGCGTCGCGGCGTAATTGCGCTCATAGAAAAATTCCTGCCATTGCCGCACCATGCCGAGGAAGCCATTGTTAATGATGGCAATGTTCACCTTCAGATTCTCCTGCACGACGGTGGCAAGTTCGGCCATCGTCATCTGGAAGCCGCCATCGCCGACTATTACCCATACTTCGGCTTCGGGCCGCGCCACTTTCGCGCCGATTGCTGCGGGCAACGCAAAGCCCATGGTTCCCAGTCCGCCCGACGTGATCAGTGAGCGAGCACGATCATGCTTGTAGTATTGCGCCTCCCACATCTGGTGCTGGCCGACGTCGGTGACGACGATCGTGTCGGCATCGCGAGTCTCGCGCCACAGGTCATTGATCACGTGCGCAGCATAGAGATGGCCGTTGTCCGGGAGATTCTGAATGTCTCGAACCGCCGCATCGCCCTTGAGTTGGTCGATGAAGTCGAGCCATTCACTTCGATCGACCGTGTTCACGTGTGGCAAGAGTTCATGCAGGACTTCGCGCAGATCGCCGACCAGCGCCACATCCACTTTCACGTTCTTGTTGATTTCGGCAGGATCGATCTCGACGTGAATTTTGCGAGCGTTCGGCGCGTAGGTTTTTAGATTGCCGGTGACCCGATCGTCGAAGCGCATGCCGAAGGCGAGCAGAAGGTCGGCTTCCTGGATAGTGTGGTTGACCCAGGCTTCGCCGTGCATCCCCATCATGCCGAGATTGAGTGGATGCGAAGCAGGGAAGGCGCCGATGCCCAGCAGGGTGAGTGCGACCGGAATTCCGGTGCGTTCGGCGAAGGTGCGCACGTCCTGCATGGCGCCGGAGACGATGATGCCGTGTCCGGCCAAAATGACAGGCCGCTTGGCCTTCTGAATCAGTTCGAGCGCTTGCTCATACTCTTTGGCGTCGGGCGAAAGATCCGGACGATAGCCGGGCAGTTGCGGCTTGGCTGCTTCCCAGTCAAATTCGCAGGAAGTCTGCTGCGCGTCTTTGGTGATGTCGACCAGCACAGGACCGGGGCGGCCGGAGCGCGCGACGTAAAAAGCCTCGCGAATGGTGCGCGCGAGCTCGCTCGCGTGGGTAACCAGGTAGTTGTGTTTCGTGATGGGCAGAGTGACGCCGGTGATGTCGGTTTCCTGAAACGCGTCTGAACCAATCAGCTTGCTGCCAACCTGACCGGTGATGCAGACGATAGGAGAGGAATCCAGCATGGCCGTGGCGATTCCAGTGACCATGTTGGTCGCGCCCGGGCCAGACGTAGCGACGGCCACGCCCACTTCACCGCCCGCGCGAGCGTAGCCGTCTGCCATGTGAGTCGCGCCTTGTTCATGACGCACCAGCACGTGGTGAATTTTGCTGTGCTTCAGAGCGTCATAGGCGGGCAGGATCGCGCCGCCGGGGTATCCGAACACGTGGCTCACGCGCTCTCGTTCGAGGCACTCCCAGAGTATCTGCGCTCCGGTCTTCGTCATCTGCTGCTCCCTGTTCTGCTTCATCACCCCAAATCTCGGGCGATGGTTGGATCACAAAGTGTCTTGATAAGCGAACGGGCCATCATCCTTCGCTGGATGATGGCCCGTTCAGAAGCTTGGCTGAGGGTTACATCATCCGCTGCAGTCGGTTCCTACAATTACTCGTACGATCCCGGTGCGTACAATAAGGGCTTGGCTCTCGGTAAGTCGCACCAGGTTGGCAACTCGAATCAGCATAGCGCGTAGTATCTGATGTTTGTAAACGTTTCTTTCGGGCGAGTCAAGGCCAATCTGGAGAGCAGTCGTCAGTTACCAGTCGTCAGACTTCAGCAAATACTGCGAATATTAACGACTTCCCGCCTACGACGAGGAAGACATCCACACACGGGAAGGATCTTTATTCCTCATTCCTCCATGCGGAGCAACAGCACCGGTTCCACCATGAAATCAAAGCCGTTGATAGTGTCGACGGCTCGTCGGATCACTGGCTCTGAAACGGGTTCGACCGTGATTACGAACGAGACGCGGTCCTTGGGGAGGTGCGGTTCCTGTTCGAGCGAATCGATGTTGATAGCTTCGCGCGCGATGACCTCGGCAACGCGGGCGACGATGCCTCTTTGGTCCTTCACGGTAAGGCGCAGATACCAGCTTGCCGGCTTCGGTCTGTCGGAAAGAACCAGCTCGCGAGAACTTAGGAAGCCGGAGATGTTCTTGGCATTCATTTGTCCGGCAGCGAAGTCGCGCGCGATTTCGATCAGGTCCGAAACCACTGCCGAGCCAGTCGCGTCTCCTCCCGCTCCTCGGCCATAGAACATTTGCGTGCCAATCTTGTCGCCCACCAGGAACACCGCATTGTTCACGCCTTCGACCTTGGCGAGCATGGAGCGGCGGCTGACGAGCCACGGACGGACCGACACTTCCAGCCCCGCGTCGGTTTGTTCGGCCGAGCCGACCAGGCGGATGGTGCTGTCCAAACGAGTGGCGGAGTGGATATCGATGGCGCGCACATGGCGGATACCGTAAGTGGGAATGCGCGCGACATCGAGGCGGCCTTCGAACGCCATGCGCGCGAGAATGCAAAGCTTGTCGCGAGCGTCCTGGCCGTCGATGTCAAATGACGGATCCGCTTCGGCAAAGCCAGCGGCTTGTGCCTCCGACAGAGCCTCCGCGAACTCGATCCCGCGGCTCTCCATCTGGGTGAGGATGTAGTTAGCGGTGCCGTTCAGGATGCCGTGCACCGAGCGTAAACGATCGCCAGCCGTTGACTCATGGATGACGCGCAAAATCGGAATCCCTCCCGCAACGCTGGCCTCGAAACCAATCGGCAGATTGCGCGACGCGGCCAGGCGAAACAGTTCGTCTCCATGTTCGGCGAGCAGGTTCTTGTTGGCCGTGACAACTGGTTTGCCTTGCTCCAGCGAAGAGCGAAGAAGCTCCAGCGATTCTCCAGTGCCACCCATCGTCTCGACGACTACATCGACGTTGGGATCCTTCAGCAAACGCCGCCAGTCGGCGACAGCGCATGCTCCGGCTGGCGTGTCCTGGGGTTGCACGCTGGAACGGCGACACACCGCTGTCACGACCAGGCGCACGCCGCTGCGATGCGCAATCAGGTCCGCATGCTTGACGATGATATCGGCGGTTGCCCGGCCAACCGTGCCAAATCCAACGATGCCAACTCGAACTTGCTTCATGGTCATGAAAAGAATCCCAATCCGTCAGGGGCTGGATACTAGTTCGCTGCCTCGGCCCCCAGAAATTCCTGATGTACCGCGCGCACCACGTCATCGACCCGCGAGTTCGTGACAGCGAAGCAAATGTTCAGTTCGCTCGCTCCCTGGGCCACGGCAATGACACTGACGTTATTGCGCGCAACCACCGAGAACAGCCGTCCGAGAATGCCGCAATATCCCTTCATGCCTGAACCGAGCACAGCGATCACAGCTATGTCGCGATGGACGGTCACTGGGTTCAAGATGCCATGCTTGAGTTCAGTCCGAAAAAGTCTCTGGATCGCGCGAACAACCTGCTCCGTATCCGGCTCGCGAAGAACCAGGCCCAGGGAGTTTTCGGAGGAAGACTGGGTGGAGAATAAAACGTCCACGTGCTCGTGGCCCAAGCGAAGAAACAGCCGTCCGAAAATCTCAGCAAAATGAACATCGCGCCGGGTCGTCAGTGTGACCAGCGAGGCCTGAGTCACGGCGGTGACCGCCTTGACGGGATGAGGGCTCTCCGGCAAGGACTCGACGATCTTGGTCCCAGGAACTTCGGGCTTGAACGAGTTCTTGATCCAGACTGGAATGCCGCGATCCATCGTCGGCCAGATCGCCTTGCGATGAATGACCTTGGCTCCGTAGTAGGAAAGTTCAATGGCCTCCGCGAAGGTGACCTCCGGCAGCGTGACTGCCTCGGGACAAACGCGCGGGTCGGCGGTCAACACTCCATCCACGTCCGTCCATATCCACACCTCGTGCGCATCCATGGCCGCGCCCACAATCGTTCCCGAGTAATCGGAGCCGCCGCGTCCTAGAGTAGTGACTTGTCCTGCGGCGGTCGCGCCGCTATAGCCCATCACGACGGGAATCTGTCCTTGCTGCAATAACGGCAGCAGGATTTCGCGGCACTGCCGGCTGGTGGCTTCCATGTCGGGAGCTGCGTCCCCGAACTTATCATCCGTCGCGACGATGCGGGCCGAATCTACAAATGTGCCTTTTGCGCCCAACTCGTTCAGGCACGCGGAAAAAATGTGCGCCGAGATCTTCTCCCCTAGGGGCAAGACCATATCCATCACCTGGGGTGTCGCGGACCCGAGCAGCTTGAGGGCTGAGCAGAAGTCGCGCATGTGATTGAGGGTCGCTTGTACATCGGCGGACACCGCTTTTCGAGTGCGGCCTTGAAATAATTCGGACACGACCTGCTCATGGCGCTCGCTCAATTGGCGAAGGCCCTCTTCCATGACCTCGCCATTGCCGAGGCGGGCAGAATTCAGCACGCTCAGAATGAGATCGGTCACCTTGGACAGGGCAGACACCACCACCACTACCTGATCGCCCTGCTGGGCGTGCCGTTGCACGATGCTTGCGGCTTGGCGGATTCGTTCGGCGCTGCCGACAGAAGTCCCGCCGAACTTCATCACAGTAAGACTCATGGATTCCTATGTGGGGAGAGAACTCGTAACTCTAGTAGTACAGCATGCTGAAGCGAAAAGCGGCAAGAGTGTGACAGTATCGGTCCTAACCAGCGATGTAACCGCGGGACACACCGCATTGGTGCGTAGGGGCAGACGCCCCCGTCTGCCCGGCGGAACGAAGCTCCGCTGCATCGCAGATGCCTCCGACGCGTTTGGCTCCGGAATGGTATGCACAAAAAATCCGGACCAGCCCACTACAGAAGCGAGCTGGTCCGGAGCTGAATGGGCAGGTCTCGGTCTATTGCTGGCCGATGATCTTCCCGTTGATGTCGATGTTATCCAGCACCACGATGCTGGAGCCGGCTTCCGGTCCGCCGTCATGGACAAGGTGGATGCTCTTCACCTTGCTACCCGCCGGGATGGCCGGAACAGTTTGCGCCGGGTTGGCAGGATCGAAGCGCAAGCGCTTCCATCCGGCGACCGGTGCAGGTTGAGCGGTGCCGCTGGCGCAGCCGATTTTGTGGACTACGTCATCGGTTGTGACGACCACAAAACGCGGGCTCGTCGCCGTGCACTGACTGCCCACGCGAATGTCGTATCCCAGTTGCGTGAGAGAGATTCCCTCCACGTCCCGGATCACGACCCCAGCCTGCGCCTGGTTGGACGCATTGCTGGTTTTCGAGAGCAGCAGACCCTGGTTGCGGGTATCAGCAGCTGTGGTTGCAGTGCTGGTGGACGCGGCACCGGTGCCATCCATCCACGTCGCCGCTACTGTGTTTGTGCCAGTCGGATCGTAGGCGTAGGCCCAGGCATGTAAGCCGCCACCACTGCTGGCATCGTTACCACTACCACCACCATCATTGCTTCCGCCGTCGTCATCTCCAGAGACTACTTTCAAGATGACCGGTAGATTGATTCCGGTGGCGCCTTGCGCGGCGATCTTGACGGTCGCCGTGTAGGTTCCTGAAGCGAGACCGGTCGGATCAACCGAGATGCCGAGCGTTCCCGGAGTCGTGCCTCCCGACGGGCTCACCGACAGCCAATTGCCGCCATGCACCGCGGCCGTAAAGCTGAGTGGTGCTCCCGTGCTCATCACGCGTACGTTCTTGGGCGCGGGGTCGGATTGCCCCGACTGATAGTCAAAGTAGACTCCACGCGTCGGCCAGATGCGGAGTCTGCCAGAGCCGGTGCTACTGCTGACGACCAGCTTCACGGGTATGGTCTGCGGCGTGTTGGCGGCTCCCGTAGACGTGATGGTGATCGTGCCGTTATAGGTCCCGGCTGCGAGCCCGGTTGGATTAGCACTGACCTTGACGGTCGCCGGAGTCGAGCCACTGGTTGGAGTCACTGACAGCCACGAGCCTCCCGACGCCGCAGCGGTAATTTGCAGTGCAGCACCGGTGCTTGTGATCGACAGGTTTTGTGTACCGGACGTAGTGCTTCCGGATGCATAAGTGAACGTCAGGGTTCCGGGCGCCACATTCAGCGACGGATTTCCGGACGAGGCACTGGTGACAGCCAGACTTACCGCGATCTTTTGCGGAGAGTTGGATGCTCCGGAAGCCGTGACGGTAAGGGTCCCGCTGTAATTGCCCACAGCCAGTCCGGCTGGATTGACCGATACGCTGAGGCTTGCCGGCGTGGCTCCGCTCGCCGGGGTGGCATTCAACCATGCGGCCGAGGATACGGCTGTGTAGTTGAGCGCACTGCTGCTGCTCAGAGTGACGGGCTGCGCGGCCGGAGTGGATCCGCCTGTCTGGTAAGTGAACGACAAGCTCAGCGGACTAACCGTCAAAGTTGGAGTGGTTGCGGATGTGACGGTCAGGGTAACGGGAACACTCTTAGGACTGTTGGAGGCGCCTGAGGAAGTAATGGTGACCGAGCCAGTGTAGGTTCCCGCCGACAGAGTCCCTGGAGTTACGGAAACACTGACGTTGCCGGGAGTGGTGCCGCTCGCCGGGGTTGCACTGAGCCAGGTCGCCGAAGTCGAGACCGTGTAGCTCAACGCGGATCCGCTGCTGCTGACGGCAAAGCTCTGAGAGGCTGGAACGGTGCCGCCGCTCTGATAATTGAATGACAAACTGGCGGGACTTACGCCGATGGTTGGCGTTGGAGCGGCCGCGGTGACTGTGATGTTCTGTTGTAGCGTTCCCGTCCCACCGCTAAAGCTGTCGATGGCCGCGGCGTACAGAGTAGCCGTTGTGGTAGCCGTCACCGTAGGCGCTGTCCAGCTGAAGGTCCAACTATGAGTGCTGCTGGGCGCGCTATGTACGATTTCGCCGTTGAGAACCTTCGTGCCCGTGCCTGCGGCAAAGGTCCCGGCCGACGCTGCCACATCGACGCCACCGTTCCCGGCCGTGACAGTGCTTACCGAGATCGTGTACGTATTGGTCGATCCGGATGCGACTGAAGTCGGGCCGGTCATGGTCACCGTCGGCGCCGTGCCGCTGCTGTGACAACCCGTGCAGGTCGAACCACTTTTTCCGGAGAATCCCGAAATCCCGTTGCTTGTGGCGCTCGCTGGCACCGATGAATAAATGAGAGTGAATGCCGCGAGCACTATCCAGGAAATTCTGATGAGGGTATGCTGCCGCTTTTTCGTGCGTATGAAGACGGCCGGCAGGACTGATCCGGCGAGGAAGGAGTTGTGAGACAACGGTAACGTTCTGAATGCCACAGTTGCTTCCTTTCTTCGACGTCGCATGGCGCAGTACGAGCGTCGTAGGGGGACGAAGGATGCAGTTATCCGAACGCTTCCAACCCGGGGGGCTGAAGCACAGTCAGGCTTAAATTGACAATACGAGTGAACGAAGGGGCGGAAGTGT
>Ga0210399_10005222_pt1 | contig 10090 bp, 10 predicted proteins | sample IncBWC14MmetaG_FD_150865 | JGI IMG/M metagenome (GOLD analysis project Ga0210399, IMG submission 150865) | Forest soil microbial communities from Barre Woods Harvard Forest LTER site, Petersham, Massachusetts, United States - Inc-BW-C-14-M | ecosystem: Environmental > Terrestrial > Soil >...
ACGAGTCCAACCAACGCGCGGACACTCCTAGTCAGCGTCCTTCCGAGGGTGGGAGCGAGCGACAGCCTCTTCTTGATGTTGGGTGGAGGTGCCCGGTCTCTCCAGAGCCTTGCTGCAAGCCTTTCAACTTTCGTGCTGGATTTTGTCGCTCGTCAGAAACTAGGCGGTGTCAACCTCTTGTACTTTGTGATGCGGCAGCTTCCGTTCCTACCCTCGTCCCTTTACGATGTGCCGGGACCGTGGTCACCGTCCGAGTCTCTCGCCGATTGGATCCGCCCACGCGTGCTCGAACTCGTGTATACCTCCTGGGACCTCCAGGGCTTCGCCCGCGACCTAAGCCATGACGGCTCGCCCTTCCGTTGGGACCCAGAGCGCCGCTTCCAGCTTCGCTGCGAACTCGACGGCGCGTTCTTCCATCTCTATGGAATCGACCGAGCGGACGTAGAGTACATCATGGACACCTTCCTGATCGTTCGTTCGAACGAAGAAAAGGAGTTCGGTGACTACCGTACCAAGAAAATGATTCTCGACATCTACGACCGGATCAGTCGCGCCGTTCAGACGGGCCTCGCGTATCAAACCGTCCTCATCCCTCCGCCAGCGGACCCAAGGGTCGCCCATGGGCCGGAGAAGGCCCGGTCTGCCGAGGCCGGTATTCTGTGAGCCGCACGCGACAGCTACGCAGGTGAGCGGTCGAGGTAATACCAGTCTATTAAAGGCGCTATGCTCACCGACGACCATGAATGATCAGGCGCGACCCCACCAGAAGCACCCCGCTGGCCATCAACCGTAAGGTGAGAAGCCTCTCGGCGGTCGCGTGGCGATGATGGTGATGATAGCCGGGTTGGCGGGGGCAATTGCGGAAACGGCTTCTCGTTGTGAAGAGAACGGGTGAGGAGGAGGCATGGGAGCGAGAAAGAAAGACTACCCACCATTCCTATCCCAGTATCTCTTGCAGAAGGCCGCCCCCTTCATGATGTACCCCCATCGGGCCTACAGTCTGACTGCGAAGGAACGAGGTTTAGCCGACAATGTCACCCGCAAGCTAATGGAGTGGCGAAAGACGTTCCAGCCCAAGCCCGCGGACCCGGACCTAGACATGTTCAGTGAGGAGACGATGCTAGACCAGGTGTACTCGAGAGACCTGCTCGCGGCAGTGCCCGACTTCGTTAAGAGGACGCAGTCGCTTAGGCAGATCACGCTGGCGGGTATGCGGAAGTCCGAACCGGTCGCTTACCTCCGCGAAGCTGCTAACTGTTTCATACACGGCCTGTTCCAGGCGTGTGTTGCACTCGCGCGGAGCGCAATGGAGCTACAGCTCCGAGCTCGGGTGTCAGAGTTGGTGGGTCAGCAGGCAGCGGTGGCCTCAGAGCTAAAGGAACTGATCGATCGGCACGGTCCGAGGCTCCTTAGCAAGCAGTCTCTCAGCGATGCGAACGCCGTTAGGAGAGCTGGAAACGAAGTGCTGCACGTGGCTGCGACGGACACTGCCAAAGCGTTGGCGGTCTTGGAGGCAGCACGGCGCGTCATCCTGCAATTGAGCCCAGCAGGCTGAGCGCCGGTGGCGAGGACTTTGGGGCGCTGGGCAGGCTCAAAGCAGGGTTTGAAAAAGGCCGACGGCCGGAGCGGCGAGTGCTGGCGCAGGCGGGCTCGACCGGGCCGACGGCGTAAGCGCCATGCTGGCGATTCATGTCGGCCGCGTCTGGGATAGCAGGCGCGAGACCGTGGCGGGGTGGACGCTGAACAGTCGGGCAGCCTGGGCGGCTGTCTTACGGCCTCTGGAGACCATCCGTCGGATCTCAGCCCGTTGTTGAGCCGTCAGCTTTGGCGGGCGTCCGCCGATGCGCCCTTCTCGCCGTGCAGCTTGCAGGCCAGCTTTGGTGCGTTCACGGAGCATCGCGCGCTCGAACTCGGCAAACGCCCCGACCATCTGCATCATCATGCGTCCAGCCGGAGTTGTCGTATCGATCGCCTCCGTCAAGCTGCGAAAGCCGGCTTTGGCCCGGGCCAGTCGTTCCATGATCGTCAGCACGTCCCGGAGCGAACGGGAGAGCCGATCAAGTTTCCAAACCACGAGCACGTCACGCTTGCGGAGCTGATCCAGAAGTCGGTGAAGTTCGGGCCGGTCCCACCTTCCCCCGGACGCTTTCTCGCGATAGATACGATTGCACCCCGCCGCTTTCAGGGCGGCCACCTGTGCGCCTGCGTCCTGTTCGCTGGTTGAGACACGGGCGTATCCGATGAGCATTGCGTAGATGTATCGCCAATGGTCTGGCCAAGGCAACACCTTTTTGCACGCGCCAAAGGCCATGAAATGGTGGTCTCGGTTGTTGTTGCAAATACCCTCGTTTTTGTGCAAGCCGAGAGTCATGGGACGTTTCAACTGGCGGCGTTTTCTGCTGTAGCCAGGCCCGCGTCCCCGAAGGCGCCAACAGCATGATTACGTTTTGACGGCGCGCACTGAAGTCCAGAGCGCACCTGGATTGATCCAGTCAGGGTAGAGCTTCAGCATTTGGTCATATAGTTCACGAGCCGTGTTCGTCTGCATAGCAAGGCGCTCGAAATCGCGGATGTATTGCCGCGTTTCTCCAAGGATCCCAGGCCTATCATCGTTCCCCATGCGCTTATGTCCAGCGATCACTGCGCGCGGCCTTAGCGACTCCATTTTATCCAGAGCAGCAATCCACTCTTGGCGCCTCTGTTGATCGGGCGACTCTGACAGATGCAGATGACAGCTGTTGTAGGCGGCATCACCCGCTACGATCAAACCGATGGACGGAACGTGAAGGCAGGTTGTGCTAGCAGTGTCGGTGAATCCAAGTGGCACACTGACTAAATCGTGGCCTTCCAGGTTAATGACGTTTCCGGCCAGCTCTTCGGCAATTGCAAGATGGCTGGAGATCTGGCCGGGAAAACGTGGATTCCAAAACGTGGCGAGAGACTCCGGCGACGCCTGTTGGCGCATGACTTTAATCACATCCGGCCGCGCGACAAAGCGAGCTCCTGGAAATTGCTCCAGAACTGCAGTGGTGCCAAAGAAATGATCGCCGTGGCCATGGGTGGCGTAGATCGTCGTCAGATTCTTTCCGCTCGCCACAACCCAATTCGCCAGGGTGCGCGCCTGTTCGACCGTAATAGGGGTGTCGACAAGGACAGCGTCGCGCGCGCCAAAAATAAGCGTTGACGAAATTGGCGGCCACGGCCGCTCTTTTTCGCCCGGAGGCAAATCGCTCGTGATGGCGGGTATTCTGGGCGCCAGGAACACGTCCCACCCCAGGGTTATATTTGGAGTTGTACGTCCGGCGGTGGGGGTACGGCTGTCGGATTGTCCCTGCATCGAATGGGCTTGGTCAGCTCGGATTGGCCAAGTCGAGGCCGTTACGAGAGCGGTTCCGAGGGCATTCGATAGGAACTCCCGTCTTGAAGTCATTATGGCCTTTGCGGCTCGCATATTCGGGCTCCTCTTCTAAAGCGACTTCCTAGGACTTGGCTCAAGGCCAAGAGTTCGATTCGCTGTGTTGTCCCGAACTCCTCAGGTCGCATTGCTCCTGCTTTCAACACTTACCATTCGTGTGTCTTGATGCCGACTCTGCTGGGACCTCCTCGACAACATCCCAACCTTTCCATCAGATCTGTGCTCTGCCGCCGTCAACGAACAGTTCGATACCCGTCACGAAACTGGAGTCATCCGAAGCCAGAAACAACGCCACCTTCGCTACTTCCTCAGGCTCCCCCATCCGTCCCATCGGGATGGTGGACACAATTCGCGCAATCACGTCTGCAGATTGCCGACTCGTCAGCGGCGTCTTGATCGGACCAGGACTAACAACGTTTGAGCGGATACCACGGTCCTTCAGATCCGTAGTCCAGGTTCGCACGAAGGAACGGATTGCAGCCTTACTCGCGGCGTAGACGCCGAAGGCGGCAGTACCCTTCACACTCGCAACAGAGCCGTTGAGAATGATTGAGCCACCATCATTCAGTAGCGGTAAGGCCTTCTGCACCGTGAAGAGCGTTCCCCTCACATTGATGTTGAAGAGTCTGTCGAAATGCTCTTCGGTAACCGCCCCAAAGGGAGCAAATGCGCCAACGCCGGCGTTGGCGAAAACAATATCGATTCGCCCCTTCACCTTAGAGACAGTCTCGTAAAGACGATCAAGGTCAGCCAATTGGGCAACATCTCCCTGAACTCCCGAAACGTTGGCGCCGATTGCCTTCACGGCCTCGTCGAGTTTCTTTTGCCGGCGGCCGGTGATGAAGACATAGGCACCCTCTTTGACGAACAGTTGTGCAGTAGCCAACCCAATCCCTTCTGTCCCGCCGGTGATGACGGCGGTCTTGCCTTCCAGCTTTGTGGTCATGGTCTTTTCATCGTTCTTGCTGACCGGGAGCTCTACAGCTCCGACGGTTTACGCTCAATCACTTGACTCCGAGCACCGCCTGGCCGAGGTGATAGGACAGATGGTTCGTACGGCTCAGCAGGACGGCGAATCGATTCCGCGAAGTGTCTTTGGCGAAATCTTCTTCCGATACGGCAGTGTGCCGCTCGAGCCAGTCGGACCAGGCCATTGCTTCAATGCCCTTCAGCAAATCACTGTTGACGGCGTTCCATGCCTGGCGAACCTGTTCGTGCGAAGGAATGCCGGCTCGCGACTTGTCGGGATTCGAGACGAAGGCGACATCAAACTCGGGATGACGTCGGTCTCTCAGCCCCAGCAGCGGCAGCATCGCGTCGTGTATAGCTGTCAGATGTCCCCACAAGTAAAGCAGTCTGTTCCTGCCCGGCGCAATTTGCCGCTCGACCTCCTCGGATGAGAGGCTTCCAAAAAGCTTGTCCGCTCGTTCAATTTGCGCTTTCCACACTTTCAGTGCGAGAGCTACATAAGCGCCATCGGTTCCCATAGCTCCGTCTCCTTTCGACCACTCCCTCTCATTTGTACTTGGGGAGACCCTTTCCGAATCTTGGACTGCCACTCTTCAAATGCTCTTCCGTGGCCGCATCCTGAATCACGTCCCAATGCTCCACCAGTATTCCGTCGTCGATGCGCACAATGTCCGCAGCGATCCAGTTCACAGGGGCACCGAATCCCGAACCCTTGACGAAAGTCCCGTCAGCAGCGATCGTTCCAGCGTCGTATTTCAACGTTGGTGGGAGCTCTTGATCAGTTTAATGAAGCCTCGCGGCCCGGCTCGCTGTGGGCACGCTGTTGAAGGTAGCTCGGCGACCAGAGGCGCTCCGCAGCCGCGGAGTCGCGCTTGTTGCCCAACGTGTCGAACGCTTCCAGAACCATGGCCTTCTTTCGTGCTTCCATTGACGCAGCCGTGTTGTTGCTCTTAGTGAAACGACGTTCATGTTACGCGTGCCTAATGGGTGTCGAGCCACTTCCGAATATTCGAGACGGTATCCTCATAGAACGTCTTGTAAAGACCCTGCGATACGTAAGCGATATGCGGCGTTGCCAATACGTTGTCCAGCGTACGGAAGGGGTGATCCGGAGGCAGCGGCTCAATATCGAATACGTCGATCGCCGCGCCGGCGATTTGCTTGTTCTTCAACACGGTGATCAAAGCTTGCTCTTCGACGATCGGCCCGCGCGACGCATTGATCAACCAGGCCGTTGGCTTCATTCTCGCCAGCTCCGGGGCCCCTACGAGGCCGCGCGTACGGCTGCTCAACACCAAATGGATCGTCAGGATGTCTGCCAGCGCGAACAGCTGGTCCTTGGAAACCAGGCTTGCGCCCGCGGCAATGGCGGCCTCGGGCGTCATGTTCTGGCTCCAGGCAATCAGATTCATTCCAAAAGCGCTCCCGACCCGCGCCACCTCTGATCCAATTCGCCCAAGTCCCAGAACGCCCAGGGTCTTTCGACGGAGATCCGTGCCCACTGTTTGTTGCCAGCCGCCGGATCGGACAGAGTTGCTCTCTGTCACGATATGCCGCGCGGAGGCCAAGATCAGCGCCCACGTAAATTCGATCGTCGGGTCCGACCAATACCCTGTGTGAACCACTGCGACTCCATGATCGTCCGCGGCGCCCACGTCGATCGACGCGTTTCCAGGTGCCGTCGAGGCAATGAGCTTGAGATTGGGAAGGTGCTCAATGACGTTGCGAGGCAGAGGGGAGCGCTCTCGCATGACACAAACGACATCAAAAGGCAGCAACCGCTCAATCAGGGCGTCCGGATCGGCCAGGTGGTCCTGAAATACGGCGATCTCCGCTCGATCGCGGAGCACCGACCAATCGGCGCTCTCAAGCGCCACATTTTGGTAATCGTCCAGAACCGCGATCTTGTACTTCTTCATTGGCATCCATCCCGCGGTGATCGATCTGAGCCTTCGCGTCCGCGACGAAGGCTCCGTCTACCACGTCGTCAGTTGCTTTGTCCGGGTTTGACATTAGCCTTCGCGCCCCGTTCGATTGCCAAGAGCAAGTCGGCGGATGGGAACCTCGCCTTCATGGCATCAATAAGGCTGTCCGGCCCTTTCGCTTTGTTGAGTTCTTCGTCAAACGCCAATAAATAGCTCGCCGTAAAATCTACGGCGGTACTCGCGTCAAGGAGAGCTCCAACGTTGCTATGTCCAGGGATAACAACCAAAGGGCTTAAGTCTCTGATTTGCTTTAGCGAGTTCAGCCATCCCCTTCTAGCCTTGCTGTCCGTCTCCGCGGTGTAAACGTGCATGTTATTGAAAACAACATCGCCAGCAATGAGGATTCGCCGTCCAGGAATCCAAAGCATTGTGTTTTCGTCGGTGTCGCCTTGGGTGTGCTTAAGGACCTCTATTGTTGAGCTTTCAAAGTCAATAAAGCTGCCGTCGAATGGTTCGATAGCAACAACGTGAGAAGCGGCACCTGAGCCCAAGAGCGTTTGCCATTTGGCGAGTTTCTCCTGATAGACCTTGTTGATTCGGTCCACTACCGCCGAACTCGCAATGATCCTCACTCTCGGATATACCTCCTTAAACACCTCCAGGCCAAGAAAATGATCGGCGTGCTCATGGGTAATGTAGACAACGGAGAGCGGCTTGTTAGTCTGTTGGATTTCCTGCAATACCCTTTCAGCGCTGGTTCGTGTTAGCTGCGCATCGACCAGCATCACTTCATGTAGTCCCTCGATAATGACGGAGTTAGTCCAGAACTGATCGTCGGGGGAGGTGAACACCTTGATTGAAAAAGCGTTCTGACCAGCCGCAAATACCGATGGATACGAAACTAGAAATGAGGGACTGATCATCGCTGACCAAACAGCAAGACCTCTCACGAATCTAAAGCGTAAAGCTCCATGCAAACGCTCTCTTGTTGAGGGCTCCATAAAGTCTCCTGTCCTGAGTGCGGCGATGATGGGTAGGACTCTGACGGTCAGAAAATGAATGCGGCCATCGGGTGCTAAGGCATTGATGAACGCGGGCGAAAGGGACTGTGATTGTCGCAAGCCAAGGGTCGAGCGCTCCAACCGGGGATTGCATTTCAGCAGCATCGGAGTTGGAACGACATAGTGGGCGCGCCAAGGCTTCGGGCCTCCATTGCCTTGTTCTCATTCGGTCGTAAAGGCACTTAGTTCGCAGCCACATCCGGCGGCAAAGTAAGTGCCAACAAGCGAGTCCGCCGATTCCGATGGTCCCCACTTGACCTGTCGCCTTGCCCGGCAGCATTGCTACTTTTCCAATGGAGGCGCGTAGTCGACCCATTGATCGGTAAATGCCACGGGTGTCCAGTTATAGCCACTCCCCTCCTGGTGCAGGCGACCCAGGCCAGGAAATAGCATGTGCGGCCCCGCGATCACAACATGCTCGCGCGCGAGCTTAGGCAGCAAGTGATTCCGTGTCGCCGCGGCTGAAGTCGGGTCGATGTCGAAGCCCACAGTGACCTCGGGATGCCGCACCTGGACGTTCTGTGCATGCATGGTGTCGCCCCAAAACAGGATGTTTTCCCCCTTCGACGCGAATTCATAGCCAGTGTGGCCTGGAGTGTGACCAGACAGGGGAACGAGTTGCATGCCGTCGACGATTGTCTCGGAGCCACTAAAGGTATGCCACTTACCGGCCTGGATGTACGGCGCTGCGATGGCTTGCGCACTCTGGAAGAACGGTTGCCGATCCTTCGGCGCCTTGGCAGCGATTTCCGGCGACAACCAAAAATCGCTTTCAGCCTTCGCGACGTAAACATCGGCATTTGGAAAGACGCGCTTTCCGTCCTGGGTAGTCAGGCCGCCGACGTGATCGGCATGGAGGTGCGTGACCAAAACGATATCGACTTCTTCCGGCGTGTAGCCTGCGCTGCGGAGGTTGCCCGCTAAGCGCCCGAGCACCCCCACAGCATACCAAGTGCCGGCACCCGCATCGACCAGGATTAGTTGCTTCCCGGTGTTGACCAGGTAACCCGTATCCGCAGCTTCCAGCATGTGCGGATCGTCGTGCAGTTCCTTTAGAACACTATCCATCGTCGCCTTCGTTCCGTTCAGCCAGTGCGGATCGACTACAGCGGCACCATCGAATAGGGCCGTCACTTCGAGGTCACCGACTTTCAGTCGGTAGAAGCCCGGCACCTGATCATGATGTTGGCGTGCGGCAGCCAGGGCTGGGTTCGGACCGGCGACAAAGCTGGCCAGCGCTGCCAGCAGAGCGGCGGCGAAGCGCCTTGAATTATTCTTGAGCACGTTTCTACTCCTAACAACAGGCAAACTCATAGCTCTACCTCCGTTGATCCAGACCCGTGCAGACTGAGCATGACTGGGAAGTCCGCTAAGCCGCCCCGGGCAGATCGGAATCACCTTCTGAGATGGGGACCCCGCGTTATTGGTTGCGCCTTTAAGGGATACGTTGGTGACCAAGGCGGCATGTTTCGAACTAGTCATGTTCTTTTCCATTCGGCGATGCTGGTGTGATTGGCACGTCTCCGTCCGCAACGGTTCCGGCGGAGACGAATGCGCGTTGTGCGAGCCCTTGACCGAAGGAAAAGTTCTCGCCTGTGGCCTCGGACAACTGGATCAGCAGGTCATCAGGCGATATGCCAGCGCGTTTGACGATCTGCGCGTTCAGTTCTTTCAGCAGGGTAAGGCGGGTCTCTTTCGGGCGCCCTGAGATGAACGCGACCTCGAGCAGGATGAGGTCGTCGGAGTACCGCATTCCGAGAAACGAGGGGGAGTGTAGGAACCGGTTGCGCGGCAGCACGTGAATCACTTGAAAGAAATCGTCCGAGGGAATCTTCAGGACGCTGATCAGCGCATCCTGTACCGCCTTGGACACGTGACCGAGGCGGGGTTCGTCGTAGCGACCTTCGAGGACGTGGATTGTTGCAATCGGCATCTGAAATCTCCGGTCTTGAGCGTGACTCCCACTAGGGCGCTGTCGTCAACACTCGTGCATCGAGTGCGGCGCGGAAATCGGCGCCGACGACGACGTGCAGCAGGTCACGCAATTGCGCGGCCCGCTCCTTGCCCAACGTTTCCTCGAACTGGGCCTGCGCTTTGGCCCAACCATCGAAGCCGGCCTCGATGCGTGCCAGTCCCGCGTTCGTCAAATGCAGTTCTTTGCGCCGGGCGTCGCCCTCACCCCTCTTCACGACGATCAGGCGTCTCCGCTGCAGCGGCAAGATGTTTCGTCCGACCGTCGTACGGTCCATCACCATGGCTTGCGCCAGGGCGTTGATTGTGATGGGGCCGAGTTCCTTGAGCCGGTTGAGGATCGAAAATTGCGTACTGCGTAGGCCAGCCGCAGCCAGGTGCTGGTCGTACACCTGCGTCACGTAGCGGGCCGCTTCGCGCAACGCCGCCCAGTGGCACCGGGACGATGGCGGTGGGGCGACTTGGCGGGGAGTATGGTCGGGGGGTGTTGCCATAAGAGTATATACACTCAATATAGGAGTAGATACGCACATGTCAAGGCATATCTTAGAGGCACTTCGGGACGCGGCGCAGCCGAAGTCTGTTCCTGTGCACGGAAATCCCGTTTCTCGACGGTATCTCGACGCCGTTCTGTGAGTTGGAGCTATCCGGCCTTTCGCTGTATGTTCGTCCCATGCTCTCGGACGAGGAGGCGAGACGAATCCGGGATCTGGCGACCTCCGCCGACCGTGGGACGCTGCTGCGGTGGG
>Ga0210399_10005223_pt1 | contig 10089 bp, 10 predicted proteins | sample IncBWC14MmetaG_FD_150865 | JGI IMG/M metagenome (GOLD analysis project Ga0210399, IMG submission 150865) | Forest soil microbial communities from Barre Woods Harvard Forest LTER site, Petersham, Massachusetts, United States - Inc-BW-C-14-M | ecosystem: Environmental > Terrestrial > Soil >...
TGCCTCCTTCATTGGATTGCTGCCCTCGGGTACGCCGCTCAGCTTTGTAAACCAAGTTGAGATCGAGCTTTATCATGTCTTTCCGCTTGACTCGACCAATCCGCCCGACGGCCGTGTCCTCACTCGAGCAAATTCGCCGTCTGACAATAATTTCGCCGCGCGTGACAGCAATATCCCCGGGCAGCTCAGCTTTACTACGTCGGTGCTCAATTCGCGATTCACCGCCCTTAATTCGGTAGTTAACGGGATCAATCCACTCCCAAACCAGTTCACTGGCGGTGAAGGCCCTGTCACCGGCGAAGAGGTGCTTTTCAATGTCACCTTCACAACGCCACTTGTTGTCGGCCCAGATCACATTTTCTTCCGTCCGGAAGTCGGGTTAAGCAGCGGCGATTTCCTGTGGCTCTCGGCGCCTAAGCCGATCGTGCCACCTGGCACGCCGTTTATTCCCGACCTGCAAACCTGGATGCGCACGGATGGCCCCGGAGCCCTGGCGCCGGACTGGGAACGCGTCGGCACCGATATCACCCATCAGGGCCCGTTTAATGGTGCATTCTCCCTGTCGGGCACAGTCCCGGAACCATCCACCTTGCTGCTGCTGTGCTGTGGCATGGTGACCTTGGTGGCTTTCACGCTGAGGAAGGCTGATCGCATAAGAAGTTAACCCTGATCCGTCAAGGCCTTTCGCGAAACGACAGATGGAGTGCGCCTTCAGGTTTCATTTGGAGATGAGACCGCTCGGATATATTTGTGGCAGATTGTTGAAGAGGATCGTTGAAGCGAGTCCAACGCTCTTGAGTGCTCGGCCTTAGCCTACCTGTTTATGAATTTGCACACCTGCTCAAAGTGGTGTTCTTTGCGGCTTTGGAAGTCGTTGATTCCACGCACTCGATTTTCACGGAATTCGATGCCCAGAATGATGTTTGTGGGCAAGCCCCTCCAGGCAGACGAAGTCATCCTTCGTTCCATTACCCGATAACCCGACTTGAATCAGGAGTTGAGAACTTTTTTGCGCAACTTCTGCTATAAAGTCTTCTGCGACGATGTGCGTCAACCTCACCTTCGATCTAACCTTTCCCCATTCGTACAAGGTCGTTCCAACCGAACTATCGCGCAATGGTGAGCATCCCCCAATTTACTTTCCGGGCGGAGCAAGGACTGGTGGCAAGGACGGTCTACTGCTGAGGTTCACAGCTTCAAATGGCGACCAATGGAGTGGTTGTTTTGCATTTGGGGACTACGAATTGTGCGGAGTATTCGCCTCGCCGGACCCCCACTGTGTTTGTGTCGTGTCAAATGGAACGGGCTATTGGGTGCATGTAAATGAGCCCGAGAAAACGTCCGAAATGCACGCGCTTCCAATCCGGGATGTTCGGATTGTTACTGACGCACGAATCCTTTTGCTGGCGGACTTTACCTCAATTTCTGCATTTGGTTCCGATGGTCAACTCTGGAAACACCGCGTGTGCTGGGACGATTTGAAGATTTCGACCATCCAGCAAGGAATCGTATCAGGCACAGGCTACGACCCGACAAACCCAGGGCACCCCGAATCGAAATTTGCGGTTGAATTGGTAACTGGCCGGATTTTGCAATCTTCCTGGTCGTAGTTCCTGGCCGGACAAGTGGGTACTGGCACGACTAATCGGGACTTATCGACACAACTAGACTTTGGCCTACTCTTCTGCACGTAGTGAATAGCCTTTTGGAAGTTGCGCCAAGTCTGGGCGAATAGCATCCGCTGCTACGGGAACCCGAAGCTCAACACCGTCTTGGTATTTGAGAACGATTGTGAAGTCCATCGGCGAGCCCCTCAGGTCGAGGGACTTTTCAACCTCTTCGTTTGTGGACACGAACATCTGGGGAGCGTCGTAATATTCCCGCGAGGATACGACCGAAAAACGCTGAGTGACCTTTTTATCGGTTCCGTATTGCAATTGTGGAGGTCGACTTAACTCATTCATGCCAGCGTATCCGAAAGCCACGTACCGCGCTGCCAGTGGACCGTCGCCATTTCCCCGGACTTCAAGTAAATCAGAATTCGAGACGTACAGCTTCCTTCCGGTCAGAACGCTGTAATAGGAATAGACGACAGGGGCATCGCAGCAGCCCCAGGCCGTAACGCGGTAGAAACGGTCCTGCACCCTTCCTTCGTTGCCTATCTCCTTCAGTGTCCACCGCACTTCACGCTCGCCGCCGCGCTTGACCGTCCAAGCCTTTACCGTGGCATTTCCTCGCACGCCCTCCATACCGTCAGTGTGTTCATTGTGATAGGTTTCTTCCAAAAGTAAGGGCGCTTCGTAATTTCCCGTATCATCGAGTACTTCCGCAAAGCGAAAGGAACGATTCTCAGTGACATAGGTCCAGGCATCCTTGCCCTGCACTATGTGTGCTGACGACTCAGCTCGATAAGGGGACGCAGCCTTCTTTTCAGTGCTGAGGCCCGTATTCGGAAAGCCTAGAAGCGTCACAACAAGAACGACAGTGACCGTTTTCACAGGGGCTCCTCCCGTAGGTATCCCGATTCCACTCCCTTCAAAAAAGCTTCCAAAGAGCGATGATACGCTCGGAAAGCGCCTGTGTTACGAATCGAATCTCTTCATTCGGGTGTTTGCATAAACAGACCTTATTTGACAATACCTGGTTAACGCCGTATCAACCGCTAACGTTGATCTTGGCGCGAGGAACTTTACCGTTTAGCCGGCACGACAAATCGGGACTTTGGCGAGAATGTGGTATACAAGCGCTACTCATAAATGAGCGACCTTTTTCACGAAATGACGGAGCAGCTGGAATCAACCCTCCGCTCAGGAGACCTTGAGGAGTGTGAATGGATCGTGGTCGAGAGAATTCGGAAACTGCCTCGGTCGCCGTTTGATTTGTCCATTGATGTGAACATCTCTAACGATCCTGCCGATGCAGCGCGAAGCTTCGACCGTTTCCTTGACCTTGAAGCGCAGCGTGTGAAGATTGCGGCAGCATACGCAGAAATGAACGGTTTCTATATCAACCCCGGGTTGTGGTTTTGTGACTTTTTTGCCTACGCTTTCTATGGTGGACACGATGATTACGACTGGCTCTCCCGGTGGCAATCGGGAGAATTTCCTCGTTATCCCATTCACGGAATGGAAGCCTTGCAAGCGGTATACGCAAGTGCGAGACATGGTAAAAAATCAGACAGCGACGCCGAAGACATGAGCAGCCTACTTGTTGTGATTAAGTTCCAGCTCTTCATGAAAAAGGCGGCTACCCACATGAAATCACTGTGCTTTCCCTAGCTGATTACCGCTCACGATTTTGACTTCATTGCGGAAGTTGGACCGAACGCCTGAAAGGCGCTCATGTGCCTGATTAACTTCTCAGGTAACGTTAACCAGATCGAGTTATCGCCCTTTGCTCACCGCGTTAGATCGGGACCTATCCTGTCCTTTGCTCGGTTAGAGCCCGTTTTCCAATGGGCTAAGGGACCGCCGTCCAAATCAGGAATCACTTAATCTTCATCTTGAGCCTGCTGAGTGCCTCGTCCAGAGTTTTGCCGTCATCTTTTAGGAGCCCGTCAAGCGTCGATTTGGAGTGCTCATCCACGGCGTCAACGGCCGCGACCAAGGAGGTGTACAGGAAAGCCTTGATTCTTTTGTGGAATTCTTCTGCCGCCCGTTCAGCGGAACGTGCCACCTGTGTCTCCAGAGCCTGGCGACGTGCATCACAGGTGGTTCGACTTTCCTCATCGAGCGAAGAGAGCCAGGAAACCGCCCGTTCCTTCGTATCAGCGAGCGCCATATTCGCATGCTTTTCCGCCTCACGCCGAAATTCGTCCAGTCCGGAATTTACCGCGCTTTGCACGAATGCCTGCACTTCCGCTGAGCACGTATTCAGCTTCGAAAGCGCTTCTTGTGTTGCGTTCTGCACATCCTCCACCAACCGTTCGTAACGGCGCTCTGTAATCGCGACTGTCGCACTCTCAAAATCCGATGTCGCCTGGGTCACCGTTTCCTTCAGCCTAGCTGGAATCGAAGGTGCAATCTCTCGCGTCAACTTGTCGCCATATTCTTGCGCTTTCGCTAACTCGCGTCGCGATTCGTCTGCCTGTTTTTCCAGGCGCTGGGCGGTCTCCTGCGCCTCGCCTCGATACATCTGCATGTCCGCCTTCAGCGAAAGTTTCATTGCCTCCAGCTGCTTCGGGAAAAGTTCCTGCACCTCTCGCACGCCCGACCGGCGTGCATCTTCAATCGAGCCAAGTGCCTCACGAACTGCATCATTAACCTGCTTCGCTACCGCTGCCTGCACCGCCTTCTCCGCCTCTTGTTGGAGTTTCCCTTGCAGCCCGGAAATCAGCTGGGCGGGTGTAACCACGACGCGTGGTGGTTGCGGGGCCTCCGCTACCTTTAGGGTTGCTGTGGCCGCGGGTTGAGATGCTGCCGGCGACGGAGGCGGGACACTGGTTATCTCGGATACCTTGGACTCTGGCTTCATCAGTATCTCGCCTTCTTTCTTCGCCGCAGATTTCTGCACGGGGGCAACCACCCCGGTGAGTTTGGCCGTTGACGTATTTGTTTCTCCGGCGCTTAGCCAATCCCCTGGCGGCGCGATCCCCCACACATTCGCAGGGGTTTCCAGTTCCACGCCAACCTGTTGGAGTTCGCGCAAACTCCCGGGTGGATGAACCGACCGAACTATCGCCCTCACGTTCGCGGGTTTTTCCTCGGCACCGAGTAATCCCACTGCCTGCAGCGTAACCCACGTTCCGACCCCGTAATCATGGCGCGAGGGATACCGGCAACCATGCATATTGAGGTAACCGCGACCGTTCTCTCCATGAAGGACTCGCTCATCTGATTCCGACCTAACACAATCAGTGGGACCGATTTCTCGATGCGCGTGCTGCGGCGCGATCCTGCCGCTGCGAAATTCCCGGGAGTACTGACCAAAGGTGATTGGCTCACGTGACCTCCAAACCAATCGATTTCCGTAAGCCATTCGGCTTGCCCGTATTCTTGTATTTTAGACTTCCGCGCTGGGCAATTAACTGCTCAAATTGTCAGCCAAGTTCGCATCGGTTAAGGGCGAACTTTAAACCTGTTCTGAATGAAGCCTGTGAAGCCGATAAAGCCGGGAGATATTGACTACAGTCAGAGTTCGTTCAACCCGGAGAATGCAAATGCGGGATCCCTGATTGCCGCGTTAATCGACGGTGACCTGCCCCCCGATTTCGATTGTACTGGTATATATTTGGTTCCATCATCGCGGTTTGAAACTCGTGGACACTCGAGACTAGACCCGTGCCTTGATTGAGAATGAGGAAATGCGAACCTCAGAGTAGGAATTGAATCTCTTTTTGATGTTTGAGAAGAGCAGATGATCGACCAACTTTATGACCTCATCGGTGGAAAGAAAACAGTCTGGGCTGCCACCGATGCCTTCTACAGAAGGGCCCTCGCTGACGACACCCTCCGGCCCTTTTTTAGAAGTACAGATATGGCACGACTACGCGAAGGGCAGAGCATGTTTATCTCCATGCTGCTTGGGGGCCGAATTGTGTATACAGGTACGGATATCGCTGCCGCCCATGCGGAAGCGCGGAAGCGAGGGTTAAACGACGGGCATTTCGACCGTTTTCTGATCCACTTTCGCGAAGCACTTAATGAAGTGGGCGTCCGGGCTGACAAGGTGGAAAAGGTCGTGAAGCTACTCGAATCTAAACGCAGTGCTGTCTTGAACCCCTGAAATTGATAGTCCCCAAATGCAAAATAACCACCTCATTGGTCGCCATCTGAAGCTGTGAACCTCAGCAGTAGACCGTCCTTGCCAATAGTCCTTGTTCCTCCCGGAAAGTAAATTGGGGGGTGCTCACCATTGCGCGATAGTTCGGCTGGAACAACCGTGTATGAATGGGGAAAGGCTAAGTCGAAGGTGAGGTTGAGGCACATCGTCGCAGAAGATTCTATCGCAAGTTGCGAAAAAAGATTCTCAAGTCCCGATTTGTCGTGCCGGGTAACCGGAAAAGTTCGTACTGGAGCCTTGTTAATGGTGCCGTAGGTCCGAGAGACCCGAGAGTATGAAGACAACTCCCACGAGAAGAAAAATTGTCCTGCCCAACCACTTGGCCATTGGCTTCTCGCCTGGCCTGGGCCGACGCATGAAGGCAGCGTAAAATTCTCTACCGGAAAAACCAAATATAATGGCCACAACTCCGACACATATTTGAAAAATCCCTCCTGCCAAGAGTTGCCCCCTCCTCGTCGGTCTCGTCCTAATTGCCAGCCGACCTGAATTTATCACGCTTTCTGGAAGGCGCCTGATTAGTCGTGCTTACCGGAGGCCATTACCCACATGGATGGTAACGGCGTTTACGAGGCTCTCTTCAGATCTTCAAAAAGATGTTCTTTCGCCACAAAAGCCATAACAAAATCCAGCAGATGGCCACTGCTAAGAGCGAATAAACTAGCGATGCATTCACCGCGCCGAGTCCAGCTGCTTCTAGCCATGCCTGTGCGGCTTCGTGCCAATTCATCGTTGCTCCGTTTGGCCCTTTCGCTGTAAACGTGTACCCGGGCCCATAGATCAGCGAGTCCGCCACAAACCCCGCAATCGCGTTTGTCCCAAACACGAGGATCGGCATCGTCCATGCTCCCCGCCAGCTCTTCATTTCAACCATCCAGTACAGGAGAGCCAAGAACAGCAGCGCCAGTCCTCCGCTAAACAGTACAAACGAACTCGTCCACAAATTCTTGTTGATGGGAAACCACCGATTCCAAATCGCTCCGACAATTACTCCCAGAATCCCAAAAAGCACCATCCCCGCGATCAACTTGCGGGCGTCGTTCTGCTTTTTCAGCCAGTGGCCGGTCAGCAATCCGATTAGAGTTGTGCCGATTGCGGGGATCGTGTGGATGATTCCCTCCGGATCCCGATTCCCGTCATACAAGTGCCCCATGAATAGTTTTCGATCCAGCCAAGCTGGAAGATTTTGCACCTCATCCATGAAGGGAAAGTCTCGGCCGGGAACTCCTGCTCCCGGTACCGGCACAAAACGCAGCAGCGTCCAATATCCGACCAGGCACGCAGCTAGTGCGATCCATTGTTCTCGCCGCCCCGCACACAGTTCCAGGATCGAGGCGAAGAAGTAGCAAATCCCTATTCGTTGCGTCACTCCTTCAAATCGCCAGGTGTGCAAGTCCAACCCGATGATCGGCGATGCGTTCACCAGCAATCCAATCGCGATCAGACTCAGGCTCCGTTTGATTGAATGCGCGAAAATTTGTTGCTTTGTGTCGCCGCGCTCCCGCCGCGCCGCATAGGAATAAACCATCGAAATTCCAACGAGAAAAAGGAAGGAAGGGAAGATGAAGTCCGCCGGAGTCCATCCATTCCACTTTGCGTGCATGATCGGCCAATACGCGTGTTCGTCGCTCCCGGGGTTATCCACCAGAATCATTCCCGCCACCATCAATCCCCGGTATACGTCCAAGCACATCAACCGTTGCGGTAACTCATTTCTTGCATCAACCACAAGATGTTCCTTCTCCCAGCAGAACACGTTTCAGTCAGAGTAATACAAATGCCGGCGACGAGACGTCAACTCCCGATTTGTCGGGAAACCGGTCCAGTACCCACCTTCCGGTTAGCGCTTAGGTAGCCAGTGGGGTGCCCGAGAATGGCTTGTGTGGTACAACGAATGTGTTTCCCCGTTCCGTTAGAGACAAATGATAAAGCGCCTATTCCTGGTATCGGCGTGCCTGATTCCGAATTGTCATACAGCCGCCGACAGCACTTATCGCGCTGTGTGTGCGAAGCGCGAGCTATTTCGGGCGCAGCACACTTTGCCTGGTCTGACGATTCTGTCGCAGGAGCGTTTTTCTATGAGTCCGGCTTTGCTATCGATGCGGATGGGTCCCCCAGAGCCTATCATCCCACCGACCGACTGGGGCTGGATTCATTGTCGCACGCGGGTCATCGAGGAAATTGGTGGGCGCTGGTTACAGACAGCAAAACGAAAAACGGAACTCCAGTCCTCCAGGGCGCAGCAGACCCTGCTCCAGGATATTTTGTATCCACCACAGCTCTGTTCGACCGCACGAATACCAATCCCCGAGATCCTCGCCGATACGTCGACGCAGAGAAAATTCCGTATGTTGTGCTTCATCCCAAGGCACTTCGCTACGCAAGACTCGGCGACTTTGCAACTGTTCTGAATCTGAAGAACCGAAAAGTTTCGGCTGCTATTGTGGCTGATGAAAGCGCAGCTAATCTCCCAGTTGGCGAAGGGTCAATTGCTTTGGCCGAGGCACTGGGCATCGATTCAAGTCCTCAAAGGCTATCAAGAAATTCTTTTGCTGAAGGCACGCCTGAATCCGTCGCGCATTCAGCAGAAGGAGGTCCGCACAGTAGAAGTCGCTTGAACTTGGTTCGAGGTAGGCTTACAGTGCCGAACAACGAGAGTCGCTGCAATCAACTAAAACTCGGACATCCTCCGGGCCATGCTGTTTCAAGGCACATTGAGTATGCTCATGGTGTCTATCTCAAAGGCGGCCAATGCTACTCCGATTCAGTTTGATGGTCACACTTGTGACTGCTCCATTGATAAGTCCTTTCAAATCAAGAAATCGTCGCAGACAAGTTCCTGGCACTAGCGACGCGTCAAAGACGCAGTCAGGGCTAATCAGGAGTTAGTACAGGGAGCGACTAACTGAGAAAGGTCAAATCACTTTATATTTCACGGCATACTCATTCGCCTCAATCTGAAGAGCAATCCTAGCGCAGAAATTCGTCTTCCGGCCTTTTGCAACATAGGGCTGGAATTTCCACCTTTTCACGGAATCAATAGCTACTGCGATGAGTAGCGGATGCCCTGAGACGTACGCCACGCAAGTTACCTCACCATCAGCGTCAACAGCTATCGACAGGACCATTGTTCCCTTGAAGTGGAGCATCTTGGCACAGCAAGGAGCATTAATCGGTTCTGTTTTCTCCAACAGGCTCTTAACTTTTTGTGACGATAGTTTGTCTGCTTCTGACGCGCAGCAATTGCCAACACTGAAAACTACGCTCCGCGTCTACACGCGCATCATTCCGCAGTCTCAGCGGGAAAGCGATGGAACGTGCGGGCATGGCAATTGGAACAAACGTTCCGATTGGAACAGAAGTGAATAGTTAAGTCGTTTGTTCTGATTAGAAATGGTGCCCGGGGTGGGAGTCGAACCCACATGAGGAAAAATCCCCGGAGGATTTTAAGTCCTCAGCGTCTGCCATTCCGCCACCCGGGCGCTGGCTTTACAAATTTAACCAACGCGCCCGCTTCCTGCAACACCGCTCGCTCGACTTGTTAAGGATTGCCGCCTGTCATGCGCTGCACCACGGGCTCCTTGCGAAAAACAAAATACCAGGTGTCCGCCAAGCCCCGGAAAAATCCCAGCCATTGCTCAGCGTCCTCATAAAAACGATACATTCGCCGGTACATGGATTTCGCCCGACTTCCCCCGGTGCGCCGAGTCCAGCTTCTCACAGGCGCGGCGGCTCGCTGCCCGCCGCAGGCATTAGTGACGATTTTTCAGAAAATGTTCAGCGACGATGCCAGGCGTCTCCACAATCCGCTTTTCTTCCGCGCAAACAACCAGCCGTAGGAATTGCGCCATGCTCCACGCCAGCGGCGTCGCGCTGCCCGTTCCGCGCCCGAACACGAATCCCGCGCGTGTCGGCTCCGCCTGATCCCACACCTGCTCCGGGATCATCCCGCCCCGATTCGCGAAATGCAGCATCGCCGTCAAATACGGCGTCCCATCGTGCCCCGCGGCAATCTCATATTCCCCGCGCTCCCCTGTAAAGATCGGCCAGATCCGCCCGATGCCTTCCCCCTGCCACGGTCCACCAAAATAAGTCTCTCCATACCCATCATGGCTGTAGCGGTAGAACGACGGCCCATTCGGTGTCTCCACGCGAATCGCGCCGTCCACAATCTCCACCGAGTGCCGAATAATCGGATCGTTCGCCGGCCGAATTCCCAGCCGCACAAATTCCAGGAACCCCGCGTCCACCACGTCGCGCTCGTCCCACACGCCGCCACCATTCCGCACATCCAGCTTGAATCCGTCA